>OFOU01000015.1_pt1 | contig 164580 bp, 170 predicted proteins | sample 1542061 | NCBI WGS metagenome assembly OFOU01 (sample SAMN04209239, study PRJEB22552) | human gut metagenome | biome: gut; material: feces | host: Homo sapiens | place: USA: Oklahoma
GCGCCTGCCTGTCACGCAGGAGGTCGCGAGTTCGACCCTCGTCGCTCCCGCCATTTAAAAAATCAAGCATACTAAAAAGTATGTTTTTTTTATTTTTTGAAGAAATAGTTCTATATTGTTAATGAAGTATGTTATAATATTTAATTAAAACTAAAGGGGGAATAGAAGTGCTAAAAAAATTTGTAAGTTATTATAAACCATATAAAAAACTTTTCTTTCTAGATCTATTTGTAGCTACAATTTCAGCTCTTTGTGATCTATTTTATCCAATGATAACAAGAGAGATAGCTAATAACTCTATACCTAATAGAGAGATAAGAGCTATTGGAATATTTGCAGGAGTTCTTTTAGTAATTTATCTAATAAAAATGCTATGTGCTTATTTTATGCAGTATTGGGGACATTTAGTTGGAGTTGGAATGCAGGCAGATATGAGAAGAGATATCTATAAACACCTTCAAAATTTGCCAATAAGATATTTTGATAACAATCAAACTGGAAGTATAATGTCAAGAATAGTAAATGATCTTCAAGATATTTCAGAACTTGCTCACCATGGACCAGAAGATCTATTTATCTCATTTTTTATGATAATTGGAGCATTTGCAATGTTAATTAGAATAAATATTCAATTGACATTGATAATATTTTGCCTTTTACCTTTAATACTGCTTTATAGTATGTTCCAAAGAAAAAGATTATTAGCTGTTTTTATGAAGACTAGAGAGAAAACAGGGGATATTAATGCAAGATTACAAAATAGTATCTCTGGAATAAGGGTTTCTAAAGCTTTTGTTATCAATGAAAATGAGAGAGAAAGATTTGAAAAAGATAATCAAAAGTTTGTGGAAGCTAAGAGTAAATCTTATAAGATAATGGCTGAATATACAGCAGGAGTTGGATTTTTAACAGATCTATTAGATTATGTTGTACTTATTTTTGGAGGATTATTTACTTATTGGGCTAAAATAGGGATTGGAGATTTTCTTGCTTATCTTCTTTATATAAAGATATTTACTCAACCTATAAAAAGATTGATAGCCTTTGTTGAACAATTCCAAAATGGTATGAGTGGATTTAAAAGATTTATGGAGCTTATAGGAGAAGAGGAAGAGGGAGATAAAGTTAATGCAATAGATATGGGAAAAGTTGAAGGAGAGATAGAGCTTCAAAATGTTTCTTTTGACCATGAAGATAAATCTGTTTTAAAAAATATCTCATTAAAAATATCTAAAGGTAAGATGCTTGCATTAGTAGGACCATCTGGTGGAGGTAAGACAACCCTTTGTAATTTGATACCGAGATTTTATAATATTAAATCTGGGGATATAAAGATAGATGGAAAAAGTATCTATGATGTTAAGTTAGAATCTCTTAGAAAAAATATTGGAATAGTTCAACAAGATGTTTTCCTATTCACTGGAACAATTAAAGAGAATATATTAGTAGGAAATAGTGAGGCTACAGATGAAGAGGTAATGATAGCAGCTAAAAAAGCTAATATACACGATCTGATAATGGAGATGCCAGAGGGATATAATACTTATGTTGGAGAGAGAGGGGTAAAACTTTCAGGAGGACAAAAACAGAGAATTGCAATAGCAAGAATTTTCTTGAAAAACCCACCAATCCTTATATTAGATGAGGCTACATCTGCACTTGATAATATAACAGAGAGATTGATTCAAAACTCGTTAGAAGAGCTATGTAAAGGAAGAACTACAATAGTTGTTGCTCATAGACTTTCAACAATTCAAAATGCTGATGAGATAATAGTTCTTACTGATAATGGAATAGAGGAGAGAGGAACTCACCAAGAGTTATTAGAAAATAAAGGATTCTATCATAAATTATATAATATGAGTCAATTGTGAACTACTCCCACCTAAAGAGGAGGGAGTCTTCTTGGAGTTTTAAGATAAAAATATAGTAAACTCTTAAAATAAAAATTTGCTTAATTAGAAGTTATGTATTATATTTATATTAAGCAATTTAATTGAAGAGAGGTGATGCTCATGAGAAAATTACTTAACTAAAATGGTAATTTTGTCATGGGCATTTTTTTATTTAATAAAATACTAGATTTTGGAGGAAGAAAAGATGAAGAAATTTGAAAGTTTATTTAAGAAAATTTTAGTTGTTATATTTATAAGTTTTATATCTATATCAATTTATGGTGGACCTAGTTACAATGTAGATAATTTAAGAATAGAGGCATATATTAATCCTGATGGAAGTGTAAATGTAAATGAGCTCGTTCAATATGATGCTTATGAGATTAATGGGATTCTCTATAATATAGATTATAAAGGGTATGGAGATCTGAAAAATCTTAGGGTATTTTATGAGAAAGATAGTGAGTTTGTACCAGCTGTAAATAATAGTAGTCAAAGAAGAGGAACATACTCTTTAAAAGATAGAGATGATTTGAGAGAGGTAAAACTTTACTACCCTATGAGAAATACAAAAAAATGGTTTCTTTTTCAATATACACTTTCTCAAGGTGTAACAGTGTACAACGATATTGCTCAATTTAATAGAAAGATGGTAGGTAGAGGTTGGCAAACAGATATAAAAAATATTCAAGTGAAAATAATTCTTCCAAAAAGTGTAAACAAAGAGGATATAAAGGCATTTGGGCATGGACCTCTTACTGGAAATGTAGATATTATAAGTAGAAGAGAGATTTTTTATACTCTTAAAGGATATTATTCTGGGGAGTTTGTAGAAACTAATATTCTTTTTCCTAAAAGTTTAATTCCTAATATAAAACCATCTCTTGTAAAAAATGAAGATGGCTATGAAAAAATTATGAAAATGGAAAATAAATTGGCAGACAAGGCAGATAGAGAGAGAAAGTTTGCTCAAATGAGGGGAACTATTGGAAATATAGTTTTCTTTCTTTGGGGTGGTTGGATAATTTTTGTGGTTGTACTTAACTATGTAAAAAATAGAAAGAAATATAAGGTAGAAAATGAATATGGAGAGTATTTTAGAGAGGCTCCAGATGATTTTTCTCCAGCAGTAGGAGGATCTATTGCTTATAGACATGTATCACCTAACCAACTACTTGCTACAGTTATGGATTTAGTAAGAAGAGATATATTTGAAATGATAGAGGATAGAGAAAATAATAAAACTATTCTTAGAAAAAACTCTTATGATGAAAGCTCATTAAAAAATTATGAAAAGTTTGTAGTTGATTGGTATATTGATGAGATAGGAAATGGTACAGAGGTATCAATGGAGGAAATAGAGGAAAATATTAGGGACAGAAGAAATGCTATAAAATTTGGAAGAAACTATGAAAAATGGGAATCAATGGTAGAGAAAGATCTGAAAAAAGTTGGATTTGAAAAAGAACCAGTTAAAAAGTTGCCAATAGCTTTAGGAATGATTACAGCTTTTTTAAGTGTACCTCTTGGACCTTTCTTAGCTGTTTATTTTGATAATGGAAAATTTATTATCTTTCCTTTTGTAGCTTTTGCTGTTTTAGTTTTTACAACATCAACAAGAGGAAAATATACTTTAGAGGCTGAAAAACTAAGAGCAAAATGGTTAGCATTTAAAAAATTTTTAGTTGATTATAGTAATCTAGAGGAGGCAAAACTTGCATCAATATATATTTGGGAACACTATTTTGTATATGCAATAGCTTTAGGAGTTGCAGAAGAGGTGGCAAAGGGTTACCAAAAAATATTTAGAGATAGTGGAGAAAATATATCAAGACTTAATAGAACTCCTCTTATGGGAATGTACAATAGAAACTCAGGATTTAGAAGTATAGAGAGAACAGTTTCTAGAGCTACTACAAGGGGAATATCAGAACTTGCTAAGAGCAGACCATCGTCAAAAGGAAGTGGTGGAGGATTTAGTGGAGGCTCTTCAGGTGGTGGAGGAAGCCGTGGTGGAGGTGGAGCATTTTAATCTCTGCCTACTAAAAAAAGAGGTGATAATATGTTAACTATAATTGGAATTATACTGATTGCAGTGGGAAGTTTTAATATTTTTCAATATAATAAAGCTATTGAAGGAAGTTTCTATACCACAGGAACTCTTATAAGTTACAATTACTCTCCAAGTTTAAATAAATATTATCCTATTTTCAGATATATTGTGAATGGAATAACTTATGAAGAGGAGTATAGAGGAAGATATAACAATAGAGCAAGAGAAGAACTGAAAAATATAAATATTGATGAGATGCCTGAGAAAACTAGAAAATTTATGAAAAAAATAAAAGATGTTAATTTAGTAGAGTTTGAAGTTGGAAAAGATTATAAATTGCTAATAAATAAAGATAATCCAAAAGAGTATTGGATTGCAGAAGATGGAGCTAATAAAGGGAGAGAGTATATTTTGATAATTATAGGAGGAGTTTTTTTAGCAGTTTCATTTATTGGTAAGATAATAGGTTTTATTTTCTAGAAAGGAAGGGAGAGCTATGAAAGCTAAGGCAATACTAGGAGTAGTTTTATTAGTTGGAATAGTAGTTGGAACTTATATTTATCAAAATAGATACTTATTTTTTAAATATCTTCCTGCTATTGAAAAAGAGGAACAGTTAAAAAATATCAATGGAAAACTTTGCGATGAAGATGGAAAGCTTTTCACTGGAAGAACTAAAAGTGCAAGTGAAGAGTATACAGATATTTATTCTTATAAAGATGGAGAGCTTGATGGTTTAAATGTTATTTACCATAAAAATAATATTAAAGAGATTGGACATTGGAAAGCTGGCAAACAAAATGGGCTTTTTCAAATGTACACAGAAGATGGGGTTCTTATAGATAATGCTAACTTTAAAGATGGAGAAAGAGATGGAGTTACAGAACAATTTTATAATGATACAGGAAAATTGAGAGTATCAGCAAATTATAAAAATGGAGTTCTTGAGGGAGAATTTAAAGCATACTATCCAAATGGAAATCTTCAAGGGGAAGTAAACTATGTAAATGGAGAGATGAATGGAGATTTTAAAGAATATCACGAAAATAAAAAAATAAGACTTTCAGGAAGTTATAAAAATAGTTTACAAGAGGGAGAATGGAAATTTTATTTAGAAGATGGCACTTTAGAATCAATAATAAACTATAAAGATGGAGAACTTCATGGGATAAAAGAAGATTATTATAAAAATGGAAATGTATGGACAAGACAAGAATTTAAAAATAATGACCTAGATGGAGTTTATGAAGTTTATTATGAGAATGGAAATCTACAACTGAAAGCCAAAATAAAAAATGGACAGACAATAGAGGAGCAAAGGTTTAACCATGATGGAACACTTTATAATGAACAAGATGAAAAGATAGTTGAAAGTAATGATGAAATTATAATATTGGAAATTCTTTAAATTCTATGGTTGAAGCTACTATAATCACAAATCTTGCATATGTTGATTTGATGAGCTTTGAAAATATACAAATTCTTGAAGAAAATTTAATTTTTAATGATAATGAGAAAATTCCATTTAAAAGAAGTTATAAAAATGGTGTACATAGAGTTAATGTGCCTTTTGAAAACAATAGTTACCTTTGGGTTGAGTTAAAAGAAAATAGTGAGGGAAAACACAGATTATTTGCAGAAAATTATGAGAAGTTTAAAGAGATAAAAGAAGATAAAAAAATAAATCTTGAAGAACTTATTTTTCCTACAATAGATGATTATTATAGGGAAAATAATGTGTTACAGAAATTTTTTGATATAACTATATCTGTAAAAAATCATTCTTAAAGAAGTATGGGAGGAGAAAGTGAAAAAATATTTAATGATTATAACCTGTTTTTTATTAGTTATTTCTATAAACATATATGGAGCAACTAAGGAGAATGAAAATAAGATGATAAAAAATAATTTTGAATTTGGACTTACTATCAATGATACGTATTTTTCTGTTCCAAGTTCATTAAAACAACTTATTGATGATGGGTGGACTATAAGTAATAAAACACCATATTTTTTAAATCCACTAGTTGGAGAAGATTATTATGCTATGAGAACAGATTGGTCATTATCAAAAGATGGTAAAGGTATTCTTAACGGTGGAAAAATCATAAGACTTTTAGAAAGAAATGGAGTATTTTTAGAAGTTAAAATTGCAAATCAAGATACAGAAAGTGATGAGCCATATAAAAAAATAGAAGATGGAGTAGTTAATTCTATTACTGTTTTTTATGATAAAAAATGTTCAAGTATAAAAATAAATAATAAAGAATTAAGCAGCTTAACATCTGATATCTTATTTAAAGATTATACTGGAAACAATGGGTGGGAACATGTTCCAACAAATTATAGAAATCACCCTGAATTTGGAATTTCAACAGAACATACTATTATGAAAATTATAGATAATAACAAAAGAAGCATAACTATCTATTTTGATTTAGAAAACAGGGCTTTTAAAGTACAGCTTTTAAATGAAACACCTTTAAAAAAATAATTTAATAATTAGAGGAGGAAAAATATGAAAAAATTAGTTTTTATTTTAGGATTATTAGCAGGGATAACTTTATATGCAGAAGAACAATCTAATATAACCAAAGCTGTTTCATCAGTAGTCTCAGAAGTTGTATCTACTGGAAAAGATGTTTTAAAAGGTGTAAAAGAGGGGATTGATACAGGAAGGAAAGATGGTACAAGTATTGATGATGCTTTTATAATCTATGATAGAGAGCAGTTTGAAAAAAATGTAAAAGTTGAAGTTTTATCAGTAACAAAAGATGATATAGGGTATAAAGTAACTGTTGGTTTAAGAAATGAAACAGATCAAATGATAAGATTAACAAATCTTAATGAGCAAAAATCTTTACAACTTTTAGATAGTGATGGCTTTGCAGTTTTTTCACAAGAACTAGTTGAAGATATTAATATACCAAAGAAAGCAGCAGTAAAAAGTAGTTTTAGATTTCCTGCTGATGGGCAGCCAGCAATATTAAAGATTTATGAAAGAGAAATAAAGATTAATGATGAAGTATTAAAATAGCTAAATAGAAAAAAATTTTAATAGGAAAAAAGAGGTGGATAAAAATGAAAAAATTTTTAAAACTAGTAATATTTTTAACTTTATCCACCTTTTCTTTTGCTAACTGGGAAGTAGATAGAGAGCATGATATGATTTTTACTTATTCAATAAAATCAGAACCAACTCAAAAAGGTGTTCTTTATATAAGAAAAGGGTCTTATGATATTCTTAATTATTATTCTTTATATATACTAACAGATAAATACCCTGCTTTTACTGAAGAAATTGATGAAGATAAGACAATGCAGAAAACAAAAATTGAATTAGTAACTGAACATCCTATTGAGTTTGAACGAAATGGAATAGTAAATATGTATAAGCCTAATGAGATATTTATACTTCTTATAGATGATGAGATGGAGATTTTTAAAAGAAGTAAAATTTTAAAAGTTATTTATAAGGATAGAAATTTATCCCCTTGTTATATGGAGTTTGATATAACTGAATTAGAAAAAGCTATTAAAAAGATAAAAGTTAAAAAATTACCCTTGATGAATTAGAAAAAATATAGGATACTTACATAAGTTAAAAATTATAAAATAAATAAGGAGATAGGATGGCAAAAATTAATATTAAATCATTAAAGAAAAGTGAAGAATTAGGTTGTTATGTAGCAGATATTAATGAATTATGGGGAGACAAAGAAATAGAAATTACAATTGATTTTGTTGATGGAATAGTAAATAAGATCAAAGTAAAAAGGCTTCTTCCTCTTATAGAAGAGAAGTTAGAGATTATTGATAATAATAAAAAATGGATTGTTGAAACTATTATCGAGGATAATATTTTTTTAGGGATAGATGAAAGTGAATATAGTTTTATAGAAAAACCTTTTAAACCTAAAAAAAATGCGGATTTTTTATCACAATTAGAAAAATATGTAAGAACTAAACTAAAAAAGAAAATGATAGATAAAAAAACATATTATTTAGATGTAAATAATGAAAGAATTACTCTTCCAATATCAGAGAAAGATTTTTTTGATAGTTTGAAAATAAGTGATATTGAAGTGAACTTATACAGTATGGGAGCAGAGTATGATATTGAAGTTACATTTAAGATAAGAGCTATTCCTGATTATTTTGCAGAGCATTATTTAGAGATTATTTTAGATAGTGAAAATGAATTAAATATATTAGATTTAGCATCAGACGATAATTTAGAAGGACCTAGTCTTTTTGATGATGAATTTGACACAGATTTAGATGAAGAGTTTATAAAAAGTTATATGGAAGATATACACTCGAAAATTTTAATTTTTGAATTTATAGAGGCTATAAATAAAAGAAATATAAAAAAGATAGATTCTCTTCTAGATAGAAGCTTTATATGTATTGATCAAAGTTTACAAGAAAGAAATAAAGCTGATATGAAAAAGTATTTTGAAAATATTTTTAAATCATATTCAAATTATCAAATTGAAGTTGTAGATAATGGTTTTGGAGAATCTGAAAGATTTTACTTCTCTCTTTTAATAAAAGGAATATACGGAGATTTAAAAGATAAGACAAAAATGTTTTTTGAGAAAAAGGCAGCTATTTATATATTTGGTATTGAAAATGATAAAATCAAATCTTTAGAAATATATGAGAAATCAAGACTTCCAATGAGAGATGAAATGATAGAGTATAAAGATTAAAAGGTAAAATTAACAAACTTTGTATAATGGAGAAAGTTATGAATAATAAAGAAGAGAATTTATATAAGTATATTTTAAATCTGTCAACATTTGAGATTGATACATTAATTGAAAATTCTAAAAGTGAAATAGAAAAAGAGTTTTATCTAAAATTAGAGGAGTTAAAATTGCAAACTTTACAGAAAGAACTGCTTTCTAAGGAGGAAATTTATGGCTAATTGTGTTATCTTTGCAGGAGTAAATGGTGCAGGAAAAACAACTCTTTATAAAATAATCTCTTTAAGTGAAGATTTTGGTAGAAGAATAAATACAGATGAAATTGTTATGGAGATAGGAGATTGGAGAAATAATCAAGATCAAATGAGAGCAGGAAGAATAGCTTTAAATATGAGAAAAGAGTGTGTAGATAAGATGATTTCCTTTAATCAAGAGACTACTCTTACAGGAAAGAGAATATTAAAAGCTATTGAAGAGATAAAAGAAAAGGGGTATACAATTTATCTTTATTATATAGGATTAAATTCTCCAGAAATAGCAAAGGAGAGAATAAAAAATAGAGTTTTAAATGGAGGACATGATATTCCAGAGGAAGTGGTGGAGAAAAGATATTATGAAACTCTTGAAAATTTAAAAAAAGTAATTCCTTTGGCAGACTATGTAAGAATATATGATAACTCTAAAAATTACAAGCTCTGTTATTATAGAAATAAAATTTGGAATAAGACCTTTTCTCAAGATCTCCCTAAATGGTTAGAGGGAATCATTTAAAAATATTATATAAAAATTTTAAATATCTTTATTTTTCTATTTAGAAACTAATTTTTTTATAAATTAGTTTCTATTTTTTTATTTTTTGAAAATAAGAAAAAAAAATTTCAAAACTATGTTGACATATATGTTTTAAAGGAGTATAATCATAGTCAAAATAAATATTTTATAACAAGAGTATTAAAAAAATAGTACTGTATTAAGTGCGGTCTTTTTTATGACTTTATGTGAAGTAATGTATTTATATATGAAACATAATAATTTTATTATAAGGGGGAAACTTATGAGAAAGTATTTGTATGGATTTTTTATGTTTATTTTGTCAATGTTTACTTTTGCAGCTGAAGCAAACTATCATATTGGGGTAGTAAGTGGAACTGTATCTCAATCAGAGGATAGTCTACGTGGAGCAGAGGAAATTGTAAAAATGTATGGTTCAGTAGATAAAGGTGGAATGGTAACTCATGTTACATATCCAGATAACTTTATGCAAGAGATGGAAACAACTATTTCACAAATGGTTGGGTTAGCTGATGACCCTAAAATGAAAGTTATTATTGTAGGAGAAGCTGTTCCAGGAACAGTTGAAGCTTTTAGAAGAATTAGAGAAACAAGACCAGATATTTTACTTATAGCAAATGCACCTCACGAAGATCCTGAAATTATTTCAGAAGCTTCAGATCTAGTTACAAATCCAGATAACGTAGCAAGAGGATATTTAATTGTTAAAGCAGCTAAAGAAATGGGAGCAGATAAATTTATGCATATCTCTTTCCCAAGACATTTAAGTTATGAATTATTATCAAGAAGAAGAAATATAATGGCAGAAGCAGCTAAAGATTTAGGAATGGAATTTATTGAAATGTCAGCTCCAGACCCAGTAAGTGACGTTGGAGTTGCAGGAGCACAACAATATATTCTTGAACAAGTTCCAAGTTGGTTAGAAAAATATGGTAAAAATGTAGCATTCTTTGCAACAAACGATGCTCATACAGAACCTCTTTTAAAAAGAGTTGCTGAAAATGGTGGATACTTTGTAGAAGCTGACTTACCTTCTCCAACAATGGGATATCCAGGAGCTTTAGGAATTAAATTCTCTGAAGATGAAAAAGGAAATTGGCCAAAAATCTTAAAGAAAGTTGAAGATACTGTTGTAGCAAAAGGAGCAGCAGGAAGAATGGGAACTTGGGCTTACTCATATAATTTCATCTCAGTTGTAGCTTTAGCAGATCATGCAAGAAACGTAATTGAAAATGATGTAGATGTTACAGACTTTGATGCTATTATGGAATCATTGAAGAAATTCACTCCAGGAGCAGGATGGAATGGAAGTAACTATACTGATGTAAATGGAATTGAAAAAGAAAACTTCTACTTATTATATCAAGATACTTATGTTTTAGGAAAAGGATATTTAAATATGACAAATGAAACTGTTCCTGAAAAATATTTTAAAATAAAATAATAAGGGAGGGGTAAAACCCCTCCTTTCATTTTTTAAGAGGTGAAAATGTGGAAAATAATGTTTTGTTAAAAATAGAGAATTTATCAAAATCTTTTGGGGAAAATGTTGTTTTAAAAGATATCAATCTTGAAGTTGAACCTGGAGAGATTGTAGGGTTAGTTGGAGAAAACGGTGCTGGTAAATCAACATTGATGAAAGCTATTTTTGGAATGTCAGTTATTCACGAAACTGGAGGGTATGGAGGAAAGATATACTTTGAAGGAAAAGAAACAAATTTTAAATCTCCATTTGATGCTCTTGAAGTTGGAGTCGGAATGGTTCATCAAGAGTTTTCTTTAATTCCAGGATTTAAAGCAAATGAAAATATTGTATTAAATAGAGAATCTACTTCAAGTAGTTTTTTAGAGGGACTTTTTGGAGAGAGGATAAAAAAGATTGATACTAAAGAGATAGAGAAGAGAGCAGATGAAGCAGTATCTCACTTAGGAATAAAGATAGACTCTGCTGAATTGATTAATGAGATGCCAGTAGCTCATAAACAATTTACTGAGATAGCTCGTGAAATAGAGAGAGAAAAAACAAAACTTCTTGTTTTAGATGAGCCAACAGCAGTACTTACAGAGGAAGAGGCAAAACTTCTTTTGGAAACAATGAAAAGATTATCAGAAAAAGGGATAGCAATAATATTTATTACTCATAGATTAGATGAGATAATGTCTGTTTGTGATAAAGTTGTTGTATTGAGAGATGGACTTCTAATCAATAGTGTAAAAACTAAAGATACAAATGTAAATCAGATAACTGAATGGATGATTGGAAGAAAAATAGAAAGTAATGAAGCTGTAGAAGAGGTAGAGGAAAAAGATAGAAAAACTATTCTTAATATTCAAAACCTATGGGTAGATATGCCAGGAGAGATGGTAAAAGGTCTTAACCTTGAAATAAAAGAGGGAGAGATTTTAGGACTTGGAGGAATGGCAGGACAAGGAAAAATAGGAGTAGCTAATGGAGTTATGGGGCTTTATCCAGCTAATGGAACAGTTGAATTTAATGGAGAAAAATTAGAATTAAATAATCCTAAATACCCATTGGACAAAGGAATTTTCTTTGTATCAGAGGATAGAAAAGGTGTTGGACTTCTACTTGAAAGTTCAATAGAGGATAATATTGCTTATCCAGCAATGCAAATAAAAGGTAAATTCTTTAAAAAGAGATTTAAACTTTTTAATATGGTAGATGAGGAAAAAATTAGAGAAAATGCTCAAGAGTACATAAAAAAATTGGAAATAAGATGTATGAGTGAAAAACAAAGAGCTCAAGAGTTAAGTGGAGGAAATCAACAAAAAGTTTGTCTTGCTAAGGCATTTACTATGGATCCAAAAGTTTTATTTGTATCAGAGCCTACAAGGGGAATAGATGTAGGGGCAAAAAAACTTGTTTTGGATATATTAAAAGAATACAATGCAACAAAAGGAACAACAATTATAATAACATCATCTGAAATAGAAGAATTAAGAAGTGTATGTGATAGAATTGCAATAATAAATGAAGGAAAAGTTGCAGGAATACTATCTCCAAAAGCTGATATATTAGAGTTTGGTAAGATGATGGTAGGAATTAAGGAGGAAAGAGATGAATAGTATAAAAAGTGCCATAAAGAATGCAGGGTGGCCAAGAATAATAATTGCTCTGTTTCTTTTATCAATGTATTTAATTTCTCCTTTTATAGGAATTAATTTAAAAACAGCTCTAGGAGATACTTTAGTAAGATTTGGAATGAATGCTATATTGGTTTTATCATTGGTGCCAATGATACAATCAGGAACAGGATTAAATTTTGGAATGCCTTTAGGGGTAGAAGCTGGACTTTTAGGAGCAGTAATAAGTATAGAATTGCAACTTACAGGAATAGCTGGATTTTTAGGAGCAATGTTATTTTCAATACCTTTTGCTTTATTATTTGGTTGGCTATATGGACATATATTAAATAAAGTAAAAGGTGGAGAGATGATGATTGCAACATATATAGGATTCTCTTCAGTTGCAATTATGTGCATAATGTGGCTTGTTCTTCCTTTTAAAAGTCAAGATATGATATGGGCATATGGTGGAGAAGGGCTACGTACTACTATAAGTGTTGAAAATTATTGGCATAGAGTATTAGATAAGGTTTTACATATTCCTAGTGATATTCTACCATTGGGAGAGATCTTCTGTTTTATCATTTTAGGAGCAATTATTTGGATATTCTTTAGAACAAAAACAGGATATGCAATGAAAGCTGTTGGAACAAATGATAAATTTGCCAAAGCAACAGGAATTGATATTGATAAGATTAGAATAAAATCAGTAATGATGTCAACAGTTATAGCTGCTATTGGAATTGTAGTTTATCAACAAAGCTTTGGATTTGTTCAATTATATTTAGCACCATTTTATATGGCATTTCCAGCTATTGCAGCTATTTTAATAGGTGGAGCATCAGTAAATAAAGCTACTATATTAAATGTAATTGTGGGAACATTCCTTTTCCAAGGGATATTAACAATGACACCTACTGTTGTAAATAATATAATTCAAACAGATATGTCTGAAACAATCAGAATTATAGTATCAAATGGAATGATACTATACGCATTAACTAGAAAGGAGAGTGCTGGAAGTGGAAAATAAAGTGAAAAATTTTCTTATCAATAATATAGTTCCTATATTTATGATAATTATTATCCTTTTATCTATACCAGTATCAGGATTAACAATAGATTATTTGATTCAAGAGATAATTTTAAGACTTTCACGTAATCTATTTTTAGTACTTTCATTGTTAATACCTATTATAGCAGGAATGGGATTGAACTTTGGTATTGTATTGGGAGCAATGGCAGGGCAAATAGCTTTGATATTTATAACAGATTGGGAAGTTATAGGATTACAAGGTTTCTTTTTGGCTATTATAATATCTTTACCAATAGCAGTTTTTATGGGATATATAGGTGGAGTAGTTTTAAATAGAGCAAAGGGAAGAGAGATGATAACTTCTATGATACTTGGATTCTTTATCAATGGAGTTTATCAACTTATAGTTCTTTATGGAATGGGAAAAGTTATTCCAATGAGAAATGATTCTATACTACTTTCAAGAGGTTATGGAATAAGAAATGCCATAGACTTAAAAGATATAAGAAGAGTTTTAGATGATGGTATACCTTTAAAAATAGCTGGATATTCAATACCAGTATTGACAATCTTAGCTATAGTTTTATTATGCTTATTTATTGTATGGTTTAGAAAAACTAAATTAGGACAAGATATGAGAGCCATAGGACAAGATATAGAGGTATCAAAGGCATCAGGAATAGCAACAGATAGAACAAGAATACTAGCAATAGTTATATCTACTGTTTTGGCTGCAATAGGACAAATTATCTTCCTACAAAATATAGGAACAATGAATACGTATAACAGCCACGAGCAAATAGGAATGTTTGCAATAGCAGCTCTTTTAATAGGTGGAGCAACTGTTTCAAAAGCTAGTATTCCAAATGCTTTAAGTGGAGTTATACTTTTCCATACAATGTTCGTATTAGCTCCAAGAGCAGGAAAAGAACTTATTGGTTCAGCACAAATTGGAGAGTACTTTAGAGTATTTATCTCTTATGGAATTATAGCCTTAGTTCTTATTCTTCACCAATGGAAGAGAGAAAAAGAGAAGGAAGAGGAGAGAAGAAGAGTTATAGAAGCTCAAACTGCTAAAAAGGAGGGGAATAATTAATGAAAATTATAAGAAACTGGGTTTGCTTAATTATTGTCTTAATTGGAATAGCAGTTGCACTTTTTATCACAGGAAAACAACATAGCGTGTTTCTTGATAATAAACAGGAAAATGGTTATTCATTAGTAGAGGTATCATATTCTATAGATGGTTCTAAATTTAAAAAATTAAAACCAAAGAAAAAAGCTATGGTTAATGTAAAGGGATCAACACATAAAATTAATTTGAAATTTAAAGATACAACAGGAAATGAAACTGTTCTTGAGAGAGAATTTAAAATTTCTCCATTAGATAATGTAGAAATCTCTATTCCTGCTCTATTAAATGATGATGCAAAATGGATAGAAAAAACTGAACAAAGATAGAAAAATTAGGAGCTGTAGTAATTAATAACTATGGCTCTTTTTTTATTAATAAAACTTATAATTTTTAACATCAAGTTATCTCCATGTCAGTGAATAAAGAATCTCTAGGCTCATTCCCTATGGGTATAGTAGGATTTCCACTCCTGTATCTCAAAAATAGTAGCCGCTAAAGCTTCTCTATTTTTGGAACTCGCTCTGCAATCTCGTTCAAACACGTTGCATTTTCTTAACTGCATTTCGCTGAGGGCTTCTAAAAAATTAACGTAGCACAGGACTTCGCCTGTGTCTCAAAAGTAGTAGTCGTTTGCACTCCTCTACTTTTGGAAATTACGTCAACTTGATGTTAGGGAGAATTAATCTTTAATAATCGCTAACTACAAAGGTACTTTGTCAAAACCTAGTGATGTGCTAGATAACTGAGCTTAGGTAGATAAATTATAGTTTAGAAATCTAATAAAAAATAACTAGATTTCAAGAAAATATGTTATAATAATAGCAATGTTTTTATGAACATCTTATTATTAAAATTAAATTTTATTTATGGAGGGAAAAATTGAGAAAGTTTAAAGTGTTTATAATGCTTATTTTCTTAGGAATGAATATTTTTGCTGTAAACAATATAAATGAAGAGCAATTAAAAAATAAACAGTTCTATCTAAATAAGAAAATAGATTTTAGTTTAGTTCAAGGAAAAGAGAGAAAGAAAGTATTTATACAAACTCTTGTACCTATTATAGAAAAAGTAGAAGATGAGATAAAAGGAGAAAAGGATTTTATAAAAAAAATTCTAGATAGAGGAACAATAACTTTAGAGGAGAAAAAAGTAGCAGAAGAACTTTTTGTTAAATATAAGGTTAAGAGTAAGGATTATAATGAATTGCTAAATAAAATGGTAGTTCCACCAGTTTCATTAGTAATAGCTCAAGCATCTTTAGAAAGTGGTTGGGGAACATCTTCAATAGCTAAAAAAGGAAATAATCTTTTTGGAATGAAATCTTTTTCTAAAGATCCTAAAAATAGTGTAAAGGTAGGAAAAAAAACTTACTATAAAAAATATGAGACTATAGATGATTCAGTAAAGGATTATATTTTAACTCTTGCAAGACATGGAGCATATAAGCAATTGAGAACTGCCATAGTAAACGGCGATAATTCTTTAAAACTTGTACAACATCTAAATAGTTATTCAGAGATAAAAGAGGAGTATGGAAGAAAGTTAGCAACAATAATAAGAGTTAATAACCTATTAGATCATGATGCTTAGAATAGAAAAAATATTAACAATTTGATTTTCAAAAAATTAGTGTTTGAAACTACAACATTTTTTTTAAATTATACTTGACAGAATAGGAAAAATAGGATATATTTTAAGTAGTTAAGAAAATACTTTATAGAAATTTATAGGAGGGATTTTAATGCACGTAATAGATAAAGATACTTGTATCGGATGTGGAGCTTGTGAAGGAACTTGTCCAGTAGGAGCTATATCAGCAACTGATGATGGAAAATACGCTATCGGAGATGCTTGTGTAGATTGTGGAGCTTGTGCTGGTGGATGTCCAGTTTCTGCTATCGCAGCTGAATAATTAAATTAATAAAAAATTAAAGAGCCTTTAGGGGCTCTTTTTTGTGTTTAAGTAATTAGAAATTCAGTTCTTAAAAAATAGAAAATAAAAAAGACAAGGTTGTTTATGTGGTAGACCTTGTCTTTTTATTTTGCTGATATTCATATTACGAAAAAACTCTTTTCTTAATTTAATTATAACATAGATCTTCTATTTTTTATCAACAAAAATAAAAAAAATATTGACAAAGATGAAAATATGGTGTATCTTCTTAATTAAGAATTAGCACTCCAGTTAAATGAGTGCTAACAAAAAAGGTGATGAGAGATGGCTATTACAGATAGAGAAAAATTAGTGCTGAATGCTATAGTAAATTATTATTTAACTTTTGGTGATACTATAGGTTCAAGAACTTTGGTAAAAAAATATGGGATTAATCTTTCATCAGCTACAATTAGAAATGTAATGGCTGATTTGGAAGATATGGGGCTTATAGCAAAGACACATACCTCTTCTGGAAGGATTCCCACAGATAAAGGATACAAATATTATCTTGATGAGTTACTAAAAGTAGAAAAGTTAACTAAAGAGGAAAAAGAGAATATCGAGCTTGAATATGAATTTAGAATCAATGAGTTAGATATGCTATTACAAAAAACTTCTTCTTTATTATCTAAAGTAACTTCATATGCTGGAATTGTAATGGAACCAAGTGTACTTGTAGAGAGAATAAAAAAAGTAGAGTTGGTTCATGTAGATGATTTTATGGTTGTAGCTGTAATTGTTATGGAAAATAGATCAGTTAAAACTAAAAAGATAATCTTAGATCAAGCAGTTTCAACAGAGGAGTTAGAACTTATCTCAAGAGAGATCAATATGAAAATAAGAGATAATCAAGTAATTTTAGAAAATATTGAGACTTTTATTAAAGGTAGAAAATTAATAAAAGATGAAGGAAGAATTTTTGAAGATGATGGTAAATTATTTATAAATAATGTACCAAGTATATTTAAAGATAAAAATGTAAATGATATATCAGAAGCTTTAGAGCTTTTCCACCACAGGAAAGATATTAAATTACTATTTGAACAAGTGGTTAAAAGCAGAGAGAATTCCTTAGAAAAGGTCAATGTAATCTTTGGAGATGAGCTTGGAATAAAAGGACTTGAAGATTATAGCTTTGTATATTCAATATATAAGGCAGGAACTTCAAAGGGAATTTTAGGGGTTATAGGACCTAAGAGAATGGCTTATTCAAAAACTATGGGGTTCATTAAGTATATAACACAAGAGGTAAATAAAGTAATTAATCAAATAGAGAGAAAGGACGAATCAGATGACAGATAAAGATTTAAAAGAGGAAAAAGAAATATTAGAAGAAAATATAGATAGAGAAGAAAGTTGTACATGCAACTGTGAAAATAAAGAATCAGAAGAAAAATGTTGTTGTGAAGCAGATAAAAACTATGAAGAGGAGATTGGGAAACTTCAAGCAGAAGTTGAAGATTGGAAACAATCTTATTTAAGAAAACAAGCTGATTTCCAAAACTTCACTAAGAGAAAAGAAAAAGAGTTAGAAGAATTAAGAAAATTTGCATCAGAAAAGATAATAACTAAATTACTAGATGGTGTAGATAACTTAGAAAGAGCTATAACAGCATCATCAGAAACTAAAGATTTTGATGGATTAGTAAAAGGTGTTGATATGATACTAACTCAACTAAAAGGGATTATGGAATCTGAAGGAGTTGAAGCTATAAAAGCTGAAGGTAAATATGATCCAATGTTCCATCATGCTGTAATGGTTGAAGATAATCCAGAATATCAAGATGATGAGATAGTTTTAGAACTTCAAAAAGGATATACAATGAAGGGAAAAGTAATTAGACCTTCAATGGTAAAAGTTTGTAAAAGAGGATAATTAATTTAGTAAAAACTGAAAATTTTAAATATATAGAGTTTTTTAGGAGGTAATTAGAATGAGTAAAATAATCGGTATTGACTTAGGAACAACAAACTCATGTGTGGCAATAATGGAAGGGGGAAGCGTAACAATAATCCCTAACTCTGAAGGAGCTAGAACAACTCCATCAGTAGTAAATATTAAAGAAAATGGAGAAATCATAGTTGGAGAGATTGCAAAAAGACAAGCAATTACAAACCCACTATCAACAGTAAGTTCAATCAAAACTCATATGGGAACTGACTATAAAGTAGAAATATTTGGAAAAAAATATACTCCACAAGAAATTTCTGCTATGACATTAAAAAAATTAAAGAAAGATGCTGAAGCTTACTTAGGAGAAGAAGTTAAAGAAGCAGTAATCACTGTACCAGCTTACTTTACAGACTCTCAAAGACAAGCAACTAAAGACGCTGGAATCATTGCTGGACTAGATGTAAAAAGAATCATCAACGAACCTACAGCAGCAGCTCTAGCATATGGACTAGAAAAGAAAAAAGAAGAAAAAGTTCTAGTGTTCGACCTTGGAGGAGGAACATTTGACGTATCAGTTCTTGAAATAGCTGATGGAGTAATCGAAGTTATATCTACAGCTGGAAACAACCACTTAGGAGGAGACGACTTCGATAATGAAATTATCAACTGGTTAACATCTGAATTTAAAAAAGAAACTGGAATTGACCTATCAAATGATAAAATGGCATACCAAAGACTTAAAGATGCAGCAGAAAAAGCTAAGAAAGAACTTTCTTCAATGATGGAAACTTCAATCTCTTTACCATTCATTACAATGGATGCTACAGGACCTAAACACTTAGAAATGAAATTAACAAGAGCTAAATTCAATGATTTAACAAGACACCTTGTTGAAGCAACTCAAGGACCTACAAAAACAGCTCTTAACGATGCTGATTTAAATCCATCAGAAATAGATGAAGTATTATTAGTTGGAGGATCTACAAGAATCCCAGCAGTTCAAGAATGGGTAGAATCATTCTTCGGTAAAAAACCTAATAAAGGAATCAACCCAGATGAAGTTGTTGCAGCAGGAGCAGCTATTCAAGGTGGAGTATTAATGGGAGACGTAAAAGACGTTCTATTACTAGACGTAACTCCATTATCTCTAGGAATTGAAACTCTAGGTGGAGTATTTACAAAAATGATTGAGAAAAATACAACTATCCCAGTTAAAAAATCTCAAATTTACTCTACAGCAGTAGATAACCAACCAGCAGTTACAATCAATGTACTACAAGGAGAAAGAGCTAAAGCAGCTGATAACCACAAACTAGGAGAATTTAACCTAGAAGGAATCCCAGCAGCTCCAAGAGGTGTACCTCAAATCGAAGTAACATTTGATATTGACGCTAACGGAATTGTACACGTATCAGCTAAAGACTTAGGAACAGGAAAAGAAAATACAGTAACTATTTCTGGATCAACTAACCTATCTAAAGAAGATATTGAAAGAATGACAAAAGAAGCTGAAGCAAATGAAGCTGAAGATAGAAAATTCAAAGAATTAGTAGAAACAAGAAATAAAGCAGATATGTTAATCTCTTCTACTGAAAAATCTCTAAAAGATTATGGAGATAAAGCTTCTGAACAAGAGAAAAAAGATATTGAAGCAGCAGTTGAAGAACTAAAAAAAGTAAAAGATGGAGAAGATAAAGAAGCTATAGAAAAAGCTATGGAAAAATTATCTCAAGTTGCTCATAAATTTGCTGAAGAGATCTATAAAGAAGCTCAAGCTAAAGCACAAGCTCAACAAGGAGCAGGAGCACAAGGTGCAGAGAAAAAAGCAGATGATGATGTAGCTGAAGCAGAAGTTGTTGACTAATCAGAAATAATTAAATAACTTCCTATAAAAGGAAAATACTATAGAGGGAATAGGGTAATGTTACTCTATTCCCTCTAATTATTATAGGAGAAATAATGAGAGGAAAAGGGTATTTAGAAGTAAAAGATTTTGGAATTCTTGAGATTGTTGAAGAGGAAGATGGAATAAGTTCTATTAACTTTGTAGAAAAAATAGATGATGCTATTGAATCTGATGAAGTAAAGAGATGTATTCAACAATTAAAAGAATACTTTTTAGGAAAAAGAAGAGAATTTAGTATAAAACTTGATATAAGAATAGGAACAGAATTTCAAAAAAAGGCTTGGAGAGCATTGACAGAAATACCTTATGGTGAAACTAGAAGTTACCAAGAACAAGCTATTGCTATTGGAAATCCTAAAGCTGTAAGAGCTGTAGGAGGGGCAAATAATAAAAATCCAATATCTATTATAATACCTTGCCACAGAGTAATAGGAAAAAATAAAAAACTTGTAGGTTATGGTGGAGGTCTTTTAAAAAAAGAGTTTCTGCTAAATTTAGAAAAAACAGATATTAAGGAGAGGAAAGATGGAATATAATTTAAAAAATAGTGATATAGAAATAAGAGTAGAAAGTAAGGGAGCAGAACTAACAGGTATAAAAGATTTAGTAACAGGACAAGAGTATGTTTGGCAAAAAGATCCTAAATTTTGGGCAAAAAGTTCACCAGTATTATTTCCTTTTGTAGGAGCAATAAAAGAAGATAGATATTTTTATAATGGACAAGAGTATAATATAAAAACAAAACATGGATTTGCTAGAGATAATGAGTTTAAATTATCAAGCCAAGGAGCAGATTATTTAGAGTTTGTTTTTGAATCAAGTGAAGAAACAAGAAAAATCTATCCTTTTGATTTTAAATTTTTTATAAAATATATAATTAAAGAAAAAACAGTAAAAATTGAGTATAGAGTTGAAAACTTAACTGATGGAGATATGTATTTCTCTTTAGGAGCACATCCAGCATTCAATACTATAACAGATGAAAATATAAAAGTTACAGACTACTATATAGAGTTTGAGAAAGAGGAAGCAGGGGAAGTTTTTGAACTTAATGGAGCATTGATATCTTCTAAAGGTAAAGTAAAATTCTTTGAAGGAAATAGAATCAATTTAGAGAGAGATAGATTTATAAATGATGCTGCAATTATAGAGAATCCAAATTCAAAAGTAGTTTGGCTAAAAAATAGTAAAAATAGTTCAGGAGTAAAATTTGAATATGATGGATTTAAATATATAGCATTCTGGAATGTTCCTGGAGCAGATTATGTTTGCTTTGAGCCATGGAATGGAATTTCAGATTATGACAATGCTTCTGGAGAATTAACTGAAAAAGTTGGAATAGAAAAATTGGAAAAAGGTGGACAATATACTAGAGAGTTAAATATTACAATTTTTTAATTTAATAGATAAAAATAGTATTAATTAAATGAAATTTTATGATATAATGTTCTAGATATTAATTATGGAGGAAATATTAAATGGCAAAAAGAGATTATTATGAAGTATTGGGAGTAGCAAAAGATGCTTCAGACGCAGAGATAAAAAAAGCATATAGAAAAGCTGCCATGAAATATCATCCTGATAAATTCAGTAATGCAAGTGATAAAGAGAAAAAAGAAGCAGAAGAGAAATTTAAAGAAGTAAACGAAGCATATCAGGTGATATCAGATAAAGAGAAAAGAGCACAATATGATAGATTTGGTCATGCAGCATTTGAGCAAGGTGGACCAGGAGGCTTTGGTGGTGGCTTCGGAGGAGATGCTAGTGGATTTGAAGATATTTTCAGTTCATTCTTTGGTGGAGGAGCTGGAGGTTTTGGAGGATTCAGTGGTTTTGGTGGCAGTGGAAGAAGAAGCTATGTTGAACCAGGAGCAGATCTAAGATATCAAGTTGAAATCACTTTGGAAGAAGCAGCTAAAGGAATAGAAAAAACTATAAAATACAAGAGAAATGGAAAATGTGGAACTTGTAATGGAACTGGAGCAGAGCCAGGAAGTGCTATGAAAAAATGTCCAAAATGTAATGGTTCTGGTAGAATAAAAACTGTTCAAAGAACAATACTTGGAAATTTTGAAAGCTATGCAGAGTGTGATGAGTGTCACGGTAAAGGTGAAATTCCAGAGAAAAAATGTAAAACTTGTTATGGAACAGGAATTGTAAAAGAGACTGTTGAGCAAAAAATAAAAATACCAGCTGGAATAGATGATGGACAAAAATTAAGAATAAGCGGAATGGGAGAAGCTAGTGAAACTGGTGGACCAAATGGAGACCTATATGTTGTTATTAGGGTAAAACCTCATGAACTTTTTGAAAGAAGAGGAGACGATATAATTTGTGAAATCCCTATTACATTTACAACAGCAGCTCTAGGTGGAGAGGTAGAGATTCCAACTTTAAATGGTAAGAAAAATATAAAAATACCAGCAGGAATTCAAACTGGAAAACTATTTAAACTTAGAGGAGAGGGAATAAAATCTCTAAGAGGATCTATGACAGGAGATCAATTAGTACAAGTAGTTGTAGAGACTCCTACTGATTTAAATGAAGATCAAAAAGAACTACTTAGAAAATTTGAAGAGAGCTTAAAAGATAAAAATTATAAGAAGCATAAAAGTTTAAAAGATAAAATAAAAGCATTTTTTAAATAAGCTTCTATTAAGAATTGAAAAAACAGGTGTTATGTGATACAATGATAACAAGAATTTTTGCGAGGGGGTTAAAATGAACGAAATATTAGCTAAATATGGAACATGGATAATGCTAATTGTTTGGGGATTAATTATATACCTATTTATGATTCTTCCAAACAAGAAAAAAGCTAAAAAACAAAAAGAGATGTTAGATTCACTAAAAGAGGGAACTAATATTGTAACTATTGGAGGAATAAAAGGAACAATAGTTGCAGTTAGAGAAGAAGAAGTAGATGTAAAAGTAGATAAAGGCATAAAAGTAACATTTGTTAAAAGTGCAATTTCAAGAGTTTTATAGCCTTATGAAATAAAACGACAATATCAATTGTCGTTTTTTCATTAATACAGAGTAGTGGAGAAAGATATGAGAAAGATTATAACAATAATAACATTTCTATTATTAACAATTCTTACTTTTGCTGGAACAATTAGAAATGTAAAGATGAGTGGGGCAAATTTAACTGTTGATTTTTCAGGAAGTGCAAAGCCTAAGTATAAGATAAATTATGATGAGTATAATAAATTGATTTTTCTTGAATTTCCTGAAAGTAAGTTAGATACTAAAGTAAATGAGAAAAATTTTAAAAATAAATATGTAGAAAGTTTACAAGTAGTAAATTATGGTGGTTCTGTAGGATTTTTTATTAAATTAAATAAAAATATTAGCTATAATGGAGCACTTAAAGGGAATGATTTTGTAGTTACCTTTAATGATAAATCTCCTAAGAAACAGTTTACTATTGCTATTGATGCTGGACATGGAGGAAAGGATCCAGGGGCTATAGGATTTAAAAAGTACTATGAAAAAACAGTTGTATTAGCAGTGAGTAGATATTTAAGAGATGAGTTAAAAAAGGACTTTAATGTGGTAATGACTAGAGATAGTGATAGATTTATCAATCTGTCAGAACGTCCAAGAATAGCAAATAGAGCTAAAGCCAATATGTTTATTAGCATTCATGCTAATGCAGCAGTTTCAAGTAAACAAAATGGGGTAGAGGTATTCTATTTTTCAAAAAAATCTTCTCCATATGCTGAGAGAATAGCAGCTTTTGAAAACAGTTTCGGAGATAAATATGGAGATAAAAGTAACTCTATAGCTCAAATTATGGGTGAGTTAGCTTATAAGAAAAACCAAGAAAAATCTATTGGGTTTGCAAGAAAAACTACTAATGCTTTAGCCTCTGCTATAGGTTTAAAAAACAGAGGAATACATGGAGCTAACTTTGCAGTATTGAGAGGATTTAATGGTCCAAGTGTATTGATAGAAGTAGGATTTATTAGTAACCAAGGAGATTTGAAAAAAATTACAAGTCCAACATATCAAAAGAAAATGGCTCAAGAGATAGCTAAACAAGTAAGAGATTATTTTTATTAATGATGAGGTGTAATATTGAAAAGAAAAACTTTAATCTTTTTTATAGTTTGCTGGGCATTTATTATAGGTTCAGGGATAATGTATTTTACATATGCAACAGAGAGTGAAGTTATAACTATAGAAAATAATCAAAAATCAGTAGAAAATAGTGAGAAAGAAAAAGTTACAATATATGTTCCAAATTTTAAATTAACAACTCTTGAAAAAAGAGAGACAGAAATAGATTTAGCTCAAAGTACAAAGGATAGAGCAATTAAACTGACAGAGAAAATTATTGAAGTATTAAGAGGAGAAAAATATATAAAAAGTGAAGATATCACTTTATATAATGTATATTTCAACGATAAGACAATATATTTAGATTTTAGCTCACAGATAAAAGAGTTAGATGATAATACTCAGAAAAGCTTAATGACTATTTACTCAATAGTTAATAGTTTAACAGAAACTGGGAAGTTTGATAGAGTAAAAATAATGGTAAATGGTGAAGATGGAACTAAAAATTTAGGTAAATTTTACAAAAGAAATACTGGAATTTAGAAAAAAGGTTATTGCATTTTGAAAACTTGCAATAACCTTTTTTATTATATACTTAAATAAGTTTTAAAAAGTTTCTTTCTTACATAGAGATAGTATAATCCTAAAGCTCCTGAAGTTAATATCCAAGATATAGGATAAGACATATATAGAGTGAATAGAGTATGATTACTTTCAAAAATAGTAAATACCCATAAAATACGGAATAAACAAGCTCCAAATAGAGTAATTATAGTTGGCATTATTGAAAGTCCAAGCCCACGTAAAGCTCCAACAAATGCATCCATTAAGCCACATAGGGAGTAACTTATACCAACTACCCCTAATCTAATTAAACCATATGATATAGCTTCTTTATTAGTAATCCAGATACTTAAAAGTGGAGTTCCAAAGATATAAGCTCCAAAACCGAAAAATGCTCCACAAATAAATGATAAAATTAGAGAGAGAGTAAGAATTTTATCTATTCTAGCAAATTTTTTAGCACCATAGTTTTGACTTGTAAAGTTTAATGCTGTTTGATAAAGAGCATTTAAAGATGTATTAACAAAGCCTTCAATAGCAACAGAGGCTGTATTTGCTGCAATAACTAAAGGACCAAAGGAATTTACTGAAGATTGAATTAAAACATTTGAAATATTAAAAAGTATTCCTTGTATTCCAGCAGGAAGCCCAATTTTTACAATCTCTAAAAGACGATTCTTATGTATTTTTACAAGTTTCCATTTTAATCTCAACATTCCTGGAGTATTATTTAAAATTCTCAATATTAAAAAAGCAGAGATAGTTTCAGCTGTAATAGTAGCAATAGCAACTCCAGCAACACTTAAATTAAAAACAATAACTAAAATCAGATTTAAAATAACATTAATAACTCCAGCAAAAGAGAGAATAAAAAGAGGACGTCTAGTATCCCCAGCAGCTCTTAGAATAGAGGCACCAAAGTTATAAAGCATATTTGCAGGCATACCTAAAAAATATATTTGCATATATAATGAGGAAAGGTTGATAATCTCTTCAGGAGTTTTCATCATACGGAGCAAAGGCTTAGTTAAAAGAAGCCCAATAAAGAGCATAATAATCCCTGATATTATAGCAGTAGCAATAGAGGTATGTACACTTTCTTGCACGCTTTTTTTATCTTTTGATCCATAGTTTTTAGCTACAACAACTCCTGCCCCCATAGATAATCCAATAACAAGATTTAGAAGAAGATTTATTAGAGAGCTTGTAGAACCAACTGCTGCTAGAGCTTCTTCTCCAGCAAACTTTCCAACAACTACAGTATCTGCAGCATTAAAAAGCAGCTGCAAAGCTTCAGAAAATATTAAGGGGATAGCAAAAATAACTATCTGTTTAAAAAGTGGTCCGTTACACATATCAACTTCGTATTTTTTCATAAAATCACCATATTATAAGAATATATATCTTATTATATTGCAAATTACTCTATCTTTTCAAGAAAATAATATGAAAGAATTTTATTTCTTAGTATTGGAAAATATGTTATACTTTAGATGAATTATAAAATAAAAATAATTGAAAGGGAGGAAATTTAAAGAAGATAATTCTTTAAAATATAACTATGAAACTATCAAATAATTTAGGGAAGGATTCAGTTTTAGGTTTAGTATTTAAATTGGCAATACCAACAATGTTAGCTCAATTGGTGAATTTACTTTATAGTATAGTAGATAGAATGTATATAGGACATATTCCAGAGATTGGGGGACTTGCACTAGCAGGAGTTGGAGTATGTGGACCTATTGTGACTTTCCTTTCATCTTTTGGAACTCTTGTTGGACTGGGTGGTTCAATAATTATGTCCATAAAAATGGGAGAGAGGAGATTTAAAAAGGCTAGATTTGTACTAGCCAATAGTTTTTTAGCTCTTTCAGTAATTTCAATAAGTTTAACAATAATATTTTTACTGCTAAAAGATAGATTGATAATGATGTTTGGTGCTAGTGTAGTAACCTTTCCCTATGCAAATACCTATTTGACAATTTATACTCTTGGAAGTTTTTTTGCTTTAATGGCAATAGGATTAAACTTTTTTATAACTTGCCAAGGATTTGCAATGATAGGGATGCTAACTGTTATAATTGGAGCCTTGGTAAATATTTTGTTAGATACAGTTTTTATTTTTGGTTTAGAAATGGGAGTTGCTGGAGCAGCTTGGGCAACAGTAATTGCTCAAATTACATCTTTTGCCTTTGCTTTTAGATTTTTAACAAGTAAAAAGATAAAAATTCCGATTACATTTAAAGGATATTCCTTTGAAATTATTCAAGATATAATAAAATTTGGATTTTCACCATTTTTTATTTTAACAACAGATAGTATTATTTTAATTGCTTTAAATGCTATGTTACAAAAGTATGGTGGAACAGCTCAAGGAGATCTATTGGTATCAGGAGCAACTATAATTCAAAGTTATCTACTACTTATTACAGGTCCACTTATTGGGCTTTCAGGGGGAACACAACCACTGTTAAGTTTTAACTATGGAGCAAGACAGATTGAAAGAGTAAAAAAGGCAGAGAAATATATAGTTATCTTTGCTTTAGTATTGACAACTACAATGTTTATATTAACACCATTTATCTCACCATATTTTATTTCACTATTTACTGATGAAGTAAACTTAGCAGAGGTAGCAAGATGGGGAATAAAAGCAAGTGTGTGGGGAATAATTCCTCTATCTTTCCAATACTGCTTTGTAGATGGATTTACAGCTGTTGGAAGAATAAAAACAGCCTTCTTTCTGTCTATGTTTAGAAAGATGATATATATGGGAAGTACTTTCTTTTTACCAGCTATATTTGAGGCTAGATCAGCTTTTTATGCTCAACCAGTAAGTGATATTTTAGGAGCAATAGCTTCAACAACAGCTTTTTACTTTATTTTTAATAAACATTTGGAAAGAAGAAAAAAGGTATTACAATAAAAAGTCCTTGACTTTATTGAATATTATGCTATAATAAATAGGTAATTAAATAAGTTGGATAAAGTAGAAACGCCTGTTTCTCACCTTATGGGTTATGGCTTGCATAAGGTTGATAAAATTTTAATAGAGTACGAGATTTAATCCTCTATTTTTAAAATTTGTGTAATAACAGGGCGTATATTGTCCTGTTTTTTTATTGTGTAACTGATGGAGGTGTTGAATATTTCTGACAAAATTAGAATCAACGAAAAAATAAAAGGAAGAGAATTTAGAATTATCTCTTCAACAGGTGAACAATTAGGAGTTATGTCTGCAAATGAAGCATTAGAGCTAGCAAGGCAAGAAGACCTAGACTTAGTTGAGATAGCTGCAACTGCAAAACCACCTGTATGTAAAATAATGGATTTTGGAAAATACAGATATGAACAAACTAGAAAGGCTAAAGAGGCTAAGAAAAATCAAAAGCAAGTAGTAGTTAAAGAAGTAAAAGTAACTGCAAGAATTGATACTCACGATTTAGAAACTAAAGTTGGACAAATCGAAAAATTCTTAGCAAAAGAAAATAAAGTAAAAGTTACTTTAGTTCTATTTGGAAGAGAAAAGATGCATGCTACACTTGGAGTAGATACATTAGATGAGATAGCTGAAAAGTTTGCTGAAACAGCTGAAGTAGATAAAAAATATAATGAAAAACAAAAATACATACTATTAACACCTAAGAAAAGTTAATAAGTTAAATAAATATTTATAGATTTGAGAGGAGGGTATTATTATGCCAAAAATGAAGACTCATAGAGGAGCAAGAAAAAGAATAAAAGTTACAGGAACAGGAAAATTTATCGTTAAACACTCAGGAAAAAGCCATATCTTAACTAAGAAAGATAGAAAAAGAAAAAATAACCTTAAAAAAGATTTAGTTGTTAGCGAAACTTTAAAAAGACATATGCAAGGATTACTTCCATATGGAGTTGGAAGATAATAACCAATCAATTTCAAATTTTTGTGAATTATAATTAGGAGGAAAAAATGAGAGTTAAGACTGGAATAGTTAGAAGAAGAAAACATAAAAAAGTTTTAAGAGCAGCAAAAGGATTCAGAGGTGCATCTGGTGACGTTATAAAACAAGCTAAACAAGCTACAATGAGAGCAGCAGCTTATTCAACAAGAGATAGAAAAGTAACTAAGAGAAGAATGAGATCTCTATGGATCATCAGAATCAATACAGCAGCTAGATTAAATGGATTAACATATTCAACTTTAATGAACGGATTAAAGAAAGCTGGAATCGTATTAGATAGAAAAGTTTTAGCAGATATCGCTTTAAACAATGCAGCTGAATTCGCAAAATTAGCTGAAACTGCAAAAAACGCATTATAATTAGGTAAGAAAGAACTCATGTAATTGAGTTCTTTTTTTCTTGACATAATTATTTCTAAATGTTAGAATTAGAAAAAAATAGAAGAAAAGACAGTTCATTTGTACCATCCTGTCTATAAATAAAACTAGGGCTATTTTTTATTGCAATTTTTTGGATAAATTGAGAAAGATAGACTAGGTGGAGTCTGTCTTTTTTTATTTAAGGAGAAAATTATGTATACATTAATAAGTGAAGCAAGTTTTGATAGTGCACATTTTTTAGCTCAATATGAGGGAAAGTGTAGAAATATTCATGGACATCGTTGGACTATAAAAGTAGAAATTTATGGAGAAGAGCTTCAAGAGAATGGAAGTTGTAGAGGAATGTTAGTGGACTTTGGAGATTTGAAAAAATGCTTAAAAGAGTTAGCAGATTATTATGATCATGCTCTTATTATTGAGAAAGATAGTATGAGAGAACTTACTTTAAATGCTTTAAAAGAGGATGGATTTAGAATAATTGAAATGGAGTTTAGACCGACTGCTGAAAATTTTGCTAAATATTTTTATAATTATTTTAAAGATAAAGGATTTTTAGTAAAAAACATATTTGTATATGAAACTCCAAATAATTGTGCTACATATAGTGAGATGATGTAGGATGTTTAATTATAAAGTTGTAGAAATTTTTGAAAGTATCAATGGAGAGGGAAAAAAGGCAGGGCAATTGGCACTGTTTATAAGGTTTCAAAAATGTAACTTAAATTGTAGTTACTGTGATACTAAATGGGCTAATAGTGATACTTCACCATATACTCTTATGAGTTTAGAAGAGCTATATAATAAGGTAGTAGAAAGTGGAATAAAAAATATAACTATTACAGGGGGAGAGCCTCTATTACAAGAAAATATTGGAGAATTTTTAAAAAAATTAGGAGAAAATTTAGATTTGAATATTGAGATAGAAACAAATGGAAGTATAAATTTGAAAAGATTTAGTGAGATTAAAAATTCACCATCTTTTACAATGGATTATAAACTTCCTAGTAGTAATATGGAAAAATATATGGATCTTGATAATTTTCGATATTTAACTGAGAAAGATACAGTAAAATTTGTAGCTGGAGATATTAAAGATTTAGAAAAAGCTAGAGAGGTTATTGAAAAATATTCTCTTGTTGGAAAATGTGCTGTCTATATAAGTCCAGTATTTGGAAAAATAGAGCTTTCATCAATAGTAGAATTTATGAAAAAATACAAGCTGAACGGAGTAAATATGCAGCTTCAAATGCACAAAATAATCTGGGATCCAGAAGCAAAAGGGGTGTAAAAATGGATATAGAAGCAATTAAACACCATATAAAAGGCTTGCTTATAGCTCTAGGAGAGGATCCAGAAAGAGAGGGATTAAAGGAAACTCCAACTAGAGTAGCAAAGATGTATGAGGAGATATTTGAAGGGATAAATTATAGTAATGATGAGATAGCTGAGATGTTTAATAAAACTTTTGAAGAGGATATATTAACTGATAATGATAATATTGTAGTAGTTAGAGATATAGATATTTTTAGCTGTTGTGAACACCATTTAGCCTTGATGTATGATATGAGTGTAACAGTAGCCTATCTACCTAAAGGAAAAGTAATAGGATTAAGTAAGATAGCTAGAATATGTGATATGGTAAGTAAAAGATTACAACTTCAAGAGAGAATAGGAAAAGATATAGCTTATATAATGAAGAAAATAACAGGTTCTGAAGATATAGCAGTTTTAATAAAGGGAAAACATAGTTGTATGACAATGAGGGGAATAAAGAAAAATAATAGTGTTACAGAAACTGCAATATTTGAAGGGAAATTTAAAGATAATTTTATGTTACAAAATAAGTTATACAATAGAATATAGGAGGAAAAATGAGAGCTTTAGTTTTATTAAGTGGCGGAATAGATAGTACTACCTGTTTAGCTATGGCAATAGATAGATATGGAAAGGAAAATGTTGTTGCTTTAAGTGCTTTATATGGGCAAAAACATACTAAAGAGTTAAAAGCAGCTAGAGATATAGCTAATTACTATAATATTGAACTTATAGAGATTGATTTAGTAAAAATATTTGCATATAGTAACTGTTCTTTACTTTCTCATTCTAAAGAGGAGATTCCACATAGTAGTTATGCTGAACAATTGGAAGAGACAAAAGGAGAAACAGTTTCTACATATGTTCCCTTTAGAAATGGATTATTTTTATCCTCAGCAGCAAGTATAGCACTTTCAAAAAATTGTGACTTAATATTATATGGAGCTCACAGTGATGATGCAGCAGGAAGTGCATACCCAGATTGTAGCAAGGAGTTTAATGATGCTATAAATTTAGCTATATATGAAGGAAGCGGAAAGAAGTTAAAAGTAGAGGCTCCCTTTGTAAATCTTCATAAAAAGGATATAGTAAAAAAAGGTCTTGAATTAAAAGTACCATATGAATTAACTTGGAGTTGTTATGAGGGAAAAGAGTATTCATGTGGTGAGTGTGGAACTTGTATAGATAGAGAAAAAGCTTTTGAATTAAATGGTGCAGTAGATCCGTTAGTAAAAATAAGAGAGGGAAGATAGATGAGAGAATTAGATAATTTAACACTTTTAGGAAATCAAGGGGTAAAATATCCACAAGATTATGCTCCAGAACTTTTAGAAACTTTTGATAATAAGCATCCAGAAAATGATTATTTTGTAAAATTTAATTGTCCAGAATTTACAAGTTTATGTCCAATCACAGGGCAACCAGATTTTGCAAATATAGTTATATCTTATGTACCAAATATTAAAATGGTAGAGAGTAAATCTTTAAAACTATATCTTTTTAGTTTTAGAAATCATGGAGATTTTCATGAAGATTGTATCAATATAATAATGAAAGATCTTATAAAATTAATGGATCCTAAATATATAGAGGTTTGGGGAAAATTTACTCCAAGAGGGGGAATCTCAATTGATCCATATTGTAACTATGGGAAAAAAGGAACTAAGTGGGAAGATATAGCTTTTAATCGTATGGCTAACCATGATTTATATCCTGAAAAAGTAGATAATAGATAATAAAAATAGAAGAGATCAACTCTCTTCTATTTTTTCATTAAACGCATCAATTCTCTTGCTAAGTTTTTTGTAGCTCTAATATCTTCTAAAGAATCGTGGGCAGCTATAGGAATGTTAAAATATTCACACCAAGTTTCTAATTTATTATTATCTAACACAGGTAGTTTATTTAAAATTTGTAAAGGAGTGATCATATATAGAGGATCTAAAACTGCTCCTTGAGCATAGCTAAAGAAAAAATTATTTCCATTTCTTTTAAAAAATCTATAAATAACATCTTTATCAAAATTTACATTGTATCCAGCTAATATAAATTTATCATTTTTATCATACTTATCAATATATTTATCTAAGATAGATATAAATTTTTGAAAAACAATCTCTTCATCTTCAAAAGTTTCAATCTCTTCCCTAGTTCTCTTTTGAATAGCTAAAGCTTCATCTGTAACTTCAGAATTTGGAAAAGGTTTAACATAGAAATTAAAAACCTCAGCCTCAGTTTTATCAATTTGAACTATTCCTGAAAGTTGAATAAGAGCAGAGTTTTGTGATAAACCACCAGTTTCTGTATCTATAAAAAGAATTTTCATAGTAATCTCCTTAAAAATCAGTTTTTTTACATTATATCACAAAACTCTTTGAATGTACTAAGCTCTTTCTACAACAATAGCTTTTCCCTCTTTTCTCCAGTTAGCAAACTCAGCAACACAAGTAAATAAAACGTCAGTAGATGAGTTTAAAGCAGTTTCACAAGAATCTTGAATAACTCCAATAATAAATCCAACTCCAACTACTTGCATAGCTATATCATTAGGGATACCAAATAAGCTACAAGCTAGAGGTACAAGAAGTAGAGATCCACCAGCAACTCCAGATGCTCCACAAGCACTAATTGCTGATAAAACACTAAGTAATAGAGCAGAGAAAATATCTACTTGAATATTTAAAGTGTGTGCAGCACTAAGAGCAAATATTGAAATAGTGATAGCAGCACCCCCCATATTAATTGTAGCCCCTAATGGAATAGAAACTGAGTAAACCTCTTTATCAAGTCCTAAATTTTCACATAGATTCATATTTACTGGAATATTAGCAGCTGAACTTCTAGTAAAGAAAGCAGTAACTCCACTATCTTTAAGACATCTCATGATTAAAGGATAAGGATTTTGTCTAATATAGAAGTAAGCAATTAGAGGGTTGATAACAAAAGTAACAAATCCCATACAACCTAAAAGAAGTAAGATAAGTTTTCCATAGATAAGTAAACTTGCAAAACCACTAGTACGTAGTGAGTTAAAAATTAATCCCATTATTCCAAATGGAGCAAATTCTATAATAGTTTTAACAGTTTTTAAAATAACATCTGATACATCTAAAATTAATTTTTTACTGTTTTCTGAACTTTCTCTTAGGAAGAAACCAAATAGAGCACTCCAGAATAAAATTCCAATATAGTTACCTTGTAAAAGAGCTTTTACAGGATTTTCAACAAGGTTCATAAATAGAGCTTTTAATACACCAGCAATATTTTCAGGTGGAGCTATGCTACTTTCTCCAGCTTTTAAAATAAGATCTACTGGGAAAAGGAAAGATCCAACTACTGCAACACTAGCTGCTAGGAAAGTTCCTAAAAGATATAAAAATATAATTAATTTCATATTAGATTTTTGTCCTTTTTTATGTTGTAAAACAGCTGCCATAACTAGAACAAAAACTAATAAAGGTGCAATTGCTTTTAAAGCTCCGACAAAAAGATCTCCCAAGATTGTAACACTACTTGCTTTTTCAGGTGCAACTAAAACTAATATAACTCCTACAATAAGTCCCACTATTATTCTTTTTATAAGACTTATTTTTATCCATCTTTCATATAAATTTTTCATTATTTCCCATCTCCTGTGTCTTTAAAATATAAACATATGTTTTTGTATAGAAAACAATATATCACAAAGTGAAATTTTATGCAACTATTTTTTAAAAAAATTTAAAAAAATTTTTAAAATTCTGAATGACAATAATTTGACTTTTTATATTAATATAATAAAATAAAGTATAATAAGGTGGTGGTAAATATGGAAGAAAAAAATAGAGTAATACAAGAATATGTTCCCGGGAAACAAGTCACACTTGCACATTTAATTGCACATCCAAATAAAGAGTTATGTAAAAAAGTAGGATTGAATTCTGAAATTACAAAAGCTATTGGAATTTTAACTTTGACACCAGGGGAAACTGCTATTATAGCTGGAGATGTAGCAACAAAAGCTGGAAATATAGAGATAGGATTTTTAGATAGATTTACAGGAACATTGGTAATCAATGGAGATGTTTCTAGTGTGGAAAATTCATTAAAAAGTGTGTTGAGTTTTTTAGAGAATACACTTCAATTTTCAGTATCTAAATTTACAAGGTCTTGATAGCTATGAAAGTTATGCTATTAGGAAAAGTGGGATGTGGTAAGACTACATTGACACAAAGATTAAATAAACAAGATGTCGTTTATGCAAAGACACAAGCAGTCTCTTATGAGAATAATATAATTGACACTCCAGGAGAGTATATTGAAAATAAATTCTTTTTTAGAGCTTTATTAGTAACAGCAGCAGAGGCAGAGAAAATTATATTTGTTCAAAGTGCAGATGATGAAGGTAATTTCTTTCCACCTAATTTCAAATCGATGTTTCTAGGCAAGGATGTAATAGGAGTAATTACTAAGATAGATAAGGTTAATGACTATAGTAGAGCTGAAGAGATATTGAGAGAATCTGGAGTAGAGGAGATATTTTATATCTCTAGAGCAGATGATGAAGGAATAAAAAAATTAAAAGAGAGATTAGAAATGTAATAATAACTGTTGTAAAATGATAATTTTATATTATCATTTTGCACAGTTTTTTTATAATAAGAAATTTTTATTCAAGGTTTTTAAAAATAAAGCTTAATTTCTGATAGATTAAAAAATTTTATATAGACATAAAAAAAGAATAGTGATATTATAATACAGTTGATAAAATTAAAAAAATTACTGGGGTGCAGAAGCTGAGATAGGTAATTTTACCTGAACCCAAAGGACTTGATTCGGATAATGCCGACGAAAGGAGTAATAATAAGAAAAGTTTTTTATTTGCCTCCTTTTGTGAAATTAAAAGGAGGTTTTTTTATGGGATTAAAAGATTGTTTATGGTGTATTGGAGGAGCTAGTAAAGGAGTTTCAGGATGTAGATTTTCTCTATATCCAATGGCAGATAATTTTGTAGAGATAATTTTAGGAGCTCTTTCAAAAACTGATATGTCAAAAGTATGGAAAGCTACTGATAAATTAAGTACTTGTGTTAGAGGAAAAAGAGTACATGTTTTTGACAGTGTAAAGGGATTGTTTATAAATGCTTACAGAGAAAATGTTCATATGGCATTGGAAGCAACTTTTTCAAAGGGGTGTCCTGGAGATACTGATGCAGATTCTTTTATGGAAGTAGATGATATAAAATTAAATGAAAGTTTAATTAAAGATCAAAAATTCAATGTTGTAAGTAAAATATCATTCTATCCTATGGGAGAAAATGACTATATGGAACATATAGCTCATGCAGTTATGAAAGCTAAGGAAAATGGAGTATTTTCAAAAAGTTCTCACTATGTTTCTATTCTTGAAGGGGATGTACATGATGTGTTTAAAACTTTAGAAGATATATTTGAGTATGGTGAAACTAATCTATCGCACTATATTTTACAAGTAACAATATCAGTGAATAGTCCAACAAAGGAATAGAATTGGGAGGAAAAAATGTTTAATTGGAAGTTAAAAGATGTAATAATGGTATGTTTATTTTCAGTAATATTTTCATTTATATATTTAGGAGCAGTATATTTAGCTAACTTTATAGCTACAATTTTAGCCCCATTAGGTTTAGCTCCATTTGCTTATGAAATATTATTTGGAGTATGGTTTATGGCAGCAACTTTTGTTCCATATATAGTTCAAAGATCAGGAGTAGCTATTATAGCAGAGGTTTTATCAGCTGTAATAGAAGTTATCATGGGAAATATGTTTGGACCAATAGTTATATTATCAGGAATAATTCAAGGGGCAGGACCTGAAATTATTTTTGCTAAAGACAGATATAAAAACTACACTATGAAAAATATGTGCTTAGCTGCATTTGCTGCTTGTGTAACTAGCTTTATATGGGGATTTGTAAGAGGTGGATTTGTAAAATATTCAGCTACAATGTTAGTGGGAATGTTTGTTGTAAGAGCTATTAGTTCAATTATTTTTGCAGGGGTAATCTGTAAAATAGCAGCAGATAAATTAGCAAAAACAGGTGCTTTAAGTAGCTATACATTGGGAAATCAAAATAACATGGAAGATTAATCTATGAAAAAAGTTTTAAGTTGTGAAGATATAGAGTTTAAATATCAGATAAATTCTAAAAAAAATATAATTGATGGGTTTTCTTATGATTTTTTAGAGGGAAAAGTCTATCTTATCTCTGGGTTTTCAGGTTGTGGAAAAAGTACTTTAGCATATATTTTATCAGGGCTTTATCCTGAGCATAAAGGGATAATGTCAAAGGGTAAGGTATTGCTTTTAAATAGAGAAATATCAGAATACTCCCCAAATGAGAGAGTAAAAGATATTATGATGATGTTTCAAAACTCTGATGCTCAATTTTGTATGGAAAAAGTAAAGGATGAGATTATTTTTTGTCTTGAGAATATAGAGTATTCAGTTGAAAAGATGGATGAATTAGTAGATATAGTACTAAGTGAGATGGATATTTTGTATTTAAAAGATAGAGATCTCTCTTCATTGTCAGGGGGGGAGAAGCAAAAAGTTGCATTGGCAATTATTTTAGCTATCTCTCCAAAGATAATTATATTGGATGAGCCATTTGCCAATGTAGATTATGAAAGTAGCCAAGAGATAATACAAAAATTAAAAAGATTAAATGAAGAGAATAAAACTACAATTATAGCTATAGATCATAGAATTAGTTTATGGAAAGATATAGAGTATGAGTTTCTATATTTAGGAAAAGGTTGTAAAATTTTAGATGACACCTCATATTTTGAACTTGAAGATAGTGAGGAAATTAAAGAAAACAGAGAGAATCTAAAAGAAAAAGAAGTTGTGTTAGAATTAGAAAATATTTCAATAGGGTATGGAGAGAAAAAATTATTGGAAAACTGCTCTTTAATAGCTAGAGAAGGAGAGATTGTCTCTTTAGTTGGTAAAAGTGGAGCAGGTAAAAGCTCTCTTTTATTGAATATTACTGGATTAACAAAAATAAAAAATGGAACTATTAAATTTTTAGGTAAAGATATAAAAAGATGGAAAAGAAAAGAGATATTGAAAAATATAGGAATAGTTTTTCAAAATCCTCAAAATCAATTTATTACCTATAAAGTAATAGATGAATTGATTTTTAGTATGAAGCAAAATGAAAAAGATGAGAAAAAATTGTTAGAAAGAGCAGAAAACTTATTGAAACAGTTTAATCTTTATGAATATAGAAACTATTCTCCTTTTGCTTTGAGTCAAGGACAACAGAGAAAAGTGGCAGTACTATCTATGCTAGCAGGAGATCAAAAAATACTCCTATGTGATGAGCCAACTTATGGACAGGATAACAGAACAAGTAAGGAGATAATGGAGTTTTTAAAGAAAAGAGCTAATGAAGGATTGACAATAATAATTGTATCTCATGATAGAAACTTAGTATATGAATATTCAGACTCTATTTATGAAGTTACTGAAGAAAAAGAGCTAAGGAGAGTGAGATAAAAATGTTAAAATTAAACCCTGCTTATAAGGGATTAACACTATTTTTAATCTCTTTAATACTCTCTTTTGAGTACAACTATTATTTTAACTTTGGAATTTTTTTAGTTATGATTTTGCTGATGTTGATTAATAAAGTTAGCATAAAAAAGATAGTTCTAGCTTTTTTACCAGTTATATTTTTAGCAGTGGGAGTATTTTTTACAGGCTTCTTGCACAGTGGTGAAAGTACAGATGTAACCTCTCTTACTAAGATAGTGGTTGTAATAGGAGATGCTGAAACAGGAATGCAGCTAGCAATGAGAATAATGGCTTTTGCTAGTATCGGTTTATTTTTTGTATTTACAACAGACCCTAGATTATTTATTTTAAGTTTAAATCAACAATTTAAACTGCCAAGAAACTTTGCCTATGGAATATTAGCAGCATATAGTTTTATTCCTATTGTTAAGCAAGAGTATCAAAATATGAGATTTGCATATAGAGCAAGGGGAGTTGAAAAAAATATTTTTATGCTTCCAATGTTGGTAACAGCTGTAAGATCTTCTGAAAGTATAGCAATGGCTATGGAATCAAAAGGATTTAACTCAAGAGGAAATAGAAGTGAATACATAAAATTAAGTGTGAGTATTTGGGATTATATAACTCTTATTGTAGCTACTTTAATTGTTTTAGTAGGAACAATTATTTTCTAATTTGGATAAGAAATTGAAAATTCCTTGTTGACAAAAAAGATGAGGTATGATATTATATTTAATGCGTGGAAGGTTATCCTAATTGGTAAGGAACCGGTCTTGAAAACCGGCGTCGCAAGACTTCAGAGTTCGAATCTCTGATCTTCCGCCAGATATGATGGTGAAGTGGCAGAGTGGCCTAATGCACTCCCCTGCTAAGGGAGAGTACCTATAAACGGTACCGAGAGTTCAAATCTCTCCTTCACCGCCATTTGATAATAATAGGTAGGTTGACTACCTTTTTTTTATATAAAATTGCACCTATAGCTCAATTGGATAGAGCGTCTGACTACGGATCAGAAGGTTAGGGGTTCGATTCCTCTTAGGTGCGCCATAGGTTAACCCTAATTCAAGAATAATTGTTATTTTAAATAATTTTATATTTTGAAGATAAAGAAGTCGTTTCAAATTTAATGAAACGACTTTTTTTTAAAAATATATCTTGATGTCATTAAATGAAGTAAAGATAATTTTCCTGACTATCAAGTTTATAATTTCTTTTAATTTTTCTCTATATTCATCATCATCTGTATCTTGGAATAGCATTAGTTCTTGTAATAATTTTATATTATCTTCTGAAACTTCTTTTTTCTCTTCTTCGGAAATAACAGCCATTTTACTATTGATATTTTTTACAACTTGTTCTTTTTCTTTTTTTAACTTGCTTAAAGTTTCTCTTGAAACTTCAATAGAAGTAAGTCCTTCAGCAACGAGAGTTAAAATTCTTTTTTCTGAAGTAGTATATTTTTCTAATACAATTTTTAATTCATCTATTTCGGAATATAAGTCAGCTAACCTAAACTCACAATCATTTAGCATTTTAAGGCTTTTATCTTGTAGAATAGCATCAGAAATAGCTTTTTCTGTCTTAGTTACAGGAAGTCTTTTTTTACATAGATGACATTTATAGTAATAGAAATAATTTCCTGATTTTCCTTTTATTTTTTCCCCTTCAAGTCTTCCACCACAACTGCATCTCAAATTGTTTGAGTACAGATAAACTTTAATATTTTTTCTATACTTTCCTCTATTTTGATTACGAATATCCAAGATAGAAGAATATTCTTCTTCATCTAATAGAGCAGGTAGTATAGAAGTTTCAGAGGTAAAATAATTTTTTCTGTATCCTTTATTATGGCATTTATCAATTTTTCCTTTTTTACCATAGGTTCTATAACCATGAATTTCGGGTTTTCTAAGCCATTGAGCAACAGTAATAGGATTTAATGAATATTTTTTAGCAGTTGTAACTATTGAACGAGTTCTTATTATATCTATAAAGACAGCTCTATAAAACTCCCAAGTCTCTTCATTTTTAACTATTATTTTACATTTCTTACCATTGATATATCCAGTTTCAAGTTTAAACCAAGGTAATAAACTTCCACCAAGATATCTATTAGTTTGACAGTACTCATAGGCGGCATCAATAACTTTAGCCACTATCTTTTTCTTATCTTCTTGAGCTCCAATTAATCTAAGAATGGATGGAATAGAATCCCAAGTTCCACTAGCTTGTATTTCTCCTTCTTTGATAGATATAAGCTTTATTCCAAGATCATCAAGAAAGAATAAATCTCTCATACCTGCTTGGAAATCTCTAGTAAATCTATCAGAATGAGAAACCAATACATATTTAACAGAGGGATTCCCCCTCAAGTATTCCTTGAGGGAGACTATTCCATCTCTATCTGTCTTATCTCCATGATCAGTATCACTAAACTCAGCAATAATACTGTAATTATTACTGAAAGCAAAATCTTTAATGAGTTTCTTTTGAGTATCTTTAGAGCCTCGTTCATCTTGCATATTAGTAGAAACTCTAGTATACATAACAGCTATTTTATAGTCCATTAGCCATCACTTCTTTTTTCTTATCAAGGATTTTTTTCAATTCCTTGATCTTTAGGATTGCTAATATAATTTTTTGTTTTCTCATAGAAAGCCTCCTTCTTTTTAAAAGGAGAGTATGGTACAATAAGCTATAACATACTCTCTTTTGGTTTGGGTTTGTTATTTATAGCCTGATGAGTGCCAGTCATCAGGTTTATTTATTTTTGATATTAATAAAATTTTATCCATTTAGAAATATTAAATACTTTATATAACTTTTGATTTTCAATATATAATATATAAGTGTTATTTTTTATCTATAATAAAAAGATATTTGGGTTAAAAATTCTATATCTTTCTTAGAATATGGAATATACTCATGTTCACCAATGAGATAATTAAAAAATATATCATCACTCCACCAATTGATAATAATATCATTTGCCTTTTCTTGTTTATCAGTAAAAAAATTACTTTTAATGGTTTTGACTATATTTTTATATTCTTCTCCAAACATTCCTATAGAAAGAATACTTTTAATATTTTTTAGCTTAGGTTTTATTTTTCCAGATTTAACCATATAACCGAGACCAACTATTCCAATAATAGTACCACCATAGAAGATTGCTTTTTTATGTTTTGAACATATATCTTTTAATTCTGTAGCAAAATTAGTTTTAAATAGATTTGGCAATGTATGGCAATGTTTGAAACAAAAACTGTTCCCAATGTATTTAACTTTAGCTTTCTTTAAAATATCGATTTCTTCTTGATTTTGTAGTAGTCCTATTGTGTCTAAAGCCTCCTTTATAACCTCGTTGTCACGAATATATATTTTCCTATGAGGTAATATAAATAATCTTTTTATTTTAGAAAAATAAGAGCTAGTAGTAAAGGAAAAATCAGCAGGAGTATTTTCTGTTTTAATCTTTTGCAACATATTATTTACAATGATTCTTCCTTCTAAGGCAAGATTATATAGATAAGTAAGTTCTTTTTGATAATCTTGATAGTTGTTATTTTTTATAAGTTGTGGAACTAATAATTTAATTAAGCCTTCAAAAGTTCTTTCTATTGCTTTTTGACTTCTATTATCGTGTATATCGGTTTTAAAATTAAAATTATTGATAATAATCTTTACTTTATCTGAAATATCTATTTCTCGAAGTTGACTAAATATAGATCTTAAAATATATGGTGGAATCCTTTTAACATCATTCTTAAGTATCATTTCTTTACAAATTACTCTAGATCCCCAAGATGGAATTAAATAGTCAACTCTACTTAAAAAAGCATCTCCTGTTGAAACATTTTTTTTGTAAATTGTGGTTCCTTCAAAAATATTTTGCCAATATGTAAATATGAATGGATATTTAATATTAATTTTGGGATTTCCAAGTATAATAATAGAAGTATTCAATGGCATAATATTTCCTTTATCATCAGAAATAGTTCCATTATTTTTAAATTGTTGAATACCCATAGTAATTCCATCATCGGTATTATTTTGAAACTCGTCAAGGATTAAACATTCGCCTTTTGCCTTGAAAATTAACCCTTTTTTTCGTTGAGATTGATCATATATTATTTTTGCACGTGTAAAGTTATATGTAGCAGGAATATGATATCCCAAATCTAAATAGGTTCTTGTTTTTCTTGTAGCTCTTTTTGAAAAATCCATAAGAAGGAATTGGGATTGTACTAAGGGAATAAGTCTTGCAATAAACATATTCTTCTCTTTTAATAAAAGTTTTGAAGTATCCATATTAAGTCCTGTTAAGATTTCATTAACAATTTCATCAAATTTTAATTGACTTATAATAGAAAGCCAATCATCAATGCTAAAAAATAAATCTATTTTTTTAAAGAATGTTAATACAAAAATTTCTTTCATCGGACTGTATTTAAGAATTCCATTAAGAAAAATAGGTTCATCAGAATTTTGAAACTCTTTTTTCTGTATAAGATTTAATGTTACAAGTTCCACAGGATATTCTTCTTCTCCTATATAGATCTTGTCAGCGAAATATTTAACAGTAACCTTTTCTTTTACAGTATCTCCAGTTTTTATTTTGGATATAGTTTTAATATTAGTAAGATATAAATCTATATTGTTAATTTTTTTATAATCCAAGATATCTTGCATATAAGGATTTGTATTTGAAGAAATGACAGATTTTATATTAGTTATGTTCATTTTATTTTCTCCTTTATATTATTTTTTACTATACTCATTAAAAAAGTTTTTATTTACTCCAAAAAGAATATTTAATGTTCCTAGTTTATCTACATATTTTTGTGTTTTTTCCATAATAAGATATTTTGCTTTGCCCTTTAAATTTTTGGCAGAAATAACAAGATTTATCGCTTCTTCTTGTTCTTCTTGAGTTAAATTTTTATTAAGGAGAGAACGAATTCTATCTTTTTCAATTTCTAAAGTATTAAGAGAAGAATTAGTTAATTTTTTATCAAAAATGGCTAGTTCGTCAAGAGTTGTAATCCGATAGAAATGTTCACCTTCTATTAACCCATCTTTCCAATTATTACTAATTAATTTTTTTAGTTTATCAGAATTGAAAAGATAATCACCATAAATGTAATAATCCATACTAATTCTTTTTTTTGCTAAATATTCTTTTAAATTTTTATGGATAGGATTGTATCCTTGTATATTTTCAAGTAATTTTTTATCTTCGATCTCTTTGATGTATTCCTCCACAAGAGAAAAAATTTTTTTACCATTCATAATGTTACCTCCATGATAATATAAATAAAATCTGTTATTCTATAAAACAGGAAACAGGATTTTAAACTTAAAGCATTTTATTATGGGAAGATACGATTCCAATTTAATAGAGTTGTACTTTTCTTGCTATTTCCTGTTTAAAGTTTAAAAATCCATTTTATTTAATTGCCAAAGTTCAATTTTTTTGTTATTAATTACCTCCTTCCTTTATGGTAATTAAAATATGCCAGATATTAAAGAAATTGTGTGAAAAAATATAAAAATAAATAATTAAATAATTTTATAATTATTTTTATATAAAAAAATAAAAATTAATATAGAAAAATATAAAAATATGTTAAAATGTTAGTAAAAAAAAATTAGGTGAAAAAATGAAGATAATTATTGAGGATAATAATATTTTTAAAACCCAAAAGCTATTGAATAAAGCAATAACTATATTAAGGTTAGCTAAGGAAGAAGCTCTATTTAACATAGAGAGATTATTTAAAATAGATGAAAATAGGAAATTAAATGAATTAGAGTATTTAAATGTTAAAAGTGATGATATTATAGATATTAATAAAGATGACAAAGAAAATTTATTAAATAATATAATTATTGATGAATCATATGCTGGATTTGATAAAATAAAAAAAACAGCTTTTTTATTTTTTAAACTTGGCTCAGAATATACTTTAAAATTCTATAAAGAAATAGATTCTGAAAAAAAATTAAAAACTTATTATAAGGAGTTATGTGAAAGTTTAATAAAAATAGATAAAGCAAAATTGTTGGAAGAAAAATTAATTTATACAATTAACCAAAAAACTTTAGATTATGGAGTAATGATAACTGAAAAAAATATATCTGATTTTATAGAAAAGAAAATATGGCGAGTAATCAGAAAAGTACTATCAGAAGAAAAGGAAATAGAGAAGTTAGTGTTATCAAAGGAGTTAAAGCTTTTTTTAAGACTATATAATTCTATAGAATCAAAAAGTGATAAAAATAAAGAAACAAAGAGACAAGAAAAAAAAGAAAATTTAGTTAGCATTTTTGAAAAATTAGAATTGGAGAAAAATTTAAGTAAAATAGAAGAAATATTACTACCTAAATTTTATTCAAGATATTATTTGAAAAAGGATAAAGTAAAATTATTAATAAAGTATTTTCAATTAAAATTATTACCTAAAATATTTCCATATAACTTAAATACGGATTCTCATACGATATATATGCTTTTTAAAGAATTAGAAGAAAAAAGAGAAAAAGGATTTGAGAGTGAACTTTATATTTTTTTATTCCTAAACTATTTATCATCAAAACAAGGGGACTTAACAGAGGAAGAGAAGATAGAATTTAAAAAATTAAGGAAAAAATATGAGGATAATCAAGAGAAATATGAGCAATATGATCCAACTAAAAATTATGATTTGAAAAAACAATATTTATTTTTATCTATATCAGAGGAAATTGTAGAATCTCAAGATGAAATAAAAAAATTAGTAATTTCTTATTTAAAATGGTTAAAACAGGCAATAGAAAAAGTCTCTAGTAAGTATATATTAAGTTTGTTTTTAACAAGTAATTTTAAAATCATGTTAATTTATAAATATTTATTTTTAGAAAAAATAAAGTTTATAAAAGAGATAAGAGATAAAAGGGAAATAAATAGAACTAATGCAATTTTGCGTGGAGAAGATATAGGAGTAAGTGAACTAGAAAAAATTTTTAAGAATTTTGATGAAGTTATGAAGTCAAGAGAGGACATAAGAAGTAAATATAATTTAGTAGAAAATGATAAAGAGTATATTTTGAATAGTTTTTATATTTCTAATTTACTATATAGTAAGATTTTAAGGCGTTTTGATAAGAATAAATTATTATTTTCTATTTATGAAAAAATAAATATTCAAAATAGAGTTTCTGATACTTATTATATTGAAAATAAACTTGTAAAAAATATTGACTTTTATCCATTGAAAAATAAAGAAATTGAAGTAGATGAAAACTATGTTTTTTACAAAGAAAGTATATATGGAGGAAAAATGATACTTTTTGCAGGAAAATGTTTGTTTAAAGAAAATGATGGGACATTAATATTTAAGTTAATAGGATCGGATTGGAATTATTTTGAAAGAGATAAGAGAAATTTTACTTTAAAAGATATTTTTGTTTTAGAAAAAAGTAAAATAATCGGGATATTAAAAAGGATAGATTATAGTTTTTAATTATAATAAATAAATTATATATTATAAGTTGTAATACTAATATTTCCTTATTAAAAAAGTTGCCAACGTAGAGATACGTTGGCTTTTTATATTTTGTGTTAAAAGGAGGAATAAAAAATGTTTGAAAATTTAGCAGTTATACTAATAATCATTGGGACAGCTTTAAAATCTATTGATGAAATCACTAAAAATAGGAGATGAGAGGAATGGCAGGAATGAAGTTATATGAAATTAGAAATGGAATGATTGATACTCTAGATATATTTCTAGAGAGTGAGCAGACAGAGATGGACAGAGAGAACTATAATGACATTATGGAGTATTTAAAAGAAGAGTTAAAGAACAAAAGCTCTGATTTAATAAAGTATATTAGAAACTTAGAGCTAGAGAATACTGTGACTAAGTTAGAGATTGAAAGATTAGAAGATCTTAAAAAAGGTAAGGAGAAGAAGATTAAGTCTATTAAAAACTATATAAAGGGAATCTTACTTGACCTTGATAAAAAGAAAGTGGAAACAGAGTTAGGAAACCTTAGTCTTAGAAAAACTACAAGTGTAGAGATAACAGATATTACAAAGATACCTAAAGAGTACTTAGTAGTAAAAGAGGAAGTCACACCATCCAAAAAACTTATAGGAGATAGTCTAAAGAAAAATATATTAATTGATGGAGCAGTTTTAAAAGAGGATTATTCTGTATTGATAAAATAATCCTGAAGGAATTACGAGGAATCCTAAAGGATTTAAAAGGAAAATATTGAGGAAAAGCAGGAAAAACCACAGGAATTTAGGAAAAGTGAGGAATTTCAGATAAAACCTAAAAATATCTTAAAATCACATTTCCTGATTCATGATTTAGAAAAGTGTATATAGTTTTCAAGAAAAATACCCATTTTAAAGGAGAAAAGTGGATTATGGAAAATAAAGAGTTTATGAATATCATTGAAGGATTAAAAGGTAACATAAATGACAAGATAAAAGATTTCTTAGAGAACTCACAAGAGTTAAAAGACTTTATAGATTTTAGAAAGAAACATTTCTATAACTATAGCATTAGAAATACAGTGCTTATATATAAACAAGATAGATCAGCTAGTACAGTAGCAGGTTTTAAGAAGTGGAAAGAATTAGGTTATAACATTAAAAAAGGAGCTAAAGCAATCAAAATCCTAGTACCATTAATCACTAATAGAGAGAAAGAGGGAAAAGATGAAAAATATGTATATGGATATAAATATACAAATGTCTTTGACATTAAAAGCACTGTTCCTACAGATAAAGCAGTTGAGCTTCCAACTATTGATACTAGAATGAAAAGAGGGAATAGTCAATATAGGATAACAGAACTATTTAAAAGATCTAAAGAGATAGTTGAGCAATATATCCCAGTAGAAGTAACAGATGAACTTGAAGCTAAAGGAATGACAGATGGTGAGAAGATCTATATTAGAAAAGATAGATATGCAGCTATGAGTAGAACTTTAATGCACGAGTTTACTCACTATCTAAATCACTTTGATGAAGAGAATATAAAGAGTACCAATCAAGAAGAGGTAGAAGCAGAAGTAGGAGCCATGTTATATGGTTCCTATTTTAATTTAGATATCAGTGGGAAATATAAGTATATAGCTCTATGGAAAAGTGAAAAAGTGAGATTAGATGAAGCCTTTGATGTGGCATTATCATCATTTGAGCAGTTTCTATATGGATTTAATGATAAAAAAGGATTAATTGATTTATTGGAGGCGAAATAAAAATGTCAGAAATAGTAGTTACAAGAGGAATAAGAGAAGAGTTAGATTTAAGAAATTTAGTGGTTATAGCAGAAACAATTAGAAATTACGAGGAAGAAGATGACTTTGATGAGTTCCAAGTATTTGATATAAAAGATAATTACATCATTAATAAGCAAGAGATACCTGAAAGAGAAAAAAGAATATCTCTAAGTTATACTAATAAGAAAAGTGAAACTGTATGGGCTATAAAAGGATTTGATCCGATGGTTGGAGAACATTGGACTATTCTATACCCTAGTGAATATTAAAGAGGAGGTATGAAGATGAGTGATTTATTAAAGAAATTAAGAGAGCCATTTAGAAAAGAGGAACTAGAATTTAGAGTAGGAGCAACTAATAATGATAAAAGCATGGGATTAGCACTAGCATATGTTCAAGCAAGGGCAATTCAAAATAGGTTAGATGAACTATTTGGAGTAGATGGTTGGACAGTATTATATAAGGAGATATCAGCAGGATTTATATGTTCATTATCTATAAAGATCAATGACAGATGGGTCACAAAAGAAGATGGAGCAGGAATGACAGAATATGAAAGTGTAAAGGGTGGAATCTCAAATGCTTTTAAAAGAGTGGCTAGTAGTGGATTTGGTATTGGAAGATATCTATATAATGCTAAGAAAAATTGGTATCCAATAAGACAACAGGGAAGAGGTTATATATTTACAGAGACACCAGTGTTAGAGTTAAATAATGAGATAGAGAGCAAGTATGACAATGAAAGAAATACAAATTTAAAAGAAAAGATAGAAGATATTATTCTAAACTTTGGTAAATACAAAGGACAAACTTTAACTGAAATCTATCATAATGACAGAGGGTATATAAAATTCCTAAGTGACAAAGCTAATGATGCTAATTTAAAAAATATATGTAAGCAGATGTTAGTAAGTTAAATTAAAGAAGGAACTTATAAACTAAGTGATGACCTTACTATAAGTTCCTTTTCTTTAGTTTTGTAAATTATAACCAATTAAAATTTAAAATAATAAATATTTTTGGATAGCAGAATAGATTTTTATTATAATTTTTTACTTATATTAATTATAAATTAAGAGGTATTAATTTAGCAATATTATATGCCATTAAAACGGGAACTGCATTTCCTATTTGCCTATAACAGGCTGAATTACTTCCTTTAAAAATAAATTTATCTGGAAAAGTTTGAATTCTAGCAACTTCACGTATAGATAATCTTCTATGTTGTTCAGGATGAGGAATGATTAAAGGACCTCCTGTTCCACTTCCTCTTCCCATAATAGTTGGAGAATATTTATCCCATAAAGTTTCTCTATTTCCTACAGTATTTTTTATTTTAACTTTGCACAAAGTTCCTGTATGATTGTAGTATTCATTACTATCAGGACAGAATTCAAAAGGTAAATCAGATATGGTATTTCTAACTGTTTGTACAGAATAGATTTCATTATTAAAATAATAATGTTGATTAAAGTCTAAATTATTTATTCTCCAATTTTCATATAAAAAGTTTATTTTTTCATAAGATGTAAAAGGATCTTGAATGCTACTTTCGATAGAGTGTGTTATTGGGATATATAATTTTTTATATTTATTTTTAAGATTTTTATTTGATTTAATTACAGGAATTGTATAATTTTCCAATATATCATTACGTACTCCTAATATAATTACCCTTTCTCTATTTTGAGGCACTCCAAAATTATAAGCATTAAAAACATTATATACAACTGTATAGCCTATTCCTGTATTTTGAATATCTTGAATAATCATATTTAAAACTTCACCTTTTTCTATGTTCTCTAATCCTTTGACATTTTCAAGAATAACAAATTTGGGATTTTTGGCTTGGATAACTCTAAGAATTTCCAAATATAAATAATTTCTTTCATCGTCCATATTTCTTTTAAGATTAGCTACTGAAAAACCTTGACATGGAAATCCACCAATCAATATATCTGCATCTGGAATATTTCCATAAATTCCTTCTGTACTCTCTGAATAATCATTTAAAATATTACAAATATCACCTAATAAAACGGAATGATTTGAATATCTTCCAATGTTATAATTATAAGTTTCAACTGCATCTTTATCAAAATCATTAGCCCATACTATTCTATGACCTGCTAATTCAAAACCTAAATCCATTCCTCCTGCTCCTGAAAAGAAAGATATAACTCTCATAATTTTACCATCCTTTATGTTGACATTAATTATCGTATAGTATATCATATTATCATAATATATTATACTTATTTAAATATAATATATAATTATTTTTTTTTAGATGAGGTGAGAAAAATTATTCTAGATCAAATTTTTAATGATATTTTAAAAGAAATAGGAAAAAATATTCTTCAAGAAAAATTATCAAAAAATCAGCCAGAAAATATTAATGATTTATTCCAAATATTTAATACAATTAAATTAGGAATAGAAAATAAAGAAAAAAGATTTGGATTATTAGGATACATATTTTATAATTTTATTTCCTCAAATGAGGCTAGAAAAAGAAAAGTCACAGCAAGAAATGTAGAAGATTTATTATCTTTTTTTTTAGGAGGCGATGTACAAGATGAAGTTAGTAAATCTAATCCAACTGTTCCAAAAGAAATTGAGGAATTAGATTCTTTATGTAAAAATGAAGACTGGAAAATTTCTGAGGATTTAGCTGGAAATAAAAGAGAAAAAGATGATATAAAAATTTGTAATTATACTATTTCTATAAAAACTTTAGTGGGCGAAACTTATGGTTCTAATGGACAATATATAAATAAAAAAGGTCTAAATAAAGAATTAAATATTGGATCAGTTTCATATAGAGCACTTTTTAAAGGAATAATAAATGATGAAGTTTTACATAAATTATCTGATAGAAAAGGAGGATTAGGTTCTAAAGTACAGTTAAAAAATTTATTTGATGAAATAAGTTGTGAAAATAAGGAATTTTTTATTTCAAGATTAATGTTGTATTTTAATTTTTTATATAATGATGATTTTTTAATTTTATTAAAAGAAAATTATAGAATAAGAATTATTCTTTTCAGTGGAGAAGATTTTAGGAATGGATTAAAAAAAGCTTGGGATAAAGGTTTAGATCATTTTTTAACTATTTTTTATAGATGGGAGAATAATAATCTTAGAATAATGTGGCAACCATTATTATCTTATCTTGATAATTATTTGGAAGTAGAATTACCATTGTATAATGTATTCAATAATTTTGAATTAGATTCTTTTTTTAATACTATAAAAGAAAAAACTTTTAATGAGATAAAAAATAATTTATTTTAATTTGTAAAACTTAAAATAAATTATATAATTAAATATAAGATACAAAAGTTAATACTTTTTATAAGTGATAACAATCTCCTTGTAGAAATGAGGGGATTGTTTTTTTATATTTTACTTAACAACCCCTCGTAGAAATGAGGGTATTAAACTCTCTAAAATTATAAAAGGGGGTGATTGTGCATGGACACAATCAATATTATTTTAAATTTAAATGAAGAACTAAAAAGTAGAGAAATTGAGGAGGTTGAAGAGTACATTGAAAAAACAGGATATTGTGATGTTTTAAGATCTTATGGTACTAGAGAATTAAATATTAGATTTTCTTATCCAAGATATTTTTCAAAGACAAATGCCTTTTTAATAAAAGGTGCAGTTGAATGTTTTGAAGTGCAAGAAGACTTTGTAAGAGTTCTTCAAGAGAATCCATTAACAAGAAATTCGACTATAAGAATAGTTAGAGTTGATGTTCCATTTACATTTATTATGGATAAGGGAGAGGAATTTTATATGTACAAAAATATATTCAAAATTCTTGCAGAAGTCTATAGCTATGAATATCCTAACTCTGATCCAAAAAGAATAATGAGTATGTTAAAAGAAAGAGAAGAAACTTTAATTTATAGTGATAACCAAGATAGTAGAAATTATTATCAAAGAGTAATGATCTATGATCAATGGAAAAAATTTAGAGATAAATACAGCAAAAATGATTTTGAACAGTTATGTAGGGAGTTTCCAAATTTAACTAGAAGAATAAGAATAGAATATTCAGTAAGAGTATCTAAAAATAGAAGTTTAGGAAGAGAAATGTCTTTAAATAAATTTGAAGAGTTTGATATTTTTAATACATATGTTCCTAAAGCTATTGACTATGTTTTAGATAATCTTTTAAATGAGAAACATATAGATGATATCTTAAATGACAAAACCGATGAAGTTGAAAAGATGTTCTTTGAGGAAAAGAAAAGAGGAAAAATATACTATGAAAGTTTTATTTATAAAAATCTTGATTTAATAGTAGATTATAGCATTATTAGACAGGTTTTAAATCAAATAGAAAATATAAAAACAAGAGAAGGAGCAATAAGAGTGGTAAGACAAATTCTTAGAAGATATGAAGAGAAAAATGGAATTATCATAATGAAGACTTATCATAAGATAGAAAAAATGATTGATTTTTTCTATTCTAATCCCTTAGAGAATTAAGGGTAAAAAATAAAATAAAGAAAACTTTTTTAAATTTATCCTCTGTATTTTAGCTGATAATAGCCCTATTTTTAAATATTTTAAATAGCATGTATAGTAGTATAGGGGATAAAATTTATTTTGTCACTATAAATCCTATGGAAGGGTAGTTATCTTGCTATTCCAAAAAGCAAGATAAGAAAGGAATATTCATGGAAAAAAGATTTAACAGATATAAACATTGTATAAACAAAATATTAAATAAAGCATATGAAGAAGAAAAGATTATATTTGCAAATAGAGAATGTGTGATAAGTAATTATGGAAGAGTTAGCTTTCATGGGGAGTTTTATAAAATAAGAAAGGTAATAAAGAAAGTTTTAGAATCCCTAGATATTTCACATAAAACTACAACTTTAACAAGTGAATGGATAACTCTAAGAAATAATGAAATTAAAGAATTGATGTTATATGTTTTTTATGCAGATAGATTTTTATTATTTTTAACAGAAAAAAGTTTTAGTGACTTTAATATAGCCTTAGAAGAGTATAATAAGTTTATAAACTTTAAACTGTTATCCAATGAAGAAAAAATAAGTTTATTAAAGCCTGTATATTATAGGTATAGTAAAAAGAATGATAACGAGCTAAGAAATCTACAAATAGTACTTAGGAAAAGACTAAAGGCACTAAAGGAAAATAGAAGAGTAGAATATAAATTTCCTGAAAAGTTAGTTCTATATAATGTACCTTATGAATTAATAGAATATTCGTATTTGAGAATATTAGGAAATATAAAATTAACTTTGAAGGAGAGTATTTTAGAAAATAGTAAGACCTACTTATTAGGAAAAATAAGAGAATTTGATAAAATAGAGATATCTATAAGTGAAAATGATATAATAGGAGAGACATATTTACATGTAAAATTTTATTATTATGGTATATATTTAGAGTAAACTATAATTTACTGTATATTTTTAAATATAAAAATAAAATTACAACTAAATTATAAGATATTATTTGCTACTCTTAAATTTAATATATACTTGATATGCAAGTATATATTAAAATAATAAAAATGTCAAGAATATAATTATAAAATAACAAATAAGTATTTAAATTTAGATTTTAGAAAATAATTAAAATTAATTTCTGTACTATCTAAGTCAATAAAAATAGTTGTTGATTTTTAGCTAATTAAGTAAATTATGATATAATAAACGTGTTTATATATTCTGTAAAAAAGAAACTACCTTTTATTGATTTTTTATGATATAGTCTATTTAACTAAGGCAAAATGATTAGGTGAAATTGTAAAATGATTAGGTGAAAAACTAAAAAGATAGAAGTATTTTCTATAATAGCCTTAAATTTTGTTATTTAGAATATAATAAAGATGAGCAACTTGATTAGGTCTTGTAAAAAAATGATTAGGTAACAAATTAGGGAAGAATAATCAGTGAAAAATCTAAATTTTTAATTTAAAATTAAAGTAAAAATTAGGGGTACGTTGTTACAGTTAGGTGCGCCACTTGGTTAAATTAAATATTTAAGAATAAACAGTCGTTTCAAATTAATGAAACGGCTTTTTTGTTTTTATGATATACTATATTCAAATAAAATAATTTTATTAGAACACTCTTAAAAATATAAAAAAACAATAAAAAATTAAATTTAGAAAAAATAGGTAGTTAAGAGGTGGATGTTATGAAGGAGACATATTTGCAAAGTTATCTTGTAGAAAATTATATATTTATTGCAATGGTAGTGGGAACATTTTTTGTAGCTTCTATGAAATCAGCAGTAGATAGATTTTTAAAAAGGCAACTTGTTATTAATATGTCTCTTCTTTTAATTTTATCAATAATAGAATTTTATTTAGATTATTATAAAAACAAAGCTTTAATAGGAGAAAATTTTATATTATTAAAATTAATTTATTACTCATTAAAACCTCTAATTATGGCTATAGTGGTAAGTGTAATGAAACCTAAAAATAGGTTAATCTATATTCCAGCAATCTTAAATTTTTTACTTTATTGTAGTTTAACTTTAAATAATAGATTATTTTCTTTTGATATTTTAAATAGTTTTGGAAGTGAACTTTGGAAATATGGATATATTATAACTAATTGGATATATTGGATCGTGTTTCTTTTTGTATTAGATCTTAAATTTTATAGAAATACAAAGATAAATCCTCTTTCAGCTTTTTTTGCTATATTATGGTTGATGACAGCAAATATTATGGATGCTATAGATGTAAAGTTAGGGATAATGAGTGAAACATATGCTGTAATTTTTTTATTTTATTATTTAACACTTCATGTACAAATCTCACAACAGATAAATGAGGAGAAGGAGATAAAGTTAAAAGAACAGAGAATGTCCTTGATGCTTTCACAGATACAGCCTCACTTTCTTTATAATACATTGAATATTATAACAGCTCTTTGCAGAATAAATCCAAAATTAGCAGAGGAAACTACAATAAAATTTTCTAAATATCTTAGAGAAAATATGCATAATATGGGTAAAAACGATACTCAACTTTTTTCTAAAGAGTTAGAACACACAAATATATATCTTGATATAGAAAAATTAAGATTTGGTGATAGGGTAAAGGTTGAATATGATATAAAAACAGAGGACTTCAATATGCCAACTCTTACCTTGCAACCAATAGTAGAGAATGCAGTTAAACATGGAATTTGTAATAAGGTTGAAGGTGGAACTATAAAGATTTCCACCGAGAAAAAAGGGAAAGATCATATAATTACAATTTCAGATAATGGAATAGGTTTTGAGATAGGAAAAGCATTGAATGATGGAAAACCCCATGTAGGAATACAAAATGTAAAGGAGAGATTAAAAACTATTGTTGATGCAGAACTTGAAATTACAAGTTTTATAGGTATAGGAACAGTTGTAAAAATTATTATTCCTGAAAAGAGAAAAAATATGAGATTGGAGAGTGGAAAAAGACGTGAAATACTTAGTATTGGACGATGAGATACTTGCAGGAGAATATTTAGCAACATTAATAAAAGAAGTGGATGAGAGGGCAGATGTTACAACAGTAAGTAATCCAATTAAGGCACTTGAACTTATTAAAGAAACTTTTGATGTATGTTTTATTGATATACAGATGCCAGGATTAAATGGAATAGAGTTTGCAAATGAACTTAAAAAAATATATCCTAAGATTAATATTATCTTTGTAACTGGATATTCTAACTATATGGGTGAAGCATTTAGATTAGATGCTAGTGATTATATTATGAAACCAGCAAATGTGGAACAGATACATCATGCACTTGAAAATCTTAGATATTCTGTATCTGAAGCTACATCATTAGAAGAGGAAAAAAGAATACAGATAACTTGTTTTGGAAATTTTGAAGTACTTATAGATGGAAATCCTGTAAAATTTAAATTTGAAAAAACAAAGGAACTATTAGCATATCTTGTTCATAGAAAGGGAGCAAGATGTAGTTCAAAAGAGGTTATTGCAAATTTATGGGAAGATGATGGGCATGATTCTTATTATAGAATGCTAAAAAAAGATCTACAAGATGTTTTAAATAATTTAGGATGTGGAGAGATAATATATAGTGAAAGAGGTAAAATTGGACTTTCAAATTTACAATGTATTCAATGTGATTATTTTAAATGGTTGGAAAATGTTGAAGAGGGAAGAAAATTATATCATGGAGAGTATATGGCACAATATTCATGGGGAAGTGAAACTAATGCTTTTTTAGATATGGATAAATACAAAGAATAAGAATTTAGAAAAAAATGTTTGAAAAAAATAAAAATATTTCTAATCATTGACACTTCTTTGACGGAGTAAGTGGTATAGTAAAAATGTAATTATATAAATTATATTTTTAGGGGGTATTTTTAATGAGTGAAAGTAGTAAAGTTAGATTGCCTAATAAAGTAGAGGCTATAATTCCAATTGTTTTTCTTTTAACAGTAATGATTACAAACTATGCTTTAGGTTGGGGACTTGATCCACATATTCCTGTAACTCTTTCGTGTGGAGTTGCTATGATTATTGGAAAACTGTGTGGATATAGTTATAAAGATATGCTTGCAGCAGGACTTGAAGCTGTTAACCAATCTTTAGAAGCTATAATTATAATTCTTCTTGTAGGATGTTTAATAGGATCATTTACAGCTTGTGGAACTATTCCAGCAGTTGTATACTATGGATTAAAACTTCTTACACCAGCTATATTTCTTCCTTTTGTAACAACTCTTTGTGCAGTTGTGGGAATTGCTCTTGGATCAGCTTGGACTGTAACAGCAACACTTGGAATTGCATTTATGGCAATAGGAACAACAATGGGATTAAATCCAGCACTTATAGCAGGAGCTATTCTTTCTGGAGCATGTTGTGGAGATAAATTCTCACCACTTTCTGACTCAACAAATCTAGCTGCAGGTTCTGCACAAACTGGACTTTTTGATCATGTGGCTGCTATGGTAACTACAACTTTTCCTAGTTTAGTTATAGCTGTACTTTTATATACATTCTTCTCGCTTTCAAAAGTTGGAACATATGATCCTACATTAGCAACTGAATTATCAAGTGCAATACTAGATCATTATACATATATGAGTCCAATTTTACTTATACCTATTTTATTGATAGTAGTTGTAGCAGTAATAAAAATGCCAGCTATTCCTTCAGTAGTACTACTTTCATTACTTGGATGTGTATTTGCTATGATATTCCAAGGAACTGGAATGGCTGATTGTATCAAGATACTTCACTATGGATATGAAGCTGAATCTAGTAATGCTCTATTTTATAAGCTTGTAAATAGAGGTGGAATGGATAGCATGCTTTGGACTAACAACCTTGTAATTGTTGCTGTTGCATTTGGAGGAATACTTCAAAAAATAGGTTCAGTAGAGTCATTACTTGGTGGATTAATAAAGAAAGTAAAAACTCCATTCCAATTAGTTCTTGTAACACTTGCAACAGGAGTATTCTGTATTACAACTATGTGTGACCAATACTTAGGATTGATAATTCCAGCATCAATGTATAAAGATAATTATGATGAGATGGGACTTGGTAGAAATATGCTTTCAAGAACTCTTGAAGATGGAGGAACTTTATGGTCACCACTTGTTCCATGGTCATCATGTGGAGCATATCATGCAGCAGTACTTGGAGTTCCAACACTTGCATACCTACCATATTGTTTTATGAATATAATAAACCCTATCTATGCTATTGTTACTTTAAGTTGGGGTGGAAATATTCTATATGCTGATGGATCAAGAACAAATGTTTTTGGTAAATTAAAGAAAGGTCGTGGACCTGCTCAAGCACCAGAGAAAGCTTATGAAAAAGCTATGAAAGCTCTTGCTAGAATAAGAAATTCTGAAGGAGCTAAAGCATTATAAGATATTAATATTTTAAAGAGAGGAAATATGATGAAATATTATGGAATTATGCCAGAACGAAAATTATGGGTAAAAGTTGCAGTTATAATATTTGCTATCTATACTATTTATAGCTCGATTATAAATCATAATCTATTTTATTTACCTTTTGGAGTTATTATGATTTTTGCAACTTTTTCAAATAGAAAACATATAATTTCACAAGAGGGAGTAGATATTCTCTATACTATTTGTGGGGCTCAATTTCATAATAGATGGAGTTGGAATGAGATAGAGAATATTCATACTGATTCAATTACTTCAAAACCAAATGTAGAATTACATTTTGGAAAGGGTATGATAGGAAGAAGATTTATTCTATCAAAAGAAAATAGTGAAAAGGTGCTAACTCTTGCTAAAAAAATGAATTCAAAGATCTATATTTCAGAAGTAAAAAGAAAAAAATAGAGAGTAAAAATCGGGGAAATTTATGAATAAGAATGAAAACTTTTTATTTATAATTTTCCTCTTTTTCATTTTGCTAGATTTATGATAAAATATAAAAAAGCAAAAGGCAGGTAAAAAGATGATAATTTTAAAGGAACTTAAAAATTTTACTGATGGAACTTCAAGTGAAATAGATATAAAAAACTATATATTAGAACATCCTGAGGATATAGAAAAAATGTCTGCAAGAGAGTTAGGAAAGGCTACTTTTACCAGTGCAGCATCTGTAACAAGGTTCTGTAAAAAATTAGGGTATAAGGGATATCCTGAATTTAGATTTAAGTTTATGAGTGAATTGAAATTTTCAACAGGAAAAAACAATGAAAATATAGAATTAGTTGCTACTGAAAATGTTGTAACTATTGTAAGAAAGGTTACAGAGATTCAAAAAAGAGCTATTGAAGAAACTTCAGAGTCATTAAGTTTTGAGAAATTAAAGAAAATAACAAAGGATATTCATAATGCTGAAATAGTTGATTTTTATGCCTTTGATTTAAATTATTATCTTACACAATATGGGTGTAGTCAATACTTCCATGCTAGGAAAAAGACAAATACCTATACAGCTACAAATATGCAGGCTATAAATGCCCTTATGAGTGATGAAAAGCATTTTGCAATTTTTATAAGTCATACTGGAGAAAATGGACGTCTTGTTGAAATTGCAAAGATTTTAAAAGAGAGAAAAACTAAGATTTTAGTAATAACTGCTAATAAGAATAGTACTCTTACAGAATTAGCAGATGATTATCTCTTTGCTTCAGCTCCTAAAACTTTTCAAGAGTTTTTGTTTCCCGCTTTTTACAGTTCAGTAAAATATATTTTAGATATTTTATGGGGAATAGAGTTTTCAATGGAGTATGAGAAAAATATAAAGCTAAATAAGGTTTATGATAAGATAGGAGAAAAAGCTCTTTGGGGTCTTTTGAAAAAAATTGATTTGGGATATACAAAGTAAAAAAAGTTAAAAAGAAATGGAGATTTTGAAAGATTTCTGTTTCTTTTTTTGTTTTTTGAAACAATGAAACAAAAAAATAGATAAAAGTTTAAGTTTTTTTGAAATGATGAAACTGTTTTCTTGTGAAATGTTTTAAAACGAAATAAATTATGCTATAGTTGATTTATAAATAATAAAACAGTTCAAGTAAAAATATGGAGGTAAAAAATGGCTCAAATAAAAAGAGATTATCCAAAACTTGCAAAAGATATTATTCGTGAAGTAGGAGGAAAAGAAAATATAGTAAATGCTACTCGTTGTGCAACAAGACTTCGTTTAGTTTTAAAAGAGACTCCAGAGGGAGCAAAGGAAAAAGTTCAAGAACTTACAGGAGTTATAACTGTTGTAGAAAATTCAGGACAATTCCAAGTAGTTATAGGAACTCATGTTGGAGAAGTTTATGAGAATGTTATGAAAAATCTTAATCTTGAAGCTATGTCAGAAGAAGAGGTAGAGACAAAACAACCTCTATTAAATAGAATAATAGCAACAATGTCAGCTGTATTTGCACCTTTTATCTATATACTTGCAGCAGCAGGAATATTACAAGGAATATTGATTTTAATTAATCTATTTTGGCCACAATTTGCAACAACAGGAACATATGAAATTTTAAGTCTTATTTCTTGGACACCATTTGCATTTTTACCAATATTAATAGGAATAACTGCATCAAAACATTTTAAATGTAATACATTTATAGCAGTAACATGTTGTGCAGCTCTTATAAATCCAACTTGGGTTGAGATTGCAAAGAGAATTACAGAAGGAGAAGTAGTAAACTTTCTTTTCTTTAATCTTTCAGGAGTAACTTATGGTTCATCTGTTCTTCCACCATTATTTCTTGTATTAGTTCTTTCTTACTTAGAACACTTTCTATCTAAGAGAATTCCAGAGATAATGAAAGCTCTTTTAGTTCCATTTATCTGTATGATAGTTATGGTTCCACTTACAATTTTAATTATTGGACCACTTACAAATGGTGGAGCTGAAGCAGTTGCAGTTGGATTTAATCTATTGATGGAAAAAGCACCTCTTTTAGGAGGAATTTTAATAGGTGGACTTTGGGAGGTATTTGTAATATTTGGAGTTCACTGGGGAATAACACCAATGGTTATGGCAAACTTCAGTATATATGGTTATGATGCTTTCCAAGCATTCCAAACTTTAGCAGTTATAGCTCAAATAGGAGCGGCAATTGGTTGCTTTATTAAATCAAAAAATAGTGAACTTAAAAAAGTTGCACTTTCAGCAAGTGTTACAGGAATATTTGGGATTACAGAACCAACACTTTATGGAGTTACACTTCGTTTGAAAAAACCGTTTATTTGTGCTTGTGTAGGTGGAGCTATATCAGCAGCAGTAATGAGTTTCTTCAATACAGTTTACTATGCTTATGCAGGACTTCCTGGAATTTTAACAATAGTAAATGCAATAAATCCTAATGATACTAAAGGATTTATAGGAATGGTAATAGGATCTGTTCTTGCAATAGTTGTTCCTATGATTCTTGTTCTAGTTATTGGATTTGATGATCCAAAAGAAAAATAAAATTATAAAAATTAAAATAAAAAATAAAAAAGAGAGGTTAAATATATGAAAAATAAATTACCAAATAATTTTTTATGGGGAGGAGCTGTTGCAGCTCATCAAATAGAGGGGGCTTGGAATGTTGATGGCAAAGGAATAAGTATTGCTGATGTTATGACAGGTGGATCAAGAGATAAAATGAGAAAAATAACAGATGGAATAGTTGAAGGGGAATACTATCCTAACCATGAAGCAACAGATTTCTATCATCACTATAAAGAGGATGTAGCTCTTCTTGCAGAGATGGGATTCAAATGTTTTAGAACAAGTATAGCATGGACAAGAATTTTTCCAAATGGAGATGAGGAAACTCCAAATGAAGCTGGATTAAAATTCTACGATGATTTATTTGATGAACTTTTAAAATATGGAATTGAACCAGTAATAACTTTAAGTCATTTTGAAATGCCTTACCATTTAGCAGAAAGTTATGGTGGGTGGATAAATAGAAAAGTAATAGATTATTTTGTAAAATATGCAGTAACAGTAATGGAACGTTATAAAAATAAAGTTAAATATTGGATAACATTTAATGAGATAAACAATCAATCAAATACTTCTAGTGATATTTTTGGATGGACAAATTCAGGGGTAAAATTTTCTGACTATCAAAATCCGAGAGAAGCTATGTTCCAAGCAGCACACCATGAATTTGTTGCTAGTGCATTAGTTGTAAAAAAAGGACATGAGATAAATCCTGAATTTAAAATAGGTGGAATGTGTGGTTGGGTACCAATTTATCCATACTCTTGTAATCCAGAAGATGTTATAACAGCAGTGGAAGAGATGCACGAAAGATATTATTTTATGGATGTATTAGTTAGAGGACACTATCCAGCTTATGCAAAATCAATGTGGAAAAAACAAGGAGTTACTCTTCAAATAGAAGAGGAAGATGCTGAAATCCTTGCTGAAGGAAAAATTGATTATGTAGGAATAAGCTATTATATGTCAAGTGCAGTTAAAGCAGATGCAGAAAATGATATTTCATCATCATCTGATGGTTCAACATTAAAAACTGTAAAAAATCCATATGTAAAAGCAAGCGACTGGGGATGGCAAATAGATCCTGTTGGACTTAGATACTCTCTTGCAACTTTATATGAAAGATATGAACTTCCTATCTTTATCATTGAAAATGGATTTGGAGCAATAGATATTCTTGATGAAGATAAAAATTGTGATGATACATATAGAATTGAATATTTAAAAGCTCATATTGAAGAGATGAAAAAAGCTGTTGAAATTGATGGTGTAGAAGTTATGGGATATACTCCTTGGGGATGTATAGATGTAGTTTCATTTACAACAGGTGAACTTAGAAAACGTTATGGTTTTGTATATGTGGATAAAAATGATGATGGAACAGGAACAGGAAATAGATACAGAAAAAAATCATTTGAATGGTATAAAAATGTAATTAGAAGTAATGGGGAAGAGTTATAAAATAAGATTTTAAAGATATGGGTTAAGGGTAATAATATAGAACAGAGGTATTGCTGGAATTTCAGTAATACCTCTGTTTTGGTTTTATATTTAGCTAGCTTTTTCCATTTTAGAAGTGTAGATTTTAGAAAGTTCTCCCTCAGTTATATTTTTACTCTTAACATCAAGAATAACTCTACCCTTATCAAGCATAATAATTCTATCAGAGTATTTTATAGCATCTTTTAAATTATGAGAGATCATCATAGCAGTTATATTTTGTTTATCAATAAGCTGTTTAGTTTTTTCCATTATCATTTTAGAAGTCTTAGGATCTAATGCTGCTGTATGCTCATCTAAAAGAAGAAGCTCAGGTTTTTTAAGTGTTGCCATAATAAGAGAAAGAGCTTGTCTTTGACCACCAGAAAGAAATTTAACTTGAGTATTAAGTTTATTTTCAAGTCCTAAATCAAGTTCTTTTAAAATATCTTTAAACTTCTCAATATTATCTTTTCTTATTAGAGATCTTAAAGAGAATTTTTCATTTTTTTTCATAGCTAAAGAAAGGTTTTCTAAAATTGTCAATGATGGAGAAACTCCTTTTGAGGGATCTTGATGAACTTTTCCAATTTTAAGAGCTCTCTCTTCCTCTTTTAAAGAACTTATATTCTCTCCATTTAAAGTTATACTTCCACTATTTTCTTTTAGAGACCCACTAATAAGATTGAAAAGAGTACTTTTTCCACAACCATTTGAACCAAGAACAGCTACAAATTCACTTTCTTCTATCTCAAGATTAAAATTATTGAAAATATTTACCTCATTTTCTGTACCTTCATTAAAACTTTTACTAAGATTTTTTATAGTTAACATAGTTATTACCTCTCTTTAATATTTCTTTTAAAATTGAAAAGTGACATATTATTATATCCAATAAAAATAATAACAATTGCAGCACTAATAGCCTTTAAATCAGTAGGAGCAAAACCTAAATCTATTGCAAATCCACCAATTAATTTATAGCTTATAGCTCCTAAGATAGCTCTAGTAGTTCCTTTTATTTTAGTAGATCTCTTTAAAATTGTATCTCCAATTATTATTGAAGCAAGAGCAGATACAATAATTGAAGTTCCCATATTTATATCTGAAAACCCTTGAGATTGAGCCATTAAAGCACCACTTATAGCTACGATACCATTTGATAAAACAAGACCTAAAAGTTTAAATTTATCACAGCTAACACCTAGAGATTTTACTAAAGTTTCATTATCTCCAGTGGCTATAAGAAGATATCCAATCTCTGTTTTTAAAAAAAGATCCATAAGAATTTTTATTATAAGTACTATAACTATTAAGACAACAATTTTATTACCATAATCAAAAATAGAACTATTATTATATAGTGGAATATTTGCTTTTGAGTTTATTCTTAAATTTACAGAATAAAGAATAGTCATTGTAAGTATTCCAGCAAGAAGAGATGCCATCTTCATCTTAATATGAAGAAAATATGTGATAATTCCTGCTAGAGAACCAAAGATAAAAGCAAATATTGTACTTGTAATAGGATTAAATCCATTTGTTATAAATTTTGCAAAGATAAATGCTCCTAAAGGGAAAGTTCCTTCAACAGACATATCTGGAAAATCCAATATTTTATATGTAATAAATACTCCTATTGCAAGAACTGCAAATATAAGTCCCTGTTCTAGTGATATAGTAATAAGTGAATTCATATAAGTACCCCTTTGATTATTTTATAAATATAGCTCCTTCAAAAACTGGATTAGTTTTTTCTAATTTTAATTTTTTCATTGTATTTTCATTGACAATTTTAGTTGTATTTTTTAAGCTTTCAACTGGAAGATCTTTAGGGCTGACTTTATCAACAAGAATTTTTTTAGCCATAGCACCAGTTTGTTTTCCTAATTCATAGTAGCTAAGTCCATCAGTCATAAGAAGTCCACCTTTTACAGGACCCTCTTCAGCAGCTATAGAGATCAATCCTCTTTCAATAGTTGATTTAGCTATAAGTCCTGCTGCAGAAGCAACAATGTTGTCTGTAACTGCATATAGAGCATCAGCTTTAGATGCAAGAGAGTTAATAGCTTGAGGAATATCATTTATATTATTTACTCCAACTGCTATAATCTCTAAATCTAAGTTTTTAGCAATCTCTTTAGCTTGTGCCACTTGAATTTCTGAATTAGATTCACTTGTATTGTAAATAATACCAACTTTTTTAATTTCAGGATCTAATTGTTTAAATAATGCTAATTGTTTATCCATAGGACTAGCATCAGTTGTTCCAGTAACGTTTCCTCCAACATCTTCTAAAGAATTAACTAATTGAGAGTGTACAGGATCAGTAACAGCACTGAAAAGAACTGGTATAGTATCAGTAGCTTGTTTAGCTGTTTGAGCAGATATAGTTGCTATTCCAAAGATAAGATCAACTTTATCTGCAACAAATTTTTGTGCTATAACTCCTGCAACTCCTGTGTCTCCCTGTGAGTTTTTATAGATAATATTTGCATCGACCCCTTGAGCTTTAAGTTCATCTTCAAAACCTTGTCTTACAGCATCAAGAGCTGGATGTTCTGCAAATTGAGTTATTCCAATGGTAAATGTTTCATTAGCTTTAACAGGCATAACCTGTAAAAGAAATATTAAAAGTGTTAAAAAAGCCATTTCTACAAATCCTACTATTCTACTTGTTTTCATTTTTCCTCCCTTTGTCTTAAAAATAAAAAAGCCTTTTTACAAAATTGTAAAAAGGCAGTTATACACAAATAGATACACTAAAAAAAGTGCATTGATTATTATATTTTATGATCCCTACTATTCTACAATTCTACAAGTTTTTATTTTTAAGACTTCTACTATTCTACTTGTCACCTTTGTGACTCTACTATTTGTGCTGATTATATACCTATAAGTTTTTTTTGTCAATAAAATTTTAATATTTTATTTTATAAACAACTTTTTTAATTTTTTCACTGTTTCCAGATTTTAAGCAAGGCATATGTGGTTCTTCAGGGAAGAAAAGAATAAATCTACCAGCTTTCATTGTATAAGTAAGTTCAATGTCTCCATTTAAAGCTTGGAAATCTTTTTCTGGATTAAATTCATTTTTAGCAGTTGTATTTTCTAAAGTAGCATAACCGAATTTTTCTTCACCATCTATAATAAGTTGAATATCAATATACTCTTTGTGAATTTCAAAAAATGTATCTTCAACATTTTTAGGAATCACATTTTCTTGAACATTGAAGAAAACTTCCTTTCCATCTATATTAGTTACTCCAGCAGGGGCTGTTAAATATTCTCCTTTGATAATGCTATCAATTGCCTTGTCAAGATTAGCTGAGATCCCCTTATAGTTTTTAATGTTTTTTAAAGTATCAAAAATCATTTTTTCCTCCTAGATAAATTATTTAGATTTGGCTTTTTTAATTTTACACCTTTAAGTTTATATTTTTCAACTACTTTATTAAAAAGAAATGAAAATATTATTATTGTAATGATTCCCATAGCAGTTCCATAGACTCTATTTGTATAGTAGATCATAGGTGTCAATCCAGGTCTTTTCATATTTACCATGATAAACATAAATACAATACCTCCCAATGAAGCAGGAACTTTTACAAATATCTCTGTAATAATTATAACTAAAATAATTCCTACACTACACCAAAAAGTACCTTGAAAGCCTGAAAAATATAGAATAAAAGCTACTATTCCTCCAAAGACAGTACTTAAAAATCTCTCTTTAGTTCTAAGAAGAAGTTCAGACCACTCAAGTCTAAAAGGAACTACAATTGCTAAAGCACAATAATATAAAGTATAGTTTGTAATGTATGCAGGATCGAAAAAGTGATTTATAAATTTAACTAGAAAAAGTCCTAAAATTACAGCAAGTCCAGGTTCTAATCCTTTTAAAAATAGCTTTTTAAGATCTCCTTTAGGAGTAGGTGGCACTTTTTTCTTCATCTCTTCTTTATTAAAAAAATAATTATATAAAGTGATAACTAATGAGATAGCTGCTACCCCAGCAAAAGTTCCGATAACCCTCTCTAAAAGATAGTTAATAGGAGTTTTATCAGGATCTACATTCAACATAATATATGTAAATGCAATACAACCTACAGCAGATGGAACTCTAACTACCACTTCATTAAAGCAGCAAACAATACATAGCCCGAGTACATACATAATAAGATTTTCTTGGAAACCTAACATACATATAATATAGGCGATAGTACCACCAAAAATGGTGGTTATAACTCTATCATAAGCTTGTTTTCTTGTTTTAGAATCGTTTAAATCAGAAACATTTAAAGCTCCAATACCAGCATAAAAGTGGGATAGGTTAAAAAAATTACATACTTGAATTGAGATAGCTACAGCAATAGCTACAAGAAATGATCGTTTTAAAATATTAATATTTTTTTCCTTCATCTTTTCTCCAAAGTTTTAAAATAGTTGTAGTTAAATTTATTTTAACATTATAATTGTTTTTCTGCTAGTTAAAATATCAATATTTATAAGGCTCATTAAAATTTAAAAGTACAAATTTAGTTCTCTAAATCCTTTTTAAAGAGGAGAAACCATTGTATCATATATTAAAGAGCAGTTAAAAACATAAAAAAAGAGGATATATGAAAAAAGATAGAGGATTTACTTATATAGAGATCATTATATCAGTGGTGTTAGTTCTTGGAATAAGTTATTTAAGTGTATTTTATTATGAAAAACTTCGAGAGAAACAAGATATACAGAGAGCAAAAACTTTAATTTTAAATATATTTTCTGAATATACCTCAGAGGCTTTTGATACAGAAAATGATTTTGATATAAAGATAGAACATTCTCAAAAAAGAGTAAAAGTTTTAGATATGGGAAGAGTGAAGAAAGAGGAGCAACTACCTGAAAAATTAAAATATTCTTCAGTTTTTGATAATGAAATGGTAGAAAAATTAGATGTAAAGGTAACAAAACATGGAAATATTACTCCCTCATTTAGTTTATATATTTTTGGATATGATGATATTGTGAAATATAGGATCTCTTTTTATGGATTTGATAAGATTAGGTTTTTGAAAATAAATGTATATAGAAATCTAAGTGATAAAAAGTGGAAGTATAAAAATTTAATGTTATACCATAAAAAATTTAATCCTAATAGTATACATTGGAGGACAGAGTAGATGAAGAAAATAGTATTCTTTTTTATATTTTTAATCTTTTGTTTTGAGATTATACTCTGTGAAATTAGAAACAGAGAGTTAATAAAAATAAGAATAACTATAGGTGCTACAAATTATTTTAGATATGTTCAACTTTCAAGTCCAGATTATTCTAATAGTTTTAAAATAATAAAAAGAGAGGAGTAATATGAAAAGTAGTATAAAAAAATCAAAAATTGAAAAATTAGAAGATAATATTTTTGATATGGCAACTCTTTTTAAAGAATTAGAAAAAAATCAGAATGTTGAAAGCAATAGATATTTTCAAAAGAGAAGTGAATTGGAAGAAAATTCAGTAGTTGTAAAGATAGTCAATACAATGTTATTAAAAGCTATAAAAGAAAAGGCTAGTGATATTCACATAGAGTCTTACAAAGAATGTATTAGAATTAGATATAGAATAGATGGGGTTTTAATAGAGGCAGGAAAGATAAAAGGAACTATTTTTTTGCAATATATAATTTCAAGAATAAAAATAATGGCAGATTTAGATATTGTTGAAAGAAGAATGCCACAAGATGGAAGATTTGAGTTAGATATTGAAGGGAAAAAGATAGATTTTAGAGTATCTATAATTCCTACAATCAATGGAGAAAAGTGTGTAATAAGAATACTGAATCAAAATATTATTGATTTTGATTTAGAAAAATTAGATATCAGCAGTTCTGAATTGGAGAAGATACTTTTTCAGTTGAATAAAAGAAATGGGATGTTTCTTCTAAGTGGACCAACAGGTTCAGGGAAAACAAGTACTTTATACAGTATTTTAAAAAGATTAAATACAGGGCAGGAAAATATTTTAACTGTAGAAGATCCTGTTGAGTATGAGATAGATGGAATAAATCAAGTTCAAAGTAAAAATGAGATAGGAAGAACTTTTGCAGTGATGTTGAGAGCTTATTTAAGACAGGATCCAGATATATTAATGGTAGGAGAGATAAGAGATTATGAAACAGCAGAGATAGCAGTAAAAGCTTCAATAACTGGGCATATGGTTTTATCTACTATTCACACTAATGATTCCATAGGTGGAATAGATAGATTGATAAATATAGGAATACCATCTTATATGATATCAGCTTCTCTTTCAGGGATTATATCTCAAAGATTGGTGAGGAGACTTTGTCCAGAATGTAAGGTGAAAGATGAGTATTGGAAAGAAAAGATAAAAATTTTAGGTTATGACCCAGAAAAATATAAAAATCTGAATTTTTATAAAGAAAAAGGTTGTGAAAAATGTAATTTTACAGGTTATAGAGGAAGAATAGGAGTTTTTGAGGTTTTTATTCCAGATGTAGAGATAAAAAATATGATAAATAGAGGAGAAGCATCTTTAGAAATAGAAAAAATTGCATTGAAAAAAGGGATGAAAAAGTTATTGGAAGATGGAATAGATAAAGCAGGTAAAGGGATTACCTCATTAAATGAACTATTGAGGCAGTGCTAATGGGAAAATATAGGTATAGAGCTTATGATAAAAATGGAAAATTAAGAAAAGGAATCTTAGTTGTTAAAGATGAAAAAGAGTTGAAAAATTTTTTAAGAAAAGAGAGATTAAGGGTAAAAGAATTTTTTGAAATAAAAGAGAAAGTGAAGATTTCAAAACAGGAGATTTTAAATTTTACTAAAGAGATAATAATTATGTTAGAAAGCGGAATCACAATTATAAAGATTTTTGAAATTCAAGAGGAGCAGTATAAAGGTTCATTTAAAAATGTCTTAAAAGATATGAGAGAAAATCTTTTAAAAGGAGATAGTATAGGTGAGGTTTTTAAGAAAAATGAAAATATATTTGGAAGCTTTTATGTGGGGATGGTTAATTTAGGTGATCTTTCTGGAAATTTAGTTGAAAACCTAAAAAAAATTTGTGAGCATTTAGAGTTGGAATTAAAAGTAGTAAAAAAATTAAAAGAGGTTGCCTTTTATCCTTGTATCGTTTTGACTTTTTCCCTTTTGATTTTAACATTTTTAATGGTATTTGTTTTTCCAAATTTTATAAAGATTTTTGAAGATAGTAAAACAGAGTTACCACTTCTCACAAAAATTTTAATAGAGGTGAGTGAGAATTTTTATATAATTATTTTTTTAATTATATGTATATTAACAGTAATAATTTTCTGTTTAAAAAATATAAAAGACAATAGTAGAACAAAAGAACAACTTGATAGGTTATTATTGAAGATTCCTTTAGTAAGAGATTTTATAGTAGGAAACTATATTATAAGATTTTCTAAAAATATCTCTATTATGCTTTCTTCTGGGATGCTAATACTTGATATTTTGAAATTATTAAGAGACTTTTTCGATAATATAGTTATAAAAAAAGAGATAGAAAGATTAGAAAAATCACTGTTTGAAGGGAAACAATTAAGTGAAGTAATGGAAGAAAATAGTTTATTTCCAGAAAAATATAGAAAATTAGTAGTAGTGGGAGAAAAGAGTGGAGAACTTATAAAGATATTTGAGCAGATAGCAAAATTAGAAGAGGAGAAGATGGAAAATAACATAAAAAGATTACTAACTTTGGTAGAGCCTATTTTAATAATAGTTTTAGGATTAATTTTGAGCATAATAATTATAGCAATATACTTGCCTATCTTTAATATGTCCAATTTAATATATTAATAAAATATGGAGGGAAGAAGTATGAAGATGAAAAATGGTGGATTTTCATTGATTGAAATGGTTATTGCAGTTGCATTGGTAGGGGTTTTATCTACATTGGTTGTTCCTAAAGTTAGAGAACAATTAGCTAAGGGAAAGGATGCTAAAGCAGTAGCTACATTAACAGCATTAAGAACTGCTTCAGAATTGTATTATGTAGAAAATGAAAAATCAGCTTTAGAAGAGGCAGAGAGTGAAGAGAGTATAAAAAAAGCTATGGAAAATCTATTGCCTTATTTAGATTCAAAAGCTGAGGCTGAATTAAAAGATGGTAAAGTTGAAATTGGAGGAAGTAAGGCTGGAGAAACTGAGGAAGAGGTTAAAAAAGCAGAGATAAAATATGGTGGAGAGGTAACTTTTACTTTTACCAATCCAGAGGCAGCTTCAAAGGTTAAAGGAGATGGAGTGTACATATGGTTTAAACCTCTTGGAGATGTAGGACAATATGATACAACTGGAAAGAAAAAATGGATAGAGTATTAGGAGTAATAATGGAGATACTATTACTTATTTTAACGTTATTAATAATAAAAATAGATTTTAAAAAATTGTATATTCCTAATATATTAAATTTTTTATTTTTAGTGGGAGTAGTATTTTATAAGGGAAATGAAATTGAAAGTAGTGTAATAGGAGCAGGGATATATCCCCTGCCTCTTATTATATTGTATGGATATATTTCTGATCTTCTGAAAAAAGATGTTATTGGATTTGGAGATATAAAACTTATGATCAGCATAGGATATTTATTGGGATATACAGATTTTTATGACCTGTATTTTTTTTATTTTCTAGCTTTTTTATTAGGTGGAGTATATGGAGTTGTTCTATTAATAATAAGGAAGGAAAATAGAGAGGTTCAAATGCCATTTTCTCCTTTTTTAATTTTAGCTCTCTATATAGTATTATGGAAGGGATTATGAAAAAAGATGGGGGATTTACATATATTGAAATAGTTGTCTCTATAACTATTTTTATTTTAGGAATAATACCAGCTATGGAAATTAATAGAATGATATTAGAAATTGATAGAAAATATTGTGCTATTGAAAATGCAGTGAAAAATATAGAGATGGTAGAAAAAGTAGTTAGAAGTAAAGGATATAAAAAACTCAATAACTATCTAGGAGAGTATAAATATGAGTTTTTAGAAGATAATTATTTTATAAAAGGAAGTGGAGTTTTAGAAAATATAGAACTTCTATTTTTAGGGAGAAAAGGTGAAGAAATATTTGTAAAAATAGAGAGGTTAGATAATAGATCTGTTGTTGAAGAGAAAGATATTTTAAGTTTAAAAGTAGAGTATAAAACAAAGTATAAAAAATTTGAAATAATAAGATTGATAACAGATATAGAGGAGTATTATGAATAGAAAAAGTGGAATGACAAGTATAGAGATAACTATCTCTCTAGCTTTAATTTTACTTTTTCTCTCTATGATTTTTCCAATTTTAAGAATGACTTTAAAATTAGAGGGAAGTTTTCTTTTTCAAGAGAGAATAGAGAGAAATAGTTCTAGATTAGTTGAGATGTTAACTAAAGAGATAGAGAGTAGTAGTTTTGGAGAAGAGGAGTACAGAGGAAGAGAAAAATTGATAAATGGAAAGGGGATATATCAATTAGTAGGAGTTAAACCCTCATCACTAAATGAAAGCTTTTTTAGTGATAGAAGAGAAGAGGGAAATATGCTATTTTTAGAGATCCCCTGTGTAAAGAATGGAAAGATATATTCAAAATATTATATGTACAGATTTGTAGGGGATACATTTTTAGTTTCACAATGTACCAATGAATTTAAAAATATCTATACTAATGAGGAATTTATTCTTTTTGACTATGTAAGTGGTTATTTTAAACAAGATAAAAAGGGAATAAAAATAGTTATGAAGGTAAAAAAAGAGAAAAATTATATAAGGGAGTTGAAAGATTATGCACTTAAAGGAAGAAAATGGTAGAAAAAAAGGGTTTCTGATGTTAAGTGTATTTTTTATTATAACTCTTATAATGGGAACTCTTTTTATAGGGTATAGAATAGTTTATTCCAAAGGAAAAAGAATTATAAGCTATTTAGAGGGGCAAAAATTAAATATAGATAGGGAGAATATAGAAACGATTGTTTATAGTGAACTTTATAAGATAGATTTAGGAATAAATGAGGGGAAATTTGAAAATAGTTTAGATTATTTTGCAAGAAGCAAAGAGATAAAAAGAGTTTGGGAAAATAAAGATGGAACAATTCTTACAAGTAATGGAGGCTATAAAATAAGAAAGATACTTTATGAGGGAAAAGAAATATATAGAGCAGGGAATGGAAATTTTTATAGTAAGTTAGTTACAACATTAAAAAATGGTAGAGTAAAAAATAGTTTTAAAATAGAGCTAGAAAAAAATATTGAGAATAGGGAGATAAAATTAAAATTTATAGCTAAAGTGGTATTGGAGTATAAATTTCAAAATATAAATTTAGAAGCACCAGATTTAGAAAAAATAGAGGAAGTTGTGGTGAGCAAATATGTTTAAAAAATCAAAAAAGAAAATAGAGTATATAACTTTGGAAGAGATGAAAAGAGAATTAAAATCTGGAATAATTGTTCTAGAAAATAGATATTTTAATATAGAGAAAATAAGTTTGGAATTAGGATTAGATGAAAAAGAGAGAGAATTAGAGATTGAAGAGATTTTAGAAGATAGAATAGAGGATTACAATCCTGTTGAATATATTGAGAAAGAGATAGTTTTAGAGAAAAATGAGGAATTTGAAGAGATAGTAATAATTCTTTTAAAGAGAGATATTATTGAAGAGATTCTTCAAGAGGGAAAGGAAAAGAAGATAAGAATATCTGGAATAGTTCCAGCATTTTTTCTTAGAAGTCTAGAAATAGATAAAAATAAAGCTGAATTATTTATAGATGTAGATGAAGAGAAAGTAATAAAAATAGAGTTTAGAGATGGGAAAATTAAAAATATAGATGATATTGAAATAGAAAGAGAAAAAATTTTAGAAAGTGAAGTAGAAGAGATTTTACAAGATCTATTAGAAATAGATTTAACAGAGTTTGAAAAAGTATCATTTTATGAAAAAGATAGAGAGATAGGAGAGATTTTTCAAGAGATAGATAATATAGATGTAGAGATTGATAATTGGAAAGAAAATGAGATAGAGTATAACTATAATTATGATTTTCTGCCTTTAGAATATTTAGAATCTCTGAAGATGAAGAGTTCAATAAAGAAAAAGGTGATAGTATTTTTTATTATTTTTATTTTACAGATATTGATGGGGGGAGTATTTCAATATTTTTATAATTTAAATATTGAGAAAATAGATGATTTAGAAAAAAATATAAGAATTTACCAAGATGAAATAGAAAATCTAAGAGAAAAAATAGTCGAAATTGAAGAGAAAGAGAAGATTAGAGAAGAGGAATTAAAAAAAATAGAATTTAAAAATATAAAATTAGGATCTCTAATAAAAAGTTTGGATGAATTTAAACCGAAAGGATTGACAATATTAAATATAGAACTTAATGAAAATAATAGATTAAAGATTATAGGAAATAGCATAGATGAAAGTAAAATACTAAAATTTCAAGAAAAAATAATAGAAAGTAGTAAATTTAAGAATTTGAATCATGACTATATTAAAAGAGAAGAGGAAGATTATAGTTTTCAATTGGAAGTTGAGGTTTGTTTATGATAAAGATTGATAGTTTACAAGAGAATAAGGAAAAAATAATAGTTATAGTTTTAATAGGATTGAATCTAATATTTTTTTATTTTTGCTCTATAATTCCATATAATAGATTAAAATTAAAAAAGGAAACAGTAAGGGAGTTTGAGTTAAAGTTAAAGAAGTTTAGTAAGGAAAAAGAGATAGTAGAAAAAATATATAATAGTAAGATTGAAAAAGAAAAAGAGATAGAAAGAAAATTTAATGAGAGTAGAGAGAAAATAGTGACTAAAAGTTTTAAAAATATAGGTGAATTTGAAAAAACTATATTGGAAAGACTAAAAAAACATAATTTATACTCTCAAATTATTGGAAGAGTAGAAAAGTTAAATAATGAAATAGAGGGCAAAGTCTATATAAGCTATGAAATAATAGGAAAGGAAAAAAATATAAAAAAATTTATACAAGAGCTAGAAAATGGAGAAAAGTTAATTTCATTGGTAGAAACACCAGTTTATATTGAGATAAAAGAGGAAGAGAGCAAAATAAAATTGAAGATAGCTGGGTATATTTTAAATCTTTTAGAAAAAGAACAGGAAAAGATAGATATAGAGAAAGTGGAAGAAGTAATTGAGGAGAAAATACTTTTTATCTCTTTTGATGAGGTGAGTATTTTAGAAAAAAAGATTTTGAATCTAAACAAAAATAGATATCTACTTTTAAAATATAAAAAAGGTGGAAGGGATATATTTTGTGAAGATGAAGAGATAGAAAAAGAGGGGAAAAAGTATAGAATTAAAATTAAAGAAGATGGAATATATTTAGATAGTGGGGAGATAAGATGAAAAAATATCTAGTACTTTTATTAATTTTTTTTATTTGTTATAATAGTAATGGGGAAGTGGAAAAAAATAGTTTAAATTTAATAAAGATAGAGCAAGATTTAGAATTGAAAGATATGATATTATCTGATGTTGTAGCTATTTTATCAAAGGAATCAGGAAAAAGTATAGTTGTTGATGATAAGAGCAAAGATATTAAATTAGATATGTTTTTTTCTAAGGGAGAAAATTTAAAAGATATTTTAGAGACTATATGTATTACAAATGATTTAAAGCTTAAAGAGATGGCTAATATAATAGTGATATCTGAAGATAAAACAGCTACTTTAGGAGAGTTTTCTTTAGCTGGGCAGGTTTTAGATGAGGAATATAATAAAGGAATAGAAAATGTTAAGGTTATAGTGAAAGATGTAGCAGTAGATTCAGTTACAACTATATCTGATGGAAATTTTATTATAAATAATTTGAATCCTGGAATTTATATGGTAAAATTTGAGAAAGCAGGATATGAAAGTGCCAGTAAAATTATAAAACTAGTAGAAAATATAGGCAATATAGAGATAAGAATGAGAAAAAATAGGAAAAGTCAATTATCTCAAAATAGTAATCTAAAAGAAGAAAACTTTAGAGAGATTTATAGTAAGAGAATAAAGTTAAAAAATGTAAACTCTAAAGAGATAGAAGAGATGATAAAAAATATCTATGGAGATATAGTAGATACTATTGCTTTGGAAAAAAATAGTTCTATTGTAGTAACTGGAAATGAAAAGTTAGTGGGAGAGATTGAAGATTTTATAAAGGATATAGATAGGGATATTAAACAGGTGAGGATAACCTCACAAATTTTTGATGTAACAGAAAATCTTTTTGAAGAGTTAGGGTTTGATTGGTTATATAGTTCAAGTGGAAATATAGATAAAAATTCTGGAACAGATATAGGGATATTGGGGAATAGCAGTGTAGAGGGAGCAGGAAATCTGTTGAGCTCTGGTATAAGTTTGATAAGGCAGTTTAATAGTGGTAGTGATATTTTGGGAATGGGATTAAATCTTTTACAAAGTACACAGGATTTAGTTATAACAGCAATGCCCTCAATAGTAGTTACTGATGGAGCAGAGGGAGAGTTTAAAATAACTGAAGAGGTAATTGTTGGAGAAGAGAAACAGGAAAATGATAATACAGAGAAAACTACATATACTCCTATTTTTAAAGAGGCAGGGATAATTTTAAAGGTAACACCTACAATAGGGGAAAACAATACTGTATTTTTAAAAGTAAAGATAGAGGTAAGTAATTTCAAATTGAAAAAAATAAAAAATGAAAATATTACAGAGGATACAGGAACTTATAATTCAAATGGTGGATCTAAGATAGGAAGAAGTATAGAAACTACTGTTAAAATGAGAAGTGGTGAAACTATATTTATTGGTGGGCTAAAACGTTCAGCAACTTACGATATAAATAGTCAAGTTCCATTGTTAGGAGATGTACCTGTATTAGGAGTATTTTTTAAAAATAAAGAGATAAAGAAGGAAAAAACAGATATCTATGTAAGATTAAAAGTAGATATAGAAGGTGAAGAACAGGAAGAGGAATTTAACAAAATAAGTAAGCAGGTTGAAGAGATAGATAGTCGAAAGGTATATCCTGCATTTTAATAAAAAGGAGATAAGATATGGAAGTAAAAAACGATTTTGATTTAAAGAGAATACTAGATAATTTTAAAAATATCAAAATAGGAGTAGTTGGAGATCTGATGTTAGATGATTATATCTATGGTACAGTTGAAAGAATATCTCCAGAAGCTCCAGTTCCAGTAGTCAATGTAAAAGAGGAAAAATTTGTATTAGGAGGAGCAGCTAACGTAGTAAATAACCTAGCATCTTTAGGAGCAAAAACAATATGCTTTGGAGTTATAGGAAATGATGCAAATGGAGAGAGATTATTAGGTGCTTTTGCTGATAAAAAAATAGATGTTTCAGGATTAATAAGAGATAAAGAGAGAACAACAATAGTAAAAAGAAGAATAATTGGAAGTAACCAACAACTTTTAAGAATAGATTGGGAAGATATAACTCCAATATCAACTTTTTTAGAGTATGCTCTTTTAAGAAATATAGAATCGAAAATAGATGAACTTGATGCAGTTATACTTTCAGACTATGATAAGGGTGTTCTTACTCCAATGGTGGCTAAAGAGATAGTAAGAATGTGTAGAGATAGAGGAAAAATAGTAACAGTTGATCCTAAACCTAAAAATGCTATGAACTATTATGGAGCAACTTCAATGACACCAAATAGAAAAGAGGCTAAAGAGTGTCTAGGAATGGAAAGAGCTACTAATATGGAGGAAGTAGGTAAGGAGTTAAAAGAGAAATTAAAATTAGATAACCTGCTTTTAACTAGAAGTGAAGAGGGGATGAGTCTTTTTATTGAGGATAAGATAGTAAATATACCAACTTTTGCAAAAGAGGTTTATGATGTAACAGGAGCTGGAGATACAGTTATATCTGTATTTACTCTTGCAGCAGCATCAGGAGTTTCATGGCATGAAGCAGCAAAAATAGCTAATACAGCAGCTGGAGTAGTTGTAGGAAAAATGGGAACTTCTACTGTAACAAAAGATGAGATATTAGAGTTTTATAAGAGAATTTATGAAAGATGGGAATAGTGATAAGATGTTAAGAATAGGTAATGGATATGATGTTCATGTTTTAACAGAGGGAAGAAGATTGGTATTAGGAGGAGTTGAAATACCTCATACAAAGGGTGTATTAGGACACTCTGATGGAGATGTTTTAGTACATGTAATAATGGATGCAATGTTAGGAGCATTAGCTTTAGGAGATATAGGACAACACTTTCCTGATACAGATATGCAATATAAAAATATAGATAGTATGGTGTTATTGAGTAAAGTTAAAGAGTTAATATATTCGAAGGGATATAAGATAATTAATCTTGATTCTATAATTGTATTACAAAAACCAAAAGTAAAACCATATATAGAAGCTATGAGAAAAAGAATAGCAGACGTTTTAGAATTAGAAATAGATCAAGTTAGTGTAAAAGCAACAACTGAGGAAAAATTAGGTTTTACTGGAGATGAAAGTGGAGTAAAATCATATTGTGTTGTACTTCTTGAGAAATAGAATAGAGAGATATAAAATAAATTTAGTGAAGGGAGCAAAGGAATGCAATATAAGAGTAAAGATATAGCTAAAGCTTCAGTTATAATGGCAATGAGCTCTAGAGAAGAAGAAATAGAATTAAAAGAAAAGTATATAAAACAAGGAATAAAAACAGCTGCAGTAGATATAGGAGGAAATGTTGTAGATTCTATATCTAAGATCTTAGAGAGAGCGTTGGTTGCTTCAAAAAGAAATGGAATAATTTCTGAGTCACATGTCTATGAAGGAGCTTTAACAGGAGCAACAAGAGAGGCTATTGCTCAGATAATGGATAAAGCAGTTGGTTTTAATGTTGGAGGTAAAATAGGGATAGCAAGATGTAAGGAGCATCTATCTGTTTGCATCTTTCTAACAATAGGAATGTTTAGATTGGATGAGGTTGTTATAGGTCTTGGGCATAGAGCTGTACCAGTTGAAGAGGAATAAAAAAGATAATACACTTTTTGTGTTAAATTATTAACATGAAAGGTGTATTTTTTTAGGTATAGTGCTATGAAAAATTTTAAAAGTAATAAAAAATGAGTATAAAAATTCCAAAATAAATGTTTGGAAAATAAATATTAAGCTTGACATTTAAACAAAAAAATGCTAAAAAGATATTAGAGGATGGCAAATATGATAGAACTGTTAGGTGTTTTCTTATTTTTTTAGGGAACAGAGAGAAAAGGAAAGTATAGGTTAGGGAGTATATTTTTTTATTCTTTTTGTAGAAATAGAAACGACTAAAGTTATAAATACTTGTTTAATCTGAAATTAAAATTTTTTGGAGGTAAAAGTATGGTCGCGATACTAAAATTGAGTCCAGTAGTTGTTCTAGCAATATTAATGATAAGTGGTTTTGATGCTCTTATAGCAGCACCTTTAGCAACAATAGTTGCAGCATTAGTAGCAATGTGGACAGAAAAGAAAAAGTTTGCATTTATACTTGATGCAGCAATAGCTAATGTAAGAGAGATAACAATAGCTTTATTTATCTTAATGGCAGCTTATGCAATGGCTGAAACATTTATGTCTACAGGGGTTGGAGCAGCAATTATCAATATGGCTTTAAATCTTGGAATTACAGCTAAAACAGTTGCTTTAGTAGGAGCGATAGTAACATCTGTACTATCTATCGCAACAGGATCAAGCTGGGGAACATTTGCAGCTTGTGCACCAATTTTCTTATGGCTTAACCATATTGTTGGTGGAAGTTTACCATTAACAGTAGGAGCAATAGCTGGAGGAGCTTGTTTTGGAGATAATATAGGACTTATTTCAGATACAACAATAGTAAGTTCAGGAATTCAAGGGGTAGAAGTTGTTAGAAGAATTAGACACCAAGGAGTTTGGTCAGGATTAGTTCTATTAATAGGAATTGTATTATTTGGAGTAGCTGGAATTACAATGGGACTACCAGGAACAGCAGGAAATGGAGCAGATGCAATTAATCAAATACCTCAAGAAGTATGGGTAAAACTAGCAGAAGAGAGAGAATCAGCAGTAACACTTCTAAATCAAGTAAGAGATGGAGTTCCTTACTATATGATTATACCTCTAATAGTAGTTCTTGCACTAGCATTTATGGGATATCAAACATTTATCTGCCTATTTGCAGGAATAGCAGCAGCATATGCATTAGGTAAAATGGCTGGAACAGTAGGAAGTACAACTGATTATCTAAATGATCTAGTAATGAAAGGTTTCGCAGATGCAGGAGCATGGGTTGTAGTAATGATGATGTGGGTAGCAGCCTTCGGAGGAATAATGAAGGTAATGGATGCCTTTAAGCCAATATCAACATTAGTAGGAAAGATTTCAAGAAATGTAAGACAATTAATGTTCTGGAATGGAATTTTATCAATATTTGGAAATATGGCACTAGCAGATGAAATGGCACAAATAGTAACAATAGGACCAATCATTAGAAACCTAGTAGAAAAGAACGTAGTAGCAAGTGAAGAAGATATGTATACATTAAAACTAAGAAATGCAACATTCAGTGATGCAATGGGTGTATTTGGATCTCAATTGATACCATGGCACGTATACATAGGATTCTACATAGGAATAGCAACAACTGTATATCCTATTCACGACTTTGTTCCAATGGATATAATCAAATATAACTTTATAGCATATGTGGCAGTAATAAGTATGTTATTCTTAACATTAACAGGATTTGATAGATTTATACCTAAATTTGCACTACCATCAGAACCAAAAGTAAGATTAAAAACAGCAGAAGAAAAGAAAGCTGATGAAGCAGCAGGAAGATAGAGATACTAAAGGCAGTTTTTTAAACTGCCTTTACTTTATAAAAGAAGATAGAGAATAACAAAAGGAGGGAGAAAATGAGAAAAAAATTATTTTATATATTAGCAGCATTTTTGTTTGCTTTTGTAGTTTCTAGAAATAATATTTCTTTGACTCCCCAGATAGGTTCTAATGTAAAAATAACTAATTCACAAAATCCTTTTGTTAAAAATGAAAATCAAGATAGAAAAAAAGAGAAAAATTATACAAGTATTTTATTAAGAAAAATAGAACCGATAAAAAGTATAGTTTTTAAAGAAAAAGATAATGATAAATTTTTCAATCAAGATGCTTTTGAAGCAAAAAATATTGAGAAGAAAGAGTTTGATTACCATATAATTAAATATAAATTATGTGGGGATAATCCACCATATTATAAAATAGTGTATCGATATAAGTTTCGGGTTCTGCGGATCTGATTTTTCCAATTTTTTTACTATATAACTAAAAAAATTGGAGGGAAAAAATATGATCGCGATAATAAAGTTAAGTCCAGTAGTAGTTTTAGCAATATTAATGATAAGTGGTTTTGATGCTTTAATAGCAGCACCTTTAGCAACAATAGTTGCAGCAGCAGTAGCAATGTGTACAGAAAAGAAAAAGTTTTCATATATACTTGATGCAGCTATAGATAATGTAAAAGAGATAACAATAGCTTTATTTATCTTAATGGCAGCTTATGCAATGGCAGAATCATTTATGTCTACAGGAGTTGGAGCAGCAATTATTAACCTAGCTTTAAATCTAGGAATTACAGCTAAAACAGTAGCTTTAGTAGGAGCGATAGTAACAGCGGTGCTATCTATTGCAACAGGAACAAGCTGGGGAACATTTGCAGCATGTGCACCAATCTTCTTATGGTTGAATCACATAGTTGGTGGAAGCTTACCATTAACAGTAGGGGCAATAGCAGGAGGAGCTTGTTTTGGAGACAATATAGGACTTATTTCAGATACAACAATAGTAAGTTCAGGAATTCAAGGTGTAGAAGTTGTTAGAAGAATTAGACACCAAGGTGTATGGTCAGGATTAGTTTTATTAACAGGAATAATACTATTTGGAGTAGCAGGAATTACAATGGGACTTCCAGGAACAGCAGGAAATGGAGCAGATGCGATTAACCAAATACCTCAAGAAGTATGGGTAAAACTAGCAGAAGAAAGAGAATCAGCAGTAACACTTTTAAATCAAGTAAGAGATGGAGTGCCTTACTACATGATTATACCTCTAATAATAGTTCTTGCACTAGCATTTATGGGATATCAAACATTTATCTGCCTATTTGCAGGAATAGCAGCAGCATATGCATTAGGTAAAATGGCTGGAACAGTAGGAAGTACAACTGATTATCTAAATGATCTAGTAATGAAAGGTTTCGCAGATGCAGGAGCATGGGTTGTAGTAATGATGATGTGGGTAGCAGCCTTCGGAGGAATAATGAAGGTAATGGATGCCTTTAAGCCAATATCAACATTAGTAGGAAAGATTTCAAGAAATGTAAGACAATTAATGTTCTGGAATGGAATTTTATCAATATTTGGAAATATGGCACTAGCAGATGAAATGGCACAAATAGTAACAATAGGACCAATCATTAGAAACTTAGTAGAAAAGAACGTAGTGGCAAATGAAGAAGATATGTATACACTAAAATTAAGAAACGCAACATTTAGTGACGCAATGGGTGTATTTGGATCTCAATTAATACCATGGCACGTATACATAGGGTTCTATATAGGAATAGCAACAACAGTATATCCACTACATGATTTTATGCCAATGGATATAATCAAATATAACTTTATAGCATATGTAGCAGTAATAAGTATGTTATTATTAACATTAACAGGATTTGATAGATTTATTCCTAAGTTTGGATTACCAACAGAACCAAAAGTAAGATTAAAAACAGCAGAGGAAAAGGCAGCTGATGAAGCAGCTTTACATTCAGCAGGAAACTAGTTGATTTTAAAGGGAAAGAAAATATCTTTCCCTTTTTGTATTGTTTTAAAATATTTTATTAAAAATATTGACTTTTTTATACGAAAATGATATAAAAAAATATGAAAAGGAGGTGTGATTATGAAAAGAAAATTAACTTTTTTAGGTTATAGTTTTTTATTTGTTTTTCTATTGTTAGCTAATATAAATAGAAATTCATTGTCTTTCAATAATTCACCTCAAGAAAAGAAAGAGATAATAAATATACTTTCAACATATAATACAAACTTAAAAAATTATATCCCTTTAGTAATTAGTGAAGTAAAAGGAGAGATTACTAAGCTCGATAGAGATAATAATAGTAATAATCTTCTTGAAAATATAGAGGAAAAGTTAGAACAAATTCCTAAGATAGAATTTTCATTAGAAAAGATAAAAATAGGAATAAAAGAGATACTTTTCTTTAAAAAGACCATATTACAACGTGATGAGAAGAGAGTCCTCAGATTATAGAAAGTTTAATCTAATGAGATTAAAACTTTAATAATTTGGAGGGAATTTATGTTAGAATTAAACTTTAATATGGCGGAAACTTTGGCAATATCAATATTAGTACTTTTATTAGGAAGAGAGATAAAGAAAAGAGTTAATTTTCTAGAAAGATTTTTTATTCCAGCTCCAGTTGTAGGTGGAGTAATATTCTCAATACTATTATTGATAGGACATAATACAGGAGCTTTTAGTTTTAGTTTTGACAATGTCTTAAAAGATTTTTTAATGACAATATTCTTTACTACAATAGGATTTACAGCTAGTGGAAAACTATTGAAAAAAGGTGGAGTAGGAGTTGTTGTATTCCTAATAACAGCTACAGTTTTAGTTGTAATTCAAGATATTGTTGGTGTATCTATGGCAAAAATGTTTGGTGAACACCCTCTTTTAGGATTAGCAGTAGGATCAGTTCCACTAACTGGAGGACATGGAACTTCAGGGGCTTTTGGACCTGTTCTTGAAGAATTTGGAGTAACTGGAGGATTATCAGTTTCAATAGCAGCAGCTACTTATGGATTGATAGCAGGATGCTTAATTGGAGGACCAGTTGCAAAAAGATTAAGAGAAAGATATAATTTAAGACCTAGTTTAGAAGATAGAGAAGGAACAGTAGAAGTTTTAGAAGAAAATGAAGAAAATCCAGTATCAGAAGAAACTTTATTTAGTGCAGTTGTTGTAATTGCATTATCAATGGGTATTGGATATTGTATTGCTCCATTCTTAAAAAAATATGGAATAGTAATTCCTGCATACATAGGACCTATGTTTATTGCTGCTATAATTAGAAACGTAGCTGATATGCAAAAGAAAAATCTTCCTATGAATGAAATTGCTATTACAGGGAATATAGCCCTATCTTTATTCCTAGCAATGGCATTGATGACATTGAAATTATGGGAACTAGCAGATCTAGCAATTCCTATTATAACTATTTTATTAGTACAAACAGTAATAATGGCACTATATGCTTACTTTATAACATTTAAATTCAATGGAAAAGATTATGATGCTGCAGTTATGGCAACAGGACATTGTGGATTTGGTTTAGGTGCTACACCAAATGCAATGGCAAACATGGAAGTTTTCACTAAAGAAAATGGACCAGCTCCAAGAGCATTCTTTGTATTACCAGTAGTAGGAGCATTATTTATAGATTTTACAAATGCAACAGTTATTACATTCTTTATAAATATGTTTAAATAATGTGTTTAAAAGAATTTTCTATTTTTGTTGTGAGCCCCTAAAATCACAAATAAAGGCTAGTCAATATGACTAGCCTCATTTTTTTCTTAGTATTTACAAAACCTCTAATATATGTTAAAATTTAGAGTAATATAAATTTTTAGGAGGGGCTTTTTAATGATAGGAATCGGAATAGTAGGACTTCCAAATGTTGGGAAATCTACACTTTTTAATGCAATAACAAAGGCAGGAGCAGCAGAGGCAGCAAACTATCCTTTTTGTACAATAGAACCAAATGTTGGAATGGTAACTGTACCAGATAAAAGATTAGATCAATTAGCTGAAATAATCAATCCACAAAGAATAGTACAAGCAACAGTTGAGTTTATAGATATAGCTGGACTTGTAAAAGGAGCAGCTAAGGGAGAGGGACTAGGAAACAAATTTCTTTCAAATATCAGAACAACAGCAGCAATTTGTCAAGTTGTAAGATGTTTTGAAGATGATAATGTAATCCATGTAAGTGGTTCTGTAGATCCTATAAGAGATATTGAAGTTATCAATACAGAGCTTATCTTTGCTGATATGGAAACAATAGATAAAGCAATAGAAAAACATAAAAAATTAGTTGTAAATAAAAATAAAGAATCAATGGAGTTAATGCCAGTTTTAACTAAATGTAAAGCTCACTTAGAAGAGTTTCAACTTTTAAAAACTATGGAATTAACATCAGAAGAGTTAGAATTATTAAGAACATACCAATTACTAACTTTAAAACCTATGATTTTTGCAGCAAATGTATCTGAAGATGATTTAGCAGCAGGAAATGAATATGTAGAAAAAGTAAAAGAGTATGCAGCTAATTTAGGATCAGAAGTTGTAATAGTTTCAGCTAAAGTTGAGGCAGAGTTACAAGAGATGGATGATGAAGAGAGCAAGCAAGAGTATTTAGAAGCTCTTGGAGTAGAAGAAGCTGGACTAAATAGACTTATAAGAGCAGGATTTAAACTATTAGGACTTCAAACTTACTTTACTGCTGGAGTTAAAGAGGTAAGAGCTTGGACTATAAAAATAGGAGATACAGCTCCAAAAGCAGCAGGGGAAATTCATACAGATTTTGAAAAAGGATTTATCAGAGCAAAAGTTGTTTCTTTTGATGACTTCATTAAGTATTCAGGATGGAAAGGTGCTCAAGAAGCAGGAGTTTTAAGACTTGAAGGAAAAGAGTACATAGTTAAAGATGGAGATTTAATGGAATTCCTTTTCAATGTGTAAAATAAAATAAATGTTAAGAAATTTTACTTGACAAGGTTTAAAAAAATTAGTAAAATATCTAGGTATAGATTGGAGGAGGTTGTCTTGAAATTAAAGATAAAGGATTTTAGCAGCGCTCTTAATAATACAATAGGATTTGATTTTTACGTTGATACAATAGATGATGTAGTGCTTAAAGATAAACTTCATATTGTTGGAACAGCTATTTCAGATGGAAGTGGTAAGGTTGAAGTTAGTGGAAAGTATTCTACAAAAATTGAAGTTCAATGTGTAAGATGTTTAAAAAACATTGAAGAAGATCTAGCTGGAGAGTTTACAGGAACTTTTTTAGATGAAAGTGCATATAGACAATATATGAGAAATCTAAAAGTTGAATGTGAAATTGACAGTAATGAAATTTATGATGAAATCATAGATGGAGAGATAGATCTTGTTAATTTGGTTAGAGAGTATATAATACTTGATTTGCCCCCATATCCACAATGTGATCCTGAATGTGAAGATGATTCTGAAATAGAAAAATATAGCAATCATGGAATAGATTCTAGGTGGCAACAATTATTACAAATAAAAAATTAAATTTTTAAATATGAGTGTAGTAGGAGGGAAACTAAGATGGCAGTACCTAAGAAAAAGACATCTAAGGCTAAAAAGAACATGAGAAGATCTCATCATGCTTTAACTGGAATTGGTCTAACAACTTGTGAAGCTTGTGGAGCACCAAAAAGACCTCACAGAGTATGTTTAAACTGTGGAGATTACAATGGTAAAAAAGTTTTAGCTGGAGACGCTGAGTAATTAAAACTTAGTTGTTAAAAAATAAAAAAAGACAAGAGGATGAAATCTTGTCTTTTTTTATTTTTTTGTTTCTAAAGATTAAAGATAAGAATTAGCTTGTTTTTTTTGGATATTGTGTTATGATATTCTAGATAGTTTAAAAAATAAATTAATTTTGTAATATTTGAAATATATGGTTTTATAAATAAAAAATTTAATGTATAATATATGAAGATAGACTTTAAATTTAGGAGGATAAGATGAAAATAGCTTTAGATGCTATGGGTGGGGATAATGCACCTTTGGAAACAATAAAAGGGGCTGTCGCTGCATTAGAGGAAGTAAGTGAATTAGAATTAGTTCTTGTTGGAAAAAAAGAGGTTATTGAAGCTGAACTTTCTAAATATAAATATAATAAAGAAAAAATTGAAATAGTTGATGCTAGAGAGATAATAGAGATGACAGATGAGCCTGTTGTTGCTGTAAAAAGCAAAAAAGATTCATCTATGAATAGAACTTTAGAGCTTGTAAAAGATGGAACAGTTAATGCCTCTGTTTCAGCAGGAAATACTGGAGCTTTAATAACAGCTAGTCAATTAAAATTAAAAAGAATAAAAGGAGTTTTAAGACCAGCTATTGCAACAATGTTTCCAAATAAAAAGGGACATATGTTAATGTTAGATGTTGGAGCTACTGCTGATTGTAAACCTGAATTTTTAAATCAGTATGCTATGATGGGATCTAAGTATATGGAGATTTTATTAGGAAGAAAGAACTCTAAAGTTGGACTTTTAAATATAGGAACTGAAGAGGGAAAAGGAAACGAAGTTACTAGAGAGGCATATAATCTATTAAAAGAAAATAAAAGTATAAATTTTGTTGGAAATGTAGAGAGTACAGAAGTTATGAATGGGAATATAGATGTAGTAGTAACTGATGGATTTACAGGAAATATGGTTTTAAAAACTGCAGAGGGAATAGGTAAATTTATACTAGATGTTATTAAAACAGAAGTTTCAAAGAGCTTTATATATAAATTAGGAGCACTGCTTTTAATGCCAGCTTTAAAAGTTGTAAAATCAAAAATGGATTCTTCAGAGTATGGAGGGGCTATTTTCTTAGGATTGAATGGAATCTCTATCAAAGCTCATGGAAATTCAGATGCTGTGGCAATTAAAAATGCAATTAAAGTTGCTGAAAAATTTGCAAAACTTAATTTCGTGGAAGAGATGAAGAAAGTTATAGATATAGATAATATAGAAGTAGAAGAGAAATAGGAGGATAGATGGAATTCAAAAGCGTAGGAATAAAAGGACTTGGATACTATGTACCAGAAAAAGTTATGACAAACTTTGATTTTGAAAAGATACTAGATACAACTGATGAATGGATAAGAACAATGACAGGAGTAGAGGAAAGAAGATATGCAGCTCCTGAACAAGCAACTTCAGATCTATGTGTAGAAGCTGCTAAAAAAGCTTTAGCAGATGCAAATATGACAGCTGAAGATTTAGATATGATAATAGTTGCAACTGTTACTCCAGACTATATTACACAAAGTACAGCTTGTTTAGTTCAAAATAAGCTTGGAGTAAAACAAATCCCTTGTTTTGATGTAAATGCAGCATGTAGTGGATTTATGTATGCTCTTACAATAGCAGGATCAATGGTAAGAGGAGGAGTATACAAAAATATCTTAGTATTGGGAGGAGAAGTTCTTTCAAGAATAGTAGATATGGAAAATAGAAGCAACTGTATACTTTTTGGAGATGGAGCAGCAGCAGCAATAGTTTCAGAAGTTGAAGATGGTTATGGAATGCTTTCTACTCACCTTGGAGCTGAGGGTGAAGATGATATGATTCTTAAAATACCAGCTGGAGGAAGTAAAAAACCTAATGATGCAGAAACAATAGCTAATAAAGAAAACTTCTTAGTAATGAAAGGGCATGATGTATTTAAATTTGCTGTACATGCACTTCCACTTGCTACTAATAAAGCTTTAAAAATAGCTAATGTAAAAGCTGAAGAGTTAAAAATGATATTCCCTCATCAAGCAAATGTTAGAATTATTGAATCAGCAGCAAAGAGAATTCATGTACCTATGGAGAAATTCTATTTAAACTTAAATAAATATGGAAATACTTCTGCTGCATCAATAGGATTAGCACTTGGTGAAGCAAAAGAAAAAGGATTAATTCAAAAAGGAGATTTAATAGCCCTTACTGGATTCGGTGGAGGACTTACTTACGGATCAATAATAATGAAATGGGCTTATTAATTATTGACATAATTTTTAAGCTGTGATATATTAAAAAAACAGGTGTAATTAATAGAAGGGGGTATTATGTCTAAAATAGCTTTTGTTTTCCCAGGGCAAGGAGCTCAATATGTAGGAATGGGAAAAGAATTATATGAAAATAATGAACTAGCTAGAAAAGAGTTTGATAAACTTTTCTCAAGTTTAGATTTTGATCTAAAAACAGTTATGTTTGAAGGACCAGAAGAAGCATTAAAAGAAACAAAAAATACTCAACCAGCAATAGTTTCAATGAGTTTAATACTTACTAAATTACTAGAAGAAAAAGGAATAAAAGCTGATTTTGTAGCAGGACACTCTGTTGGAGAGTATGCAGCATTTGGAGCAGCAGGATATTTAAGTATAGATGAAGCAGTAAAACTTACAAGTGCAAGAGGAAAGTTCATGAATGATGTAGCTGTTAAAGTTAATGGTGGAATGGCTGCAATTATTGGACTTGACTCAGATAAAATAGTAGAAACATTAAAAACAGTAGAAGGAATTGTTGAAGCAGTAAACTTTAATGAGCCTAAACAAACAGTTATAGCTGGGCAAAAAGATGCTATTGAAAGAGCTTGTGTAGCTTTAAAAGAAGCAGGAGCAAGAAGAGCAATGCCACTAGCTGTATCAGGACCTTTCCACTCATCACTTATGCAAGAGGCAGGAGAGAAATTAAAAGAGGAAGCTGAAAAATATAACTTCCAAATGACAGATGTTAAATTAGTTGCTAATACTACAGCTGAAGTTCTTCAAAATGTAGATGAGATAAAAGAGGAGATATATAAACAGAGTTTTGGTCCAGTAAGATGGGTTGAAACTATTCAAAAACTAAAAGCTGAAGGGGTTACACAAATCTATGAAATAGGACCAGGAAAAGTTTTAGCTGGACTTATTAAAAAAATAGATAAAGAAATCCAAGTAAAAAATATAGAAAAGCTTGAAGATTTTGAAAATATAATGTAAAATCTAAGTATAATACTATAGATATAAGAAACTTAAGGAGGAAAAAAATGTTAGATAAAATAAGAGAAATAGTTGTTGAACAACTAAGCGTTGATCCAGAACAAGTAACTGCAGAGGCTAGCTTTGTAGAAGATTTAGGAGCAGATTCACTAGATACAGTTGAATTAATAATGGCTTTCGAAGAAGAATTTGGAGTAGAAATTCCTGATACTGAAGCTGAAAAAATCAAAACAGTTCAAGACGTTATTGATTATGTAGAAGCTCACAAATAAGAAAAAAATCAGATATTTTAAGTAACGGGGTATTCAAAAAGTACCCCGTTACTTATATATATTAAAAAAAATAGAGGTGAACAGATGAATAGAGTAGTAGTTACAGGACTAGGACTAATAACAGCATTGGGAACAGGTCTAGAAAAAAGTTGGAAAAGAATTTTAGCAGGGGAAACTGGAATAGATCTAATAAAATCATATGATACTACAGATATGCCAGTAAAAATAGCAGGAGAAGTTAAAGATTTTGATCCTTTAGAATTTGGAATTGAGAAAAAAGAGATAAAAAAATTAGCTAGAAATACTCAATTTGCTTTAGCTGCAACAAAAATGGCTTTAGAAGATTCTAAATTAACTATAGATGAAAATAACTGTGAAGATGTTGGAGTTATTGTTTCTTCTGGTATAGGAGGAATTGAGATATTTGAAGCTCAACATGGAACAATGATAGAAAAAGGAGTTAGAAGAATATCTCCATTTACAATCCCAGGAATGATAGCTAATATGGCTGCTGGAAACATTGGAATCTATTATGGAGCAAAAGGACCTAATAAATCAATAGTAACTGCATGTGCTGCTGGAACTCATTCAGTAGGAGATGCTTTTGAAATGATAAAAAATGGAAGAGCTAAAGTTATGATAGCTGGAGGAGCAGAGGCAGCTATAACTCCATTTGCTATGAATGCATTTGCTAACATGAAAGCACTATCTACTAGAAATGATGAGCCAGCAAAAGCATCAAGACCATTCTCAGCTGACAGAGATGGATTTGTAATGGGAGAGGGAGCAGGAATCCTCATTCTTGAAGAATTAGAACATGCAAAAGCTAGAGGAGCTAAAATATATGCTGAAGTAGTAGGATATGGAGAAACTTGTGATGCTTACCATATTACAGCACCAGCTGATGGAGGAGAAGGAGCAGCAAGAGCATTTAAAATGGCTATGAAAGAGGGAAATATCAATCCTGAAGAAGTTGACTATATAAATGCACATGGAACTTCAACACCTGCTAATGATAAAAACGAAACAATGGCAATAAAAACAGCTTTTGGAGATAGAGCAAATGAATTAGTTGTTTCATCTACAAAAGGAGCAACAGGACATGGACTAGGAGCTGCTGGAGGAATTGAAGCTGTATTAATAGCTATGGCAATAGATACAGGAATAATACCACCAACAATTAACTATGATAATCCAGATCCAGTATGTGATTTAAACTATGCACCAAATACACCAGTAGAAAGAGAAATTAATGTAGCAATGTCAAGTTCTCTTGGATTTGGTGGACATAATGCTGTAATAGCAATGAGAAAATATAAGTAATTAAATATAGGAGGATAAGTTGAAAAAGAATTATTTAGAGCTAGAGGAAAATTTAGGTTATTCATTTAAGAATAAAGAGCTTTTAAAAAATTCACTTATCCATAGATCTTTTGGAAATGAACATAGAAGATACAAAAAAATAAGCAACGAAAGACTAGAACTGCTAGGAGATGCAGTTCTAGATCTTGTCGTTACTGAATATTTGTATAAAAGTCACGAGAACTCAACAGAGGGAGATTTAGCCAAAATAAAATCTATGGTAGTAAGTGAACCAGTGTTAGCAGAGATTTCAAAGAAAATGGATGTAGGAAAATATCTTCTTTTAAGTAAGGGAGAAGAGATGACAGGCGGAAGAGATAGAAGTTCTATCTTAGGAGATGCTTTTGAAGCTATTTTAGGGGCTATCTATTTAGATTCAAATTTTGAAACTGCTAAAAAATATGCTTTGAGCCATATACAAGATTCTATAGATCATGTTGATAAAAATGAAGATATTTTAGACTTTAAAACTATATTGCAAGAGTATAGCCAAAGAGAGTATAAATTAATTCCTATTTACCAAGTTGTAAAAGAAACAGGACCAGATCATCAAAAGGTTTTTGAAATTGCAGTAACAGTTGGAGAAATGGTTGGGAGTGGAACTGGAAAAAATAAGAAAAGTGCTGAACAATCTGCAGCTAAAGAACTATGTAAAAAATTAGGAGTAAAAATCCATGAAACACTATAATATACCGATATTTATAAGCCATTTTGGTTGTCCCAATGCCTGTGTATTCTGTAATCAAAAAAAGATAAATGGTCGTGAAACTGATGTGACTATGGAAGATGTCAGAAAAATTATAGAAATGTATTTAGAAACTCTTCCAAAAAATTCCAAGAAAGAGGTGGCATTTTTTGGTGGAACTTTTACAGGAATTTCTTTAAAACTTCAAAAAGAATATTTAGAAACAGTATATGAATATATAAAAAAAGGGTTGATAGATGGGATAAGACTGTCTACAAGGCCAGATTGTATCAATAGAGAGATAGTAGAGCAGTTAAAGAAGTATGGGGTTACTTCTGTTGAATTAGGGGTACAATCTTTAGATGAGAGAGTTTTAAAGGCAACAGCGAGATATTATCCAGTTGAAGTGGTAGCAGAGGCTTGTAAGCTCTTAAAAGAGTATGGAATAGAGCTAGGAATTCAATTGATGATAGGATTACCAGAGGCGACACTAGAAAGCGATTATTTAACAGCATTAAAAGCTTTAGAGATGCAACCTGATGTAGCTAGAATATACCCAACTTTAGTTATAAAAAATACTAAGTTAGAAGATATGTTTTTAAAAGGGGAATACCATGCACTTTCTATAGGAGAAGCTGTAGAAAGAACTAGAAAAATATATACACTTCTTGAATTAAATGGTGTTAATGTAATTAGAGTTGGACTTCAACCAAGTGAAGATCTAAGAGAAGATGGAGTAGTTTTAGGTGGACCATTCCACCCTGCCTTTAGAGAATTGGTTGAAACTGAGATCTATTATAATTTTCTGAAAAAAATTGCAGATAGAGAGAAAAAATTAGATATTGAAACAGCAGAGGTGAATATATCTAAAATAGTTGGAATAAAAAAAGCAAATAGATTAAGATTAAAGGAGTATTTTAATATAAAAATAGACAACAGCCTATCAAGAGATATAGTTGTTGTAAATGGAAAAATATATTCAAGAGTGGATATCCTTAGAGAGGAGAACAATGAATCAAATAGTAATCAATATAGATGACTTTCAATCTAGAGCAGCTATAATTGAAGATGGAAAAGTGGTTGAAATCTTAGTGGAACGAGAAGAGGAAGGAAGAATAAATGGAAGTATTTATAAGGGAAAAGTTGCCAATGTTCTTCCAGGAATGGAGTCAGCCTTTGTAAATATAGGATTGGAAAAAAATGGCTTTCTTTATGTAAATGATTTAAGAGAGTTTGAAGAAAAATATTTAGATGGAATACTAAATAGTAATAGACCAATAGAGGATATTTTAACTGTTGGTGATGAAGTAGTAGTACAAATTTTAAATGAACCTCGTGGAAATAAGGGAGCAAGAGTAACAACACACTTTACAATACCAGGAAAATATTTGGTATTGATGCCAAATAATGATCATATAGCTATCTCTAAAAAGATTAAAGATGAGGAAGAGAGAGAAAGATTAGAAAATATTTTTAAAGATATCAAGCCTGCTAATATGGGAGTAATTATTAGAACAGCTGCCTATGGAAAAAGTGAATTTCATTTTGAAAGAGAGATAGAGTATCTTGTAAAAAAATGGGAAGATATTGAGAAAAAGATTAAGGGAGCTAAAATAGGAGAGGTTCTATATAAAGATAATGGAATAGTTACAACTGTATTGAGAGATATTTTTTCAAATGATATAGATGAGCTTATAGTTGATAATGAAGAGGTTTATTGGGAGATAATAGACTATGTAAATGCCTTTAGTGAAAAGACATTGAAAACTAAAATTAAATTGTATAGAGATAGTGATGAGAAAGAGATTTTTGATCTATATGGAATAAGTGAAGAGATAGATAAGGCTTTAAATGAAGTTGTATGGCTGGAATGTGGTGGTTATCTTGTAATTCAAAAGACAGAGGCACTAATAAGTATAGATGTAAATACAGGAAAAAATACAGGTAGCTATAACTTAGAGGAAACAGTTGTAAATACCAATGTAGAAGCAGCTAGAGAGATACCAAGACAGTTGAGACTTCGTAATTTTGGTGGAATTATAATAATTGACTTTATTGATATGAGAGTGGAAGAGGATAAAGTTAGAGTTATAGAGGAGTTAGAGAAAAATTTACAAAAAGATAGAATCAAAAATAATATAGTGCATTTTACAGATTTAGGTCTTGTTGAGATGACAAGAAAGAGAACTGGAAAGCCACTAGCTTATTATTATCAAGAGTTATGCCCATATTGTAATGGAACTGGTAAGGTAAAATCTCAAGATGCTCTAGTACATGAGCTTATAAAAGAGATAAAACTATCTTCAGATGATAGAGATATAAGTAAGATAAAAGTTGTACTTTCAAAGAGAATTAAAGACTCTTTTACTGAGGTATATTTTGATATAATGAGAGAATATCTAAAAAATAAAGGGAAAAGTATAGAGCTAGAAATAGGAACAAACAACGATACTCAATATGAGATAATTCTAGTTAAATAGAGGAGAGAACATGAAAATAGGTGTTTATGCAGGAAGCTTTGATCCAATAACAAAAGGACATTATGATGTAATAAAAAAATCTCTTAAAATAACTGATAAACTTATAGTGGCAGTTATGAATAATACTAATAAGAAATGTTGGTTTTCTTTAGAAGAGAGAAAAAATATGATAAAGCTTTTAGTTGGAGAAGATAGTGACAAGATAGAAGTAAAAAGTTTTGATGGACTTCTAATTAATTTTATGAAGGAAAATAATGCTGATATAATAATAAGAGGATTGAGAGCTGTATCAGATTATGAGTATGAGTTAGGTTATGCTTTTGCAAATCATGATCTTTCTGATGGAGATGTAGATACAATATTTATTCCAGCAGCTAGAGAGTATATGTATTTAAGTTCAAGTTCAGTAAGGGAAGCTGCTATGGTAGGAGCGAGACTAGATATATTTGTTGATGATAAAATTGCTGAGATAGTGAGGGAAAAAGCCAAAACTATCAAAGGATAGGTGTTGTTGTGGCAAAAAATAAAAGTTTTTATGTTTGTAGTGAATGTGGATATAAATCTCCTAAGTGGTTGGGAAAGTGTCCTCAATGTAATGAGTGGGGAACTTTTGAAGAAGAGATAGAAAGTGTAACTGTTGGAGCTCCTGTAGTGGCAACAACTACATCAGTAAAGGAGATATCTGAAAAGGTATTCTCTTTTAAAGAGATAAAACAGGAACAAACTTATAGATATATAACAGGAATTGGAGAGTTTGATAGAATTTTAGGTGGGGGGTTACTTCAAGGGGAAGTAGTATTAGTTACTGGAAATCCTGGAATAGGAAAATCTACTCTTCTTTTACAAGTAGCTAAAGAGTATACTGCTTATGGAAGTGTAATTTATATTTCAGGTGAGGAGTCTCCTTCTCAAGTAAAAAATAGAGGTGAGAGATTAAAAATAGAGGGTGACAATCTATTTTTAATGGCTGAAACAGATATGGCTAATATATATGAGTATCTAATTTCAAAAAAACCTAAAGTTGTAGTTGTAGATTCTATCCAAACATTATATAATTCAAATATAGACTCAATTCCAGGAACTCCTACACAAATTCGAGAATGCACTTTAAAAATTATAGAACTTGCTAAAAAATATAATATCTCTTTTTTCATTGTAGGACATATAACTAAAGATGGTAAGGTAGCAGGACCTAAGATGTTAGAACACATGGTTGATGTTGTATTTAACTTTGAGGGAGAAGAGGGACTCTTTTATAGAATTTTAAGAAGTACTAAAAATAGATTTGGATCAACTAATGAGTTGGCAGTTTTTAGTATGGAAGAGGATGGAATGAAAGAGATAAAAAACTCTTCTGAATATTTTTTAAGTGAGAGAGATGAAAAAAATGCAGGGAGTATGGTTGTTCCAGTATTAGAGGGAACAAAGGTATTTTTACTTGAAATACAAACTCTGATAACAGAAACTACCATAGGAATACCTAAAAGAATAGTTCAAGGATTTGATAGAAATAGAATCCAGATTTTAACAGCGATAGCTGAGAAAAAGATGCACATGGCATTGGGAATGAAAGATCTCTTTGTAAATATTCCTGGGGGATTAAGTATAGCAGATCCAGCAGCAGATTTAGCTGTATTGATATCTCTGATGTCTGTATATAAAGGGGTAGAGATAAGCCAAAAAATAGCTGCTATTGGTGAATTAGGTTTACGTGGAGAGATAAGAAAGGTTTTCTTTATTGAGAAAAGATTGAGAGAATTAGAAAAATTAGGTTTTAAAGGTGTCTATATTCCAGAGGCTAATAGAAAAGAGATAGAAAAAAATACTCATAAATACAAGTTAAAATTAATATATTTAAAAAATTTAGAAGAACTTTTAGAAAGGATGAATAAAGATGATCAATAAAAAGCTAGAATCAATGTTGATGCAGATAACTCCAGGGACACCTCTTAGAGATGGAATTGATAACATACTTGATGGTGGAATAGGAGCTCTTATTGTAGTAGGAATTGATGAAACAGTTGAGAAAATGCTTGATGGTGGATTTGTAATAAACTGTGACTATACACCAGAGAGAGTTTTTGAATTAGCTAAAATGGATGGAGCTATAATAGTTGATGATGAATGTAAAAAAATACTTTATGCTAATGTACATCTACAAGTTGATAGGAAATATTCATCAGAGGAAAGTGGAACTAGACACAGAACAGCTCAAAGGGCAGGAAAGCAAACAGGGAAGCTTGTAATAGCTGTTTCAGAGAGAAAAAAAGTTGTAAGTCTATATAAAGGGGATATAAGGTACAAGTTAAAAAATACATCAGAGATAACAAGTGAAGCTGCTCAGGCATTAAAAACTATGGAAAGATATAGATATGTTTTAGATAAGTCTTTAGCTAATCTTACAATATTGGAATTAGATGATATTGTAACGCTATATGACGTGGCTCAAGTTCTTCAAAGATTTGAGATGATGAGAAGAATTGATGATGAATTAAAAGGGTATGTTGTAGAGCTAGGAACAGAGGGAAGATTGATGGATCTTCAACTTAAAGATTTGGAGCAAGATATCAATGAGGATATGGAAGAGTTTTTAAGTGACTATATGAGTAGTGATACAAATTATGAAGATGTTATGTCACAGATAGCAAATCTTACAAATATAGAATTGTTGGAGATAGAGAATTTTTCTAGTGCTTTAGGTTATAGAAAAAGTTATAGTAATTTAGATAATAAGATTAGTCCTAAAGGATATAGAGTTCTTGGAAAGATTAGTAAGTTAACTAAGAAAGATATTGATAAGTTGATAAATACTTATGGAGAGCTTGCATCTATTCAAGATGCACCTATTGAGGAGTTATCTGATACTAAATTAAGTAAATTGAAGATAAAAGCTATAAAAAATGGATTGAAGAGATTAAAATATACTGTGGAATTGGAAAAATAGACTGTCGAAATATAAAGCTGTTGGAAATTATAATTTTCAGCAGCTTTAATTAAATATTAATTATTTAAGTAAAGGGGAAATATGCTAAAGATAACTGAATGGGTAAAGATAATATTAGATTCATTATATGATGGAATTTTAATAATAGATTCTGAAGGGATAGTAAGATATATAAACCCAGCTTATACTAGAATAACTAAAGTTAAAGAAGAAGATATTATAGGAAAAAAATTATCCGATGTAAGAAAGGGAAGTTATCTTACTGAAGTTATTAAAAGTGGAAAGTTGCAATTAAATGTTCATAGAAAAATGGATGAAGTTGAGTATATTGTAAATATGGTACCAATCTATGGGAAAAAAAATAAAGTTCTTGGTGGAATTTCCTTACTTAATGAACTTAATGATGTATATAAGCTTACTGAGAAATTAAACCTTTCTAAAATTATAATTCAAAATCTTAAAGAGCATGTAAAATCTTTAGGAAGTGGAAAATATAATTTTGATGATATTATAGCAGTAGATAAAAAAAGTGTTGAGATAAAAGAGTTTGCTAAAAGAATAGCTCTTACAGATTCAAATGTTCTTATAACAGGTGAAAGTGGGACAGGAAAGGAACTATATGCTAGTGCTATACATAATTTTAGTTTAAGAAAAGATTTTCCTTTTATTCCAGTAAATTGTGCATCTTTTGAAAAAAGTCTTATAGAGAGTGAACTTTTTGGTTATGAGGAAGGAACATTTACAGGAGCTAAAAAAAATGGAAAAACAGGATTATTTCAACTAGCAAATGGTGGGGTACTTTTTCTTGATGAGATAGGAGAGTTAGAATATGGACTTCAAGGAAAACTTTTACGTGTTTTGCAAGAAAAAAGTATTAGAAAAATAGGTGGAAGTAAGGAGATACCAATAGATGTAAGACTTATATGTGCAACAAATAAAGATCTTTTTAAATTGATGGAAGAGGGAAAATTTAGAAGGGATCTATATTATAGAATAGCTATTATCCCTTTAACAATACCACCATTGAGAGAGAGAAAAGATGATATACCTGCATTGGCTAATAAATTCATATCTGACCTTTCGCAGAAGTACAAAAAAGATATGTTTTTAAGTCAAGAAGCAATTCAATTGTTAAAAGAATATGAATGGTGTGGAAATATAAGAGAATTAAAAAATATAATAGAATTTACTTTTAATATGAGGGAAGAAAGAGTAATTTTAAAAGAGCATCTACCAATTAAAGTTGAAGAAAATATTTTAGATAGTGAGATAATTGAACTAAATGAATATATAAATAAAGTAGAAAAAGAATATATAAATAAAGCTATTGCCAAATATGGTGATAGTGTTGAAGGAAAGAAAAAGGCAGCAAAGGCATTGGGAATCTCTCTTGCTACTTTTTATAATAAATTGAACAGATAATTTCTAAAAAATTAGAAAATTTTAGCAAGAATTCTAACTTTTTAGAATAACAATAAAATATCTTATTTTAAAGGGAAGAGATAGATCTTCCTTTTTTATTTCTAAAAAATTAGAAAAAGATTAGAAAAGCTCTCAAAAATTAGGCTAATATATTTGGCATGATATTTGCTTTATTATAAAAACAAAGGATTTAAATTATAACATATAATCAAAGGGAGGAAATTATGGCAGCAGCATTAGGTTTTTTAACTATTTTTATTTTATTAGCAGTAATAATGATGAAAAAATTATCTCCGCTAGTAGCTCTTATCAGTGTTCCAATTATAACAGCTATTATAGGTGGACATGGATTGAAAATTGGAAAGTTTATAAATGATGGGGTAAAATCTATTGCTCCCACAGGAACAATGTTTATTTTTGCAATTTTATTTTTTGGTATTTTAACAGATGCAGGAACATTTCAACCAATTATAGACAAAATATTAAAAGTAGTAGGAAAAGATCCTGTAAAAATAGCAGTAGGAACAGCAATTTTATCAATGATTGTACATTTAGATGGATCAGGAGCAGTAACTTTTTTAGTAACAGTTCCAGCAATGCTTCCATTGTATGAAGCTCTTGGAATGAGAAAAACTACACTTGCAACAATTGTAGGACTGGGAGCAGGGGTAATGAATGTACTTCCTTGGGGAGGACCTACTTTAAGAGCAGCAACATCACTAAAAATTTCAGTTACAGAGTTATTTAATCCATTATTTATACCTGTTTTAGCAGGAATAGTTTTTGTTTTATTTGTAGCTGTAAAATTAGGAAGAGATGAAAAGAAAAGACTTGGAAATATAGAGCATTTAAATATTAATGTAGATAATTTAGGAGAAAAGAAAGAAAGTAAAAATTTTGGAATAAATATTATTACTATAATAGTAGCAATAGGAGTTTTAATATCAGGTAAACTTCCACCAGCAGTGGTATTTATGATAGCATTTTGTATTTCAGTAGTAATAAATTATCCTTCAGTAAAAGAGCAAAAAGAGAGAGTAGATTCACATGCTAAAGCTGCTTTAATGATGGCTAGTATACTATTTGCAGCAGGAACATTTATAGGAATAATGCAAGGTTCAGGAATGATAAAAGAGATGTCAGTGGTAATGGTTGATATTATACCAAAATCTTTAGGACGTTCTATGGCTATTTTGGTAGGAGTTATTAGTATGCCAGCTAGTTTATTATTTGACCCAGATTCATTCTATTTTGGAATTTTACCAGTACTTGCAACAACAGCTCAAGAACTTGGTAGTTCTGCAATATCAGTTGCTAGAGCTGCAATTTTAGGACAGATGACAACTGGATTCCCAGTAAGTCCACTTACAGCTTCAACATTTTTATTAATTGGACTTACAGGTGTTGAATTAGGAGAGCATCAAAAGAAAACTATCCCATATGCTTTTTTAACAACAATAGTGATGTTAATAGTAGCTGTAATAACAGGAGTATTATATAAATAAAATTTGGATTTTAGGAGGTTAAAATGAAAAAAATAAGAATAGCTTCAGGAGCAGGATATGCTGGAGATAGAATAGAACCTGCTGTTGATTTAATGTTAAATGGGAATATAAACTATATTGTTTTTGAGTGTCTTGCAGAAAGAACAATAGCTATTGCACAACAGGAAAAATTAAAAGATCCAAATAAGGGATATAATGGATTACTTGAATATAGATTTGAAAAGATATTACCTATTTGTAAAGAAAAAAATATAAAAGTAATTACAAATATGGGAGCTGCTAATCCTTTAGGAGCAATAAAAAAGATAAAATCTATGGCAGAAGAGATGAATATAAAAGGATTGAAAATTGCAGCAGTTCTTGGAGATGATATTTCTGATAAATTAGATAGATATTTAGATTGTGAAGTTCTTGAATTAAAAACTCCTTTAAATACAATTAAAGATAAATTAGTTTCAGCAAATGTATATTTAGGAGTTGATGGAATAGTAGAAGCATTAAAAAATGGAGCTGATATAGTTGTAACAGGACGTTGTGCAGACCCAGCAATATTTATGGCACCATTAATTTATGAGTTTGGATGGGATGTAGAAAACTATGATCTCATAGGAAAAGGTATAATGATAGGACATCTTCTTGAATGTGGAGCTCAAGTTTGTGGTGGATATTTTGCTGTACCTGGATATAATGAGGTTGAAGATCTTTGGAATGTAGGTTTTCCTATTGCTGAGGTAAGTGAAAATGGAGATGTAGTTATTACTAAAACAGAAACTAGTGGTGGAGTTGTAAGTACTCATACATGTAAAGAACAGCTTATTTATGAAATTCATGATCCTAAAAATTATATGACACCTGATGGAGTAGCTAATTTTACAACTATCTCATTGAAAGAATTAGAAAAAAATAAAGTATTTTTAACAGGAGCAACAGGTAAGAAAAAACCAGCTACTTTAAAGGTAAGTATAGGTTATAAAGATTGTTTTATTGGAACAGGAGAGATCAGTTATGGTGGATCTACAGCTTATGAAAAAGCTAAATTAGCAGGTGAAGTAGTTAAAAAAAGATTGGATTTTACTGGAGTAAAATATGATGAATTAAAAGTAGATTTAATTGGAGTTAACTCTTTATATGGAGATAATATAGGAAAAAAATTGTGTGATCCAGCTTTATTAGGAGAAGTTAGATTAAGAGTTGCAGGTAGAACTGTAAAAAGAGAAGATGCAGTGAAAATAGGAAATGAAGTGGAAACACTTTATACTAATGGACCTTCAGGTGGAGGAGGAGTAACAAAAAGTGCAAGTGAAGTTGTATCTATTTGTTCAATATTTATTCCAAGAGAAGATATAGAATTAGAAGTTATATATGAGGAGGTTTAAGATGAAACTTTTAGAAATAGCTCATTCAAGAACAGGAGATAAGGGAAATATTTCAAATATATCTCTAATAGTTTATGATGAAAAAGATTATGATCTAATTTGTGAAAAAGTAACAGCAGAAAAGGTAAAAGAATACTTTAAAGATATTGTAAAAGGGGAAGTAGTTAGATATGAACTTCCTAATTTAGGAGCTTTAAACTTTGTAATGGATGAAGCACTAGGGGGAGGAGTAACAAGATCTTTAGCTCTAGATAAACATGGAAAAAGTTTGTCGTCAGCTCTTTTAGAGATGGAGATTTAAGAGTAAATTATTTAAAGCCATTAAATAAAAATATTTTAGGACTTAAGAAGAAATTAAAATAAATTTAATTGAAATTTTAAAGTATGTATGATATAATTTAACATAAATTATATAAAACTAAATATTAAGTAACAATGGCGCCCACAAGAGACTCATTAGGCAGGTGTAAATACTGCTCATCTTGCAAGGGTGAAGTGTGTATGTAAGTTAAAGGTAACCCTTAGAGGTTACCTTTTTTATTATTAATTTTTTTAGGAGGAAGTTATGAGTAATTTAGATCACATTAAATACATCAAAAGATGTATTGAAATTGCAGATGAATCTGTAGCATCAGGAAACCATCCTTTTGGAGCTTTAATAGTTGACAAAGATGGAAATATTATTGTTGAATCAGGTAACATTGAAGTGACTGAAAAAGAGTGCACAGGACATGCAGAAACTACTGCTATGAGAAAAGCTGTAAAACTTTATTCAAGAGAGTTTTTATGGGATTGTACTCTTTATTCTACAGCTGAGCCTTGTTGTATGTGTACAGGAGCTATCTATTGGGGAAATGTAGGAAGAATTGTCTATGGAATAAGTGAAAAACAACTTTTAGCTTTAACAGGAGCTGATGAAGATAACCCAACTTTTGATATGCCTTGTAGAGAAATTTTAGCAAGAGGGCAAAAAAATATAGAGGTAATTGGACCAATTGCAGATGAAGAGTTAGCTAAAGAGATAGCAAGAGCTCATATAGGATATTGGAATAATAAATAATAATTAAGAGGGGAATGAATGATGGAGAAAAATAATTTTGTAAAATTCCTTGATGATAAATTTTTAATCTCTGAGAGAGGTGGAAGTATAAAAGGGGAATTTTTTGGGGGATTAACAACTTTTTTAACAATTTCTTATATTATTTTTGTAAATCCTGCTGTTCTTTCATTGACAGGAATGGATAAGGGAGCACTTGTAACAGTTACTTGTGTAGCAACTGCAATAGGATCATTTTTAGGGGGTATTCTAGGGAATGTACCTATTTCCCTAGCTCCTGGAGTTGGATTAAATGCCTTTTTCACATTTACTTTAGTAAAGGGAAATGGAATTCCTTGGCAAGATGCTTTAGGAGTAGTTTTCTTTTCAGGGGTATTTTATCTGATACTGGCAATTTGTGGAGTTAGAGAGAAGATAATTAACTCTATTCCTCAACAACTTTCAACAGCTGCAACAGTAGGAATAGGACTTTTTCTTTCATTGATAGGATTAAAAAGTATGGGAGTTATAGAGGCTAATCCAGAAACTTTAGTAAAGATAGCACCTATAACATTACCAGTAGCTCTTTCTTTTGCAGGACTATTTTTAATGTATATTCTAGATATGAAAAAGGTTAGAGGTGGAGTTTTAATAAGTATAATAGTGATCTCTATTATAGGAATGTTTTTAGGGGAAGTGGATGTTCCAGAGAAACTATTATCATCACCACCAAGTATGACACCATTACTTTTTAAACTAAATATTTTTGGAGTATTAAAAGTTAGTCTTTTAGGATCTATTTTCTCATTTATGTTTATAGATCTATTTGATTCTTTAAGTGTACTGATGTTTACATACAAAGAGGTTCAATTTAGAAATGAGGAGGAGAGAAAAAAAGGATTAGGAAGAATGCTTTTAGCAGACTGCTCGTCAACTATAATAGGAGCTTTATTAGGAACAAGTACAGTTACAACTTATGGAGAATCAATAGCAGGAATAAAAGTTGGAGCTAAGACAGGGCTTGCTTCTATTTTCACAGGATTATTCTTCCTACTTGCTCTATTTATAGCACCAATAGTTGAAGCTATACCAGTATTTGCAGTATCACCTGCATTAGTAATTGTTGGAATATTTATGTTTAGAAATATTTCTCAATTAGATCTTTCAACTATGAAAGAATCAATACCAGCCTTTATGACAATAATATTTATGCCAATGACTCACAGTATAGCAATAGGACTTAGTATAGGGTTTATCTCTTATATTATTATAAACGTAGCCTGTGCGGACTTTAAAAAGATCTCACTTACTATGTGGGTTATAGGAGCACTTTCAGTAGTAAATCTATTAATTTAATATACCTTGAGACAAGTAAGAAAATTAAACTTACTTGTCTTTTTTATTTAATATAAATTAAATCCCTCTAGAAAATAAAAAAATAATTTGTTATTATAATTATAGAATTTTAAATTCGATAAAATATTTTTTAAGGGAGAGAGAAAATATGGATATGACAAAAGAGCTTTTATTACAAACTGCTGATATGATTTGTGATAATACTTTTATCTTTAATCACAAATGGGATATGGAAGCTTGTAATATACCTGTAAAATTTGATGGAGAGATTCAATGGAATAAGATTCCTTTTGAAGATGAAGAATGGGCATTTATGCTAAATAGACATAAATATTGGACTTTTTTAGGTAAAGCTTATCTTTTAACAAAGGATGAAAAATATCTAACTACATTTATAAGACAGATGAACTCTTGGATAGATAGTGTTGAACTTGCTAATCCAGAATTTAAAGATTGTGCTCGTACAATAGAAATGGGGCTTAGATGTATTAACTGGATAAAAACAATGGAGCTATTTGAAAGAGAGTATAAATTTTATAAAGATTTTAAAGAGAAAGTATATAACTCTTTAAAGGAACAATGTGATATTCTCCTTGAGATCTATGATGATTTTAGAACTTTAAGTAACTGGGGAGTTCTTCAAAATTGTGGATTGATAACTTTTGCTTTTTACTACGGGAAATTAGATACAGATTATTTTACAGTTCCACTAAAAAGATTGGAACATCAATGTAAAATTCAAATACTTCCAGATGGAGTTCATTGGGAGCAATCTCCTATGTATCAAAATGAAGTTTTAAATTGTCTTTTAGAAACAGCAGTACAATTTAAACATCATAATATAGAGATTCCTCAATTTATTAGAGAAAGTATAAGAAAAATAGGATTTTCAAACTTTGCTATGAAAAAACCAAACCATCATCAACCAATGCAAGGGGATAGTGACGATACAGATTTAAGAGATATAATTACAAGATGTGCAGCAGTTTTAGAAGATGAGGAGCTTAAATTTGGTGGATTTGAAGAGATAGATTTTGAATCAATTTGGGAATTAGATAAAAAAAGTATAGAGAACTATTCGAAATTACAAGCTAAAAAACCAGACTATACATCAGTAGCTTTACAAAATAGTGGGAATTTATATTTACGTGACTCTTTTGATGAAAAGGGAAATTATCTATGGTTTACTTGTGGATCAATAGGAAGTGGACATGGACATGGTGATATGTTACATTTTGATTTAACTTATAGAGGAGAAGATTTTCTTATTGACTCAGGAAGATACACTTATGTAGAGGGAAATGAAACTAGAATAGAGTTAAAAAATAACTACTCACACAATACAATAATAATGGATAAGCAACTATTTTCAAAATTTAATGGTTCTTGGGGAATAGGAAAAACACCTCTTCCATTAAACTCAATGTATAAATTTAATGATAAATTTGATTATGTAGAGGGAGGACATTTAGGATATTTAGATCAACCTACTCCTGCTGTATCAAATAGAAAAATATTCTATATTAAGCCTGATTTATGGGTAGTAGTAGATGAATTTTTAACAAGAGGAGAGCATAGCTACAAACAATTTTTTAATCTAGATTTAGATGTTAAAGCTGAGTTAGAAGAAAATCATGTAATCTTGAAAAAAGAGAATACTCTTCATATGAAATGGAGTGACAGTGTAAAATTAAGTAGGAAAGATATACAAATTTCAAAAGAGTATAATACACTACAAAAATCTACTAGAATAGAAAGTGAAACTTCATTTGTAGAAAATGCAATCTTATTTACAGTAATATCACCAGAGAATTTAGAAGTTGAAAAAATTCAAGTTAGAAGAGGAAATTTAGATTTAGTTGGTGAAGATGAGGCTAAAGCTATTAGAGTAAAAATTTCAGAAGATAGAGAGATAATATTCTTTAACTCTACTAGAGAGGTAACAGCTCAAAAGAAAACTTATCTATTAGATGGAGTTTTATTCTATGGTAAAACAGGATTTATAGATATAAATAAAGGAGAAAAGGAATTACATATTTTTAAATATTAAAAAATTAGGGGTAGAAAATCTACCCCTTTTATTTTTTATAAATTGTTGCAGTAAAATCATTGTATTCAGTAGAAGAAACTAACTTATAACCAAATTTTTCTACCTCTGGAAAATATAGTGGATTGGTAGCAGGTGCTACTTCAACATGAGATTTTAATTTTGAGATATAGATCTCATCAATCTCGTAATTTTCTAGATAATATTTATAGATTGTATATCCACCACAGATAAATATATCTTTTCCACTATCTTCATATTGTTTCATAATATCTTCTAATCTGCTTTCTAAAGTTAAAACAATAACCTCTCTATTTTTTTTCATTAGATTAACAGGAACATATTTAGCGGTATTTTCTCCAAAAAGAACAACATTACCAATAGTTTTAGATTTGTAATATTGTAACTCTTCCATAGAGTGCCACAAAAGTCCATTACCAGTAGGAACTTTATCTCCAATTAGATTATTTTCTCCAACACAAACTATCATTTTTAATTTAGGTTTACTCATTAGATTGCCACCTCATAAGAAATTTTTTCTCCATAATTGTAGTTTTCAATTACTACATCATCAGGTTTGAAATCATAAATTGATTTGAAGTTTTCTATTTTAACAGTAGCTCCATCAAGTGAAGGTCTTTTTACTTGTTCCAATAAATTTGGCATATGTCTATCATAGATGTGGACATTGTGAATATTCCAGATAATTTCAGCAGGCTTTAATCCACACTCCATAGCTACTAATTTGTGTAGAATTGAGTATTGGAACACGTTTGCCACAAGTCCTAATGCCACATCACAACTTCTTTGTCTAACTTCAAGATAAAGTTTGTCTCCAATTACACTCCATTGAGTAAGATGAACACATGGAGTAAGAGCCATTTTATCTAAATCTTCAGGAACCCAAATCTCAGTCATAATTCTACGACTGTTAGGATTTTTTTTCAATTCATTAACAACATAATCTAATTGACTTTTATATCCAAATGTTTCTTTGGCAATTTGGTAACCATAAGCTTTTCCAATAGTTCCATCAGACATCTTCCATTCATCCCAGAACTTACATTTTAATTTATTAAGTTCATTTACATCGTTAGATTGCATAATCCATATCCAGTAAAGCTCTCTAATAGGGGCTTTACTAGGAGCAAATCTTGTAGTTATAAGATGTGCTTCATCAGTAGAGTTATCAAGTCTAAATTGATAACCTATATAGCTTTTGTAATGAGCAGGAGTGCCATCGGCATATTTTGTTCTTACTTGTCCTTCACTCCAAATCCCTTTTTCATCAATAGTTTTAACAATATCTTTGTATATTTCATCAAATTTTGCCATATTTCACCCCTTTAAAAATTTTTGTTTACTCTACATTCTAACATAAAAAATTAAATTTTAATATAAGAAAATTTCTACTATATTGAGGGAGAAATTGAATAAAACTATATTAAATTTTTAATACTAGGTTGATTTTTTATAAGAAAGGCAATATAATATAATAATTATAATATATTTTGGAGGGAAATTTTATGCCAGTTATTTTTTTTGTGGTTAGTTTTTGTTCGTCTTTAGTTGGAGCAATATGTGGAATAGGTGGAGGAGTAATAATTAAACCTGTACTTGATGCTGTTGGTGTGATGAGTGTATCAGCAGTTAGCTTTTTATCAGGTTGTACAGTTCTTTCAATGTCTATAATCTCTGTATTTAAAGCGTTAAAAGGTGGTTCAGCTAAGATTAATACTAAACTTACAACTTGGTTAGCTTTAGGAAGTGTTTTTGGTGGAATCATGGGTAAAATGCTATTTCAACATATTAAAATGGCATTTGCTAATGAAAATGTTCTTGGAATGATACAATCAATAGTGTTGGTATTAATGACAATTGGAACTTTTATCTATACTTTAAAGAAAAGTCAAATAGAAACTAAAAGATATGAGAATAAACTTTTATGTTTAGTGATAGGAATAATTTTAGGTATCTGTTCTTCATTCTTAGGAATAGGTGGAGGACCTATCAACTTAGTAATCTTAATCTATTTCTTCTCAATGGGAACAAAGGAAGCAGCAATAAACTCAATCTATATTATCCTTTTCTCTCAAATAGCAAGTTTAGTTCAAAGTATTGTAAAACAAACTATACCAGAAGTTAGTTTGGTATTCTTAATAACTATGGTACTAGGTGGAGTTTTAGGGGGAATGGCTGGAGGAATCGTTAATAAAAAGATTTCTGAGGAGAAAGTTGATAAACTTTTCCTAGCTCTAATGGGAGTAATTATTTTTATCAATATATATAATACTTATGTTTTTGCAACAGCTTAAAAATAAAATGGACAGTTGATTAACTGTCCATTTTTTCTATTCTTTCGGAGAAAATTTAACTAGAAATTCCCCTTTTTCTCTTACAAAAAGTTTTCCATCAGCTTCTTTACAAGTGTATACTACTACAATTAAACCATCACGTTCATTAGTGCAATCAATAGCCTCACTAACAACTTGATATTCACGTCCATTTTTATTGTTTATCCACAATGAATTTTTTTTAATCATTTTTTGCTCCAATCTATTTGAAAAGTTTCTTTTTATAATATCCTTCAGCAAGATAGATAGCTGCTAGAGGATTGTGTCCAAGTACTCTGTCTTTTACTGCAAAAACAGTAACTGGTGCATGAGAGTGTTTTATAAATAGAGAATCATGTCCAACACAAAGTCCTAAAAGAATATTTAATTCAGTTTTAGCAGTACTTAAAAACTTAGCTTGTCCAATAGGGTTACACATAGGCTCATAAGTACAAGGTCTAACTTGCTCCTCATTTGAAATACCTATAAAACTTTTTGGAATAGAACCACTTTTACATATAACTGATTCTACTTCAAAACCGTGGTGTCTAAGTATAGATGCAAAAACTTTAGCTTCTTTAGCAAGTCCTACACAGAAAGCAACTCCTAACTTTTTGTAACCACATTTTTTAGCAAAAGTGATTATCTCTTCTATTCTTGTTTGTTGGCAATATCCTTCAGCTTCAACTAAAGCTGACTCATGAGCTAACATCATATTTTCTTTTTCTAAATAGAATTTTTTTATATCTTCAACTTTTTCAAAATCTCTACAAGGGCAATTTAATGGTGCATCCGTTAAATCTCCTGTTCTACAAACATGTTTTGTGCAAGCATCACAAGTGTACATGAAATCATCTCCTTAATTTTTTAGTTATTTAACCATTTTTCTATATTGAAAAAAATTTCATCTCTATTTATTTCATTATGTAATTCATGTCTAGCATTTGGATAAAATTTACATTGAACATTTGTAAAATTTAGTTTTTTATAGAAGTTATTTAGTTGTATAACTCCCTTTCCATATCTTCCCACAGGGTCCATATCTCCAGAAATTATGTAAATAGGAAGATTTCTATCTATATTTTTGAAAGATATAGGTAGATACAATCTATTTAAAAAGTAGAAAAAATCTGAATAAAAACTACTGCTATATGTGAAATCACAAAGCTCATCATCACAATAGCTTTTAACTTCCTCTATATCTCTAGAGAGCCAAGAGTTTTCATTATAATAATATTCTGATTTAACTTTGCTATTGGAGTTTAAAAATACTAGTTTTTTTATAAAATGAGCTCTCCTGTTTTTATATATTTTATTCATAAAAAAGCTTAGATATTCAGCTAATTTCCAGAGAAAAGGCATTTTATAGCAAGAACCACAAATAATATATCCATCTACAATATTATAACACAATTTTAGATGTTCTTGAGCTATAAAAGATCCCATGCTATGTCCTAAAATATATATGGGAGTCTCTGGATATAGTTTTTTTAATTCTTTCGTATAATTAACTTGATCTATAATTAATTGATTAAAATCATTTTCAAAGATACCAATTTTTTCTTGGTCAATATTATTATGTCCGTGGTGTAGATGTTCTTTAAGAACAACTAGATACCCTCTTTCAGAAAAATATTTAAAAAGATGCTTATACCTATCCTTGTGTTCACTCATTCCATGGATTATTTGAATAATCCCTTTTATATGTTTCATAAAGTTTCACCTCATAAGTATATTATAGCCTAAATTAGAAAAAAATTAAATATTTTTGGTATATACTTGTGAAAAAACAAAAAAAATAATATAATAAGAAAATATAAAAAATTTAAAGGAGATGGACAAATGCATTTATTACTAGAAAATTTTTTAGCAGATATTTTAGGAATTTTACCTAAGATAGTATTTAGAGGTGTTATTTTAATAATTCTACTTATTTTTTGGCCAAAAATCTTATCGATGATTTTGACAACTTATGCAAAAACATTAGAAAAGAGAAAAGTAGATCCGTTATTACAAAGTTTTACTGTATCACTTTTAAAAACAGTATTTTATATCACTTTATTCTTTGTAGTTATAAGTGTAATTGGAGTTAAAGCAACTTCATTAGTAACAATACTAGGTACTGCAGGATTAGCAGTAGGTTTAGCACTACAAGGAAGTTTAACAAACTTAGCTGGTGGAGTGTTAATTCTATTCTTTAAACAATTTTCTAAAGGGGACTATATTTCAACAGGTTCATTAGATGGAACAGTAGATCAAATTCATATTTTATACACTACTTTAATTACACCAGATAATAAAGTAATTATTATTCCTAATGGACAATTAGCAAATGGTGCAATTATAAACTTTTCTAAAAATTCAACAAGAAGATTGGACATGGTATTTTCAGTTTCATATGATACACCAGCAGAAAAAGTAAAAGAGATCTTAAATAGAATAGCTGATGAACATCCAGCAGTAATTAAAACAAAGGATAAAACTATTAGAATGTTTAAGCAAAATGCAAGTTCTCTTGATTTTGTATTTAGAGTATGGGTTGAAAATAAAGATTACTGGACAACAATGTTTGATTTTAACGAAATAGTGAAAGAAGAATTTGATAAAAATAATATTGAAATCCCATATCAAAAAATTGATATATACAACAAATAATTTTTTATAAAAAATCTTTTTTTTGTAACAAATTTTTAAAATTTGTGATATAATATTCAAAATATATTCTTTAAGGTTTTAATTTTAGATATTAAATATAAATAAATTTTTATGAAAAAAGGAGAAAGATGATGAACGGAAAGATAGTAAAAGAAGCAATTACATTTGATGACGTGTTACTTATACCTGCGAAATCAGAGGTATTACCACATGAGGTTAGTTTAAAAACTAGATTAACTAAAGATATTACATTAAATGTACCTATTTTAAGTGCTGCTATGGACACTGTAACTGAATCAGACTTAGCTATTGCTTTAGCTAGACAAGGTGGAATTGGATTTATTCATAAGAATATGAGTATAGCTGATCAAGCTGCTGAAGTAGATAGAGTAAAAAGAATTGAAAGTGGAATGATTAGAAACCCTGTTACTTTAAAAGCAGACTGTACAGTAGGATTTGCTGAAGATCTAATGAGAAGATATAAAATATCTGGACTTCCAGTTATTGAAGATGATGGAAAACTTATTGGAATAGTAACTAACAGAGATATAAAATATCATAAAGATATGGAGCAAATAGTTGGAGAAATCATGACTAAAGAAGCACTTATCACTGCTCCAGTTGGAACAACATTAGAAGATGCTAAAGAAGTTTTACTTTCTCACAGAATAGAAAAACTACCTATCGTAGATGAACAAGGATATTTAAAAGGACTTATCACAATAAAAGATATTGATAACTTAACAGAGTATCCAAATGCTTGTAAAGATGCTCACGGAACTTTAAGAGTAGGAGCAGCAGTAGGAATTGGAAACGATACTTTAGAAAGAGTTGAAGCACTTGTAAGAGCAGGAGTAGATATTATAACTGTTGACTCTGCACATGGACATTCAGCTGGAGTTATAAGAAAAATAAAAGAAATTAGAGCAGCTTTCCCTAAATTAAATCTAATTGGAGGAAACATTGTAACTGCTGAAGCAGCTCTTGACCTAATTGAAGCAGGAGTAGACGCAGTTAAAGTAGGAATCGGACCAGGATCAATCTGTACAACAAGAGTTGTTGCAGGAGTTGGAGTTCCTCAATTAACAGCAGTAAACGATGTATATCAAGTATGTAAAGAAAGAGGAATTGGAGTAATAGCTGACGGAGGAATCAAACTTTCAGGAGATATCGTAAAAGCTCTAGCAGCAGGAGCAGACTGTGTAATGTTAGGAGGAATCCTTGCAGGAACTAAAGAAGCTCCAGGAGAAGAAATTATTCTTGAAGGAAGAAAATATAAAATTTATGTAGGAATGGGATCAATAGCAGCAATGAAGAGAGGATCTAAAGATAGATACTTCCAAAATGATGCTAAAAAACTAGTTCCAGAAGGAATTGAAGGACGTATAGCTTACAAAGGAAGCTTAAAAGATGTTATATTCCAACTTTCTGGAGGAATTAGAGCAGGAATGGGATACTGTGGAACTCCTACAATTGAAGATCTAAAAGTAAATGGAAGATTTATAAAAATAACTGGTGCAGGATTAAGAGAAAGCCACCCACATGATATTACAATAACTAAAGAGGCACCTAACTACTCTAAATAATAGTTTAGTTTTCCTCGAGGGATTGATTTTATATTTTAGAATTTAAGAGAGGAAAAATAGCAAAGAATGAAAAGGGTAATTTTAATTTCATTTATTATATTAGGGTTAAATTTAAAAGCCTATGAGTTAAAAGAGATAAAAACTTTAGATGAGTTTACTAAAGAAGTAGTTGGAAGTTCTTCAAAAAAGATTAATTCTCAATCTAAAGATAATGAATTAATTCCTTTAGAAAAAATTGATTCAAATGTAAAGACAGAGGAAAAAAAATCTGTAGAAACTATTTCAAGTAAAGAAGTACAAGAAAAAAAAGCTAATCTAAGAGTAGTGGATATAAGTGAAAAAACTTATGGAAATGATAAACTTGTTTATGTAAAAGGAGAAAATAAACCTTTTACTGGTAAGTTTGCACTATTCTTAGGAGAGATAATAGAGAGTAGCGAAGAGTATCAAAATGGAAAACTCCATGGAGAGAAGATCTGGTATTCTGATGATGGAAAAGTTGTTATGAGTGAAAACTATAACAATGATAAGTTAGATGGTGAGCAAAAAGCTTACTATACTAATGGACAGGTAAAATCTATTATAAGATATAAAAATAATAAGATTGTTGGACTTGAAGCCTATAATCAAAATGGAAAAACTCTTCATAAGGAAGATTTAAGTGATGGCACAGGAGTATGGAAAGCTTTCTGGGATAACGGAAAAGTTATGGAGGAAGGAAGATACAAAAACTGGGTAAAAGATGGAACTTGGAAGAGATACCAAGAAGATGGGACTGTTGATAGCATAACAGTTTATGAAAAGGGAAAACAAAAAAGTCAAACATGGAATTAAGAGAAAGCCACAGAGAGATCTGTGGCTTTTGCATTATTGAATATCATTTATAACTTTTAAAACCTTACCTACAGCTATAAACTCATCTCCAGGTCCTATATAAATAGGTTGATAGTTTGGATTGTCACTAATTAGAGCAATATAGTTTCCAGTAACTTTTAATCTTTTTACATAAGATTCACCATTTACAATAAAAGTTCCAATCTCTCCATTTCTTAAATCAACACCTTTTCTACACAAGATAATAGATGAATTTTTAATAGTTGGTTCCATAGAATCCCCTTTAACATTAACAGCGAAAAGAGTTTCTATATTTCTAATTCCAGGAATAGAGATAAAATCAACTGGAGATTCATCAGTAAAAGCTCCAATTCCAGCACTAATTCTAGAGTATAGAGGGATATATTTATCTATATCTTTTATTTCATTGGAAATAATTGCATTGCTTTTTTCAATTTTAGATAGTTTTTTTAATTCTTCTAAAATTATAGCAGGAGTTCTTTCAATAGCAGCTAGATATTTGAAATCTCTAGCCTCTTTTTCAGAAAGATTAAGAACTTTTGCCATATTTTCTAAAACTTCTTCACTAGGAGGATTCTTTACTTCTCCTCTTTCAATAGTATTATAATAAGATTGAGTAATCCCAATTAATTTAGCTATTTTATTTTGACTATAACCTAATTCTTCTCTTTTTTTCTTTAGAAAGTTTTTGAAAATCATGAGGCACCTCCTTATATCTATATATAAATAATTATATATTATAATTATCTATTTTACAATATAAAAATAAAATATATTGACAAAAAGCAAATTTTATTCTAATATATAATTAAATATAGGTTATCTATAATTATATATAATATAGGAGGGAGCGTTATGAGAATATTGATAAAAAATAAAAAATGGGAGACATCATTTAAAAATGTTAAATTAATATGTGATGTACACTCAGAAAATAAAATTTTCTATATTGATTTTAAATATAATGGAAAAAATATCAGTATAAAAACATACAATCTTGACTATACTTTCAGATATTTAGAGATTTTATTTGATAAAATAATAAAAAAACAGGAAAATAAAGATATTCAGTTAGCAAGTTAAAAAATAGAAATTAAAAGTTTGTAAGAGAAGGTACTTTCAGTATTTTCTCTTATTTTTTTACAAAAAAAATAGTTACTATATATTCTATTTATGTTATAATATAATTGATACATTTATGAAGTGAAAAGTATCAAATCTTGACAAATAATAAAAACGAGGTATATAAAATAGTAATAAAATATGTCGAAAATTTCTATGGGGGAAACAATGGTAGGAATAGTAGTAGTTGCACACAATCCAAAATTATCACAGGAAATTATAAATTTCTGTTTAGAATTAAAAAATAGTGATTTCCACCTAGTTAATGGTGGAGGAATTGATAAAGAAGGAAACTATGGAACTTGTCCACAGATAATTTCAAGAGCTATAAAAAGTGCAGACCAAGGAGATGGAGTAGTAGTTCTTTGTGATCTTGGAAGTTCTGTATTAAATGCAGAGAAAGCTAAAGAGGCATTAAAAGATGAGATAAGAGTTGAGATAGTAGATGCTCCTATTGTAGAGGGAACGATAGTTGGTGTTTCTTCAAATCATCCAAAAGTAAAGATTGAAACTTTAATTGAATTTATAAAAGAGGCAAAGGAGTTTCCTAAATTTTAAGTGAAATTATATTAAAAAGTGATATAGTAGTAGTATTTTTTTAGATTATATATCACTTCACCCCTTGCTTTTATAAGGGATATGTGATATATTGTATTTAGGAAAATAAAAGGGGAGAAAAGAGATGGGATATAGAAAGGCTATAATAATAATATCAATAATATGTTCAAAATAAAATATTATAGATATTGTTAATGTGGCGTTGTATATGTTATTTCTTAATGAAAATTAGTAGATAAGGGCAACCACAGGTTGCCTTTTTTTTATAGGTAGAAATAAAATTAATATAAACTTTATATTAGGAGGTTTTTATGTACAAAAAGGTGTCTACAAATCTTAATTTTGTAGAGAGAGAAAAAGAAATTGAAAAATTTTGGAAAGAAAACAAAATTTTTGAAAAAAGCTTAGATTTAAGAAAAGGGGATAAGACTTATACATTCTATGATGGACCACCTACAGCTAATGGAAAGCCTCATATAGGGCATGTTTTAACTCGTGTCATTAAAGATATGATCCCTAGATATAGAACAATGAAAGGTTATGATGTACCTAGAAAAGCTGGATGGGATACACATGGACTTCCAGTAGAACTAGAAGTAGAAAAACTACTAGGAATCAATGGTAAAGATCAAATTGAAAATTATGGACTTGAACCATTCATCAATGAGTGTAAAAAAAGTGTATGGAAATATAAAAGCATGTGGGAAGATTTCTCTGGAACTGTAGGATTCTGGGCAGATATGGAGAAACCATATGTAACATATGATAATAACTTTATCGAATCTGAATGGTGGGCATTAAAACAAATTTGGGAAAAAGGATTACTATATAAAGGATTTAAAATAGTGCCTTACTGTCCAAGATGTGGAACTCCTCTATCAAGCCACGAGGTTGCTCAAGGATATAAAGATGTAAAAGAAAAATCAGCTATTGTTAGATTTAAAGTTAAAGGTGAAGATGCTTATATCTTAGCATGGACAACTACTCCTTGGACTCTACCTTCAAACGTAGCTCTTTGTGTAAACCCTAAAGAAACTTATGTAAAAGTAAAACATGGAGAATATACTTACTACATGGCAGAAGCTTTAGTAGCAACTGTACTTAAAGAGGATTATGAAATTCTTGAAACTTACGTAGGAAAAGATTTAGAATATAAAGAGTATGAACCACTATTTGGTTTTGTATCACCAGACAAAAAATGTTGGTTTGTAACTTGTGATGATTATGTAACACTTACAGATGGAACTGGAGTAGTTCATATTGCACCTGCATTCGGGGAAGACGACGCCAATGTTGGAAGAAAATATGACTTACCATTTGTTCAATTAGTTGATGCTAAGGGGGAGATGACAAAAGAAACTCCTTGGGCTGGAACTTTCTGTAAAAAAGCAGATAAACCTATCTTAATAGATCTAGAAACAAGAGGATTACTATTTGATGCTCCATCATTTGAACATAACTACCCTCATTGCTGGAGATGTGACACACCTCTTATCTATTATGCAAGAGAATCATGGTTCATCAAAATGACAGCTGTAAAAGATGATCTTATCAGAAATAACAATACAATTAACTGGATACCAAAAACAATAGGAAAAGGACGTTTTGGAGATTGGTTAGAAAATGTTCAAGACTGGGGTATCAGTAGAGATAGATATTGGGGAACTCCACTAAACGTTTGGGAGTGTGAATGTGGACATAAACATGCAATAGGAAGTATAGCTGAATTAAAATCTATGTCACCTAACTGTCCAGATAATATAGAGTTACACCGTCCATATATTGATGCTGTAACTATTACTTGTCCTCACTGTGGAAAACAAATGCATAGAGTGTCAGAAGTAATTGACTGTTGGTTTGACTCAGGATCAATGCCTTTTGCTCAACACCACTATCCATTTGAAAATCAAGATCTATTTGAAAAACAATTCCCTGCTGACTTTATATCAGAGGCAGTTGACCAAACAAGAGGATGGTTCTATTCACTTCTTGCAATATCTACTTTGATATTTAACAAAGCACCATATAAAAATGTAATTGTTTTAGGACACGTTCAAGATGAGAATGGACAAAAAATGTCTAAATCTAAAGGAAATGCAGTAGATCCATTTGAAGCACTAGCAACTTATGGAGCAGATGCAATTCGTTGGTATTTCTATATTAACTCAGCTCCTTGGTTACCAAATAGATTCCACGGAAAAGCTGTATTAGAGGGACAACGTAAATTTATGTCAACACTATGGAACACTTATGCTTTCTATGTTCTATATGCTGAGATAGATCAATTTGATCCTACAAAATATACACTAGATAAAGAAAAATTAACTGTAATGGACAGATGGCTACTTTCAAAATTAAATACAGTTGTAAAAGGTGTAGATGAAAACTTAGCTGATTACAAACTATTAGAAGCAGCTAGACTTCTACAAGATTTTGTTGATGAATTAAGTAACTGGTATGTAAGAAGAAGTAGAGAGCGTTTCTGGGTACAAGATATGACAGATGATAAGATCACTGCTTATATGACTCTTTACACAGCATTAGTTACTATCTGTAAAACAGCAGCTCCAATGATTCCATTTATGACAGAGGAGATCTATCAAAACCTAGTTTGCAGTGTAGATAAAAATGCTCCTGAAAGTATTCACTTAACTGATTATCCAACAGTTGATGAATCAATGATTGATAAAGAACTTGAAGATAATATGGAAGAGGTATTACAAGTTGTAACTTTAGGAAGAGCAGCAAGAAATGCAGCTAACATTAAAAATAGACAACCAATAGCTAATATCTATGTAAAAGCTGAAAATGTAGTTGGAGAGCTATATCAAAATATAATTAAAGAGGAACTAAATATTAAAGAGATCCACTTTATAGATGATGCTTCACAATTTACTTCATATACATTTAAACCACAACTAAAAACTTTAGGACAAAGATATGGTAAAAAAGTTAATGAGATTCGTACTCTATTAGCTGAAATTGATGGAAGTAAAGCTAAAAAAGAACTTGATACAACAGGAGTTCTTAAACTACAACTTTCTGATGGAACAGAAGCACCTTTAGCACCAGAAGATCTTTTAATAGATACTGCTCAAACTGAAGGATATATGCCTTTAGAAGATAGAGGAGTTACTGTTATTCTTGATACAAAACTTACTCCTGAATTAATAGAAGAGGGATTTGTAAGAGAAGTTATCAGTAAAATCCAATCTATGCGTAAAGAAGCTAACTTTGATGTAATGGATCACATCGTTCTTTATGAAAAAGATAATGATAAGATAAAAGATATTATTACTAGAAATGCAGAGGAAATTAAACATGATACTTTAACAGATGAGATAGTATTTGGAGAAGTAGATGGATTTACAGCTGATTTTAATGTAAATGGAGAAAAAGTTTCTTTTGGAGTAAAAGTAAATAAATAAGATATTTAAGAGGCTATTTTTATAGCCTCTTTTATATTTTAGTTTTTAAAATATTGTAACAAAATTGACATAAATATCTGTTATTATTAAGGCATAATAAATCTTTCCCCAAGATGTTTTATATATAGATATACAAAAAAGACATAGAAAACTCTATGTCTTTTTTGTTATTTAATAACCAACATCTCTTTAAACTCTTTAATATTATTACGACTTACAGGAACTTTAAATTTTAGATCTTGAATCTTTAAAATATAAGTTCCATTAAACCAAGGTTCTACCTCGGTTATCTTGTCCAGATTAACAATATATGATCTATGAGTTCTATAAAATTTCCACATAGGAAGAAGTTCTTCCCATTTAGAGATTTTTATTTTAGATGAATAAGAGTGATCTTTTGTATGGATTATACTCTCTTTTTCTCCAGCTTCAATATAATATATATCATCAATAGAGATAACAAACATCTTTTCATCAGAAGTTACAGTGATCTTATTTATTTGACTGACCTCTTTTATATGCTCATGCTCTTTAAATTTTGTAAGATTATCTAATACTTCATTTATTCTCTTATCAGAATAAGGTTTTAAAAGATAATCAAAGGCTTTTATCTCAAAAGCTTCAGGAGCATAATCTCTATATGCTGTGATAAAAATTATTTTTAGATTTTCATCTAACTTTGACAATATTTTTCCAAGGCTCATACCATCTAATTCAGGCATATTTATATCTAAAAAAACCACATCAGTTTTATTATCTTGAAGATATTTTAAAGCATCAAGTGGATTTTCAAACTCTCTTTCTAACTCTATTCCATCATGGTTTTCAATAAAGAATTTCAGCTCTTCTCTAGCTGGAAACTCATCTTCAACTATTACACATTTAACCATTAAAACCTCCTATTCAATATAAAAGGATATTTTTGTTCCAGTTTCTAATTTTTCAACAACAAGACCCTTACCATATATTAGTTTAATTCTATTATGGACATTTTTTAGTCCAATATTCTTATCTATTCTATCATCTAAATTATCAATGATCTTTTGATCAATTCCAACACCGTTATCCTCTATTGTTATGAGACAACCTTTATTCTCTTTCTTGGCTATTATATTTACAAATCCACCTTCACGCTTTTTTAATAATCCATGTTTTATGCTATTTTCAACAAGAGGTTGAATAATAAGACTAGGGATGCTGATATTTTTAATATTTTCATCTACATCTATATTTAGAGAAATTTTATCTCCAAAACGAGCTTTTTCAATATTAAAATATGCCTTAACTTGCTCTAACTCCATCTCAAGTGGTACTAATTTGCAAGAATTTTCAAGGTTATACCTTAAATATGTTGAAAGATCTATAATAATCTCTCTAGCTTTATTAGGATCTTTTCTTACAAAGAAAGATGTAGTATGTAGAGCATTAAAAAGAAAATGTGGATTAATTTGAGTTTGTAGAGCTTTTAACTCAGCTTCCTTTGCCATAGTTTTAAGATTTTCAACACTACTTAATTCTAATTGAGTGGAGATAAGTAGAGATAATCCCTCAACTAAATATTGATTTGAGGCAGTTACATTTTCTTTTGTATCAAAATATATTTTTAAAGTTCCAGAAACTTTATCCCCTTGAAATAGAGGGGATATTATACAAGATTTAATTTTTCCAGTGACACATTGAAAATATTTAACATCATCACATTGTCCAATTATACAGATTTTTCCAGTTTTTAGAACCTTTTTAGTAACTTCACTTTTTATATCTGTATGAGCAATTTTAAAATCTTCAGATGTTGAATAGCTAGCAGTAATATATTTTTCATTGGTAATTACTACTGCTTTTGCTCCTAAAGAGTCAGATATAATTTTACACACCTCATTTAAAGATTCCCCATTTCTAAAATAAGGGAGAGTTTTATTGGCAATTTCAAGGGAAAGCTTAGCTTGTTTTCCAGCTATAATATCCTTCTCCTCAATAATATCTTGAATAATAAGTAAAACAATAGAAACTCCCACTGCATTAGCTAAAATCATTGGAAAATATATGTTTGAAACAATATCCTTTGCCAGTTCAAAATCTTTTCCCATAACTAAAATAAGTAGCATGCTGAGATTTTCAACTAAAAATCCTCCAAGAAACCCATATAAATAGAAGTTTTTCTCATTACATTTTTTATATAGATATGCTGTGATAAATCCTCCAATCATAGTAGCAGTAGCACAAGGGATAGTAGTAATTGGATCTACATCTATGAAAAGTCGATGAAGTCCTGCAATAAATCCAGCAAGTATTCCAACTTCTGGTCCAGCTAAAATTCCACCAACCACAACACCAATATTTCTTACATTAACAATAGCACCACGATAATCTGCACCAGTATATGTACCAATAATTGCTAAAATTGAAAAGAAACATGAAAGAATAAAAACATCTTTTTTAGAGTATTTTTTATGAGTGAATATATCTTTGGCTCTTTTTAGCTTTGTAAAGAAAAAAGCAATAGCAATAATGTAACCTAAGTTATTAAAAAGATGACTAATTAATTTAAACAAAATTCTACCTCCTACACAGCTATGAAAATTATATCATAAAAAAATAAAGATAAAAAGTGGTATTTGAGGATTGAATTTTGCATTTTAAGTATTGGATTTAACCTTTTAAAGAACAAGTGATCTTTTTTTTGAATATTTTTTGTATCATATAGTTGTATAAGAATAAGTTTAATTAAATAAAATGGAGGTTAGATTTATATGGTAAGTTTTATTGTATCAATTATAGCTTTAATTGTAGGATATATGATTTATGGTAAAATCGTAGATGGAATATTTGGACCAGATCCAAATAGAGATACCCCAGCTAAAAGATTAAGTGATGGAGTGGATTATGTTGAGATGGATTGGAAAAAAGCATTTTTGATTCAATTTCTTAATATAGCAGGGACAGGACCAATATTTGGAGCTGTAGCAGGGGCTATGTGGGGACCAGCAGCATTTATTTGGATAGTATTTGGATGTATATTTGCAGGATCAGTTCATGACTTCTTAATTGGAATGATGTCATTGAGAAAAGATGGTGCAAGTGTATCTGAATTGGTTGGAGAGAATTTAGGAGAGGGAGCAAGAAAACTTATGGTAGTTTTCTCAATAGTTCTTCTAGTTCTTGTAGGAGTTGTATTTATAACAAGTCCAGCAGCAATATTAAATGACTTAACTGGAATAGATAAAATGGTTCTTATAGGAATTATTATTATTTATTACTTAGCAGCAACAGTTCTTCCAGTAGATAAGATTATTGGTAGAATCTATCCAATATTTGGTATAGCACTATTGATAATGGCCATAGGAATTGGAGTAGGAATAGTAGTTCAAGGATATGATATCCCAGAAATAGCTTTTCATAACTTCCATCCAAAAGGACAATCAGTATTCCCTTATCTTTGTATCTCAATAGCTTGTGGGGCAATTTCAGGATTCCATGCAACACAATCACCTATGATGGCAAGATGTCTTCAAAATGAAAGAGAAGGAAGAAAAGTATTCTACGGTGCAATGATATCTGAAGGTATAGTTGCATTAGTATGGGCAGCAGCAGCAATGAGCTTCTTTGGTGGAACTCCAGGATTAGGAGAAGCACTAGGACACGGTGGAGCAGCTGTTGTAGTTAATAAAATTTCTAATACAGTACTAGGAAAAGTTGGAGGAGCTTTAGCACTATTAGGAGTTGTTGCTTGTCCAATAACTTCAGGAGATACAGCATTTAGAAGTGCAAGACTTACAATAGCAGATACTATTAAATATAAACAAGGACCTATAGTTAATAGATTTATTGTTGCAATTCCTCTATTCGTAGTTGGAGTAGCACTATGCTTTATAGATTTCAACATTCTATGGAGATATTTCAGCTGGTCTAACCAAACATTAGCAACAATAGCATTATGGGCAGCAGCTAAATACTTAAATAACAATGGTAAAAATTATAAGATTGCTCTTATACCAGCAATATTTATGACAGTAGTAGTTACAGATTATATTATTATAGCTCCAGAAGGATTTGTAAGATTCTTCCAAGGAACACCAGTTGCTACTATTGAAATGATTGGACTTGTTTGTGGTATAGTTGTTTCAGCTCTATGTACAATAGGATTCTTTAAAACTTTAAAGAAATAGAAAGCAAAAATTAAAAGAATAATCTTAAAAGAGGCTTGATAATATTTCAAGCCTCTTTTTTTAAATTTATTTTTTAAAAATAGCAAAATAACTTTCACAACATGTATCGTTAAACTCTGCTATAAGTAATAGATGTTTATTTTCAAATGTAAATTCATTATTTTCTTGAAAATTAGTATAGAAAGTTTTATAAATTTCATTTTTGTTTAGAGCCTCATTTGTTAAAAAGTTATTTCTAAACAATTGGAAGGAACTTTTCATAAATTTAACTAAAATTGATAGTTCACTTAATTTCTTTTTATCAATCTCTTTAAAAATATTATCCCTAAAATCATCTAATGATGTAAAATTTTGATTTAGATTTGAAATAAGAGTATATTGTTTTGAAAAATTTTTAAACTTAGTTTTAAATCTAGTATTAACATAATCTTTTTCAATAGCCTCAATTAAAAAACTATCTAAATTTTTACAACTATGTAGTAGAGAATATTCAATATTTCTTTTTAAATAATTGAAACTATAAAAGAAAGATTGTTTTGTTATAAACTCTTGTAATAGCTTTTCGTTTTTAGCAAAAGGATTAAATAATTCAAAAAGTAAAGTTAGATTCTTTTCTCTATTGTTATCAGCAGTTTGAATTATATCAAAACGAATCCCCTTAATTTTACTATTTTTACTATTAGATTCTTTAATTTTTGAGTACTCAACTTTATATAGTAAAAACTCTTCGATTTCTTTCAAAGCTGGAACAAGAATTTTATGTTCAAAATCAAAGAAACGATCATAAGATTCCTCTATATTTAAATAATTTTTTAACTCCTCTAATGAAATCTCAAGAAAAGCTTCATTAGATATACTTTTTAATAGATTAAATAGATTTCTACTAATTGTGTTGGAAAAACTTAATAAAATATTTAAATAGAAAAGTTTAAAATCATTTTTTTCAGAGTTAAATATCTTATAAAAAGCATCACTTATTTTAATTTTATACCTATCTTCAATTTTTAAATAGGAAGCAACAATACTTAAAGATAGTTCATAGGGATTAAGTTTAGATTTTCCATAGTAGATAACAATTCTTTTAGAACAAAATTTTGATAAAAAAGAGTCAACAGTTTCTCCATGAGGGAGAGAAATTATTTTTTTTATTTCATTCTCTTTTATTTCTAATTTTTTTTCATCAGTTGTTACAATATGTTTTATTAAAAATTGCTTAAAAAGAATATCATTTTTTGAAAATCTTTTAGTAAATAATATTTCAGTATTGAAAAAAGTTGAAAAATTAAAAAAATTATTAGAAATTTTATTTTCTTTTATATCTCTCATCTCCTTTATAGTAAAAATAGTTGTTATAATAAACGAAAAAAAACAAAATATTAATTCGTTGATGATTGAAAAATATTTATTTTAACAATATTATAGCATATAAATATAAAAACATTAACTACGAATTAACGATAAAACTAAAAAAATTGACACCAGAATAATAGTGTGTTAATTTATGAGAAAAGGTACAGGAGGTAAACTAAATGTTTCAATTTATAATAGCTACACATGGGAATTTTGCCAAAGGGATAGAAAATTCAATAGGTATCATCTTAGGAAAGTTTGAGAATTTGGAGTCACTACCATGCTATACTAAAGAAGATTTTAACTTAGCCAAAGAGATAGATAGAATGTTACTTCAATATAAAGATAAAGAGATAATAGTAGTAACAGATATATTTGGTGGAAGTGTTAACAATGCCTTTATGGAAAAAATTCCTAGTAATAAAAATTTACATGTTATTTCGGGATTAAATTTATCATTAATATTAGAACTTTTAGGAGAACAAGAAGAGTATAACAATGCAAAAGAATTAATAGAAAACTCAATAATTAATTCAAAAGAATCTGTAAAATATGGAAATTTAGAGTTAGAAAAAGAAAATCAAATGGAAGATGAAGAATTTTAATTTAAATAAAAAACGTTTTAGGAGGAAAAAATGATACTTTTATTAAGAGTAGATCACAGATTATTACATGGACAAGTTGCTTTTTCATGGACACAAACATTAGGAGCTGATTGTATACTAATAGCAAATGATGCAGTAGCAGGAGATGAGCTAAGAAAGACAACAATGAAATTAGCAAAACCACAGGGAGTAAAATTAGTTATTAAAGATATCAAAGCAGCAATAGAAGCTTTGAATTCAGGAGTAACTGATAAGTATAAGTTATTTATAGTTGTTGAATCAGTAGAAGATGCTTATAAAATAGTTTCAAATGTAAAACAAATAAAACAAGTTAATCTAGGTGGAATAAAACCAAGAGAGGGAAGTAGAAATATTTCAAAAACTATAAATCTTTTAGAAGAAGAAGAAAAGATGATAAAAGAGTTAGAATCACAAGGAGTAGAGGTTGAAATTAGACAACTACCAGGAGATAATAAGATTTATTTATAAAAAACATAAAATAGAAAAGGAGGGAGAAAAATGTTACAAGCATTTCTTTTGGGAATGATAGCTTTTATAGCACAAAGTGAATTTGCTTTAGGAACAAGTTTAATTTCAAGACCTATTGTAACAGGGCTATTTACAGGAATAGTAATGGGAGATATAAAAGCTGGGGTAATAATGGGAGCTACTTTAGAACTTGCTTTTATAGGATCGTTTTCAGTAGGAGGAGCAATTCCACCAGATGTTGTAACAGGAGGTATTTTAGGGGTAGCCTTTGCAATAGCTTCTAAATCAGGAGTGGAAACAGTTTTACTATTGGCTTTACCTATAGCAACTTTTACTCTAATTTTAAAAAATGTTTATCTAGGAATAATAATTCCTATGTTAGCTCACAAGGCAGATGCTTATGCAGAGGAAGGAAATTGTAGAGGTATTGAAAGAATGCAGTTAATATCAGGATTTGGACTTTCATTAATGTTAGCACTAATAGTTTTCTTCTCATATTTACTAGGAAGTAATGTAATTTCAACTATATTAAATTCTATTCCTGAATTTGTGCAAAGAGGATTAGCTGTAGCAACAGGAATAATACCAGCATTAGGATTTGCAATGTTAGCAAGACTTCTATTAAATAAAACAGTTGCTCCATATTTCTTCTTAGGGTTTGCAATAGCTGTATATACTGGAGTTCCACTAACAGGAATAGCAATTTTTGGAGGTATATTAGCTGTAATAGTTGTTAATTTAAAAGATGGAGTTCAATTACGTGGAGCAAAGGCAGTAGAAGAAAGTGAGGTGGAAGAAGATGAAGACTTCTAATTCTGAAAAAAATATAGATAAAGAATTAACAAGAGTATTTTGGAGATCGTTCCAAATGGAGTTTTCTTGGAACTATGAAAGACAGATGAATTTGGGATATATTTATGCTATTATTCCAGTTTTAGAAAAACTATATAAAGATAATAAAGAGGGACTTAAAAGAGCCTTAAAAAGACACTTGGAGTTTTTCAATATGACACCTCATATAGTAACTTTAATGTTAGGAATTTCTGCTGCAATGGAGAAAGAAAATTCTGAAGTTGAAGATTTTGATGAAAACTCTATAAATAATATTAAAACAGCATTGATGGGACCACTTTCAGGAATAGGAGATTCATTTTTCTGGGGAACTTTAAGATTAATTGCAACAGGAATAGGAACATCTTTATCATTACAAGGAAATGCTTTAGGGCCAATATTATTCTTATTTATCTTTAATGTACCACACATAATAATAAGATTTTTACTTGTAAAATTAGGATATAAATTGGGAATAGAGTTCTTAAGTAAATTACAAAAAAATGGAACTATGGAAAAGTTAACATTTGGAGCTTCGATTTTAGGATTAGTAGTTATAGGGGCTATGGCTGCTAGAATGATAGACATTAGCACACCATTAAGTTTTGTTAGTGGAGAAAATAAAATTGAAGTTCAAGGAATATTGAATGATATTATGCCAGGTATATTACAACTAGGAGCCTTTGGAGCTGTTTATTATCTTCTTGGTAAAAAAGTAAAACCATTAATGATATTACTAGGAATGGCAATAGTAGGAATCATCGGTTCTCTTATTGGAATATTCTAATTTAAATTAGAGAGGTAAGCTATGGAAACAATGCTATCTAATATTTATGAAGAAAAAGAAGTATTACTAAAAATATTGAAAGAATTTAGGGAAAGCAATTCTAAAGTTATAGATGAATTAGGAACAAAAGCTATAAAGAGAGTTTTAATCTTAGCTACTGGTTCATCTATGAATGCAGCTCAGACAACAAAATATTTTTTAGAAGATATTTTAGATTGTTTTATAGATATAAAAGAGCCTTTTAACTTTTATAACTATGAAAAAATAGATAGTGATTTAGACTTGGTAATTGCTATAACCCAAAGTGGAAAAAGCAGTTCTACAATAGAAGCCTTAAAATATATAAAGGAAAATTCTAAAATAAAAACTTTAACTATAACTTCAGATAATGAAAGTCCAGTTATAGAATATTCAGATTTGATTTTAAATTTAAACTTTGGAATAGAGAAAGTTGGGTTTGTAACTAAGGGATTTTCTGCAACATTATTAAATATTTTCTTGTTGGGAATATTTTTGGGTGAAAGTAGAAAAAATATTTCTAAAGAAAAGTTTGAGAGTTATTTAAAAGAGTTAGAAAAAATAATTAACTATATTCCAAAAGTAATTGAAATAAGTGAAGATTATTTTGAAGAAAATAAAGAGATTTTAAAAGCAACAGATAGATTTGTTGCAATAGGATATGGTGGAGCTTTAGGAGTAGCAAAAGAGTTTGAGACAAAATTTACTGAGACTGTTAGATGTCCATCACAAGGATTTGAATTAGAAGCTTATATGCATGGACCATATTTAGAAGCTAATAAAAATCATATTATATTTTATTTAGAAAACGATGGGAAATTAAAAAATAGGATGAAAAATTTAAGAGAGTATATGGACTCTTATATTAAAAAGTCAATTTTAATTGGGCTAAATAATGGGGATATAAATATTTCTTTAGAAGAAAAAATTGATGAACACTTAGTATTATTGTTATTGGTTGTTCCAATTCAATTAATGAGTTATAAAATAGCTACTTTTAAAGGAATAAATTTAGGTATTAGAATTTTTGATGATTTTGATAAAGTTTTAAAAAGTAAAATTTAAAAATATAAAATAAATTTAAGGAGGAAGAAAATGTCAAAATATGCTGAAATGTTAAAATTTAATGAAAAGGAATATAGAACAAGTGCTGATCTAATAAGAGAGGCTCGTCCAATAGCTGAAAAAGTAGCAGATGAAGTATCAAAACAAGGATATAAAAATATATTTTTTACAGCTGTAGGTGGAAGTTTAGCTCCAATGTTAGCTATGGGAGAAATGGCAAAACAAGTAACTGAAAAGCCTGTATTTGTAGAGCAAGCAGCTGAATTATTAAATAGAGGGCATAAATCATTATCAAAAGATTCAATAGTAATTACACTATCAAAATCTGGAGATACAAAAGAAACAGTAGCAATAGCAAAACATTGTAAAGAAAATGGAATAAGAGTTATTTGTTGTACTAAAAATCCAGAATCTCCACTAGCTAAAAACTCTGATTATACAATTCCTATGAGACATGAAAATGGAGTAGAATATGAATACATGTTATTATTCTGGTTATTCTTTAGATTGATGAAAAACAATGGAGATTTTGATGATTATGATGAATTTGCAGATCAATTAATGACACTACCAGAAAATCTATTAGAAGCAAAATATAAATTTGATCCAATTGCAAAAGAAGCAGGTAAAAAATACTACAATGAACCATATATGATTTGGGTAGGTGGAGGAGAAGTTTGGGGAGAAACTTACCTATTCTCAATGTGTCTATTAGAAGAGATGCAATGGATTAGAACTAAGTCAGTAACAAGTGCTGAATTTTTCCATGGAACTCTTGAGATTGTAGAAAAAGATGTTTGTGTATTCTTAGTAAAAGGTGCTGGAAAAACTCGTGTGTTAGATGAAAGAGCAGAGAAATTCTTAAGAAATTATACAGATAAATTAACAGTAATTGATACACAAGACTTTGAATTAAAAGGTATTGATGAAAAATATCGTTGGATAATTGCACCAACAATTGCATCTACTGTATTAGTTGATCGTATGGCTTTCCATTTTGAAGATAATACAAAACATAGCTTAGACATCAGAAGATATTACAGACAATTTGATTATTAATATAATAATTTAAAAAAATTGTAACATTTTTGCCACAAGAAAAGATTATTATAAATACATAAATAAATCTTTCCCCAAGATGTTTTATATATAAATATAGTGAGAAGCATAGTCAGTTGACTATGCTTTTTTCATATATGGAACTATAAAGAAGTTTTTAAAGTTGCCATATTCTGATAATTAGGTTAAAATATAAAAATATATAAAAATTAAAGGGGGAATAGAAAAATGTTTAAGAAAAAAGGTTTGCTTTATGCAATACTTGCATCAGTTTTATGGGCAATAGTAAACCCTGTAATTAAAACAGGTTTAAGTTATGATATGACACCAATGAACTTTGCTGGATTGAGATTTACATCAGTAGGGATAATACTTTTGGCATATACTTGGCATAAAGGCATGTGGGAAGAAGTTAGAAAAAATAGTAAGTTATTTACATTACTAACTTTAGTAAATATCTTCTTAGGGTATGCAGCATTTTATATAGGGGTAAACTTAGTTGATGGAGCTATTTCATCTATAATAATGGGAACAACTCCTTTTGTAAATATTATTTTAAGTCACATTATGACAAAGCATGATAAGCTAAACAAGCATAAAGTGATTAGTATCTTAATAAGTTTAGTTGGTTTATTAATGATAATAGGAGTAAAAAGTGGAGGATACTCTATTAATGGAATTGGGCTTGTAGGTATAGGACTTCTATTTATGAATATAATTTTTCAAGGATATTCAGCAATTAAAGTAGCAGAGTACAAAGCAAATATTGATCCTGTATTTTTAAATGCTGTTCAAATGTTCTTTGGGGGATTCTTACTATATGTAACAGGAGTAGCAATAGAGGGATACAAACAATTTATAGGAAAACCTATGGGATTTTATTTAAGTTTAGGAATTTTAGTTTTTGTTTCAGTATTTGCATTTAGTTTCTGGTTTATAGCTCTTCAAGATAAAAATACAAAGGTTTCAGAAGTAAATATGTGTAGATTAATCAATCCAATTTTAGGAGCTATTTTAAGCTGGATAATGCTTCCAGATGAAGTACCAACATTTAATACAGTAGCAGGAATGATAATAATAGTATTTTCATTAGTTTTCTATTTCAAAGGAAAAGAGTATTTTGAAAAAAATAAATAAATCTAACTATAACAAAAAAACTCAGAATTAATCTGAGTTTTTTTGTTTATATTAACTTTATTAAAGATAAGTGGGCAAATTATCTATTCATTTCACTTGTGCTTCCAAATTCATGATCAGCTATGATTCCTTCAATAAGGTTAGCTCCAGCACAGTTATTATCTCCAACGATAGTATTTTTTACAGCTCCACAAGCATTTCCATATTTTAATGCTTTTTCAGTGTCGTTATATTTTAAAATTCCATAAAGAACTCCTGCAACATAAGCATCTCCACTTCCAATTCTATCTACGATTTCTATATTTTCATATGGTTTTTCGAAGTAGAATTTATCTTCTTTTCTATTGTAGATAATAGATGTGAAGTTGTGAGATTTTGGAGAGTTTACAGTTCTTTGAGTAGATGCAATTAAAGCAAGATCATGCTTTTCAGCAAAGTTTCTCATAATCTCTTTAAGATCTCCAGTTTCTTTAAACATCTTTCTAAATGTTTCTTCAGATGCAAATAGAATATCAATAGAAGGAAGTATTTTTTCTATTTCAACTCTAGCATTTTGCTCATCTCCCCAAAGATTTCTTCTAAAGTTTACGTCAAAAGAAACTAATCCACCTTTTTCTTTGAAGTTTTTAATTAAATCTTTAGTAAGTTGTTTAGATTTTTCACAAAGTCCAAGACTGATTCCACTTGTGTGGAAGATTTCACATTTATCATAGATTGATTTATCTAATTCATCAGCTTCTAAGAATTGGAAAGATGAATCATGTCTATCATAAGTAACATTTGGTTTTCTAGGAGATGCTCCATATTCATAGAAGTATATAGCAAGACGTTTGTAAAGTGAGTTATCATCAACTATAAAGCTGCTATCTACTCCATTAGAGTTTATAACTCTTTTTGCATATCTTCCAAGTTCGTTTTCTGGTAGTTTAGTGATAAGAGTACTTTTTACTCCAAGAGAAGAAACTCCAGTTGCTACGTTAAATTCTGCACCACCGATATTTTTTTCTAAAAGAGTTCCTTGAACAAGTAGTTCACTATTTACAGGAGAAAGTCTTAATAAAAGTTCTCCACTACAAGCTAATCCAAATTCTCTATTTTTAAAATCAAATATTTTTTTCATTGTAGTCCATCCTTTAATTATTTATTTTTTATTTCTCTGATTTTTGAAACAAAAGCTTTTGCAGTAGCAATGATATCTTCAGTTGAACCAGAAGCAAGTTTTCCTCCTGCACCGACAGCTACAACACCATTTTTAAACCATTCTTCGATGTTATCTAAGCTTACTCCACCTGTAGGCATGATATTAGCTTGAGGAAGAGGAGCTTTAACAGCTTTAACAAATGATGGTCCGAAAGCACTTCCAGGGAATAATTTGATGATGTCTGATCCATATTGCATAGCTTTAGTCATTTCAGTGATAGTCATACATCCAGGCATATATGGTACTTGGTATAAGTTACAAAGTTTAGCAGTTTCTTCATCAAAAGCAGGAGAAACGATAAATTCAGCTCCAGCTAGGATAGCGATTCTTGCAGTAGCAGCATCTAATACTGTTCCAGCTCCGATTACTAGTTGATCTGGAGTAAACTCTTCTTTAAGAGCTTTAATAACTTCTGTAGCTCCAGGAACTGTATATGTAACTTCAATTGCAGGGATTCCACCTTCAACACAAGCTTTAGAAATTCTGATTCCTTCAGCAATAGTTTCACTTCTAACAACTGCAACTATTCCAATTTCAGTTATTTTATTTAAGATTTCACTTTTCTTTAACATAATAAACCTCCTAATTTTTATATCATATGTAAACTCAACAATTTAATTTTATTCTATATTTTAAATATACCCAAAAAAAACAAAAACTTCAATAAGAAATTCATAAAATAATTTCCATATATGAAAATAAAAAGAAACTATAATTCTTTAAATATAGATATAAAGCCTTAGGAATAAAAAGTTTATCTGAAAATATATAAAAAAATAATTTCTTATATGGAAAAATATAATAGGATAAATATTGAAATTTATAAAAGAAACTGTATAATAAAAATGAAAGTTTTTATTAAAATTTGGAGGAAAAATGTTAGAGATAATATTAGAAAAACTATTGCCAATATTTTTATTTTTTACAATAGGTTATATTTTAAAAGTTATGAATATTTTAAAGAAGGAAGAAGCATCAGTACTGCTAAAGCTTGTATTCTATCTTTTGAGTCCAGCAGTAATTATACTTTCAGTAAGTGGAATGAAGTTAGAAAGAGAACTGCTGTTATATCCAATATCTGCACTGTGTATACATGCTATTATGATTCCAACAGGACTTTTTTTGTCAAAGCTAATAAAGTTAAATGATGATGAAAGAAAAGTATTTCGTGGAGCTACATTGATAATGAATATGACTTTTATTCTGCCATTTTTTATAGTATTTTTTGGAGAGAAAAATTTGTATCTATTATCTTTATTTGATGCAGGAAATTTAGTTATAGTTACAACAGTTGTCTATTCAATTTTTGTTTCATCTAAAAAGGATACAGCAATGGATAAAGTAAAGAAACTTTTAAAATCCCCTCTTATAATTGCATTGATAATTGGATTTGTATTGAATATTACAGGATTAAAACTCCCAAGAGGAATAGAGATTACAATGCAAGAGATAGCAGAGATGACAGGGACACTTATTATGATAGCATTGGGAGCTTATTTTACTCCGAAATTTAAAAAGTTGAAGTTAAGTTTAATAATAGTAGCAATAAAAGTTATAGGGATATTGATAGCTACATTTATAATAGGAAAATTTCTTCCTATTGATGAGATGGGAAGAAAGATAATGCTATTAGGGGCATTTTCTCCTGTTGGAAATAATATCTTAACTTTTGTTTTTGTAACAGATGGAGATATGGAATTGGCAATAAATGTAGTATCTCTTTCAATAATACTAAGTTTTATAAATGTATCACTTTTATTAGTTTTAAGTTAAAGTTATTTATAATTTATCTAGTTAAGCTAAGTTTTCTAGCACATCGCTAGGTTTTGACAAAGTACCTTTGTATTTAGTGATTATTAGTCAAGTTAAGTTATCAAAACTTATATTTTAAATATCAGCTAAATTTCATGTCGTAGAATAAAGAGAGAGTAATACTCATCTGACTAAAATTCTGAAACTCGACTTCGTCTCAAACACGTCAGAATTTTTAGTGTCAGATTTCGTAACTCTCTCTAATATTCTTCTCCAAATTCCATTTTAGCTGATATTAGAATAAATTATAATTAAGTAATTGTTATTTATTAAAGTAATCCAACCTTTTAGAGATTTCATCACAAGCTTTTCTCATCTCTTTTACAATTTTAGCTGCTCTTTCATCTGGTAGAGAATCTGGAAAACATGGACAACTAACAGCAGCAATAATTCTATTTTTCTTATCTAAGATAGGAACAGCAACAGCTTTAATATTTTTTGAATGCTCCATATTATCAAAGGATAACTTATTTATATTTATTTTTAAAAGCTCTTTTTTTAACTCCTCTCTATCTGTAATAGTGTTTTCTGTGTAACGAGGAAGGGTAGTGTCTAAAAGCTTATTCAACCTATTTTCACTTAGTTGGCAGATTAAAAGCTTACTTGCAGCACCTGCATGTAATGGAAAAATAGCATTTTCAGATACAGAGATTTTTATAAAATCACTACTTTCAACTTTAGCAATACTTCTTATCTTATCTTCATCCAAAACACTTATTTTAAAAGTTTCCTTAAATTTTAAAGAAAGCTCTTCAAGATAAGGATAGGATATATTTTTTATTAAAGTATATCTTTCATGTTTTGTTGAAAAAAAGTAAAATATCTCTCCAAGTTTATACTTTTTATTTTCAAAACTTAAATATTTTAGTTCAGTAAGAACAGCTAATAATCTATTTGTAGTAGCTTTAGGGATATTTAACTCTTTAGAGATTTCACTTTGAGTTGCAGAGTCTTTATAATATAGATATTTAAATATTTTATCAGCTTTTTCTATAGCTGGAACTTTTTTTTCAGCAGTCATAATACTCACCTGATCGTCAAATTTTTTAAATAATATATCTATATTATACTATGAAAATTCAATAGATGGAACAAAAATAGAGTTTCTATAAAAAATAAACAAAAAAATAGACAAAGAGAGATAGAAAAATAAAAAAACTTGCATTTGTCTAAAAAATAGTATAAATTTTATTTATAGATGGGGTTATAAATATGAAGAAATGGGGGAAAAATTAGATGGAAGAAAAAGCGAATAAAGAATTAGAGAAAAAAAAGAAAAAATTAAGATATGTGGGAGTCTATGATAGTATATATGAAAAAATAAAAGATGGAGAGTTTGAAGATAGATTGCCAGCAGAACCAGAATTAGCAAAGCTTATGGGAGTGAGTAGAATGACTTTAAGACAGGCACTTACTCTTTTAAGAGAGGATGGAATAATAAAAAATATTCAAGGAAAGGGAAATTTTATAATAAGTGATGGTGTTAAATGGGAGAAAGGGCTAGAAACATTTGGACATCCTGTGTATGATTCTTTAAATGATATTATTGATGAAGTGGAATTTCAATTTAGAATAGAGCCTTCAACAGATTACACTAATAAAGTTTTAGAAAGAAAGACTCCAGTTATTATTTTTGCTGATAGATGGTATAAATCTAAGGGAGTGGCTAAGGCATATACACTTTCAATTTTACCAGTAGAGACAATAAAAGAGAGAGAGATAGACTTAAATAATTCAGAGGAGTTACTTAAATATTTAGAAAAAGAGATCTACGAAGAGGCTAGACACTCAAATTTAAAACTGATTTACTCTGAATCTGGCAACTTTTCAGCTATAAAATATAAGATATCAGAGAGCAATAAATGTTATTTAGTAACTGAAAGTTTATACAGTAAAAATAAGTATCCAGAGGTTCATAATAAGCATTATCTGCCAATAGAGCATTCACATATAGAGATAAATAGAAAAATATAATTTTAACAATAAAAAAAGCTGTGCAAACCAACATAATGTTGATTTACAACAGCTCCTTTTATTTATATAACAGGATTGCTATTAAGACCTATTTCATAGAGTTGATAATACTGTCAACTAAAGTATCCATCTCTCCAATTTGCTCAGCTGTCATTGAAGAAGTAAGAGTTACTTTTTCATCAAGTACAGTCATATTTCTCATATTTTCTAAAAACTCACGCATTAATCTTCCAGACTCACAAGCCCAAGAACCATTTTCAAGTATAGCAAAAGTTCTATTTTGAACATTAAGAGCTTTCATATCCATTAGATAGTTGTGCATTAATGGATAGATTCCTAAGTTGTAAGTAACAGAAGCTAATACTACATTACTATATTTGAATGTTTCAGAGATAAGTTGAGATATATGAGTTTTAGAAACATCATACATTACAATGTTGTTCATTCCTTTTTCAACTAATTTAGAAGCTAGAACTGATGCTGCATTTTCAGTATTTCCATACATTGAAGCATACACAATCATAACTCCTTTTTCTTCAGGCTCATATCTACTCCATTTATCATATTTATCAATGAAGTATCCAAGGTTATTACGCCATACTGGACCATGTAAAGGACAAACAATTTTAATATCTATACCAGCAGCTTTTTTAAGTAGAGCTTGAACATGAGGTCCATATTTTCCAACTATATTTGTGTAGTAACGTCTAGCATCGTCAATCCAATCACGATCAAAGTCAACTTCATCATTAAATAGTTTTCCATCTAATGCTCCAAATGAACCGAAAGCATCAGCACTGAATAGAACTCCATTAGTAGTATCAAAACTTACCATAGCTTCTGGCCAGTGTACCATAGGAGCAGAAACAAATAGTATCTCATGTTTTCCGAAAGATTTTTTATCTCCTTCTTTTACAATTTCAGTTTTTGAGCTATCAATATGGAATCCAAATTGATTCATAAAGTAGAATGCTTTTTCACTACTAATAACTTTAACTTTTGGATAACGTAGCATAACTTCTTCTATCATAGCAGCATGGTCAGGTTCCATATGATTAATAACCATATAATCAAGAGGTCTACCATCTAAAACATGTTCTAAGTTTTCTAAGAATTGACGTCCAATAGACCAATCAACAGTATCAAAAAGAACAGTTTTCTTATCTAAAAGTAAGTATGAGTTGTATGAAACTCCACGAGGGATTGGGTGTATATTTTCAAATAGATGAAGACGGTGATCATCTCCTCCTATCCAATATAAATCTTCAGTCACTTTTCTAACATTATACATGAATAATTCCTCCTTAATTTACAAAACTATGAAAAAAATTTAAGCTTCTATAAATTGATCCTTTTCTTCTCCACATAGAGGACAGATCCAATCTTCAGGTAGTTTATTAAATAGAGTACCTGGATCTACACCATTTTCTTCATCTCCAATAGCAGGGTCATAAACATATCCACAACCATTACATACATGAAGAGGATAGCTAGGTGCAGGTTTTTTAGGGATGTTTCTTTTCATTTTTTTCATAGGAGGAGCATCTTTTTTAGGCTCTCCATTATCTAAAGCAGCAGTTAAAAGAGGAAGTACTTCTTTTAAGTCTCCAACAATTCCATAATCTGCATTTTTAAATATTGCTGCATTAGGGTTTGTATTGATAGCTACAATAGTAGTTGCATCTTTAATTCCTTTTAGATGTTGTCCAGCTCCAGAAATACCACAAGCTATATAAAGGTTTCCATTGAATTTTTGTCCAGACATACCAACATAACGGTTAAGAGGAACATATTTTAGTGTTTCAGCTACTGGTCTAGAAGATCCAATAGCAGCTCCAGCTTGAACAGCTAAATCTTCAATAAGTTTCATATTTTCCTTTTCACCAATTCCCATTCCAGCACTAACTATACGATCAGCCATAGCAATAGGAGTATCTAATGGAATACCAACTGTAAAGTCATATCCATCAGCTTTTAAAGCTTCTACAAGAGCATTAACTTTATCTTTCATATCTCCATCTTTAAACATTATATTTTTACGTAAACCTGTTGCATGTCCTTTAGCTGAAGGTTTTTTAGGTCCTGAAGAGTTAGCTTTAGGCATCTTTCCAATTAGATGAGATGCGATAACTATTCTTTGAATTTCATTAGTTCCTTCATAGATAGTACAGATTTTAGCATCACGATAAGCACGTTCAACTTCCATACCTTTAAGATATCCATTTCCTCCGAAGATTTGAAGTGCATCATTAACAACTTCTAGACAGATATCAGATGTATATTGTTTTGCCATTGCAGATTCCATTCCAAATGGTTCATGTTGATCTTTTAATTCAGCAGAGCTATAAACTAAGAATCTAGCACATCTTAATTTTGTAGCCATATCAGCTAATTTGAAAGATATAACTTGTTGATGAGCAATAGGCATTCCAAATTGTTCTCTCTCTTTTGCATATTCAAGAGCATTTTCAAAAGCACCTTGAGCAATTCCTAAAGCTTGAGCAGCAATACCTATTCTACCTCCATCAAGAGTAGCCATAGCTATTTTAAATCCTTGCCCCTCTTTTCCAAGTAGGTTTTCTTTAGGAACTTTAACATTATTAAATACTAATTCAGCAGTTGAAGAAGAACGAATACCCATTTTGTCATAGTGAGTACCAAATGTAAATCCTTCCCAACCTTTTTCAACGATAAAAGCACTTATTCCTCTTGTTCCAATATCAGGAGTAGTTACAGCGAAGATTACATATGTATCAGCTTTGTCAGCATTAGTTATAAATATTTTTCCACCATTAAGAATGTAATGATCTCCTTCTAAAACAGCAGTTGTTTCAGTACCACCAGCATCACTACCAGCATTTGGTTCTGTAAGTCCAAAAGCACCAAGTTTTTCTCCTTTAGCTAGAGGAACAAGATATTTTTGTTTTTGTTCTTCAGTACCAAAAGCATAAATAGGATATGATCCAAGAGATACATGGGCAGAAAGAATAACTCCAGTTCCTCCATCAACTCTTGAAAGTTCTTCAACAGCAATAGCATAACTTAAAGTATCAAGCCCAGCTCCACCATATTCCTTTGGATAAGGTAGTCCCATCATTCCCATCTCACCAAATTTTTTAATAGCCTCTGTAGGGAATTCATTTTGTTGATCAAGCATAAAAGCTATAGGTTTTATTTCTGTTTCTGCAAATTCTCTCGCTTTTGCACGTAAAGCTTCATGTTGTTCTGTTGTCTTAAATAACATATTCCTGCCTCCTTATTGTTCCACTAATCAAAGATTTTTATAATGAGTACAAAATTACATTTTTTTTCTTTTTATTATATTTCCATACTATCACTTTTTAAAAATTTTGTCAACATAAAACTAAACAAAATTTGTCAAGTAAAGTATAAATAAAAGATGATATGATCAGAATTAACATATATAAAACTAAAATTAATCATATAAAAACGACATAATTTTATAAAAAATTAGACAACTATCATCTTAGAAAATATATTTTTTCTGAAAATAAGAGGGATATAATCTTTTACAAAAGTAGAAAATTTTGTACATTTTAAGAGCAAAATTATTGATAAAAGAGTAAGAAAAATATTGACAGTATTAGGCTAAAGATGATAATATAAATTATAGACAATTGATTAGACAAGTTAGACAAAAATCTGGAGGTATAATTTATGAAATATGCAGAAGATGGAGTTCAATATCACATAGGGATAAGACATGGAGAAGTTGGAAAGTATGTTATATTACCTGGAGATCCAAAACGTTGTGCTAAAATAGCAAAATATTTTGATAATGCAGAGTTAGTAGCTGATTCAAGAGAGTATATTACATACACTGGATATTTAGATGGAGTAAAAGTAAGTGTTACTTCAACGGGTATAGGAGGACCTTCTGCAGCAATCGCTTTAGAAGAGCTAGTAAAATCTGGAGCAGATACATTCTTACGTGTAGGTACTTGTGGAGGAATGCAACCAGAAATAATGGGTGGAGATATAGTTGTAGCAACTGGAGCTATAAGAATGGAAGGTACAAGTAGAGAGTATGCACCTATAGAGTTTCCAGCAGTAGCTGATTTAGATGTAGTAAATGCTTTTGTTAAAGCTGCTAAAGCATCTGGAAAAGATTATCATGTGGGAGTAGTTCAATGTAAAGATTCTTTCTATGGACAACATTCACCAGAAACTAAACCAGTTAGTTATGAGTTATTAAACAAATGGGAAGCTTGGAAACGTTTAGGATGTAAAGCTTCTGAAATGGAATCTGCTGCTTTATTTGTGGTAGGAAGCCATTTAAGAGTTCGTGTTGGTTCTGCATTTTTAGTAGTAGCAAATCAAGAGAGAGAAAAATTAGGATTAGAAAATCCAGTTGTTCATGATACAGATGCTGCTATAAGAGTAACAATAGAGGCTATTAGAAATCTGATTAAAACTGATAGTGAAGAAAAGAAATAGGAGAGTGGAATGAGAATAGTAGTTAATATATTGGGAATAGTTTTAGTACTTGTAGCTCTTTACCTTTATTCAAGTGCTAGAAAGTCAATAAAAAAAGAGGTTATTTTAAAAGCATTAGTGGCTCAATTTGTTATTGCCTTTCTTTTAGTTAAATTTCCTTTAGGTAGAGCAGTTGTATCTAAAGTGTCAGATGTAGTTACAATGGTATTAAACTATGGGCAAGATGGAATAGGATTTGTGTTTGGATCACTTGCAAATCCTGGAAATGCAACAGGATTTATTTTTGCAATTTCAGTTTTGTGTAACATAATATTTTTATCATCTTTAGTTGCGGCATTATATTACTTAGGAATTTTAGGTTGGGTTGTTAAGATAATAGGAAAGGGAGTAGGAAAATTATTGGGAACTACTCAAGTAGAAAGCTTTGTTGCTGTGGCTAATATGTTTTTAGGACAAACTGAAAGTCCTATACTTATTGCTAAATATCTTAACTTTATGACTGAAAGTGAAATAATGGTAGTTTTAATATCAGGAATGGGAAGTATGTCAGCTACAATTATTGGAGGATATGTAGCATTGGGAATTCCTATGGAAAGCTTATTAATAGCTAGTGCATTGGTACCAATGGGAAGTATTGCAATTTCAAAAATTATCCTTCCAGAATTAGAAGAGACTCAAAAAATTTCTGATGTTAGAATGGATAATAAAGGAAAAAATGAGAACTTAATAGATGCGATTACAGAGGGAGCTCAAAATGGATTAGCTTCAGCTTTAGCAATAGGAGCTTCTCTAATAGCTGTAATAAGTATAGTTGCTCTTATTAATGGAGTTCTTGGAAACTTTAACTTAACTCTTGAAAAAATATTTGCTTATATCTTCTCTCCAATAGGGTTCTTAATGGGATTAACTGGAGAAGATATGAGACTTGCTGGAGAATTATTAGGAAGTAAGCTTGTAATGAATGAGTTTATTGCTTTCCAAAAATTAGGAACAGTTTTATCTCAATTAAGTGAAAGAACAGGGCTTATTCTATCAATATCACTTGCAGGATTTGCAAACTTCTCAAGTATGGGAATCTGTATAGCTGGAATTTCAGCACTTTGCCCAGAAAAAAGAGGAGTGCTTTCTAAATTAGTATTTAGAGCTATGATTGGTGGATTCACTGTAAGTGTTCTAAGTGCTATGATAGTTGGACTAATTATGTTATTCTAGGAGGAAATATGGTAAAATATAATGATATCTTATCAAGAGCTTATAAAGCAATGGAAAACGCTTATGCTCCTTACTCAAATTTCTTTGTAGGAGCTTGTGTAAAAACAAAAGATGGAAATTATTTTATAGGTGCAAATGTTGAAAATGCTTCATATGGACTTACAAATTGTGCAGAGAGAAATGCCATATTTCAAGCATATTCAAATGGATATCGTCAAGATGATATAGAGGCAATAGCTATAGTAGGAAAGGGAAATACTTTGATAACTCCATGTGGAGCATGTAGACAAGTATTGGTAGAACTTTTAAAAAGAGATACTCCAATAGTGTTAGGAACAAAGGATGAAGTTGTAGTAACAAATATTGAAGAGCTTATGCCTATGTCTTTTACAAGTGATAGTTTATAAGGAGGAAGTAATATGACACCACATAATCAAGCAAAATTAGGAGAAATAGCAAAAAATGTACTTATGCCAGGAGATCCATTAAGAGCAAAGTTTATAGCAGAAACTTTTTTAACAAATGTAAAACAAGTAAACTCTGTTAGAAACATGTTAGCTTTTACTGGAGAATATAAAGGTAAAGAGATAACAGTTATGGCATCAGGAATGGGAATGCCATCAATAGGAATCTACTCTTATGAACTATACTCAGTTTATGGAGTTGAAAATATAATTCGTGTAGGATCAGCAGGAGCTTATTCAGGAGATCTAAAAGTTTATGATGTAGTATTAGCTGATAGTGCATGGAGTGAATCATCATATGCACACACTCAAAATGGTTATGATAAAGATATTATACTGCCAAGTGAAGAGTTAAATGAGAAGATAAAAGATGCTGCTAAAAGATTAGAAATTCCTCTACATATTAGTAGAATCCATTCAAGTGATGTTTTCTATAGAGAGGGAGAACCTAACTACTATAAAACTCTTTGTGAAGAGAAGGGAGTTTCTTGTGTAGAGATGGAAAGCTTCGCTCTTTTCCACAATGCAAGAGTTTTAGGGAAAAAAGCAGCTTGTCTTTTAACAATATCAGATTCTTTTGTAACTAGAGAGGTAACAACAGCAGAGGAGAGACAAACAGCTTTTGTTAATATGATGAAAGTGGCATTAGAAACTTTTTGTTAATTAGATTGGAGGAAATTCAGTGAAAAGATATAAGAGAATTTTTACAATTGTTATAGATTCATTGGGAATAGGAGCTATGGACGATGCTGAAAAATATGGAGATATAGGGGTAAATACTCTTGGACATATAGCTGAATCAGTAGATAGATTAAATATTCCAAATTTACAAAAATTAGGGATAGCAAATCTATGTAGATTAAAAAATATAGAGCCAGTTGCTAAACCTTTAGGTTACTACGGAGAGTTAAAAGAAACAAGTGTAGGAAAAGACACAATGACAGGGCATTGGGAAATGATGGGACTTAACATAGACAAACCTTTTCAAACATTTACAGAAACAGGTTTTCCAAAAGAGCTAATAGATGAGCTAGAAAAAAGATTTGGACACAAAATAGTAGGAAACAAATCAGCTAGTGGTACTGAAATATTAGATGAGTATGGAGAACATGAGATTGCCACTGGAGATGTGATAGTATATACAAGTGCAGACTCTGTACTTCAAATTTGTGGTAATGAAGAGACAATGGGACTTGAAACTCTTTACAAATATTGTGAAATTGCTAGAGAACTTACAATGAGAGATGAATGGAAAGTTGGAAGGGTAATAGCAAGACCATATGTTGGTAGAAAAAAAGGTGAGTTTAAGAGAACGAGCAATCGTCACGATTATGCTTTAAAACCTTATGGAAGAACAACTTTAAATGTTTTAAAAGACAGTAATTTTGATGTTATTTCAGTAGGAAAAATAAATGATATTTTTGATGGTGAGGGAATAACAGAATCAAATAAATCAAAGAGTTCTGTTCATGGAATGGAACAAACTATCGAGATAGCAGATAGAGATTTTAAAGGATTATGTTTTGTAAACCTTGTTGACTTTGATGCTCTATGGGGGCACAGAAGAAATCCTAAGGGGTATGCAGAGGAATTGGAAAAATTTGATTTGAACTTGGGAGTTTTATTAGGAAAATTAAGAGAAGATGATCTATTAATAATAACAGCAGATCATGGGAATGACCCTACTTATACAGGAACAGATCATACAAGAGAGAGAGTTCCATTTTTAGCTTATTCACCTTCAATGAAAGAGTCTAGTAAATTAGAGACTGCTGATACATTTGCAGTTATTGGAGCAACTATAGCAGATAACTTTGAAGTTGAGATGCCAGAAAATACTATTGGAACATCTATACTAGAAAAATTAATTTAAAATTTAGAGGAGAATAAAATGGATAAAAAAGCGATATTAAAGATGGTTGATCATACTTTATTAGCTCAAACTGCAACTTGGGAGCAAATAAAAGAGATTTTAGATGATTCAATGGCTTATGATGTAGCATCAGCATGTATTCCAGCATCTTTTGTAAAAAGAGCTAAGGAATATGTTGGAGATAAACTTCCTATCTGTACAGTAATAGGGTTTCCAAATGGATATAGTACAACAGCTGTAAAAGTTTTTGAAACTGAAGATGCTGTAAAAAATGGTGCTGATGAGATAGATATGGTTATCAATATTGGAGATCTAAAAGATAAAAAATATGATGATATTCTTCAAGAGATAAAAGCAATTCACAAAGCTTGTAATGGAAAGATATTAAAAGTAATAATTGAAACTTGTCTTTTAACTGAGGAAGAAAAAATAAAAATGTGTGAAATTGTTACTGAATCAGGAGCAGAATTTATAAAAACATCAACTGGATTCTCAACTTCTGGAGCTAAATTTGAAGATGTAGCTCTTATGAAAAAATATGTAGGTAAAGATGTTAAAATAAAACCTGCTGGAGGAATAAGCTCTTTTGAAGATGCAGAAAAATTTGTTGAACTTGGAGCAGATAGATTAGGAACAAGTAGACTTGTAAAAATAATAAAAGGTTAATTAAAATAAACGGTTTTAGCTTTGTATTTTACAAAACTTTAACCGTTTTTCTTTTTATAGCTAATCTTTTTTTTCTTATACATATATGGTATAATTAAAAGAATTGAAAATTATGGAGGATAAAATTGGATATAAGAGCTATAGAAAAAACAAGCAAATGGGGGTATATGTTTTATATCTCTTACAATGGACAGAAATTTCACTCTTTTGATGAAATGGCAGGGAAAAAAAGTGTAAAGGGTATTTTCAGAGAGATTATGGAGAAAGTAGGTTTTTCATGGGCAAAGGGGATTCAACAAGCTGGAAGGACAGATGCTAAAGTTAGTGCAAATGAGAATATACTTTATGTTAGTAGTAATTTTAATGGAGATATGGAAAATTTAAAAAATAGTTTTAATCAACTATCAACTGGTGAGTTAAAAGTTACAATGGTAAAAAAGACATTTCCAAACCTTGTATTTCCAGAGATGATAGAAAAGAGAGAGTATATCTATAGCTATCCTAAAAAATTAATAAAAAATTCAGAAGAAGAGATAGAAAAACTATGTTCTGAATTAAGTGGAACATATGATGTAAGTGAGTTTACTGATAAAAAAGGGCTAGAGCTAAAAGAGCATATAAGAGAGGTGAAAATTACCTATGAAAATGGAAAACTGAGATTTTTAGGAAACTCATTTATGCCAAAACAAGTTAGAATAATGTCAGGATATATTTTAACAGGGAAAAAAGAGGCTCTTATGGGGAAATATCTGACTTTAGAAAAGGTATATCTGAAAGAGGAGTTAAAAAATCTGATTTTAGAAAAGTGTAAAGTGGAAGTTGAAAATATTTTAGAGGCGGAGAGAACAATGGGTAAAAACCTATATATTTTCTATGTAAAGAAAGGGAGCAAAGGGGAATTTATAGGAAAAAATGGAAGTAATATAAAAAAATTAAAGAAGATCTATAAGAATATTATTGTGAGAGAGATATGATAATAAGTAGAATAAAACAGGGGTTATTATATATTTTTGGAAGATACAATAAAAAAAATAATGATATTGTAAAAACTATATTGTCTGATAAGGAATTTAAAATATTTGATTCTATGTCTAGATATGATAAGATTCACTCCTTTAGATTGTATAATTTTTTATTGAAAAATGAGATTTTAAAAGATGATAAACTCTTTTTGAAACTTGCATTGTTACATGATTGTGGAAAGAAAAGTCCATCTTTAATCAAGAGAATAAAAAAAGTTCTTTTTGGAGATAGAGAGCTTGAAAATCATAGTGAAGATGGATTTAATAAATTAAAAGATATAAATTATAAACTAGCTATTTTATGCAGAGAGCATCATATTAAAAGTAAAGATATAAAGATGCAAGAGTTTCAAAAATTAGATGATAAATAAAAAAAGTAGGTAAAATATTTTAAAAATGTTAAAATAAAGTATAAATTTTATAAAAAAGAGAGGAAAAGATGAGAGTAAATTTAGATAAATACTTATTAAAAGTAGAGAAACCAGCACAATATTTAGGAAATGAGATAAATAGTATCCATAAAGATGAGTTTAAAACTAGAATGTGTCTATTTTTCCCAGATATTTATGAAGTGGGAATGTCAAACTTAGGGATAAGAATTCTATATAGCTTAATGAACAGGGTAGAGGGATTCTCTTTAGAGAGAGGTTTTGCTCCAATGGAAGATATGGAAAATATAATGAGAGAAAACAGTATTCCTATGTTTTCATTGGAGAGTAAAACTCCATTAAAAGAGTTTGATATAATAGGATTTTCACTATCTTATGAGATGTGTTATCCAAATGTATTAAATGCTCTTGATTTAGCAGGGATACCATTAGAAAGAGAAAAGAGAGGAGAAGAGTATCCATTGATTATGGCAGGGGGAACTTGTATGATGAACCCAAAACCTATGGAGAAATTCTTAGACTTCATCGTTATAGGTGATGGAGAAGATGTAATGGTAGAGATTGCAAAAAGAATGGTTGCAAACTCTGACAAAACAAAGATGGAAAAACTGCAATTAATAGAAGATCTTGATGGAGTATATATTCCAGCACTTTACAAAGGAAAGAAAAAAATAAGAAGAGCTATTGTTGAAGATCTAGAGAAAACAGAGTTTTATGATAATCAATTAGTACCATATATAAATATTGTACATGATAGAGCATCTGTTGAGATTCAAAGAGGATGTACTAGAGGTTGTAGATTCTGTCAAGCAGGTATAGTATATAGACCAGCTAGAGAAAGAAGTTTAACTAGAAACTGTGAATTAATAGAAAAAATGATAAGAAATACTGGATATTCAGAAATATCTCTATCTTCATTAAGTAGTAGTGATTATAGTAGAATAGATGAGCTTATAAAAAAATTAAAAAGTAAATATGAAAATAAAAACCTAGGAATCTCTCTACCATCATTGAGAATGAATCCTTACTCAGTTCAAGTTGCTGATGATATAAGCGGAGGAAAGAGAACAGGATTTACTTTTGCTCCAGAGGCAGGATCTCAAAGGTTGAGAGATATAATAAATAAAGGTGTAGAGGAAGCAGATGTTTTAGATACTGCTGAAGCTGCAATAAGAGGAAAATGGGAAAATCTAAAATTCTATTTTATGATAGGATTACCATATGAAACTGATGAAGATGTAGCAGCAATCTATGATTTAGCAACTAAAGTTTTAAAAAGATGTCTACCTATTAGTAAAAGAATAAATGTAACAGTAAGTGTATCAAACTTTGTTCCAAAACCTCATACTCCTTTCCAATGGGCAGAACAAATGGATATGGAAGAGATGAAGAGAAAACATAAGATTTTAAGAGATTTATTTAAAGGATCAAAACATTGTACTCTTAGAATCCATGACAGTAAAAAATCTTATCTTGAGGGGCTTCTATCAAGAGGAGATGAAAGAACAGGAGATTTAATTCAAAGAGCTTTTGAAATGGGAGCTAAACTAGATGATTATAGAGATAACTATGATATTTGGATAGGGGCAGCACAGGAGTTAGGAATAGAGGAAAAAACTTATCTTGGAGCAAGAGAATTAGATCAAGAGTTACCTTGGGATATGGTAGATATTGGAGTAGATAAGAGTTTCTTACTTAGAGAGAATGAAAAAGCTAGAGAGGGAGCTTTAACACCTGATTGTAGAAACCAATGTTCAGGTTGTGGAATGAAAAAGAGATTTCCTAATTGCTTAAAAATAGCAGAAAATTAATGAGAAGTATTGGAGGAAAAGATGGTAAATATAGGAAATGATTGGGATGAGATATTAAAAGATGAATTTCAAAAAGAGTATTATCAAAATTTGAGAAAGTTTTTAATAAGTGAGTATAGAAGTAGAACTATCTATCCTAAGCCAGATGATATTTTTTCAGCTTTAAAATTAACAAGTTTTAAAGATTGTAAAGTTTTAATTTTAGGGCAAGATCCATATCATGGACCAAATCAAGCTCATGGATTGGCATTTTCTGTAAATATTGGAATTAAAACACCCCCATCTTTACAAAATATGTATAAAGAGTTAAAAGAGGAGCTAGGAACATATATACCTAATAATGGATACCTAGTTCCTTGGGCAAAACAAGGGATACTTCTTCTTAATACAGCTTTGACAGTTAGAGCAGGAGAAGCTAACTCTCATTCAAAAATAGGATGGGAAATTTTTACTGATAATATAATAAAGTATTTAAATGAGAGAGAAGAGCCAGTAATATTTGTATTATGGGGAGCTAATGCTAGAAAGAAAAAAGCTTTCATTGATCAGAAAAAACATTATATTTTAGAGGCAGCTCATCCAAGTCCTCTTTCAGCATGGAACGGTTTTTTTGGGTGTGGACACTTTAAAAAGATAAATAGTATACTAAAAATGTTAGGAAAAGAGGAAATTAATTGGCAAATTGAAAATGTTTAAATGTCAGTTAAAATGATGGTTTTACAGATGTTTTATAATTTATATTAAAAGGATATAGTTGTCACAAATATGACACAGAGGTCTAATATAATTAAAAAAATAGCTGTATAAACTGGAGGCTAATTATGAGATATATCAATTTGCTAATATTAACATTGTTTTTTTCTATGATACCTATATATGCTAATGAGATAGTTGTTGATGGGTGTACTGTGTACTTTAGTAATTTAACTAATAAACAGAAAGATGAAATTATAGGGTTGAGAGAGAATCTCCTTATAAAATCAAATGATATAAAAAAACAATTAAAAACTATAAGAATCAGAATACAAGAAGAGATGAGAAAAGAGAATCCAGACTGGGTTTATATGGATGAATTAAATGAAAAATTTTTTCGATTGCAAACTCAGTTGACAAATGAACTTATAAAATATAAAAAACAATTAGAGAAAATAACATATGAAGAATATGGTCAGCTAAGTGAGGCTGACTGATTTTCTTATTTAATTTAGGAGCATATATGAATAAAATATTAGCAGGATTAAAATATAGAGTTTTAAAAGATAAAAGTGAAAATCAAGTTTATACAGGAATTGAATATGATTCAAGAAAAATAAAAGAGGGAAATATATTTGTTGCATTGGAAGGTGCAGTTGTAGATGGACACAACTTTATAGAGCAAGCAGTAAAAAATGGTGCAACTTGTATATTGGTTTCTAAAGAGATAGAAACTAAATTTCCAGTGGAGTATATTTTAGTTGAAGATTTGAGAAAAAATTTAGGAATAGTAGCCTCAAATTTTTATGATTGGCCACAAAAAAATCTAAAAATAATAGGAATTACAGGAACTAATGGAAAAACAACAACAACTTATCTTCTTGAATCTATTTTAGGTAGTGAAAATGTATCAAGAATAGGAACTGTTGAATATAAAATAGGAGATGAGATAATAGAGGCTCCTAATACAACTCCAGAATCATTAGATATTGTAAAGATGTGTAAAAAATCTGTGGAAAAAGGGATAAAATATATGATTATGGAAGTTAGTTCACATGCTTTAGCTCTAGGTAGAGTAGATATGCTAGAGTTTGATGTGGCTATGTTTACTAACTTAACTTTAGATCATTTAGATTTCCATAAGGACATGGAAGATTATTTTCAAGCTAAGAGAAAACTATTTACAATGATGAAAAAAGGTTGTGAAAATAATTGTGTAATCAATATTGATGACCTTTATGGAAAAAGATTATCCTTTGATTTTGGTGGAATTGCTTATGGAATGTACAATGAGGGAAGAGCTAAAGGAAAGATATTAGAGTTTCATGGAGATGGACAAGAGGTAGAGATAAAAATAGATAACTTTACAACTAAGATAAAGTTATCTATTTTAGGAAGATACAATATGTATAATGTTCTTGGGGCTATTTCAGTGGCTGTATTATTGGGAATAGATATAGAAACAATAATAGAGAAGATAAAGGGAGCAAAGGGAGCACCAGGAAGATATGAGCTTGTAAATTGTGGACAAGATTTTGGAGTAATTGTAGATTATTGTCACACTGGAGATGCTCTTGAAAATATTTTAAAAAGTATAAATGAGTTAAAAAGAGGAAGAGTAATAACTGTTTTTGGTTGTGGTGGAGATAGAGATGCTAGCAAAAGACCGATAATGGGTGGAATTGCTGAAAATTTAAGTGAGCTAGCAATAGTTACATCTGACAATCCTAGAACAGAAGATCCTCAAAAAATAATAGATGATATATTAGTTGGAATGAAAAAAGATAATCACATAGTTATTTTGGATAGAGATGAAGCAATCTCAAAAGCGATAGAATTAGCAGAAAAAAATGATATAATTCTATTAGCTGGAAAAGGGCATGAAACTTATCAAATTCTTGGAAGAAAAAAGATTCATTTTGATGATAGAGAGATTGCAAGACGTGAGATTATAAGAAAAAAACAGAAAAAATAAAGGGGGAAAAATGCTAATTAACGAAGTAAAAAAAGTTAAAGTTGGAAAAGATATTGAAATTGGTGGAAACAATAGATTTACACTGATAGCTGGGCCTTGTGTTATAGAATCTGAAGAGTTAGTTATGGAAGTTGCTGGAAAGATAAAAGCTATCTGTGATAAATTAGGAATAAAATATATTTTTAAAGCATCTTTTGATAAAGCAAATAGATCTTCTATCCACTCATATAGAGGACCTGGAATAGAAGAGGGATTAAGAATATTAAAAAAAGTGAAAGAGACATATGATGTGCCAGTTGTTACAGATGTACATGAAGTATGGCAATGTAAAAAGGCTGCTGAAGTAGTAGATTTGCTTCAAATACCAGCATTTTTATGTAGACAAACAGATCTTTTAATTGCAGCAGCTGAAACAGGGCTTCCTGTAAATGTAAAAAAAGGACAATTTTTAGCTCCTTGGGATATGAAAAATGTAGTTACAAAGATGGAAGAAAGTGGAAATCCTCAAGTTATGTTATGTGAAAGAGGAAGTACATTTGGATATAACAATATGGTTGTAGATATGAGATCTCTTTTAGAGATGAGAAAATTTGGTTACCCAGTTGTATTTGATGTAACTCATGCTGTACAAAAACCAGGAGGATTAGGAACAGCTACTTCTGGAGATAGAGAGTATGTTTATCCTCTAATGAGAGCAGGACTTGCAATAGGAGTAGATGCAATATTTGCTGAAGTTCACCCTAATCCAGAGAAAGCTCTATCAGATGGACCAAATATGCTTTATCTTTCTGATTTAGAAGAGATACTAAAAGTTGCAATAAAAATAGATGACCTTGTAAAAGGAAGATAATTAGGGGTGACAAGGGATGGATATAATTAATTATGCTAAAGAGATATTTGATTCAGAGATAGAAGAGTTAAAAATAGTAAGAGAAAAAATTGATTCTGAGATGATAGATGTAGTTAATATAATTTTAGAATCAAAGGGAAAAGTAGTTGTAACTGGAATAGGAAAATCTGGATTAATTGGAAAGAAAATAGCAGCTACATTGGCATCAACAGGGACATATGCTGTTTTTATGAACTCTGCTGAGGGGTTACATGGGGATTTAGGAATGATCTCTAAAGATGATGTTGTTTTAGCTATTTCAAATAGTGGAAATAGTGATGAGATAGTTGCAATACTTCCATCTATAAAGAAAATTGGTGCTAAAATAGTTGCAATGACTGGAAATAGAAACTCAAAATTAGGAAGAGCAGCAGATAAGATTTTAAATATAGGAGTAAAAAGAGAGGGATGTCCTCTGAATCTAGCTCCAATGTCTTCAACAACAAGTACTCTTGTTATGGGAGATGCTCTAGCTGCAATTTTAATTAAGATGAGAGATTTTAAACCTGAAAACTTTGCTCTTTACCATCCAGGAGGAAGTTTAGGAAAAAGACTTTTAATGAGAGTCAGCGATGTAATGCACAAAGATGACAAGATCCCATTTTGTGATAAAGAGAGCAGCATAGACAATGTAATCTTAGTTATGACTGAAAAAAGATTAGGTGCAGTTTGTGTTATGAATGGTGATTTAATGGTAGGAATAATCACTGAGGGAGATATAAGAAGAGCTTTGAAGAGAAAAGAGGAGTTCTTTAATTTAAAAGCTAAAGATATAATGACAAGAAACTTTACAAGGGTAAGTGAAGATAGCATGGCTATTGATGCTCTTGAACTTATGGAGAATAGAGAGAGCCAAATCTCAGTTTTACCAGTATTTAAAGATGTAAAGTTAGTTGGAATTGTAAGGGTACATGATCTTTTAAATGTAGTTGGAAGATAATATTGAAAAAAGTTGACATAAGAAGTAAATTTTTATATAATTAGAGAGTAAAAAAACTATATATTTTAAGGAGTGATAACAATGATAACTAAAGATATGAATATTTTAGAAGCAGTTCAACAATATCCTATACTAGCTGAAATCTTCAGAAAACACGGATTAGGATGTATCGGATGTATGATCGCAGCTGGAGAAACTTTAGGAGAAGGAATCTCAGCTCACGGATTAGATGCAGATGCTATAATAGCTGAAGCTAACGAACTAATTGCTCAATCTAAATAGTAAATAATTAAAAGCTATATCTTTATAATATGATAGAGGTATAGCTTTTTTATTTTTTTGAAAAAATAATTTTAAATATATAGAAAAAGAGAGAAAATTTGATAGAATTTAAGATTTGACAAAGTTTATAAGTAGGAGTATTATAATAATGATAAAAAAATTTAAGGAGGCAAGAAATGGCAGATTGTAAAAGTTGTCCATCAGGAAGCACTTGTACAAAAGATAAAGCAAGTTGTGGTATAGTAAACAACCCATTAAATCATATAAAAAAAGTTATTGGGATAATGAGTGGTAAAGGAGGAGTTGGAAAATCAACAGTTACTACTTTACTAGCAAAAGAACTTAACAGAAGAGGATACAAAGTTGGAATAATGGATGCTGATATTACAGGACCAAGTATTCCTAGACTTATGGGAATGAAAGATCAAAAAGCTACAGGAGATGGAGAAAATATAATTCCAGTAGTTTCTAAAGAGGGAATTAAAGTAATATCTTTAAACCTTTTAATAGATGATGAAAATGAACCAGTAGTATGGAGAGGTCCAGTTGTTGGTGGAGCAGTTAAACAATTCTGGGAAGAGGTATTATGGGGAGAACTTGATTATCTTCTAATAGATATGCCACCAGGAACAGGAGATGTAGCTCTTACTGTTATGCAATCTACACCAATAAATGGAGTTGTAATGGTATCAGTTCCTCAAGATATGGTATCAATGATTGTTGCTAAAGCTGTAAATATGTCTAAAAAATTGAATATTCCAGTTGTAGGAGTAGTTGAAAATATGAGTTATATTCTATGTCCAGAATGTAATACAAAAATAAGTTTCAATGAAGAAAATGGAGTAAATGATTTCTTAGCTGAAATGGGACTTGTTTTATTAGGAGAACTTCCAATGACTAGAGGAATTGCTAATCTAACTAAGGGAGAAGAGCAAGGAACTGAAAAACTTTTTGCACCAATAGCTGATGTTATAATTGGTGAAGTAGATAAATTATAATAAATAAAAGCCTAGTATTCAATAAAGAATATTAGGCTTTTTTACATTATTTAGATTTTAAGCTTAATTTCTCATTAATAGAGAAAATAATAAAGATTATTGTAAAGATAAATAATAACATTTGATACCATAATAGTAGCATAACATCAATAGGAGAGGCACTTCCTTTTGTAAAGCCTATCATAATAAGCATTTGTGCTCCATAAGGAATAAGTCCTTGGAAGATACAAGAGAAGATATCTAAGATAGCAGCACTCTCTTTAGGATCTACACCATATTTTTCAGATATTTTTTTAGCTATTGAACCATTGATAATAATAGCAACAGTATTATTTGCCACAGCCATATCAGTGAAGGCTACTAAAAGTCCAATCCCAACCTTTGCACTTTTTTTCCCTACTATTATTCTTTGAATTTGATCTATAAGCCATTGTATTCCACCAGCATTTGCACACATAGTTGCAAGTCCACCAGTTAACATTGATAGTAAAAAGATCTCATTCATATTTGTAAACCCTTTATAAATCTCTTGAGTAAAAGTTAAAAAATCAAATGCTCCATGGCTCATTCCGATTATACCAGAGAACAAGATTCCAGTAGTTAAAACAACAAATACATTTAACCCAGAGATTGCTAAAACAAGAACAGTTATATATGGTAAAACTTTTATAATCTCAAAAGGAAGAGTTTCAATTTGAGGTATATTAACAGGTTTACCAAAGATAAGAAGTAGAATAACAGTTATAATAGCAGCAGGAGCAGCTATATAAAGGTTGGCTCTAAATTTATCTCTCATCTCTACCCCTTGAGTTTTTGTAGCAGCAATAGTTGTATCAGAGATAACTGATAGATTGTCTCCAAACATAGCTCCACCCATAACAGAAGCTAATATTAATGGTAATGGAACTCCACTTTTTTCAGCTAAACCAATAGCAATAGGAGTGATTGAAACGATAGCTCCTACTGATGTACCAGTAGCTGTTGATATAAAAGCTGCAATAATAAAGAGTCCAGCAGCTAAAAAGTGTGGGGGAATATATGTAAGTCCAAGATTAACTGTTGAGCTAACTCCACCCATTTTTTCAGTAACATTGGCAAATGCTCCAGCTAAAAGATAGATAATACACATAGTAATTATATCTTGATGTCCACAACCAGATAAAAAAGTATGGAATTTTTCTGAAATTTTTCCTTTAAACAGAAGAAAAGCAGAAATTATTCCTACAAATATAGCAACAGGAGATGGAAATTGATAGAATGCCATACTAACCCCTTTAAATTGTAAAAAAGTTCCAACTCCTAAATATAGTATCACAAATATAAGTAATGGAATTAATCCAATAAAACTAGACTTTAATCTATTGTTCACTAAAACCTCCTAGAATATTTAAAATTTTACATACAGTAGAAAGTTTAACAGAAAATACAGAAAAAAGCAATAAAAGAAAAGATAGAAACCTTTGACTTTATATGTTAAAAATAGTAAAATGAGAAGAAAAATTTAAGGGAAAGGAATTTATAGAAAGATGAGATCAAAATCAATGGCATATGTAATACTGTTCTTTGCAGTATTTTTTCTGTCAACATCAGCAATTTTTGTAAAGATTGCAGCAGCACCAGCAGGTATAACAGCATTTTATAGATTGCTGATTACAACTTTAGCTCTTATTCCATTTTTAATTTTAAAAGAGGAAAATAGAAGAGAGATAGGAAAACTAAATGTAAAACAATGGGGAATGGGAGTACTCTCAGGATTTTTACTATCAGTTCACTATGTATTGTGGTTTGAATCTTTGAATTATACATCAGTTGCTAGTTCAACAGTTATAGTTTGTTTACAACCATTATTTGCTCTAATAGGGGGATATTTTATCTTTAAAGAGAAGTATTCTAAACTGGCATTAATGGGGTGTGTTATAGCTATTCTAGGTTCAGTTGTAATAGGTTGGGGAGATCTACAAATAAGTAATGAAACATTGTTAGGAGATATAATGGCTCTTGTAGCTGCTGCTATAATAGCTGGATATTTTATGGTAGGGCAACATATTAGAACAACTTTATCAGCTATTCCATATTCAGTTATAAGTTTTGGAAGTGGATCAGTGTTTTTAGCTATTTACTCACTTATGAGAAATGAAAATTTCATAGATTATCCATTGAAAACTTGGGGGGCATTTTTAGGATTAGCATTTATGGCTACAATTTTAGGGCAATTTATATTTACTTGGCTTTTAAAATGGTTAAGTGCCTCAATAATCTCTATGAGTATACTTGGAGAAGCAGTTGGAACTTGTATATTGAGCTACTTTATTCTTTCAGAAAAGATAAGTTTACAACAAGGAACAGGTATAGTAATAATTTTAGTCGGGCTTGGAATATTCTTGAGTCAAAGTAGCAAAAGAAAATAGAGTGAATAAAATATTTGCAATTTGTACAAAGTTGTGCTATCATCAAAGTATCAATAATAATAAAATAATTATCTTCAGGGCAGGGTGAGTATTAACAATTCCCGACCGGCGGTAAAGTCCGCGAAGATCGAAAGATCTTGATTTGGTGAAACTCCAAAACCGACAGTAAAGTCTGGATGGAAGAAGAGAAAAGATTATCTTTTTTTGATTGTCTTTTTTATGCTTTTACAGCCTGGAGTGTATCTGGGCTTTTTATTTGTCCTGAAACAGAGGAGGAAAAATGAAAGTATTAGAAGGAAATTATTCAGGTAGAGGGTTAAGAATTGGAATTATTGCAGCTAGATTTAATGAGTTTATCACATCAAAACTAATTGGTGGAGCAGAAGATGCACTTGTTAGACATGAAGTAGCAAGAGAAGATATTGAATTAGCTTGGGTACCTGGAGCTTTTGAAATTCCTTTAATAGCAAAGAAAATGGCAAAGTCAGGAAAATATGATGCAGTAATTACTCTAGGAGCAGTAATTAAAGGATCAACACCACATTTTGATTATGTTTGTGCAGAAGTTTCTAAAGGAGTTGCTTCTGTAAGCCTTGAAAGTGAGATACCAGTTATATTTGGAGTTTTAACTACAAATACTATTGAAGAAGCAATTCAAAGAGCTGGAACAAAAGCTGGAAATAAAGGATTTGATGCAGGAGTTACAGCAATAGAAATGGTAAATCTACTAAAGGGGATGTAATCATGGATGTAAAGTACATGGAGAGAGCTTTAGAACTAGCTTTAAAAGGAGAGGGAAAGGTTAATCCAAACCCTCTTGTAGGAGCTGTTGTTGTGAAAAATGGAGAGATTATAGGAGAGGGATACCACAAGAAATATGGTGGACCTCATGCTGAAGTATTTGCTTTAGAAGCAGCAGGAGAAGAGGCTAAGGGAGCAGATATATATGTAACTTTAGAGCCTTGTTCTCATTATGGGAAAACACCTCCATGTGCGAAAAAAATTATAGAGATGGGGATAAAAAGATGCTTTATAGCATCTTTAGATCCCAATCCTTTAGTTGCAGGTAGAGGAATAAAGATGATGCAAGATGCTGGAATAGAAGTAGTTACTGGAATTTTAGAAAAAGAGGCGATGGAATTAAATAGAGTCTTTATGAAATATATTTCTAAAAAAACAGCATACCTTTTTTTAAAGTGTGGAATTACTCTTGATGGTAAAATTGCAAGTAGAGCAGGAAGTTCTAAATGGATAACAAATGAGATTGCAAGAGAGAAAGTTCAAAAATTAAGAAATAGATATATGGGGATAATGGTGGGAATAAACACTGTGTTAGCAGATGACCCTAGCTTAACAGCTAGAGTTGAAGATGGAAGAGATCCATATAGAATAGTGATAGATCCAGAGTTAAAAATACCATTAACTTCAAAATTTGTAAATTTTCAAGATAAAAAAAGTATCTTAGTAACTTCAAAATTAAATGAGAATAGTGAAAAAATAGAGAAATTAATAGAAAAAGATGTTAAAATATTGTTTTTAGAAGGTAAAGAGTTTAAAATAAAAGAGATATTAGAAAGAATAGGAGCAGAGGGAATAGATGCAATTCTTTTAGAAGGTGGAAGTTATCTTATTTCTAAAGCCTTTGAAGAGGATGCAATTGATGGTGGAGAGATATTTATAGCTCCAAAAATTTTAGGTGATGAGAAAGCAATTCCTTTTATTAAAGGATTTAATTTTGAAAATATAGATGATGGTTTCCAATTAAAAAATGTAAAGATAAATACATATGGAAATAATGTATCTGTAGAATTCTATAGATAGAAAGGAGAGTGATTTCTATTTTTACAGGACTTGTAGAGGAAATGGGAGAAGTTCTAGCTATTGAAAATGGAGAGAAATCTCTTAAAATAAAGATAAAATGTAAAAAAGTATTGGAAAAAAGTAAAATTGGTGATAGTATAGCAACTAATGGCACTTGTTTAACAGCAACAGAGCTAGGAGAAGATTTTTTTACAGCTGACTGTATGTATGAAACAGTTAAAAGAACAAATTTAAAAAGATTAAATATAGGAGACAGAGTTAATCTTGAAAAATCAATTACCCTATCAACTCCACTAGGTGGGCATCTTGTAACTGGAGATGTAGATTGTGAAGGAACTATAGTTTCTATCACTCAAGAGGGAATAGCAAAAATTTATGAGATAGAAGTAGATAGAAAATATATGAAATATGTTGTTGAAAAGGGAAGAGTAACTCTTGATGGAGCTAGTCTTACTGTAATGAGAATGACAGATAAGACATTTAGTGTATCTCTTATTCCACATACTCAAGAGATGGTAACTTTAGGAAAGAAAAATATTGGTGACTTTATAAATGTAGAAACTGATCTGATTGGAAAATATGTTGAAAGATTGCTTAATTTTTCTGCTCCTGAAGAGAAAAAAGAGAGTAAAATAACAATGGAATTTTTATTAGAAAATGGATTTTAAGGAGATGTGAAATTGATGTTAGATAGAATAGAAGATGCTTTAGAAGATCTAAGAGCAGGAAAATCAATTATTGTAGTAGATGATGAAGATCGTGAAAATGAAGGGGATATAATTTGTGCAGCAGAGTTTGCAACTCTTGAAAATGTAAATCTTATGGCAGCTCATGCTAGAGGGTTAATATGTATGCCAATGTCTAGTGAATATATAGAAAAACTAGATCTTCCTCAAATGTGTAGTGACAACACAGATAACCATTGCACAGCTTTTACTGTGTCAATAGATCACGTAGATACAACAACAGGAATATCAGCTTATGAACGTTCATTAACAGCTCTAAAAGTTGTTGAAGATGGAGCAAAACCAAAAGACTTTAGAAGACCAGGGCATATGTTCCCATTAAAAGCCAAAGATGGTGGAGTTCTTGAAAGAAATGGACATACAGAGGCGACAGTAGATCTAATGAAATTAGCAGGATTAAAACCTGTTGGATTATGTTGTGAGATTATGAAAGAAGATGGAATGATGGCAAGAATGGATGACTTAGAAATTTTTGCTAAAAAACATAATTTAAGAATGATCTCTATTGAAGAGTTACAAAAATATAGAAAGAAAAATGATCAACTTATGAAAATAGAGGTTGAAGCTAAGATGCCAACTCCTCAAGGAAACTTTGTAATTGTAGGGTTTGATAATAAACTTGATGGAAAAGAGCATATTGCTTTAACTAAGGGAGATTTAAAAGGAAAAGAAAATGTTCTTATTAGAATACACTCTGAATGTTTCACTGGAGATATTTTAGGATCATTGAGATGTGATTGTGGTTCACAATTAAAAAGAGCTATGAGAAGAGTTGAAGAAGAGGGAGAGGGAGTAGTTCTTTACCTAAGACAAGAGGGAAGAGGAATAGGGCTTATCAATAAATTAAAAGCGTATACTCTTCAAGAACAAGGAGCAGATACAGTAGAAGCAAATGTAAGATTGGGATTTGATCCAGATATGAGAGATTATGCTATTGCTGCTCAAATGATAAAAGCTCTAGGAATAAAATCAGTTAGAATAATGACTAATAATCCTGAAAAAATTAAAGGGCTTGAAGAGTATGGAATAGTTGTTACTGGAAGAGAAGCTATCGAAACTGGTTTTAATGAAACAAATGAAAAATATATGAAAACTAAAAAAGAAAAGATGGGACACCTTCTTCATATCTAATAAATTTAGATGAGAAGAATTAATTGAAAGGGAACTGTTGAGAGTTGATAAGTTGGTATTATCAATTTCAACAGTTTTTTTATTAAAATTATAATTTATTTAAAGTAAAAATAATTATCCCTAACATCAAGTTGACGGAATTTAGAAGTGAATATTAGAAGTCCTCAGCGAAATGCAGTTAAGAAAATGCAACGTGTTTGAGGCGAAGCCGAGTTTTGCATTTTCAACGGAATGAGCCATAGGGATTCTTTATTCACTGACATGGAGACAACTTGATGTTAAAAAAGAAATTTAGATAACTTAACTTGACTAATAATCGCTAATACAAAGGTACTTTGTCAAAATCTAACAATACACAATAAAAGAGAAACTTAGGAAAATATTTTCTAATTTATAATAATTATTAAAATAAATAGTTGATTATGGAAAAATAACATATACCATGATATAATTTAGAAAAAAGTTATGGAGTATATATGGAGAATATAAAAGAAACAATAACAGTTCAAGCAAATGAAAATGATAAGGGAAAAAGAATAGATAGTTTCCTTAATGAAGTAATAGAAGATGCCACAAGATCATATATTCAAAAGATAATTGATGGGGGATATGTAGAGATTACAGGAAAAAAAACTACTAAAAGTGGAAATAAGTTGAAAGGGACAGAAACAATAGTTGTAAATCTTCCAGAAGATGAAACTTTAGATCTGATTCCAGAAGATATACCTCTTGAGATAATTTATGAGGATTCAGATATAGTTGTAATAAATAAAGCTCCTAATATGGTCGTACACCCAGCACATGGAAACTATAATGGAACTTTAGTGAATGCTCTACTTTATCATATAAAAGATCTTTCAACTATAAATGGAGTTATAAGACCAGGTATAGTTCATAGATTGGATAAGGATACAAGTGGAGTAATAGTTGTGGCTAAACATGATGAAGCTCATACAACTTTGTCAGATATGTTTAAAGAGAAAACTTTAGAAAAAACATATGTGTGTATAGCCAAAGGAATTTTTAAAGATAAAAGTGGAAGAATTGAAACTTTAATAGGTAGAGATCCAAGAGATAGAAAGAAAATGGCAGTTGTAACAGAAAATGGAAAGATTGCTATATCAAATTATGAAGTATTAGATGAGAGTAAAAACTACTCTCTTGTAAAGGTGAGAATAGAAACTGGAAGAACTCATCAAATAAGGGTACATATGAAGTCTTTAAACCACCCTATTTTAGGAGATGCTACTTATGGAAATAGTACTGATGGAATAGCTAGACAGATGTTACATGCTTATAGATTGAAATTTACTCACCCAATAAGCAAAAAAGAGATGGTAGTGACAGCACCAATTCCAGAGGATTTTAAAAGAGCATTAAAATTTGCTGGTTTAGATATAGATAAAATAAATTTTTAGAAAGGTTGGAATTAGAATGAAAAAAAACGGGGAAAAGGGAGAGCAAATAGGACTTTTTTCCTTAGAAGATTCTAAAGAGAAAAAAACAAGAAAGAGAAAAAAGAAAGAAGAAGTGGTTGAAGTTGAAAATATAGAAGAGCCAAAGATGACTTTACATGAATTTGATCTTTCAAAAGGTGAAATAGTAATAGGAGTAGATGAGGCTGGAAGAGGACCACTGGCTGGAAATGTAGTTGCAGCAGCAGCAATTTTAAAAAAATATAGTAGTGACTTAGATGATATAAACGATTCTAAAAAATTGACAGAGAAAAAGAGAGAAAAACTTTTTGATGTAATTATGGAGAATTTTTATATTGGAGTTGGAGAGGCTACCCCTGAAGAGATAGATGAGATAAATATTTTAAATGCTACTTTTTTAGCTATGAGAAGAGCTTTGGAAAATTTGAAAAAACAGTGTAGTACAGATCATTTAATTTTAGTTGATGGAAATTTTAAGATAAGAGAGTATGAGGGAGAGCAAGAATTTGTAATAAAGGGAGATGCTAAGAGTTTATCTATTGCAGCAGCTTCAATAATTGCCAAAGTAACAAGAGATAGAGAGATGATTGAAGAGGGGAAGAAGTATCCAGAGTATAAGTTTGAAAAACATAAGGGATATGGAACAAAGCTACATAAAGAGAAACTGTTAGAATTAGGGGTTTTACCAATTCATAGAAAGAGCTTTTTAAATAAAATTATAAAATAATTAGGTGATTTTAGTGAATAAAAGAGCTAAAGGTGATATTTATGAAGCTAGATCAGTAGAAATTTTAAAAAGAGAAAAGTATGAGATATTACAATGTAATTATAGAAATAGAAATGGTGAGATAGATATAATAGCCAAAAAAGATGAGATTATTATTTTTATTGAGGTTAAATATAGAGCAACATTAAAATTTGGATATGGAAGTGAAGCTGTAGATAGAAAAAAGATTACTCGAATATATAAAACAGCGATGCAATATTTAGTTGAAAATAGTTTGGAAGATAGTCAGTGTAGATTTGATTGTATGAGCTACTTAGGGAATGATTTTAAATGGGATAAAAATATTGTATGGGGTGATGAAATTGGATTTTAGATGTGTGAAATGTGGCTGTGACAAATATCAGGTAAAAACAACTATTTTACCAGAAAAAAGTCCAGGGCTTAGACTAGAGCTTGGCACATATTATATTAAAACCTGTTTAAATTGTGGATATACAGAGATATATTCAGCAAAGATAGTAGATGCTGAGAAAGATGAAGAGCTTAAACCTCAGTATTAGAAACCTATTTTTTTCAACTAAGTGCTCAGTTTGTGGAAAAATAATTGAAGATGATAGATATATATGTTATGATTGCTTGAAACTTTTAAGGGGAAAAGGAGAGTTAAAGAATCGAGGAAACTACTATTATCTTTACTATTATGAAGAGGATATAAGAAAAGTAATAGCTGATTATAAATTAAAAAATAGAAAAGAATTGGTAGTTGAGATTAGTAGTTTGGTTAAAAAACAATTAAAATATCTTTTAGAGGATAAGAAAATAGATATTGTGATTCCTGTGCCTATTAGTAAAAAGAGAAGAGAAGAAAGAGGATTTAACCAAGTAGAAGAGATTTTGGAGAGATTAAAAATAAAATATCAGCAAATAGAAAGGGTAAAGGATACAGAACATATGTATCTTTTATCAAGTAGAGAGAGTAGAGAAAGTAATATAGAAAATGCTTTTGGAAAAGTAGAATTGAATATAGATGGGAAAAATATATTATTAGTTGATGATATAGTTACAACAGGGAGTACAATAAGAGAGATTATAAAAGAGCTAAAAAAGATGGGAAAACCTAAGGAGATATATGTTTTTTCCATAGCTATGGCAAAAAGTTTTGGAAAATAAAGAAAATTAGGAGAAAAGATGGAAGTATATGTTGATAATGTAAAAATTGAATTGGGACAAAAAAGTTTTAAGAGCTTAGGGAGAGCAATATCAGTTATAAATAAAAGACTTGATAAAGAAGATAAAATAGCTCATAAAATCTATATAAATGGACATGCTATAAAGGATAATAGCATAGTTGATGTAAAAAATTTAAAAGTTATAGAGGTTATTACTAAAAGTCAAGGTGGGATTATTCTTGAATCAATAGTTGATGCAAGAGGATATATAGATAAATATTTCAGTATGTTTGAAGCATTGGGAATAGATGATCAAGGAATACTCACAGAAGAGGAAGAAGTTAAATTAATTGAGATGTTAATCTTTTTAAGATGGTTCTATAATCTACTTTTAATCATACAAGAGAATCATATTTTGGATTTTATTTATTCAGACTTTGATGAATATATTGAGGACTTTAAAGAGCAGTTGTCAAATGTTGACAAAGCTTATGACTCAAGGGACATAGTTGAACTATTGGATATTATGGAGTTTGATATGGGAGAATTATTGAGTGAATTTTATGAGAATATAGAGGAATATTATTCTGATATAGCAGAAGAGGAAAAACGTAAAAGATTGCTCAATTAAGAGTTATTATGTAACCATTGATACATTTGAAAAATGAAGATTACTGTGATACTATTTATAATGAAAGATAAAATAAAAAATGGAGGTTTTTTCAATGAGAAAAACAATTATAGCTGGAAACTGGAAAATGAATAAAACAAATGCAGAAGCTGTAGAAATGCTTACAGAATTAAAAGGACTAGTAGCTGGAATAGAAAATGTAGGAATAGTAATTGGAGCTCCATTTACAGCTTTATCAGATGCTGTAAGAGCAGTTGAAGGAAGCAATATTGAAATAGCTGCAGAAAACGTATATCCTAAAGAATCAGGAGCATATACTGGAGAAGTATCACCTTTAATGCTTAAATCAATAGGAGTAAAATATGTAATTTTAGGACACTCAGAAAGAAGAGAATACTTCCACGAATCAGATGAATTCATCAATGAAAAAGTAAAAGCTGTTTTAGCAGCAGGAATGTTACCAATTCTTTGTATAGGAGAAAAATTAGAAGATAGAGAATCTGGAAGAACTGCAGAAGTTACTGAAACTCAAATTAGAGGAGGATTAAAAGGACTTACTGCTGAAGAAGCTGCAAAAGTTGTTGTTGCTTATGAACCAGTATGGGCAATTGGAACTGGAAAAACTGCAACTCCAGAAATGGCTCAAGAAACTCATAGACAAGTAAGAGACGTACTTGTATCAATGTTTGGTGAAGCTGTTGCAGAAGAAATGACAATTCAATATGGTGGATCAATGAAACCTGAAAATGCTGTTGAACTTCTTGCACAAAAAGATATTGATGGAGGACTTATTGGAGGAGCATCTCTAAAAGCTGCATCATTTGCTGAAATTGTTAAAGCTGGAAAATAATAGAAATAGGAGAAATAAATGAAAAAGAAACCTTTAATGTTAATGATATTAGATGGATGGGGAATCAATAAAAACCCTGAGCAAAAAAATGCAATAACTGCTGCAAACCCAGAAAATTTCTATAGATTACAAAAAGAGTATCCACACTCAGAATTAGAAGCATCTGGAGAAGCAGTTGGACTACCTGATGGACAAATGGGGAACTCAGAAGTTGGACACTTAAATATAGGTTCAGGAAGAGTAATCTATCAACCATTAGTTGAAATTTCAAAAGATATAAGAGAAGGGACTTTCTTTGAAAACCCTGTTTTAAAAGAAGCTTTTGAATATGCTCAAAAAGAGGGAAAACCTGTTCACTTTGGAGGACTTCTTTCAACTGGAGGAGTTCACTCACATATAGATCATCTTTTTGGATTATTAATGATGGCTAAAAAATATGGAGTAAAAGCATATATTCACGCATTCTTAGATGGAAGAGATACTCCACCAGAATCAGCTCTTGACTTTATTAAAACTGTAGAAGCTAAAGCTGCTGAAATTGGAGCTGGAGAGATAGCTACACTTTCAGGAAGATATTATGCAATGGATAGAGATAAGAACTGGGATAGAGTTCAAAAAGCTTATGATGCTATGGTATATGGAAAAGGAAATACAGCAGCATCAGCAGTTGAAGCTATGGAGAAATCTTATGCTGAGAAAGTAACTGATGAATTTGTAATTCCTACTGTTATTAAGCCTGAAGGAACTATTAAAAAAGGTGATGTATTCATTAACTTTAACTTTAGACCAGATAGAGCTAGAGAGATAACTAGAGCTCTTAATGATAAAGAGTTTACAGGATTTGAAAGAGAATACCTAGGATTAAAATACTATTGTATGCGTCAATATGATGCTACAATTGATGCTCCAGTAGTTTATGGAGAAAAAGATATTAACAACACATTTGGTGAAGTTATTTCTAGAGCAGGATTAAAACAACTTAGAACTGCTGAAACAGAAAAATATGCTCACGTTACTTTCTTCTTTAATGGAGGAAAAGAAGCTCAATATGAAGGAGAAGACAGAAAACTTGTAGCATCTCCAAAAGTAGCTACTTATGATCTTCAACCTGAAATGTCAGCTTGTGGAGTTACTGAAGGGCTAATGGAAGCTTTAAATTCAGATACATATGATGTTATCATCATCAATTATGCTAATCCAGATATGGTTGGACATACAGGAGTATTTGATGCAGCTGTTTCTGCTGTTAAGAAAATAGATCTATGTTTAGGAAAAGTAGCTGAAAAAGTATTAGAATTAGATGGAACACTATTAGTTACAGCAGATCACGGAAATGTTGAACTAATGGAAGATCCAGTTACTAAGATACCATTTACAGCTCATACAACAAATAAGGTTCCATTTATTATGATTTCTAATAAATATAAAAATTGTAAGTTAGAAGATGGAAAATTATCTGATATCGCTCCTACTATGCTAGAAATATTAGGATTAGATAAACCAGAAGATATGAATGGACACTCATTATTAGTAAAATAATTTTGGATAGAAGAGAGTTAAAGAGATTTAACTCTCTTTTTTTTATTTCTAAGGAAATTATAAATTGACTTTATATAAAAAATTTTTAATATTTTATAT
>OFOU01000018.1_pt1 | contig 152680 bp, 120 predicted proteins | sample 1542061 | NCBI WGS metagenome assembly OFOU01 (sample SAMN04209239, study PRJEB22552) | human gut metagenome | biome: gut; material: feces | host: Homo sapiens | place: USA: Oklahoma
TCTCCACCGCCAACGTCTCCGCCTCCGGTATCTCCACCGCCAACGTCTCCGCCTCCGGTATCTCCGCTGCCGGTGTCTCCGTCTCCGGTATCTCCGCTGCCGGTGTCTCCGCTGCCAGTGTCTCCGCTGCCGATATCTCCGCTGCCGGTATCTCCACTACCAGTATCTCCGGGTCCCGGATCTACCCAGTCTGTACTGTTGTCAATCCAACCGGAACCATCGTTTTCAAAGCTGATGCCTGTATTCTCATCCTCCGGTGTAACCTTCTGAACATCTTCCAGTTCTCCCAGTCCACTGACGATCTCAGCGATCTTGGTACTGATTTCCTGAACTGTACTGGATGGTGTATACGCCTCGTCTCCATAAAGGAATTTATGAAGGGCAATTACATTGGATACCAGATCCGCCTCTGACGTACCTTCTTTTGTAGGAACGATAACGCTTCCCTTAACATTGGAAAACTTAATGCTGGACGGGAAACCGGTTGTCTCATTCATACTGTAGCCGATCACTGTGGGCAGAAGCTGAAGGATCTCTGTTTTATCCATGGATGTGGATACCATAGGGAATACAGCATCCATGATCTTAAAGATAGTCGGAAGCCCTGCCTTTTTTGCCTTCTGAACGATCAGCTGGATAACCTTACGCTGTCTCTCTGTACGACCCATATCAAGACTCGCTGTGTATCGGATACGACAGTAGGAGGTTACCTGTACACCATTCAGATGAAAACGGTAATCAATTTTTTCAATGTCCTCAGGTCTTTCCGGACGTTCGATCGGTTCATACGGCTTACCGGTTTCTTTTGAAGTCTCTTCGCAATAACTGTTCATGTGTACGATCTCTGCGTAGGACATATCGATGTCAAGACCGTCCAGTGCGTCAACAATCTCTGTGAGAGCTGAAAAATTCACAGTAGCATAATCTGTAATATTCAGATCCAGGTTTCTGTTCAGCATATTGACTGCAGCTTCCGGGCTTCTCGCATAGGCAGCGTTTGCCTTGGAATAAGTATCGTCATAAACATTGAGAAGTGTATCTCTGTATACAGAAGCAAGCTTTACATCCTTTGTATCATTATTTACACTTGCAATGATCATGGTATCACTGTTCATGCCGCCGGTAGCGCTTTTATCTCTGTGGTCAATACCAAACAGCGCATAGGTGGTATATCCTGTCAGTTTTGATTCTTCCGCATTGATAGAATCCTGTACTTCCTGGTTTACCTCTATGGGCTGCGCGTTTTCTGTCTTGGGCTTTTCAAGCTTGTCCAGTCTGGAGTTGAGCTGTCCGTAAACATACAGACCTCCGATAAACAGAAGGAGTACAATGATCTCAACTGCAAACAGTATCTTTTTTGTCTTTGACCTTGGTTTTGCCATCTTCTTTCCCCTTATCTTTTTAATATGCATTTTTATTAATGAAACCTTTAAATATTGTCAGGAACAAAATCTTAATATCAAAACCAATGCTCCAGTTTTCAATATAATAAAGGTCACAATCAATACGTTTCCTGATGGATGTATCTCCCCGGTATCCATTTACCTGAGCCCATCCTGTCAGGCCGGGACGAACCTGATGTTTTACCATATATCTTGGAATTTCTTCCCTGAATTTCTCTACAAAGAAAGGGCGCTCCGGTCTTGGTCCCACCAGGCTCATGTCCCCTTTCAGAATATTAAAGAGCTGAGGAAGCTCGTCAATACTTGTTCTTCGCATAAACTTGCCGATTCCCGTTACACGGGGATCATTTTTCACCGTCCATGCCTTTTTTTCTTCTGATTCCGGCTGTATTTCCATGGAGCGGAATTTATACATCCAGAATGTTTTATTGTGAAGTCCCACCCGTTCCTGCTTATAGATCAGAGGACCGGGAGAAGTCGCTTTTATCAGAATACACATGAGAAGCATAACAGGTGAGGATACGATAATTGCGGCAATCGAGCCCAGAATATCCATTACCCGCTTCACCATGGCGTTAAAGGTATTACTCAGCGGCACATACCGGATATTGATCACCGGAAGGCCCAGAATATCTTCTGTATATGGCTTTGTAGGAATAATCTTATTGTAGTCCGGAATAAATTTTGTATGCACGCCTGACTTCTCACACATGGCAACAATTTCTTCCAGACGGTAATACTCGCTTAATCCAAGAGTGATCGCAATCTCGTCAAGCCTGTTTGCAGGAAGGATCACTGTCAGATTTGCAATTCTGCCGATCACCTTGATTCCTTTATACACAGTGCCTGCAGGAACATTATCATCCAGAATTCCTCTGACAATATAGCCCCACTGAGGATTTGCCTCGATCCTGTCAATATATTCCTCTGCCGCACGGCTGTAACCCACCAGTATGATCTGCTTCTGGTTCAGACCTTTTTTTCGCATATCCCTGAGCACGGCAAATATGAGCATACGGACGCCCCACTCCAGCAGAATGTTGACCACGCAGAAAATATATACTGTCAGTCGGGAAAAATCGCTCTCTTTCAGCATATATAAAAGAAATACAAAAATCAGCATTCCCAACACATTTGCCTTGATAATATTGGCAAGCATAAGCCTGCGTCCCTGCATATGAAGAGGCTCATAAAGAGTAAATGCCTGATATAACAGCAGATAGCCCGGTATAATAAAAATCAGAGCCAGCATGTACTGCTCAAAACTCAGTCCCTGTTCTGCCGAATAGGCAAAGGGTCCCATAAAACGCAGAAACCATGCGCTTATATAGGAAACTGCCAGTACAATTACATCTATCAGCATCTGAAGGCGGCTGAAATTCTTCTGATTATCCTGAATCAATCTCTGACACCTCAATCCATTTCGTCTATATTATAATAGTTGTTCTTCAAAATCAATGTTTTCTTAGGGTTTATTTTATAAAATTTCAGTGAAATTCTGTAATAAACACTTTACGCCGCCAGTCTCCGGAACATATTGACCCACAGCTCCACCTGGATCTTTGCGTAATTAGGCAGGTTTTTCAGAGAAAACTTCACTTTTTTTCCCTGGCGGCTGATACTGAACCCGTTTTTGATCCCTGCCAGATATTCCTTTCCCATTCCCTTTACGGTAAAGAACAGAAGCTTTGTTCCAAAGCCTACGATCAGAAACGGCAGGTTCAGGATGATCTGAAGCAAAGGCATATTTTTATAGATTAAATATACATTGTTTCTGGACGAGTATCTTGTCTTAAAGTGATTGTACCTGGAGCCGCTTGTGCCGCTTCCCACATGGTAAACCAGCGCTTCAGGGGCATACCAGTTTTCATAGCCGTAAATCCTGGCTCTGTAACCAATATCTGTATCCTCCAGATACGCAAAATGTTCCTCGTCAAAATACCCGATCTTTTCCAGTATTTTTTTTCGGTAAATGGCCGCTCCGCCGCAGGCGGCAAAAATCTGTTCTTCCTTTTCGTAGGTATGAATATCTTTTCCTTTTCCTCTGGCAAAGGACCATCCGAGAGCGCAGTAATAATTTCCTGCATCATCCAGCCTGTCCCTGTCATGATACTGAACCATTCTGGCTGCGCAGGAAAATGCGTTTTTGTGTCTTCGTATGGCGCTGAGCATCTGTTCCACAAAATCCTCAGCCACTTCTGTATCATTGTTAAGAAGCAGGACATAAGGAGCCTTTGCAGCACGGATTCCCTCGTTCACAGCTCTGCAGAAGCCATAATTCTCAGGAAGCTCTATAATATGGACCCATGAATAATTTCCGGCCACAAAAGAACAGCTTCCGTCTGTGGAGCCATTGTCTACAAAAATAACCTCAAAATTTCTTGCGGTCTGCCCTTCCAGACTTCCAAGCACGCTGTCCAGAAACGCGATCCCGTTATAATTCGGTATGATTACCGATACTTCCATAAGCCCTCCTTATTGCTTCTTCGTCATTCCCGGAAGAGGGCGAAGAGAATAATTCCATTTTGTAAGAGAAAGGTTCTTATTATAATAAGGGTCTCCCTTTTTCAGAATATCAATCCACTGGCACCGCATATATTCAATTTCCTCCTGGAAACGACGCACCTTCTCTTTATTGTCCTCTGCTCCCCGCGTTTTTGATTCCATATGATAAAGCTGCACATATGGATCATAGACGATCAGCTTATGATTCTTGCGAACCTTCAGACACAGATCCACATCATTAAACGCCACGGACAGCTTTTCGGTAAATCCGCCGGCCTCCTCAAAGGCTGTCCTCTTCATCATCATGCAGGCAGCTGTCACTGCGCTCATATCCTGAAGAATCGACGCCTTATGAAGATACCCGGTTCTGTTTGCCGGCATATCCACAAACATATGGCCTGCAATACCGCCAAGTCCGATCACGCAGCCCGCATGCTGAATCGTATCATCCGGATAGATCAGCTTGACGCCTGCCGCTCCCACCTCAGGGCGCTGACAGACACCCAGAAGTTCTTTGATCCATCCGGGTGTGATCACAGTCACATCATTATTCAGAAACAGCAGATATTCTCCGTTTGCATGGCGGACTCCATAGTTATTGATGGCAGAATAATTAAATTCTTTTTTCCATCTGAGAAGACGGATACGGGGATCCTGTGACAGTTCTTTATAATACTGAAAAATCTCATCTGTGGTACTGTTGTTTTCCACAATAATGATCTCATAATTCGGATACTCTGTTTTTTCTCTGATGGAATCAATACAGGCCTTCAGTGTTTCTTTTTCATCCTTGTTGGGAATAATAATAGAAACAAGGGGCTGACCCTGCACCGGATATTTCACCCGGAAAAATCCCAGATCCGGCGTATGACTTACGGTTCCTTCTGTTCCTGTCCGCTTCAGATGCGCTTCTATAGCCCGCTTTCCGGCGTCAAAAGCGTACATTTTGCTGGCAGGATTGTCTGCTGTAGAAGCCTTATGGGTACGCCAGTGATAGAGAATTTCCGGAATATGTCCTACTTTTTCCGCAGTTTCTATACAGCGGAAGATAAAATCATGATCCTGGGCTCCGTCAAATTCCTGACGGAATCCTCCAACCTTTTGTACAATGGAACGTCTTACCACAAAAAAATGGCAGATATAGTTGTTTGATCTCAGAAGATCCAGATTAAAATCCGGTTTCAGATGAGGCTGAAAATGCTCGTCAAGCTCAGTTGTCACCTTATCTTCATCTGTATACACCGCATCAAGAGTTCTGTCCTCATCCAGCGCACGGACGATCTCATAAAGAGCATTGGGTGCAAGCAGATCGTCATGATCCAGAAGTCCCACAAATTCTCCCCGGGCCATCTCAAGAGCCGCATTTGTGTTTCCTGCAATCCCCTTATTTTCTGTAAGTTCACTGACCCGGATACGACTGTCTTTTTTTGTGTACTCTTCCAGGACCTTTTTCATTGCTCCATCCTCAGGACTTCCATTTGCAATACAAAGCTCCCAGTTTCCATAGGTCTGAGCAAGAAGAGAGTCTATCATCTGAACCAGAAACTTTTCCGGTGTACGGTATGCAGGCACTGCCACACTGATCAGAGGACTGTACTCAAAATGGTGGTGTCTCTGTTTCTCAAGCGCTGCTTCATCAGGCACATAAGCCTCATACCACGGTCCGTAAGGAACTTCCTCCGGCTCAAATCTTTCGTGAAGCCTTATCCAGAACTCCTTTGGTCCGTAATGCTTCAGATAGCGGAATCCCTTTTGTATGGTGTAGGGGCTGAGTTTTTTTAACATCCTTCCCCACTGGATCCTGCCGGCTGAACTTTTTTCTTTATTCATATAAAACCTCGGTTTATTGTCATTTTACATTGTTTTTACATAGAATCCGAGTTTATTTTATCATTACGTCCCGGGTTTTGCAAGGCTGAACGTGTGTATCAGTATTCCGGCCTCACAAAAGTGTTGAATTACATAAAAAAATGGGATATGATAGATTTTGTAACAGTTTCCGCCGCACAGGGGATTATTCACCCGGATATTGCGGCACACTACCTTTATTTACCGAACCTATTACAGGAGTATACTTTATGAAAATAAAAAAATTATGCGCCGGGCTTTTTGCCCTGGGAATGGCTTTTTCCCTGATGCTTCAGACACCTGTCAGCGCCGCAGAGGCAGCTTCCGGAATTACCACCAACGCAGTTCCGGGCTGGCCCCAGGGAGCCGATATCACTTCTACCGCCGCAGTTGTCATGGAGGAGTCAACAAATACCATTGTCTACGCAAAAAATATGGATCAGCAGCTTTTTCCCGGAAGTACGGTAAAGATCATGACAACTCTTCTGGCACTGGAAAACAGCCAGCTTACCGACCAGGTTACCATGACTGCTACCGGCGTTTCCGGCGTTACTGACGGCGGAGCCAATATTTCCGCCAATCTTGATGAAGTTTTTACCATGGAGCAGTGTCTGTACGCTATTATGCTGGTATCTGCCAATGACATTGCCCTGCAGGTTGCCGAACATCTTGGAGGCTCTGTGGAAGGCTTTGTACAGATGATGAATCAGAGGGCTGCCGAGCTTGGATGCACCAACACAGTGTTTACCAATCCTACCGGTCTTTCTGATGAAAACCAGCACACTACTGCTCATGACATGGCTCTTATTATGCAGGCCGCCATGGAAAATGAAACTTTCCGTACCATTGCAGGAGCCCTTTCCTATACTATCTCTCCTACCAACATATCAGGAGGCGAGCGGGTACTGACAAATAATTTCTCCATGATGAGCGCTGCCAATGCCGCTTATTATCAGAACTGTCTTGGAGGACGGGAAGGATATACGGACGCTTCCGGCAGCACTCTTGTATGCGGGGCAGAAAAAAACGGAGTAACCCTGATCGCAGTTGTGCTTCAGGGCGCATCCGGCACCACAGCTGCCGAAGCCGGAAGCCTTTTAAATTATGGCTTTGACAACTTCCAGATGCTCTCTCTTGGCGATACAGACTTTAACATGCTTTCCGGCGGAAATGTTTATGTTCCTGTGGGAACCGCTGCCGACTCTCTTACCACCAAAGACGGCACACCAGAAAACGGTCAGTACACCCGTCAGTATTACTTTGGAAACGCTCCGGTAGGAACCTCGGTAATGGCTGCCGTACAGGAACAGGATACTGCCCTTACAGATGAGGGTCAGAAAAATATGGACGCTGCCAGAAGCTACTCCGAAAAGCATACTGCAGTTCCTTATTATGTGATCGCCGGCGTGGGGATTCTGCTTCTTGGTTTTCTGATCTACCGAATTGTAAAAACCGCAAAATCCTGACAATCAGAAAAAATTTCTTGAAAAAAACTTTTCCATACGGTACAATACTCTTGATATAGGGGAGTAGTCAGCACTGTATGGTGCGATTAAGTCAACACCTTGAGCCTCCGGCTCTGGCTTAATCTATACCTTATGCTTTTGGTATACGACAAGACCTGTGTTCCGCATTCAGGGGAGCACGGGTCTTTTTTACTGAAAATATTCAGGCAGACTTTCCCGTGAAAAAAATCAGGAGGAACCAGTATGGATTTTTTAATTTCCGGCATCACATCTATCACCCCCCAGCAGATCGTTATGTACGTGATCGGCGCTGTGCTGATCTGGCTTGCCATTAATAAGGATCTGGAACCGGTACTGCTTCTGCCTCTGGGATTCGGAGCAATTCTTGTAAACCTTCCTGCTTCCGGTGTTCTGAATCAGACACTTGCAGGTATCGGTGAAACAAATGGTATTATCGAGTGGCTGTTCAATGTAGGTATCGAGGCTTCCGAGGCAATGCCTCTGCTTCTGTTTATCGGAATCGGCGCCATGATCGACTTCGGACCTTTGCTGTCCAACCCGAAGCTGTTTCTTTTTGGCGCAGCCGCACAGTTCGGTATTTTTGCCGCAATCGTTGTTGCATGTTTCCTGGGCTTTGACTTAAAAGACGCTGCATCTATCGGTATCATCGGAGCAGCCGACGGCCCTACTTCCATCCTTGTATCTCAGGTCCTTGGCTCCAATTACATAGGGCCTATCGCTGTGGTGGCATATTCCTACATGGCGCTTGTTCCTATTATCCAGCCTATGGTCATCAAGCTTCTTACAACAAAAAAAGAGCGCTGCATCCATATGGAATACAAACCGGCTACTGTTTCCAAAAAAGCAAAGATCATTTTCCCGATCGTTGTTACTTTTATTGCTGGCCTTGTAGCCCCAATGTCCGTTTCTCTGGTAGGATTCCTGATGTTTGGAAACCTTCTCCGCGAGTGCGGTGTGCTGAACAACCTTTCCGATACTGCACAGAACGTACTGTCCAATCTGGTTTCCCTTCTTCTGGGTATTACCATTGCGTTCAGTATGAAAGCTGATACTTTTGTAAACAAAGAGACTCTCCTTATTATGGTAATCGGTCTTTGCGCATTTATCTTCGATACAGCTGCAGGCGTGCTTTTTGCAAAGCTTATGAATCTTTTCTCAAAAGAAAAGGTCAATCCTATGATCGGCGCCGCAGGTATTTCCGCCTTCCCGATGGCAGCCCGTGTCGTACAGAAAATGGCGCTGAAAGAAGACCCCAGCAATGTTCTGATCATGCAGGCTACAGGTACAAACGTATCCGGTCAGATTGCTTCTGTTGTTGCAGGTGGAGTTATCCTGAATGTCGTTGCAAGTATTCTGTAAGAGAAAGGAGATATCTCTATGAATTCTGAGCTTATTATGCAGGCACTTGAGGTTATGTGGAAAGGAATGCTGAGTATTTTTACAGTAATCATTGTCCTTACAATCCTTGTATACCTGATCAATAAATTTCTGAAATAGGTTTCAAAAAAGGAGCTTCCGCAAAGTGGATTTCCCTTCCACTTTTGCAGAAACTCCTTTTTTTATTTGGCATAGGATCACAGTTCTCCCCGGCTCTCTGCTCCCGATACATGATCTTTATTTCTGGGGAAACGCAGCCTGATACACCTCCTCCTGCTCCGGCAGGTGGGTAACATAGCCTACAGGGATTTTGTTTTCTGTGGCTTCGATTATTTTTCTGGCTCCCTCTACGCCAAAGGCTCCGCACAGCTCAATACAGTCAATTCCATTTTCATACAGGTTTCTGGCTGTCCGGCAGGCATCTTCTATATCTGCAACGCCGATCAGCTGAGACACGCCGTTATGGATTGTCGCTTTATCTGTTTCACTGTTAAATTTTCCCATAATTAAAAATGCAAACTTCATTCTTTTACCTCCATTTTCAGACATATTTCTGATAAATCACCTGGAATTCCTTATTCCTGAGCCTTGCTTTTTCATCTGCTGCAAAAGCTTATTTTCTTATTCACTTTTTACCTTCGCTTTGTATCTCTTCCACTGAGGCACTGCCCTGGTCACTGCAAACAGAACCCAGAATACTGCACTTCCGGCTACTCCCGCCTTCAGACCCGGAGCCTCAAATTTCAGTTCCAGACTGTGATCCCCCTCCGGGAGCCGACATGCCAGAAAGCCAATATCGCCTCTTAAAAGTTCTGTTTCTTTTCCGTCAACAGTAAGGCTCCAGCCTTTTTCGTAGGGAATCATAAACACTCCATAGCCGTCAGCTTCCGCATGAACGGTTCCTGTAATATAAGCATCCTTTTCCGGAGTATCCAGAATGATCTCTGAGGCTTCCATTACCTGCCTGTCCTGTTCGGAAACAACGCTTTCAATATCAGAAACCTCTTCCAGATCTGTAATCTCATATGCCGGATCATCCTCTGAAGATTTCACAGTTTTGTTTTCTGCCTCAGAGTTTCCGCCACCTTTCAGCACCTCTTTCTCTGAGCCCTCTCCTTCTTCTGGAAGAGCGATCACACTTTCCAGAAGCTCATCTCTGTTTTCCTCCGTGCACAGAGCCTTCATACTTTCCTCTGTCACCGCATCCGTATAAAAATGCGCGGTTCCTGCCTGAGCCTCATTCTCATGGATATAAAGGCTTCCCACCCTGTCAAGAAGCTTCCAGCCATCCTGAGGTGTTTCCTGTCCGGAAAGCAGATAGCGTATTCCAAGGAACGCCGCAAGACGGTTCTCTTCTACATTGTTCCAGAAGGTGTAATGGTTCTGATCCGCAAAAAACAACTCCGGACAGCAGGTTTCCACAAATTCCTTCACATAGCCGTTCATAACGGAATTATAAGAAGAAATACCATTATAGCCCTGAGCGGAGGCATCCATGGCAACTGTTCCTGATATGTAATCCTTTTCCACCCGGTAAAAGCTCTGGTCTTTCTGTTCCAGATAATCCAGACACTGCCCCAGGTCTGCCCGATACATTTCTCTGAAAAAATCCTGTGGCTTGTTCATTTCTGCCCGGTATTTTGTTTCTTTATCATCTGATTTCCTGTCAGCCTCATACTGAGCCATTTTCTGCTCCATAAGCTCTGCAGGTGTATCGGTTTTCTTCATGGTAACTCTTGCCTGAAAATTCGCTGCTCCCTCGGACGCTACATTCACCAGAAGAGCCAGCGCCAGCACAGCCATAAGCCCCTGCCGCACAGCCTGCTTATATACAAAATTTAAAAGAACAAGACACACTGCCATCACGGTTCCTGTCACTGCCAGAATCAGGATATTTCTTTTATATTCTGCAAAGCCTGCCTGTTTCCAGCCTTCCAGATATGCCCAGCCCATAAGAACTGTTACCGCCAGTATTAAAGTCAGACAGAGCTTTCCGCCCTTTCTCAGATAATCCCACATCCATGCCATTGCCATAAGAAAAAACGGGATCAGAACAAAGGTATATCTTTGCGTAGGCTTTGTGAAATAATTAAACACTGTTCCTCCAACCGGAAAGACCACGCCAATAAAAATCAGAACCGCAGCGCTGTACAGCACTGTTTTTGCCCTTTTTTTCATCTGGGCCTTGCGCAGTACAAAAAAGAACTGGACATTCAGAAACACTGCCAGTACAGAGCAGAAAAAGATGGGATCCTCATAATAGTTCATGGCATAGGACTGAGGGCCTTTGGCAAGGCCAAAGCCGTTCTGCAGATTGCTGGAAAACAGATGCTTTATCATGGAATCATAGACCTTTGTGTGATAAGGAGTAAAGCACTGCTGAAGCCACTGCAGGAATCCGGTTCCCTGGCTGTCAAGCCGAGAAGAAACATTCAGAAGCACCTCTGCCATGGGAAGAAATACCACAAGGCTCATCCCCACACCCAGAAGGATTTCTCCGCAGCCCAGCAGAAATCTCCGCACTCTCTGTGCCAGTGTCAGATCATCCACCATCAAAATCCTGAAAAGAAGATAAAGTCCTGTGGCAGCCAGACACATGTAGGTGAAATACACGCTGTAGATTCCGCAGAGAAATACCATCACCGGAAAGAATCCTCTTCCTTTTTTCTTCTGGATAAATTTTTCGCAGAAAAGCAAAAGCAGAGGAATGTAGATCACTGCTGTTCCAAACTGATAATGCTGTCCCCACACCAGAAGGAAACCGCTGAAGCCGTATGCATAGGAGACAGCCAGCTTTGCCCTGGGACTAAAGGAAAACTGAGATAAAAACCAGTAAAAGACCAGCCCGGCTGTCAGCATTTTTATAATCTGTATCACACTCAGATACATCAGCATATGTGCAGGCCCCAGGATTACCCCAAGGCCGTACAGCAATATCAGGAAGGGATCAAACAGATTAAAATTAAAAAGATTCACTCCCAGTCCATTGGAAAAATCCCACAGAGAAAAGCTTCCGTCCCGGATGTCATTGACAATGGCAGTGTAATTCATAATATACTGCTGCCAGGTGTCGCTTCCGATATCGTTAAAAATCATCAGCTGATCTCCCAAAAGATAGTCCTGGAACATAATCAGACTGCTGAATGCCATCAGCAGAAACAGAAGCGCAGGATATTTCAGATCTTTTCCACACCATTTAGTAAAAGCGGTGGCTTTATCCACCGCTCTTTTTTTCTTATGTGTATTATCCATATCTGCTTACATGATCTCCTTCAGATAACGGGCAAGGGCATCCTGCCAGTCCGGAAGACGGGTAAAGCCATGCTCTGTCAGCTTTTTCTTTTCCAGACGGCTGTTGGAAGGTCTCTTTGCCTTTGCCGGATACTGATCGGAGCTTACCGGAGTTACAGTTACGTTCATTCCTGCCTGACGGAAGATCTCCTTTGCAAAATCACACCAGGAAATATATCCTCCCTCATTTGTCACATGATACTTTCCGTACTCTTCTTTTTCCAGCATATCTACAAGAAGCCGGGCCAGATCATAGGTGTAGGTAGGAGTTCCGATCTGGTCGTCCACAACAGTCAGTGTATCATGTGTTTTTCCCAGATTCAGCATAGTCTTGATAAAATTCTTTCCATTGACGCCAAATACCCAGGCAATACGCACAATATAATGCTTGTCGGTATATTTTTCTACTGCAAGCTCGCCCTCATATTTTGTCTGACCGTAAACATTCAGCGGCTGTACCACCGGATCATCCGGTTCCCAGGGACGGGTTCCCTGACCGTCAAACACGTAGTCTGTGCTTAAATAGATCATTGGGATATCCATTTCTCCGCACATTCTGGCAATGTTTTCGGTTCCCTCTGCATTGACCTTGCGACACATTTCTACTTCATCCTCTGCCGCATCCACTGCTGTCCATGCAGCGCAGTGAACCATTTTGTCCGGGCGCACCTCTTCCATCACTCTGCGCACAGCCTCTGCGTCTGTGATGTCCATTTCCGCCACGTCTACGCCTACTCCCTCATAGCCTCTTTTTGCAAGCTCGTTCATTACATCGTGGCCAAGCTGTCCGTTTACTCCTGTAACCAATACCTTCATACCAAACCTCCTATATCCTTTTCAGTGAAAAATCCTGGCTCTTCAATGTCAGATTCGGATTATAATAGGGATCTCCGTCCCTCATAATATCCGGCCAGCGTCTTTCAAAAATCTGAATTTCTTTATTAAACCGCGCAACCTTTTCCGGTGTGTCCTCAAGGCCTCTTGACTTTGACTCATAATGATACAGCTCTGCATAAGGATTATACACAATAAGATAGCCTGCGGCTCTCAGCTTCATACAGAAATCAATATCATTAAAAGCAACTGCCAGCTCCTCAGTAAGGCCTCCCACCTCATTAAAGGCGGACCGTTTTACCATCATGCAGGCTGCTGTAACTGCGCTGTAATCCTGAGCGCAGATGATTCTGTGGCAGTAGCCTGTGGTTCCTCTTGGCTGCAGCACAAAGCAGTGTCCTGCAATGCCGCCGAAGCCAATGACAACTCCCGCATGCTGAATGGTGTCGTCCTCGTAATACATTCTTGCTCCCACAGCGCCCACATCGCTTCTCATGCAGTAGCCCAGAAGCTGCTCCAGACAGTCCTCATTGATAATTTCCGTATCATTGTTCAGAAGCAGGATATATTCACCCTTTGCAAAAGTGGCTCCGTAATTATTGATAGCAGAATAGTTAAACTCTCTGTCCCAGTAAACCACATGAGCCTTTGGATTCTCTGCCTCCAGCTTTTTATAATACTGGAAGGTTTCCTCCTCCGTACTGTTGTTTTCTACAATAATATACTCGTAATTCTGATATGTGGATTTTTTGTCAATGGAGTCCATGCACCGCTTCAGATCTGCAATATGATCCTTATTGGGAATAATAATGGAGATCAGCGGATCATGGTCCCGGATAAACCTTGTGCGGTAAAGACCCAGAAACTCTCCCTGAAGCACCTCAGCGTTGATCCCGGTTCTCTTATAATGCTCTTCAATAGCCCGTTTTCCTGCCTCAAAGGCATAGGTCTTGCTTTCCGGGTTCTCTGCTGTGGAATCCTCATGGCAGCGCCAGTGATAAAGGATCTTGGGAATATGATAAATCTGTTCCGGCTTTACATTTTCCACACAGCGGAAAATAAAATCATAATCCTGAGCCCCGTCAAACTCCTTACGAAGCATTCCAACCTGACTGATGATCTCTCTGTCCACCACAAAAAGATGGCAGATGTAGTTTACCGTACACAAAAGATCCGGATTGTAATCCGGCTTAAAATGAGGCTGGAAAAACTTATGGCCATCCATGGACATTTTATCCTCATCGGAATAAAGAATACGGATGTCCCTGTTTTCATTTAATGCCTTTACGCACTGGAACAGCGCGTGAGGCGTCAGCTCATCATCGTGATCTGCAAAAGCAATGTAATCGCCTGTGGCAGCCTCAATTCCCGCATTGGTATTTTCAGAGATCTGCAGAGCCTTCTCATGATAGATCACTTTAATCCTTTCATCTGAAGCAGCCAGAGATTCCAGAAGCTTACGGATGGGAGAATCGGCTCCGCTGCCGTCCGACAGACAAAGCTCCCAGTTTGGATAGGTCTGAGCCTTTACAGTATCCACAAGCTGGCGGAGATATTTCTCCGGCGTTTTATATAAAGGCACCACAATGGAAATCCTGGGCTGATATTCAAATTTTGTCCTTCTCTGCTTTTCCAGCTCCTTTGAGCCTGGAAGATGGCGGACGATCCATTTCTGATAGGGAATCTCCCTTGTGGACGCAGTTTTTACCTTGGATACCACCTTGCCTACCATAGCTGCGCTTCCCTGGCTTTTCCAGTACCTGAGACCTTTTTTTGCATATTTCTCTATTTTTTTCCGAAAAACAACAGCCGGATTCAAATGAACAATATGGACTGATTTTGTGTCTCCTGCGTAAAAAACAAGATACAGAAGCTTTCCGGTAAGATTTGTAAGTTCCACAAAAAATCCGGACTTGTCTTTGCTGTCCATTTCCTCATAAAGCTGTTCCACATCCACACGCTCGGTACGAAGGATCTCCGCATTTAATTTCTGTTTGTTTTCATCAAAAATATGGATTTTGACCGGCTCGTCTGCAACTGCCCAGCCTCTGATCCGGAGAAACCCCTGCTGCACTTTTTCCTCTTCAATAAAAAACTGAGGCTTTCCCCTTCTTTTTTCCAGCTCTCTTGCTGAAACAGAAAACCAGCAGATCTGCCGGTCCGGCATATCCGCATATACAGTCAGCTTCTGACACCCTTCCAGGGACTGAGGAAGACGCACAGACGCAGTGATCCTCTCGCCTCTCATCAGATCCGGATCTTTAAATCTTTCCAGAGCGCTGACTACCTCCAGGCGCTGAATTTCCGCCTTTACCTCAGAGCCGTCCAGACAGGCGCGCATTTTTGCTTCCTTTGGCCAGGTTCCCTGCAGAATATACTGACAGGGATCCTTCAGGTGAAACCGGTCCTTTGTTACCTCAAAAATCTCTCTTGACATATCCAACCTCACAATTTCTCAGTCTTCTCTCAGGGAACAGTCGCCCTCTGTCACAGACAGATTGGGACTGTAATAAGGATCGCCATTTTTCAGCTGATCTTCCCATTTTTCCCGAAAACGTGTTATTTCCTTTTCAAAACGGTACTGTTTCTCAGGAGTATCCTCCAGACCTCTTGATTTGGATTCATAGTGATACAGCTCCGCATAAGGGGTAAAGACGATCTTTTTGCCCATATCCCTTATTTTCATGCAAAGATCAATATCATTAAAGGCCACACGGAAGCTTTCGTCAAATCCTCCCACTGCCCGGAAATCACGGGCATCCACAAGCATACAGGCTGCTGTCACAGCGCTGATCTCCTGAACGCTTACCATTCTTCCGAAATATCCTGCATCTTCCCTGGACGCCCGGCACATCACATGACCTGCAATACCGCCAAGGCCCAGAACTACACCGGCATGCTGAATGGTATCATCCGGATAATACAGCTTGGCTCCCACAATGGACACCTCTTTCTGCTGGCAGATTCCAAGCATTTCCTCCATCCAGTCAGGGGTCAGGATCTCCACATCATTGTTCAGAAACAGAAGATATTCTCCCTTTGCCTGCTCTGCGGCAAAATTATTTATGGAAGAATAATTAAACTCTTTTTCCCACACAAGAACTCTTACCCTTGGGTAACGCTCATGAAGCTTCTCATAATAGGCAAAGGTTTCTTTTTCCTCACTGTTGTTTTCTACCACTAAAACCTCATAATTCTCATAGGAGGTGCGCTCCGCCATGGAAGAAAGGCACAGCTCCAGATCTTCTGTATGATCTTTGTTTGGAATGATCACAGAGATCAGGGGCTTTCCCTGAATCTCCAGTCTGCTTCTGTACCATCCGGGCCGTTCTGTCATCTCCACCTTTGCCGGGATCCCCATTCTCTTATAATGCTCTTCCACGGCTTTTCGTCCTGCTTCAAAAGCATAGGCCTTGCTTTCCGGATCTGCTGCCGTGGAATCCATATGACAGCGCCAGTGATACAGAACCCTGGGAATATGGATGATCTTCTCTGCCTTTTCACAGCAGCGGAAAATAAAATCAAAATCCTGGGCTCCGTCAAATTCTTTTCGGAAATATCCCGCCAGCTCTGCCACCTGTCTCTTTACCACAAAAATATGGCAGATATAATTATTATCCCGGAAACGGAACAGGTTGAAATCCGATTTAAAATGAGGATCAAAATAATGCTGTCCGTCCATGCTGACCTTATCCTCATCTGTGTATACTACATCTGCATCCTGATCGTTAATGGCCTTTACAATTTCAAACAGCGCGTCAGGCTCCAGAGTATCGTCATGGTCGCAGAGCATCAGGTATTCTCCTCTGGCAAGCTCCATGGCCTTATTGGTGTTCACAGAAATCCCGCCGTTGGATTTCAGCTTTTTATAGCTGATCCTTACCTCATGTCTGTAATTTTTTTTCAGAAACTCATGAACTGTTTCATCCGGACTTCCGTCTGCCAGACAAAGCTGCCAGTTTCCATAGGTCTGCTTTCTTACAGATTCAATCAACTCCTTCAGATAGGGAAGGGGCGTACAGTAAAGAGGGATCACAATACTGATCAGAGGCTTTCTGTCAAAGGAAGTATGCTTCTGCTTCCATGCCTGGCGCCGGTTCAGAGAATGGCGTTTCAGCCATTGTTCATAATCTCCCTGAGTGTTTTCCTGACGGTTCAGAATCCTGTTAAAAAACCCTTTTGGCCTCTGATCTTTACGAAGCTTCTGAACATCTATTTCATAAGTTTTTTCCACGGAAGCTCCCGTAAATTTAAGCAGAAGCTTTTTTCCGGAAATTTCATCTATAGAAGCTGAAATACGGAATCCGATTTCCTGGTTTTTATAAATCTCATCAAGGCTGCAGCGCTCCGCCACATCCGGCCTCCGCCCTCTGCTTATCCTGCAGGCAAAAGAACTTCCGTCCTGATTTAAAGCGGTGATTTCTGTCTCACCCCTCTGATCCACAGCCCAGCCCTGGATTTCCAGCATGGTATCATAAAGGATTTCCACTCTGTCCAGGTGATATTCCAGCAGGCTTTGTTTCAGAAAGCTTTTCAGCTCGTCTGAGCTTTTCTTCCACACAGATACCCGCTGTTCTCCGTCTGTAAGAAACAGCTCAATCTGCTGAAACTGTTCTGCAAGCTGATCTGCCTTAGGAATCCTCAGCCGGAACCCCGGAAGGAACTCTCCAAAGTCCGCTTCCAGAGCCTGAGCCACATCCGGTCTTTCATATCTCTCAGGATCAGCCAGAACAAGCTCCTGATTTCCGTCTCCCACCAGACAGAAGCTCATTTCCTGTCTGTCGGATCCGGCGTACCAGCCGCCAAGGATTAACACCTGTTCATGTCTGTCATCATATTTTTCTTCATCAATGCTGAAGCGCAATTCTTCCATATTTCATCCTCATTCTGTCTGATCTGAAGGCCGGAATTTTGCCATCAGACCTTTTTTCTGTCATTTCTCTCTGACAGCTTATTTTTTCTTAATGCTTCTGTACAATTTCCAGACTTTTGTATTTTCCATCTGACTGATCTTTTCTTTCAGTCTGCAGATCTCTTCATCCTTTTCCGCTGACACCAGGCCAAAGCTCTTCCAGAACTTTTCCCCTGCGTCCTGAGCTTTCATGATCTCAATTTCAATCCTGAGCCTTTTCTCTCCGCTGATATTTCCGATCACAAACTGAGGATCTCCCCCGCCGAAATAATAGCTGTCAGCTCCTACCGGAAAACCGTTTGTGGTAAAGTCTGCCTTTATGTCATTTTCAAAAACAAGCTTCCGAAGGATCAGACCACCTGCTGCTTCTCCCGGATCAAGACGGAGATTCTTCACATTGTCCGGAATCTCAAGCTCCATGCTGACTCCTGTTCTGCTCATGGGATAGACTTCTGAATCTTCCTCAGAAAATCCCTTGCCCCGGTCAAAAAACACCTGAAGCCTCCGCTCTGCTCCTGCTGCCCTCATCTGCTCATAATAGGGAAGAATCTCCACCTTGCCCGGAGAAACATCTTCATACATGGAAAGAAGAGGCACATGACTTCCCTGCATATACTTCTGGAAATTCCTTTCCATTTCTCCGTAAACAGCAAGCTCCTCCTGAGTAATACCTGCTTTGCCATAAAAATCCCTGTCCTTCAGAACACGGCGCTTTCCGTCGCTTTCCAGATAATAATGGATCATCCGGTACAGGATAAAGCCTGCAGGAACCGGAAAGTCAAAAGTCCACTCATAATCGATCACAACCTGTCTGTCCTTCAGAATCAGAATATTGGCAGGAACCAGGTCAATATTGGACATTTTTGCGCAGGAATACTCTCCGGTCAGTTCTACGTCCCCGAATACCTGTACAAACTCCGGCGTTTTGATAAAGGTATCTGTGCTGTGAAGGTTCTGAACCTTTTTCAGATAATAAAAGAACAGTTCCTCCAGTTCAAAAAATTTCCCCTGAGCCAGAAGCTGATCCAGTTTTTCTTCCAGAGTCATTCCCTCCAGATATTCCAGCCTTGCAGCCTTATTTACTGTTTTGCAGAGATTAAGCTCCAACCCCTGCTTTTTATAGTCTTCTGTAAGCTCTGTATAAATCCGCTCCAGACGGGCTGTATGCTCACAGGCCTTTTCATTTGCCGGAAGCTTCTGCACATATCTCTCAAACCTTCCCGGCTCACAGATATCTGTTCTCAGGGCAAAGCGCGCGTCCCGCTCATTGGAAAACTTGGTATACACAATCTCCGGGCAGATCTGCTCTTTTCCGATCAGAAGAAGAAACGAATTGGAAAACTCCGGAAACATATCATTGTCCAGAAGAGAATCATACACAGGAGATTCCTGAAAAAGCTGCAGGCGCAGCCGGTCAAAGTTTGTCTCCATACGATTCAGCTCGCCCTTTAAAGGAAGACGCCTGTCAGAATATATGGTCATGGGAAGCTTGTAATCCGGAAACGGATAATACCACTGCGCTTTCAGATTCCCTGCTTTTTCCAGAATTTCTGTAAGCTCTTTTTGGGTAAAGGTTTTTACGCCCTTTGTTGTGGGATAGCCCTCAAGTCCCTCGAAAAGGGTTCCAAAGTGATCCTCTGTACAGCCTGCCCAGTATTTCAGTCCAAAACGGTTTTCGATGGCAAGAACGATCTGTCCGCCCGGTTTCAGATGACGGGCAATGGTTTTCAGAAAATCCACATAAGGGGTGTCGCTCTGAATATAGTTTTCCCCATACTCAAAAACGCCGATCAGAGTAATGTAATCATACTTCTCCGTCAGCGCAGGCTCGATCTCCTGAAAATTCCCCATAAGTATTGTGAGATTTTCACAGTCCTTATGTCTCCAGGCATTGATCTCACTTCGTTTTTTTGACAGCTCAATACAGGTGACCTTCTCTGCTTTTTTACAGAGCGCACCTGTAATAGCTCCACAGCCGGAGCCGATCTCCAGCACATTTTCCTTTCCGGTAAACGGAAGCCAGCTTAAAATATTTTCCCTTACATGGGAAAAATGATAGAGAATGGGCCAGCTTTTCCTCTCTGCGATCACCTGGTTCCATTGCTCCTTTGGATAAGTTCTGGCAATTTCCAGCATCTCATCCTCTATGGCTCCGTCACTGTATAAATCCTGTCCCGGATAACAGGTATCATCCAGGACTGCCTTACCGATTTTTTCTATCATGCTTTTTCTCCGTAGCGAATCTCCACTTTTGAGTTCATATCATAAAATCCAACAGTGTTCTTGTTGGAAACCACTGTGATATTACATGCGTCATACAGTCTGTGGAAAACTGTAAACTCACCATCCTTGTACCCGGTGCAGCCAAAGGAAAGAAGATATTCCCCTCCCTGCAGGAACATTTCCTGCTCAAAGGTCACTGTACAGCTATCTCCTGCCTGAGAGTGTTCCACAGATTTCTTTTCAAACAGAGTATTGGTTCCTGTGATCTCTGTACCCTTAATATCCTTAAAGGTATAAGCCATGATCGGTTCCTGAATATCCTGATGAAATACCACCTTCATACGGATGCGGAAGCTGCTGCCCTTTTCAATGGTATTGGTACAGCGGTCCTTGTCATCCAGAACTGCAAAATCCACAATCTCCGCAAGCTTGGTACCATATTCCAGCATATTGGGATTTACCTGGAACTGCTGGCTCCAGCTTTCTTTCTGCTCTTCTTTCTTTTCCTCTGCCTTTGCAGGATCCTGGCCTACCAGAAGCTGCTTGTACATATCCACCATCTGTTTTGGAGAACCTTCTTCCAGCTTCACTCCCTTATTCAGAAGAATCACTCTGTCACAGTACCGGGAAATACTGCTTAAATCGTGGCTGACAAAAAGAATGGTTTTTCCCATCTTTTTAAATTCTTCAAATTTCCGGTAGCATTTTGCCTGAAAGAACACATCACCTACAGAAAGCGCCTCGTCAACGATCAGAATTTCCGGATCAATGTTAATGGCAACTGCAAATGCCAGACGGACAAACATACCGCTGGAATAAGATTTTACAGGCTGATAAACAAAATCTCCGATATCTGCGAAGTCCAGGATATCCTGAAGTCTGGCATCCACCTCTTCTTTGGAAAATCCCATCATGGTTCCGTTGAGATATACGTTTTCGATTCCTGTATATTCCATGTTAAAGCCGGCTCCCAGCTCCAGAAGAGCGGAAATCCTTCCGTCCACCTTCACCTCTCCTGCCGTAGGGTTCAGAACTCCTGTAATGATCTTCAGGATGGTGGACTTTCCGGAACCGTTTGTTCCGATGATGCCCACAGTTTCGCCCCGCTCTACCTGAAAATTCACGTCTCTTAAAGCATAATGCTCTCTGACCGGAACCTTAAAGCCCAGAGTTTCCCGCAGTCTGTCTGAAGGCTTATTATATAATTTATACATCTTGTCCAGATGTTTTACCTGAATTGCAAATTCACTCATTTTTTTCTCCGTTTACAGTACATCTGCAAAATGTACCTGAAGTTTTTTGAACAGTCTTGTTCCAAGGAAAAACAGCACCAGGGTAAAAGCCCAGAAATAAAGGGTCAGGGCCGGATGCTGCCAGAATCCCACATGATCGATCAGGGAATCACGATATCCCTGTACCACATAAAATACCGGATTCAGCTTCAGGATCTTTGTAAGGATCCCTGTAAGACCAAGGTCGCTGAAATTCCACATAATGGGAGTTACCCATACCCCTACCTGAAGTCCGATGTTGATGATCTGGCTGAGATCCCGGAAAAATACCACCACCGCGCTGGAAAAATAAGTCACTGCCAGAATCAGCATAAAAATACAGAAGCTGTAATAAATAAGCTGAAGGGCATACCAGGTAGGCGGATAGCCCATGCAGGTATAGATCACCAGAACGATCAGCACAAAAAAGCAGTGGACAAACCCGGCTGAGATCACTTTTACCACAGGAAGGATACGAATATTAAAAACAACCTTTTTTACCAGATAATTATATTCCAGAAGAGAATTGGTCCCGCCGATCAGCCCGTCCTGGAAAAAGAACCAGGGCACCAGTCCGGCTACCAGCCAGAGAACAAAAGGAACTCCTCTGTCCGCTCCGCCTCTTAAAGCCAGGCCAAACACAAACCAGTATACACAGATGGTAACTACCGGCTGGATAAAGGCCCAGACTGTTCCAAAATAAGAACCTGCATATTTTGTTTTAAAATCATTTTTGGCCAGGGAAAGAACCAGCCTTCTGTTCCGGTATAGTTCCCCTGGCAGCCATGTCTCTTTTTTCAATCCTTTTTGCTCCTGTTTGCGGAATATTCCTGAAAGCTTCCCCATTTTTTGTCCTTGTCAGAAAGGATCAGCTCCATTCCTTCCGGAATCGGCCACTCTACTGCAATATCCGGGTCATTGTATGCAAGTCCGCCCTCATCATTGGGATGATAAAAATCTGTACACTTATAGGCAAACTCAGCAGAATCAGAAAGTACAAGGAAGCCATGGGCAAAGTTCTTTGGAATAAAGAACTGTTTTTTGTTTTCTGCGGAAAGCAGCACTCCGTACCACTGTCCATAAGTAGGAGAGCCCTCACGAAGATCCACAGCCACATCATAAACCTCTCCGCTTACTACGCGGACCAGCTTATCCTGCGGATAATTGATCTGAAAATGAAGTCCGCGAAGCACACCTTTTCTGGAGCTTGACTGATTGTCCTGAACAAACTCCTGGTCAATGCCTGCTGCCTTGTAATCATTATAATTATAAGTCTCCATAAAGTATCCCCGGTCATCTCCGAACACTGCAGGAGTGATCACCTTTAATCCTTCAATGTGACAGGTCTCTACTGTAATTTTTCCCATTTTATAAGCCCTCCGCTACTTCGATCAGATATTTTCCATATGCAGTTTTAAGAAGCGGCTGCGCCAGCTCCACAAGCTGCTCTTTGTTGATAAATCCACGTTTGTATGCAATTTCCTCGATACAGGAAATATAAAGTCCCTGACGTTTCTGGAATGCGGAAACAAAATCAGCCGCGTCCAGAAGAGAATCATGGTTTCCTGTATCCAGCCATGCAAAGCCTCTTCCCAGAGTTTCTACCTTCAGAGTTCCTCTGTTCAGATATTCATTGTTGATGCTTGTGATCTCAATTTCACCTCTTGCAGAAGGCTTCACATTTTTTGCGATCTCCACTACATCATTGTCGTAGAAGTAAAGTCCCGGAACCGCATAATTGGACTTCGGATGCTCCGGTTTCTCCTCAATGGAAAGAGCCTTGCCGTTTTCGTCAAACTCTACTACGCCGTACTCTCTGGGATCTCTTACATAATAGCCGAAGATAGTTGCTCCATTTTCCTCTTCTGTTCTCTTATATGCATTCTGAAGAACTCTGGAAAAGCTCTGTCCGTAAAAAATATTATCGCCCAGAACAAGGGCAACTGCATCGTCTCCGATAAAGTCCGCTCCAATGATAAATGCGTCTGCCAGTCCTCTCGGCTGTTCCTGAACCGCATACTCAAAACGCATTCCAAGCTGCTTTCCGTCTCCCAGAAGCTCTTCAAACACCGGAAGATCTCTTGGTGTGGAAATGATCAGAATTTCTCTGATCCCTGCCAGCATCAAAGTAGAAAGGGGATAGTAGATCATGGGCTTGTCATACACCGGCATGATCTGCTTGGAAATCGCCTTTGTCAATGGATATAATCTTGTTCCTGAACCGCCTGCTAAAATAATACCTTTCATATCTCTCCTCCTATTTTCTGGAACCGTACATTTTTTTCTCTTTAAAGTAAAGGGCTGTCATCAATGCCACCAGGATCACAGCCATCACTGCCATCACTCCAAGAAGGACTTTTGACATATCGGAAAGTCCGTCCTCCGTTTCCGATTCCGAAAGTTCCGGTTCTTCCTGTACTGCCTGAGTATTGGAAGTATTTTCCCCTGTTCCCGCTGCTGCTGTCTGCACAGCCTGGGGTGTGGGAGTTGCGGCAGGCGCCGCATAACCTACATACTGTCCGTTATAAAAATAACGGTTCAGCATTTTTCCGTTTTTATCCACCTGCTCTACGGTAAGCTGATCTGCTGTCACACCTTTTGGCACTGTCATTTTTTTCCCGTTGACTGTCAGTGTATCAAAATTATTAAACGCATAGTCAAAAAGCGCGATGCTGTCTGTACAGTTTGCGCCCAGATCTGCTGTACGCATGGTAACTGCAATATAAGTTCTTCCGTTCCGCTCCGCAGCCACTACAAGGGTATGTCCTGCATCATTGGTATTTCCTGTTTTTCCGCCAATGCAGCCTTCATAATAAAGATTGGATTCTTTTGCCATAAGAGGCATATGAGTATGCATTCCTCTGGCCTCGCTGAGGTTTGTTGCCGGAATCGTATAATTGGCTGCGCTGATAACCTTTCGGAAACGTGGATTCTGAAGTCCTGCCCGCATGATCTTTGCCAGATCATAGGCTGTTGTATAATGATCGGAATCCGGAAGTCCGCTTGCATTGGCAAAATGCGTGTTACTGCATCCAAGCTCTCTGGCCTTCTCATTCATCATCTCAATAAACTGAGCTTCTGTTCCCCCTACATATTCTGCCATCTGAGCGCACACTTCATTGGCAGATTTAATAATGGCCGCATACCAGCAGTCCTTCATGGTAATGGTTTCTCCCAGCTGCATTCCGATGTTGGAGCTGTCCCAGGTCACATCCCGGACTCCTGTTTCTGTAAAGGTTACAGAATCCTTCGGGGAACTGTTTTCGATTGCAGTAAGCACAGTCATGATCTTTGTGGTACTTGCAGGATAACGGTATTCGTCTTTTCCTTTATCATAAAGAACCGCTCCCGTATCTGCATCGATCAGAACTGCTGTCTCAGAAACTGTGTCCGGTCCTTTGGGCCATCCCTGAATACTGTCTGAGCTTACTGCTGCCGCTGTCCCGAAATTCACAGTTACCGCCTGTACGGACACGGCAGGGAGCAGTAACGCCGCAATTCCGACTGCCACAGTGCCTGCTATTTTATTTTTCATTGTGTTTCCTCCGTCAAAACTCAAATGAGAGTATTTTTTCTGTAATATATTCCACATCCGGCATTTCCAGATTATAGAACATGGGCAGTCTTAAAAGCCGTTCGCTTTCCCGTGTGGTATAAACATCCTCTCCGCTGAAGCGTCCGAACTTCCTGCCTGCCGGAGAACTGTGAAGAGGCACATAATGAAAGGCAGTGCAGATTCCGTTTTCTTTCAGATAAGTGATCAGCCTGCTTCTGGTTTCCAGATCCTTCACTTTTATATAATACATATGAGCATTATGCTTGCACCCTTCCGGTACAAAAGGTCTCCGGATCTTTTCCTGATCCTCCAGACTCTTCAGCCCCTCATGGTAATAGTCATAAATCTGATGCCGCTTACGGTCGATTTTTTCCGCTTCCTCAAGCTGGGCATAAAGATACGCCGCGTTCATTTCACTTGGAAGATAAGATGAGCCATAATCGATCCAGCGGTATTTGTCTACCTGTCCCCGGAAAAATTTGCTTCTGTCTGTTCCTTTTTCTCTGAGGATCTCTGCTTTTTCCTGGTATTCATTTTTCTGGAAAACAAGAGCTCCGCCCTCTCCCATGGTATAGTTCTTCGTCTCATGAAAGCTGTAGCAGCCGAAGTCTCCGATGGTTCCCAGCGCTTTTCCGTGGTAGTATGCCTCTACTCCCTGAGCAGCGTCCTCCACCACCTTCAGATGATATTTTTCTGCAAGAGCCATGATCGCATCCATCTCACAGGCAACCCCTGCATAGTGGACAGGGACAATTGCCTTGGTTTTTTCTGTGATCGCCTGTTCGATCAGCTTTTCGTCCATGTTCATGGTATCCGGCCGGATATCCACAAACACGATCCTGGCTCCTCTCAGCACAAAAGCATCCGCCGTGGATACAAAGGTATAGGAGGGCATGATCACCTCATCCCCGGGCTCTATGTCGCAGAGAAATGCCGCCATTTCCAGCGCATGAGTACAGGAGGTTGTCAGAAACACCTGATTTGCCTGAAACCTCTCCTTCATCCATGCAGAGCACAGCTTCGTATACTTTCCGTCTCCGCACAGCATTCCCTGGTCTACGGCGTCTTTAATATATGTCAGTTCTTTTCCTACAATTGCAGGCCTGTTAAAATCTATCATTTGCTATTCCTGTTTCTTAATTATCTGCGTTGTCAGTTTGTTCGGAAATATTTTCTTTATCACGGATCACATACTGAGGTGTCTTATTTACATTCAGCATCAGTTTCCCCAGATATTCTCCCACAATGCCCAGCATCAGGAAACAGATGCCGAACAGCACCAGCATGGCGCACATCAGCGAAGACCAGCCAATGGCAACCGCCGGATTCAGAAGCTTACGGATAAAAACGATCACTGCGCCTATAAAGCCTGCTGCCGAGAACAATGTTCCGAAAAAGGTGGATGCCCTCAGAGGAATCACCGTAAAATTCAGGCAGGACATAAACAGCTTCAGTCCACGTTTAAAATTATAGTTGGAGGTTCCCACCTCACGCTCAAAATGTTCGATCTCTATATTTGCAATGTTGTGTGTGGTCCGGAAAAACAATACCTGAAGGAAAGTATTATAGCCGTCGTATTTGACAACCTCGTCTCTTACATACTTTCTGCAGCACCAGAAACTGCTCATCTGAATATCCTTCGGACGGTCCAGCAGATGCCACAAAAGAAAGCGGCTTACTGCACCGGTAAGATTTTTAAACCAGGAAAACTTCCTCTGTTTAAACACTCCGAACACAATATCATAGCCCTCTTCCATTTTGTCAAGGAACTGGGGAATCTGTGACGGATGATTCTGCATATCGTCATCCATTCCCAGGATCAGCTCTCCCTGAGCATAATTCATTCCGGCCATAATGGCATTGTGCTGTCCGAAATTCTTAGCCAGGTTGATTCCTTTAACATTTGGATATTTTTCTGTAAGAGCATGTATGGATTTCCAGGTATGGTCTCTGGAATAATCATTTACCAGAACGAATTCACACTCGTAATCTTTCAGTTTCTTAAATTCTTCAATTGCAAGCTCCACCACCTTGCCGATGGTCTGCTCTGAATTATAGCACGGTATAACAATAGATACCAGCATCTCTTTTGTCCCTCGTTTCTATAAGTTGAATATGACGATCCCTGCAAGTATCAGGGCAAAGCCCGTAAGCTTCCTCCTGCTGAATCTTTCTTTCAGAAAAATATATCCCATTACTGATACAAAGATGTAACCTGTAGATTCCAGAATCGGAGACATGGAAAGAGGCACATGCTTCAGAGCCAGCATGGTCAGTATCACAGAACAGAAAAAAAGCCCGTAAGCTCCGATCACCATAGGATTCATATACTCCTTCAGGGTACTTTCGTAGGTTTTATCTGCTGCTTTTTTCAGAATGATCTGAGATACAGATGAGATAAAAACCGACAGAAGCAAAAGACATACGGATATTCCAAGACTGCTCATGAATTCTCACCATCCTTTCCGGCATTATCACTTGTCACAAGATAAATTCCTGCAAAGATCACAGCTGCTCCGGCGATCATATTCCAGGTGATCCTTTCTCCAAAGATCAGCGCTCCCCAGACGATTCCCCAGATCAGAGTTACGGGACGGTTTGCATAGGCCACAGTAAGCGGCATTCTTTTCAGGATCTGCTGCCAGATAATGGCGTAGCCGAACATGATCACAAAAACAAGTCCAAACCAGAAAATAAACGGCAGGGAAAAAATATGATCCGTATATCCGGAAGCTTTTTTTGAACAGACACCGCTTAGGGAGCTGAACAAAAGGCTTATATGCAGCAGCAAAAATGTACTTTTCTTTAAGGCATGGTCATTATTTCTCATGTTATTTTCTCACAATCATACTGTAAATTCAATGTTAATTTTCGACAAAATCTCATCCAGCCTCTCTTCGCAGTCATGAAGTTCTTTCCCTGCAAGAATGATCTGCCCGATACGGTCTCTTCCATTCCGGTACTGATTCACATAATCTCCCGGCTGAATATTAAAGGAAAGATCAATGATATCCTCTGCAGGCGCATTTTCATTTCGGATTGCCTTTACGGTTCCGCTTCTGTCTGAGGTCAGAATCTTAGACAGGCTGGCCTTTCCCGGATACGGTTTGGTAAAAAGCTTTTCCGGCTCCATATCAAGGGCAAGACGCACAATAGCCTCATAATAGTTGATGCCGTAATACAGTCCTACTGTTTCCGGAAGGCAGGTGGCTCCAGCTCTTCCCGTGATCTCGATCACATAAACCTTTCCGTCTTTTTCAATGAGATCACAGTTTACGGCACAGTTATCCAGTCCCACCGCACAAATGGCAAGCTTTACCTGGTGTTTTGCCTCTTCTCCCAGGCTGTCCTGTTTTTTCCAGGGAACCGAATGCCCTACCGGAGTGGGCACATAGCTCTGAAAGGCATCTATATTATTAGGAAGGCAGTATAAAAGTCTTCCCTCTGACATCATTGCCTCACAGCCAAAGGGTTCTCCCTCAATAAACTCTTCCACAAGACAATAATCCTTGCCTGTAGCTTCCATGGTTTTTTCATAAAAGGAAAAAGCCTGTTCGCTGGTATCGCACCGGAATATCCCCCGGCTTCCCATCAGATCCACTGCCTTTATCACTATGGGAAAATCCAGTTTTTCCAGAGCTTCTGCAAGCTCCTCACGGTTTCTGATGCAGATGTGGCGGGCGCAGCGTACGCCTCCTGCCATAAAAGCTTCTTTCATTTTAAACTTGTTGCTGCTGATATCAGCCGCCTTTTCTGACAGTCCTTTCAGCCCAAGTTTTTCGCAGGCATAACCCATTGCCCGGACTCCTGTATCCAGGCAACAGGTAGTAATACCGTCCGCCTGAAATTTACGGGCAGCTTCCATAACCGCCCCGGGATCAGAAATATCTGTGTACGTACTTTCATCTGCTGCCTGAAATCCCGGCCAGTCACCGGGAGTGCTTGCAGCTATTGTTTTTATGCCAAGCCTTTCTGCAGCCTCATAAAGAGGAAGCTGAGAATAGCTGGCTCCTAAAATCATAAGTTTTTTCATATTTACAGGTTGTACTCCTCCAGAAAATCAAAAAATAACGGAGTTCCTCCTGTATGAAGGAACAGAATATTTTTATTCCGGATCTGATGATCCTCCAGATATTTTACCATACCACAAAAAGCCTTTCCTGTATAGGTCATATCAAGAGGGATGCCTTCTGACCGGTAAATCCTGCGGATCAGATCTGCCGTATCCTGTGAGTAGGTTCCATATCCATTTTCCATATATTGATCTGTAAAAAGAATCTTCTCTTTAAAATTCTGAGGCAGGCTGCTTTTATGCATCTGCGCATACTCCTCCAGATTCCGGGCAATTACCTGCTTTCCTCTGGTCTCATTTCTGGAAACAGAAATACCCACAATATTCCGTTCATCACCCTCTTCCAGACTTCCGGCAAGAAGGCCGGACTGTGTGGCGTTGGTGCTGGATGCAAGAAAAATATAGTCAAAATGAATACCCATTTTTCTTTCCTGACAGCAGATTTCCTGATAAACCTCTCTGTAGGCCTCCATTGGTACCCACTCTCTGCCCTCGCCTCTGGTATTTCCGTAAATATAATAAGGCTTACAGCCTTTTTCCCTCAGCTCATCCACAGCCTTCTGCACAGCGTCTGCAATTTCTGTTTTTTTGCAGGGGATCTCTGTTACTCCCATACTCCGGATGATTCTGCTGTTCTCTGTTTCTTTATCCTCTTTTACATCCTCTGTATTATGGACCATATAGCAGGGCAAGTGCAGCTGGAAACAAAGGGTGGCAAGAATCCGGCAGAGATTGGAATGATAATTTCCGTAAATGATCATGCTGTCGCAGTGTTCTCTTTTCATATCCTCAATAAACTTCTGTGCAAACCGAACCTTGTTCCCCCCAAAAGAATAAGGAAGAAGATCCTCTCTTTTCATATAAAAATGATTGTGCACAGGTGCTGTCTCAGCATTGTCCCTGCCGTTTCCGGTAAATCTCAGCTTTTGTATTGGAGTCTCCGGAAGCTCCCTCAGCGGATTTTCCCAGGGACCGCGATAAAAAAGCTCTTCCATTTCTTCCATAGTATCTGTCTGAAGAATAAAAAATCCGGGACGGCTTCCGCTGTCTGTAATCTGCGCCTGCTCTACGTCTCCTTCCAGCACCACTTTTTTCACCTTATCCGGATGCTCTTTCTGAAGCTCCTGAAGATGTTTCAGATCGTTACTGTCCATAAGAAACCGAATAGCAGAAACCTTTTTCTTTTTTTCTGTAAAAACCGGCGGTTTCCCGGCTGCAGTATCCACTGCCATTGCCACAAAATCCTGCCCTGTGGAAAGAGGAACAAGATCGGAACCAATGCAGTCTCCGCCCATTCTGGAACCAATCTCAATGATCCTGATATTTCCCGCTTTGTCGATCCGAAGCTCGCTGTGCCCTGCGCCGTTTCTGATTTCAAGTGCGTCAAGAGCGCGGAACACCGTATCCTGAATTTTTCCATACATTTCTTCCGATACGGGAGCCGGCTGCAAATGACCTGTCTCAATATAATGGGGACTGCCTGTTGTAAATTTTTTTGTTACTGCAAGGCAGGTGTGTTCACCCTTATAGCTGATAGTTTCCACACTGTACTCTGCGCCCTCAATATATTCTTCCACAATCGCTCTGTTTTCAAAAGACTGTTCCGCAGCCTGTATGATGGCCTGTTCCAGCTCTTCCTGGGTATAAACCTTTGTTATGGCCCTGCTTCCGGAACGGTCTGTGGGCTTTACAATAACCGGAAAGCTCTCCGGAAACACTCTGTCTCCCACAGAGACTGCCTGAAAAAACGGCACCGGGATTCCGGCCTTCTGAAAGGCAGTCCGCATGGCAAACTTGTTGGTGGAATTTTCAATACATGCGCTGCTGTTTCCCGGAAGCCCAAGCTTCTCTGCCAGATACTGCACTGTAATATTTGCCAGGTCAGAACCTATGGTTACTACTGCATCCGGCTGTATTTTACGGCAGATCTCAAGGATCTGCTCTTTTTCCGTAATACTGATCTCATAAAAAAAATCCGCATCCCCGGCTCCTGTAGCGCCATCTCTCCAGGCAAACACGTGCGTCTCATATCCCATTTCTCCGGCTTTTTTTATTAAAGGGCGCTGAAAATCATTGGCCCCGATAATCACAATCTTTTTCATGGATACCTCTTTTCTGTCCGGATCACGAACGTTCATCTATAGGGTATTCTATCATTTTATTCCTGAGCTTTCCACCTTATTTTGATACCAGACAATTTCCACGGAATTCCAAATCACCTTCGGTGATCCAAATAAAAAACGCTGCAGTTCTGACCCTCTTGCCAGTTTACTGCAGCATTCTTCGTTAGTCAGACATAGTATTTTCCTTTTTCAGGAAAACATTATTTTGTCTGATACATATCGTTGTAATATTTCTGATAATCACCGCTTGTGACATTTTTCATCCAGTCCTCATTCTCAAAAAACCATTTGATCGTGAGGCGGATTCCATCCTCAAAACAGGTTTCCGGATACCAGCCAACCTCTTCCTTGATCTTGTCAGGAGCGATCGCATAACGACGGTCATGGCCCTTGCGGTCCTCAACATAAGTGATCAGGTTTTCGCTGACAAGCTCTCTTCTGGGATCTCCTTCCGGAAGCATCTCTTTCAGAGTATCCAGAATAATGTGAATGATCTGGATATTCTGTTTTTCATTATGTCCGCCGATGTTGTAGGTTTCAAAAAGGCGGCCTTTTTCCTGAACCATATCGATTCCCTTTGCATGATCCATAACATAAAGCCAGTCTCTTACATTCTTTCCGTCGCCGTACACCGGAAGCTTTTTGCCCTGGAGCGCATTGTTGATGATCAGAGGAATCAGTTTTTCCGGAAACTGGTACGGACCATAGTTGTTGCTGCAGTTTGTAATATTGGCAGGGAACTTATAGGTGTCCATATAAGATTTTACCAGCATATCTGAAGATGCCTTGCTGGCAGAATACGGGCTGTGAGGCGCATACGGTGTTGTCTCATAAAAATATCCGCCGTCTTCTTCCAGAGAGCCATAAACCTCATCGGTAGACACATGAAGAAATTTTTTGTCCGGCTTAAAGGTTCCGTCCGGAAGCTCCCATGCAGCCTTTGCAGCATTCAGCATAACAAGAGTTCCAAGTACATTCGTTTTTACAAAAACTTCCGGATTGCGGATGCTTCTGTCTACATGGCTTTCTGCTGCAAAATGAACAACACGGTCAATATCATTTTCCTCAAAGATCTTCATGATCGCTTCGCTGTCACAGATATCCGCTTTCACAAAAGTATAGTTGTCTCTGTTTTCAATGTCCTTGAGATTTTCAAGATTTCCCGCATAAGTCAGTTTATCTACGTTAATAATGCGGATTTCATTGTCATACTTCTCAAACATATAGTGAATGTAGTTGGAACCTATAAAACCTGCTCCTCCTGTTACCAGATATGTTCTCATATATTTTCTCCTCCTGATAAGAGGCCATTGCAGAACCTTATTTTCCACAGGATTTGCAACAGCCCCCTTTTTATTGATTAGTTATAGTTTGGATCTGTAGGATCAAAGGTTCCGCTTCCTCTTAATGGTGTCAGCGGATTTCTTCCCAGAGGTCCCTTAAAGCATTCATCTGATTTGTACTTCCCGTCAAATACACGAATTGTAGAACCATTGCAGTTTTCCCAAATCCATTTGGCATCTGCCACACAGCAACGGATGCATCCGTGAGAAGCCGGGTTTCCAAGTTTCAGATATTCTCCTGCCGGAAGGTTATTTCCGTTCGGCTGACCGCTTGCTACTGAATGAATATAAATTCCATTTACTACATGAGATCCATACTGTCCCCAGGACGGTCCCATAAGCAGCTGCCAGCGATCCGCTCTGGTAATCTTAAATGTTCCAACCTTTGTAGGAGTCTCCGGAAGACCAACAGATACACGGATCGTTTTGATCGGAATTTTTTTGCTGCTGTCTGTGTAAATCGTCATAACTCCGTTCACGCGATCACATTCCAGATAATACTTACTGCGTTTGAATTCACTTGTTCTGTCATTGACACGGTTTCCATACTTGTCAAAACGATAGTTTATTCCATCAATTGTTTTGGTTGTATTCTTCATCAGGCGTCCGGTCTTAGGATCCATATAACGAACCCGATTTTTCGAGTTGTCTATAATGATCCACTCAGTTGTAAATTTTCCGCGCTCGTCAAGACGTCCATATGTACCGTCTGTATACTGGATATTATAATTAGTCAGCGCTGTGCAGTTTTTGAAGTAATATTTTCCTCCATGGATTGTTCTCCATCCGTTTGTAGCCAGATTTCCCTTGCTTCCTGCATAATAATATTTATTATTATACTTGATCCAAGTTCCCTTATACATTTTTCCACGGTACTGTTTTGTGCTGGAACGCTCAAAGAAATAATAGGTATTATTTACTTTTGTCACACCGCTTGCCATACGTCCATCCGGGAGATAATATCTGTCAGAAGCCCAGTAATTCTGTACATTATTACCGCCCTTGGTAAACAGGAACCAGCCTACAAACTTACCGTTGACCGTAACTTTCTGAATTCCGGTTTTCTCCTGCACACATCCGGATGTATTGCCAAAGTAGTAATAACGGTTATTGGTATTTGCTCCCAGTTTCACCCAACGGTTTCTCCAGGCAGCTCTTGTTCCGTCGCTGCAGAAATAATATCTGTATTTTCCATACTTCTGAAGACGGTTTCTGTATACATGTCCATATTTATTTGACAGATAATACTTACCGTTTCCGGCGCGGATCATTTTATTTTTAACCAGATATCCACTGTTATCAATTAAATACAGAACGTCTTTATCCTCAAGAAGCTTATACGCTCCGCTTGCCATTTTTTTGTAACGTCCGTCTGCCTGAAAATACAGCCACTGATTTCCCTTTGACATCTTTCTGTATGCCCAGCCATTCTGGATCATCTGACCCGGAATACCCTTGTCGTTCTTGGATGTACTGAACGCATAGTAAGACTTTTTCGGCTTGATATATACGATACCTTTGTCATAAGGCTTACCGTCAGCCTGAACATAATAGCTTACACCGTCAATCTCATAAATATCAGCCTTGATCTCCTCTTCCCGTCCATCATCGCTATAATGGTGGAAGGCTTCACCGTCCCACATCCATCCGGTCTGCATCTGGCCCAGGTCAGAGTTAAACGGAGTCGGTATCTCCGCTGCTCTGTCAGCAGCAGAATCTGCTGCTACAGTCTCTACCTCAGCTCTGGTATCATCAAGGAAAAAGAACTCTGCATCTGCATCAAAAGCAAATCCGTCTGTTCCCTGTTTCACAACGGTCTGTCCTGTTACAAGATACCCATCTTTGTCAAAATAATAGGTACCTTTTTCCATTTCTGTTCCGTTGCTGTCCACAGTAGTGATTTCTACCATAGTATCTTTGTAATACTGCTCGGAATCCATGGGATCAGCCGGCATTCCTGTCTCAGGAACAGTCTCTGTTTCCGGTACAGTTTCAGCATCGGGAACAGTTTCCGGAATCGTCTCCGGCTGATCTGCTTCTCCCGGTACAGTTTCTGTTTCCGGGATCATCTCTTCATCTGCGTCCGTTCCCTCTTCAGAAGCTGTCATTGATTCTGTACTGATATCTGCAGTCTGAGGTTCTGTCTGAACATCTGTCACAGACTCCTGAACAGTTCCATCGTCTGAAGCTGTTCCGTCAAGAACCTCTGAATTTCCATTATCAACAACTGTATCATTTGCTTTCGGAAGCTTCTGAAGCATCCACTTATTTCCCTCTTCCAGTTTCCAGCGAGTATAAAGCAAAGTAGCCGTATGCTTTTCTGCATCCTCTGACTCAAAGTCTGCTGCCGGTTCTGCAGTTGTATTTTCCATTTCCGGTACAGTCTGAGGCTTCTGCTCAAGATCAGTCAGATTATCGCCTGAACTGAAAAGATCGTCTGCAAACCCAGTTTCCGGTTCTGTACTGTCTGTCATGCCATTGCTGTCTGTATTGTCAGAAGGTTCATCAGAGGGCTGCTGCACCTCTCCCTCAGGATCTTCAATCGAAATATTGCCACCATCAGTATCTTCCGGCGCCTCTGTTTCACCGCCGTCCATCGGCTCTTCTTCCACAGTCACATCTGATTCAGAATCTGAAAAACTGTTTTCGGAATCTGATTCTACTGCTGAATCCAGCACTGCTGCCGCACCAGCCTCTGTTACCATAGACGAACACATTGTCAGGCTCAAAAGAATTGCCACCACTCGTTTTTTCAACGTACTTCCTCCTTATTTATTCTTCATTCCACATGTTAATATTTATTCACCAAGGCCACTGCTGATAGCTTTGACCATAGCTTTCATTGCTTCCTCCTCATCTGCTCCTTTGCAGACAAGCTCAATTTCATCCCCGCATTTTACGCAGGCTCCCAATACGCTGAGCACGCTCTTTGCATTGGCTGTTCCCCCCTCGTACGTAAAGGTAATCAATGACTGATACTTGATCGCCTCATTACACAAATTTCCCGCAGGCCGCAAATGAAGCCCGGAAGGATTATTGATTGTAATTTTCTGACTGACCATATTGTCTTCTCCTGTTTAACTGTTTTCTTCTGCCTTGGAAATCCTGGAAACCTCAATTTGTGTTTTTACCTCATCCACAAGTTCATATCCCTCGGGAATCTCGATATCAACAACCACCTCGTAAGTTCCTTCTTTTTTATCTTTCAGATCAATGGAGGCTTTAATATTTTTTTCCTTCAGATCTCCCAGGTCCTCTTTTGTTTTCTTTACACGAAGTTCTACCTGTGCCGCATCAAATGCCACCTGCATTCCATCCGGCACGTTTTCCACTTTAATATTTTTTGTAGGAACCTCGCATACAGTACTTCCCTCCGGAAGAATATTTACATGAACAAATACATCTTCACTGGAATCACTGGTCAGTTTCAGTCCCTCCGGAAGATAATCAGATATATTTATTTTTTCTTCACAGTCCTTATCCCTGCCGGATATATCAATAGCCTCTGCGGGAATCCATACTGTGTTATTCTGCTCAGCAAGAGCATGTAACGTCTCATCGCTTCCCGACACACTAATCACATTGGGCGTAGTGGTAACACCTTCCACCTGATAACCATCTGCCGGCGTTCCGGAGCATTCTGCGCTGATTTTTACATCTGTACGCACTTTCCATAAACGGGCAGTCACATAAACCTTTGACACATTAAGATATGACATATCCTGGCTGCTGAACTGCTCGCCGTTTTTGTCAATGACTGTAACATCTGTCTCTCTGGTCACATCGGAAGATGCGCCACTGACATCAACAGAGGCTGTTACTTTATCTATTTTATTGATTAGAGATGTTGGTCCTGTAATCCTGATTTTCTCAGGACTGGATACTAAATTTCCAATTTCATAGTCTCTTTCAGGCTTTGTATCTTTGGTTGTCACAGTAACAACAAACTCCTTAGTTTCCTTATCCTCTATATGAAGACTGAGATTCTGAGGCGACACCTGAATGTTACCCGGAGCAATATTATCTACTGTAGCCGTAATAGGTACCATAACCGGATTGGTATCCAGGCTCACTGCCTGCTGCAGATCGGCTGCTGCGCGAATATCCGCTGACGTCAGATCATCCAGAACCTTTCTCTGAGCCTTGATTGTGACACGGATCGGCTCCTGTTCCTCATTTCGCATGCACATTTTGCCGTCTGCGTCAATATAGGCTTCATTCAGAAGCTGAACGTCTGTTACTATAAAAGTTTTTTTCACAATCGGATTATCTATATTAATAGCAAGAAGCCATACCAGAACAGCAACAAGCAGAGAAAGAATTTTCAGAGAGAGATTATTTGTCAGTTTTTCCTTCATGCTTTGACCTCCCTTTTAAAAGCTGTCTCAGTTTGTTGTTATCCACGATTGTTTTATTCTGCGCTTTTTCAAGAATTTCTCTCAGCTTGGCAGATGAAACATTTCTCTCAAGTTTCCCTTCCTGCGCCACAGAAATCTGTCCGGTTTCTTCTGATACGATAATGGTTACAGAATCTGAAACCTCACTGATTCCCACCCCAGCCCTGTGTCTGGTTCCAAGCTGCTTGCTCAGTTCCATATTATCTGACAAAGGGAGATAACAGGTAGCTGCCACTATGCGGTTCCCTCTCATAACAACTGCCCCGTCATGAAGAGGAGTATTGTGCTCAAATATATTAATAAGAAGCTGACTGGAAAGAACTGCATCCACATTGATTCCTGTACGGATATATTCATCCAGGCGATTTTTCTGTTCAATAACGATCAGAGCCCCTGTCTTAACCTCCCCCATGTCAAAGCAGGCTTTCACAAGTTCATTGATCGTTTTATCTGTAAAACGCTCTTTTACTTCTTTTCCCACATCAAAGGGAATGATGGCGGACATGATCCGCTTCTGCCCCAGCTGTTCTACAATTTTACGCAGTTCCGGCTGAAAGATAACGATCACTGCCATGATCAGTACGCCGGAAAGCTTGGACACGATCCACAGGATCGTATTCATCTTAAAAATGTACGCAATGAGCAGAAAAGCGCTGATAACCAGAAGTCCCTTCAAAAGAGTATAGGCGCGGGTATACTTGATCCATACCATAAACTGATATACAAATACAGAAATCAACAGAATTTCTATTACATCAATGATATTGACAGAAGGCATATTGATATGCGACAGATATCTGTTCAATACACTTATGATGTTCTGCATAACGGCTCCTCTCTTTCTTATGCGTCCTCAGGTTACAAAATCAGGTTTCTATTATAAATCTTTCAGAGATTCCTCCAGTTTCTTCTCAAAATCAACGTTGTCAACAGATGGTTTTCTGAGCATCTGCTCTTCCTGCCGCGGCCGGTTGTTTACAGCCTTTTTCTGCGGTTCCTGTCCATGGAACAGAGGCTCGTTGTATTTCACCACACGCTCATTCTGACTTTTTTCTTCCCTCGGCGGCTCGGCGTTGATCTTTTTGATGCTGCGCTCAGAAGTTGCAACAAGCGCCTTGGGAACTGCTTTTACATAATAATAATACTCATCGTCCTCATATTCAAGCCTTTCTGTACGTGTATAGTCTCCGCCGTAAACAAAAAACTCAAGTACAAGTCCAATAAGGACAGACACAACAGAAAAGATGATCATCGGAACCACTGAAATGGAAATCCCCATAAAAATACTTCCAATCAGCATAATAACCACGTAAATCACACCGCCTGCCACAATAGCGATCCGCCATGCGTAATCAAACATTCTTGTTCTGATCAGATTCACAACCAGGATCACAGCTACAAATGCAACCAGGGTCAGCCACATCTCTCCGTTTTTCATAAGTCCATCAGAGAGAAGCGTGATTCTGTCCATGATCTCCCCTTCCGGATTCTGCAGTATCTGAGACTGACTTCCAAGAAATCTTACAAAGTAATAGATAATCACACCGCCGGCTGCCGGAAGTGCAGAAAGCGCACTGCTTAAAAGGCCGCAACCAACCGGCAGAAGTACCGGAAGGTCAAATGCACAGGCAAGCGGTGTCAAAACCACAACAATATTCTGCTCTGTACTGAATCTGAGAAATACGATCATCATAAAAAGAATCAGAACAAGCATGAATCCCGCAACATCGATCCCCAGCGCATAGCTGTGACCCACCATCATAGCAAATCCTGCAAATATAGTCATTGCAGATGGCAGAATAGAACAGATCAGCGCAAGTATCAGTACCACGAACATATTATCCAGAGCTGTCATATATCCCATATTGGAATTGATCCATATAAAATATATCAGAGCCAGAACAAATTTCATCAATGGCTGCAGATACATTTCATATTTTGCATAGAATCCTTTTATTTTCTGTTTAAATTCCAGTAAAGCTGTCATTTCCGATACCCTCCCGCAGTTCCTCTGCCTGCTGCTTTTTTCTCTTCGCGCGCATAAATCTTGCTGAGTTCAGTAAGCTGGCTGTAATACTCCCGCACACTCTTTTTGGCTTTATAATACCGCACAGAATACTGAATATAAGTAAGAACAGAATATACTACAAGAACAACAGCATATCCTACAATTATGTAAATACCCATGGAAACAAGATTCATCTTATGGATATTTTCCATCAGATACTCACCAAAATATACAGCTACTGCAGCAATTGCCAGCGCATACCCGATGGTAACAAGAAAAAAGTTCTTGATCAGAGCCAGTCCGATATAGTCACTTCTGTAATACTTGCTGACCGGAAGGTATCTTCTGCCTTTTCCCTGCTCATACATAGCAATTTTGGTCATTATTTTAACCTTTTCTTCGTTGATCATGATCTACTCCTCAATAAGCAATCTGTTTCTGAATAAACCGCCGGACATATCTGTCTCCTGTATTTTCTGCAAAAGGACACAGATATTCACAGTAATTTAATTGTAACATATATCATTATCCATGAAAAGTGTTTTTCTGGTTTTTCTACTGCTGTCCTGTACACAGCGTTATAAAATACACATGCTCAGCGCCTGCTTCCTTCAGGCACCGGGCCATTGCATCCACAGTGCTTCCCGTTGTGTATACATCATCAATTACAAGTACGGTCAGCCCCCGGATATTTTCCTCTGCCCGGAATGCGTCTGCAAGATTTTGCCTTCTCTGCGCTGCATTCAGCTTTTTCTGGGACTTTGTACTGCGAACCTTTTTTACCAGCCCATGGGCCACTGGAATCTGAAGCTGCTCTCCCACTCTGTCCGCCAGATATGCAGACTGGTTAAATCCTCTCATACGCTGCTTTCGATTTGTAAGGGGAACCGGCACGATCACATCCGGCTGCCATCTCCTGATATCTTTTCCTGTATATCTACACACTGCATCCGCATAATAATCCCCGTATTCCCTGCATCCGTAGTATTTGTATCTCACAAGCGACTGTCTCAGCTTCCCATTATAAATAAAAACAGATTTTCCCTGGTCAAAGCTGCGGCAAAGCGCTGAACATTCTCCACAGTATTCTTCCTGATCTTTTACAGGCTTTCCGCATTTCAGACAATAATCCTCCCCAATCCTGCAAAATCCCTTTTCACATTCCGGACAGATCAGTGTTTTCTGATCTTTTAGTATTCTGTGACACACCGGGCAGTGCCTGGGGTAAAGGATATTGAGAAACACATTCACATATTTATTCAAAAACAGTCCTTTCTCCCCGATGAAAAAGGCCTCTACAGCTCTTCTTTCAATCTGATATCAAGAGAACTGTAGCGTCTCTGTTGCTTTTCGTTTTTTATCATTTCCCGGAAAGTTTCTTCACTGCCCACAATTGTCACACAACGGCGTGCTCTTGTGACAGCCGTATACAGAAGATTTCTGTTTAAAAGCATCCTCGGTCCTGACAGAAGAGGAATCACCACTGCCGGATACTCAGAGCCCTGGGATTTATGTATGGTCACTGCATAGGCAAGTTCCAGTTCTTCCAGCTGTTTAAAGGAATATTCCGCACAGCGTCCGTCCTCGAATTCTACTTCCGCTGTTTCCGAAAATTCATTGATCGTTTTCAGGATCCCCGTGTCACCGTTAAAGACACCCACGCCCTTATCTACAGGAATCCCGTACCTTCCGCGGATCTCCCATTCAAGCTGATAGTTGTTCCGGATCTGCATGACTTTGTCGCCTTCCCGGAACAGACCCTGACCATATTCTTTTTCTTTTTTGGATGGATCCGGAGGATTCAGATAACGCTGCAGGATCTGGTTCAGCCTTTCCACACCAAGCAACCCCTTTCGCATGGGCGTGAGAACCTGAATGTCAAAAGGCTTTGCCTCAACATATCTGGGAAGCTTCTCCTGGATCAGGGCGATTACCACTCGAATGATAATGTCTGCATCCTGTCTCTTCAGGAAAAAGAAATCGCTGCTTTTATTACTGAGAGTCACCTGTTCTCCCCGGTTGATCTTATGGGCATTGACAACAATATCACTCTCTGAAGCCTGCCGGAAGATCTTTTTCAGCTCTACTACCGGAAATTCTCCGCTTCGGATAATGTCTCTTAATACATTTCCCGGTCCCACACTGGGAAGCTGATTTTCATCTCCTACAAGAATCAGCCGTGTTCCTGCTGTTACTGCCAGAAGAAGGGAATGCATCAGCTGAATATCCACCATGGACATCTCATCTATAATGATCACATCTGCCTCAAGAGGATTTTCTGCGTTGCGCTCAAAATGAACTGCCTGTCCCTGCCTTTCCTCCTCCGGCATTCCATTTAATTCCAGAAGCCGGTGTATGGTCTGAGCTTCATAGCCTGTAGCCTCTGTCATACGCTTTGCAGCTCTTCCTGTAGGCGCAGCCAGACGCAGTTCACTGCCTTCCCCTTCAAAAAAGCGGATAATGGCATTGATGGTTGTTGTTTTTCCGGTTCCCGGCCCTCCGGTTAAAATAAAAAGACCGTGGCCGGCAGCCTCGGTCACTGCTTTTTTCTGCATTTCGTCAAGAGTTGTGCCTGTTTCTTTTTCAATCTGGGCTATCCTGCGCTGCACAAAAGCTTCATCCTCAGGACAGTGAATATTCAGCTCTCTTAACATTCTGGCAGTATTAAGCTCCAGGTAATAAAAGCGGCTGGGATAAACCAGTACCGTTTCCCCTTCTTCTTTCTGAATCACCTTTCTCTCCATGGAAAGATCCATAAGATGCTTTTCCATATAGGAAACGTCCACTCCAAGAAGCTCAGAGGATCTCTGGAACAGTTCTTCCTTCGGAAGATACACATGACCTTCTCCTGTCGCCTGTAAAAGAGTATACATCATTCCGCTTTTGATCCTGTAATCTGAATCTGTATGTATGCCTATGCGCCCTGCAATCTCATCTGCGATTTTAAATCCCACACCACTGATATCGTCTGCAAGGCGGTAGGGATTCTCCTGAAGAACACTGTAAACAGAATCTCCGTATTTCTGATAGATTTTTGCCCCCAGATTCAGGGAGATCCCATATTTCTGCAAAAACATCATTGCTTTTCGCATATCTGCCTTTTCTTCCATCTGAGCAGCGATCTCGCGGGCCTTTTTTTCACTGATTCCCTTGATCTCAGCCAGACGCTCGGGCTCTTCTTCCACGATCCTAAGAGTATCTGCCCCAAACCTGCGGACGATCCTGGCAGCCAGAGCCGCTCCGATCCCCTTAATAGCCCCGGAGCCAAGGTAGCGCTCCATTGCCATGGCATCCTCAGGCATTTTTTCTGTAAAAGAGGTGATCTGAAACTGTTTTCCATAAATATGATGATTGATAAAATTTCCGGAAGCCTCAATGGTGGCTCCCTGACTGATCACAGGAAAAGTTCCCACACAGGTCAGCTCCTCATCGTCGCCTTCTGTTCCTTTCAGAACAAGAACCGTATATCCGTTGTCTTCATTTCTGAATATAATATGGTCAATATATCCTGTTACGCTTTCACTCATCTTACTCTTCCATTCTTGCTCTTACTTCAGCATATTTTCCGGTTCCTACAGCAACTACGCTCATTGCATTCTGCACGGTCAGTGTGCTGACTCCTGTTTTCCTCTCAATCAGCGTATCCATTCCCCGAAGAAGCGCGCCGCCTCCTGTCAGAACAATCCCGCGGTCAACAATATCCGCTGCCAGCTCCGGCGGAGTTTTTTCAAGAACCCCATGCACGGTTTCCACAATCTGTCCGGTAGCGTCCTTTAAGGCAGCCCGCACTTCTTCAGAGGTCAGCTTAACAGTCTTTGGAAGTCCTGTCATTATGTTTCTGCCTTTTATCTCCATGACATGAGGGCTGGACTCTTCAATCGCTGTTCCTATTTTAATTTTTATTTCCTCTGCCATATCTTCTCCGATAAAAAGGCTGTGACTTTTCCGCACATAATTCATGATCGCCTGGTCAAAGGCATCTCCTGCCATCTTAACAGATGCAGAAACCACCACGCCTCCCAGAGAGATCACTGCCACATCCGTGGTTCCTCCGCCTATGTCTACGATCAGATTTCCAAAAGGCTTGGTTACATCCACACCGGAGCCTATGGCTCCGGCTATCGGCTCGTCTACCAGAAAAACTTCTCTGGCCCCGGCCTGATAAGTAACTTCCTCAACAGCTTTTCTCTCAATCTCCGTAATCCCGCTTGGAACGCAGATACTGATCCGGGGCTTACGGAAAACCCTGTTTCCCATTGCCTTTGTTATAAAATATTTCAACATTTTTTCTGTAACATTAAAGTCAGCGATCACTCCCTGACGTATAGGGCGGATCACTTCCATATTAGAGGTCACATGGCCTGCCATCTGACGGGCCTCTTCCCCTATGGCTCTGATCTTTTCTGTATTTTTATCATAAACAACTACAGAAGGTTCCTGAAGAACAAGTCCCTTTGCCGTAGAATACACCAGACAGTTTCTGGTGCCCAGATCGATTCCGATATCACTTGCAGGCATAATGCCCTCCTTTCTGACCAAACTCTGTCACTGACGTAATTTTGTACCGGAGAATTCTTTACCACCCCGGCAGTTCTCTGTTTACTGCTTCAGATATCTGGCCACGTACTGTCCCGTATAGGATTCCGGTATTTTTACAATTTCTTCGGGCGTTCCCTTTGCGATCACTGTGCCGCCCCGATCGCCGCCCTCAGGTCCCATGTCAATAATATAATCTGCTGTTTTGATCACATCAAGATTATGCTCGATCACTACTACTGTATTTCCACCGTCTGCCAGACGTTTCAAAATATCTACCAGTTTATGCACATCCGCGAAATGAAGACCGGTTGTAGGCTCGTCCAGAATATAGATGGTTTTTCCTGTGCTTCTTCTGCTGAGTTCCGTTGCCAGCTTGATTCTCTGCGCCTCTCCTCCGGAAAGCTCTGTGGAGGGCTGACCAAGACGGATATAGGAAAGTCCCACATCATATAAGGTCTGGATCTTCCTGCGGATAGACGGGATATTTTCAAAAAATCCCAGTGCTTCTTCTACTGTCATATTCAGCACATCATAAATATTTTTGTCCTTATACTTAACTTCCAGGGTTTCACGATTGTATCGTTTGCCTTTGCAGACCTCACAGGGCACATAAACGTCTGATAAAAAGTGCATCTCAATCTTGATGATTCCGTCTCCGCTGCAGGCTTCACATCTTCCGCCCTTTACATTAAAGCTGAAGCGTCCCTTTTTATACCCTCTTGCCTTGGCGTCTGCCGTAGACGCAAAAAGATCCCGGATCTGATCAAAAACTCCTGTATAAGTTGCGGGATTGGATCTGGGAGTTCTTCCTATCGGCGACTGGTCAATACTGATCACCTTGTCAAGCTCTTCCAGTCCCAGTATTTCCTTATGTTTTCCCGGAATGATACGGGCTCTGTTCAGGTCTCTCGCCAGAGTTTTATAAAGCACCTCGTTGATCAGAGAGCTTTTTCCCGATCCGCTGACACCGGTGACACAGGTCAGAATCCCAAGAGGAATATCCACATTTACCTGTTTCAGATTATTCTCCGAAGCTCCGCGGATCTTCAGCCATCCTGTTGGCTTCTTCCGCTCCTCCGGTATCGGGATTCTGCATTTTCCACTTAAATAAGCGCCTGTTATGGAATTTTCATTTTTCATCAGATCTTCTGCAGTTCCCATTGCCACAAGTTTTCCACCATGCTCCCCGGCTCCGGGACCAATATCCACAACACAGTCTGCAGCCCGCATGGTATCTTCATCATGCTCTACCACAATCAGACTATTTCCCAGATCTCTCAGACGCATCAGCGCTTTCAGAAGCTTGTCGTTATCTCTCTGATGAAGTCCGATACTTGGCTCATCCAGAATGTAGGCCACGCCTACAAGACCGGAACCGATCTGTGTTGCCAGACGGATTCTCTGCGCTTCCCCTCCGGAAAGAGTTGCTGTAGCCCGCCCCAGAGAAAGATAGTCAAGTCCTACCTCTGCCAGGAATCCCACTCTTGCCCGGACCTCCTTCAGAATCTGCCTTCCGATCAGTTCCTGCTGTTCTGTCAGCTTCAGTTCATCCAGAAATTTCTTCAGATTCTCTATGGAAAGAGCCGTCAGCTCATAAATATTCTTATTGCCAACAGTAACAGCCAGAGCTTCTTTTTTCAGACGCTGTCCCTTACAGGTTTTACATGGGGTGATGCGCATAAAAGTTTCATATTCCTGCTTCATGGCATCGGAACCGGTCTCCCGGTATCTTTGCTCCACATTTTTGATCAGTCCCGGAAACGCCACATCATAAACGCCTTCTCCTCTCTGACCCTTATAATAAACCTTAACAGACCTGCCTTCTGTTCCATGGATCAGCACATCTTTTATTTTCTGGGGATAATCCTGAAAAGGTGTGTCCAGACTGAAATTATATTCCTTTGCAAGAGCATCCAGAATGGCTCTTGTAAAGCTTCCCTTATCCGTACAGGACTGCCATCCCATTACAGCGATAGCTCCCTGTGAAATGCTCAGTGATTTATCCGGAATCATCAGATCCTCATCAAATTCCATTTTGTATCCAAGGCCGTAACAATCCGGACAGGCTCCAAAAGGATTGTTAAAAGAGAAACTTCTTGGCTCGATCTCATCAATGCTGATCTGACAGTCAGGGCAGGAAAAGCTCTGGCTGAAGGTCAGAACATTTCCGTCCATGGTATCTACCATGAGAAGTCCCTCTGCAAGATCCAGAACAGTTTCAATGGAATCTGCCAGTCTTTTTTCGATTCCCGGTTTTACCACAAGACGGTCTACGATAATTTCAATATTATGTTTGATATTTTTGTCCAGCTTAATCTCTTCTGACAGTTCATACAGGCTTCCGTCAATCTGAACACGGACAAATCCGCTTCTTTTTGCCTGTTCCAGAAGCTTGACATGGGTTCCCTTCCGCCCTCTGACCACAGGAGCCAGAAGCTGAAGCTTTGTCCGCTCAGGCAGAGACATGATATGATCCACCATCTGATCCACGGTCTGTTTTTTTATCTCTTTTCCGCACTTGGGACAATGAGGAATTCCTATTCTTGCATACAGAAGACGAAGATAGTCATAAATTTCCGTCACGGTTCCCACTGTGGAACGGGGATTTCGGTTGGTGGATTTCTGGTCAATGGAAATTGCCGGAGGAAGCCCTTCAATCATTTCCACATCCGGTTTTTCCATCTGTCCCAGAAACTGTCTTGCATAGGAAGAAAGAGATTCCATGTAACGTCTCTGTCCTTCTGCATAAATGGTATCAAAAGCCAGAGAAGATTTTCCGGATCCACTGACGCCTGTCAGAACCACAAATTCATCTCTCGGAATATCCACGCTGAGGTTTTTCAGATTATTTACATTTGCCCCGCGGATTCTGATAAACTTTTTGCCTGTTGTATGTTCAGCCATTTGTTCCTCCAATTTCTATCCTGTATATACCTGGATTCTGTATCCTGCTTTTGGTTTCAGCCCTTCAGTCCTGAAGAAAATCTGACAGAATGTGATTGCTTACATGTATTCCCTTTCGCGTAAAACGCCAGAATCCACCGTTTTCTTCCAGAAATCCCATGGCTTCATATTTTTTCAGAACTTTTCCGTAAATTTCTTCAATTTCTTTTCCGAAACGTCCCCTAAACTCCTGAACAGAAATGCCTTTTGTCATCCGAAGTCCAAGAAACATAAACTCTTCCTGCTGTTCCTTTTCTGACAAAGCAGCAACATCCCGGCGGATTATCCGGGGATTCCTGCTGCTCTCCAGATATTCCTGCAGATTCCGGGTATTACAGAACCGGTATTCCCTCTGTTCCGGGCTGCAGTATTCTGTTCCGTCCATACCTTCTCTTTCAGAGCTTCCGCTGGTTTCCTCTCCACAAAGGCATTTCCATAGTTCTTCATCTACAAGAGAGGCTGATCCCAGTCCAAGTCCAAGATACTCTGTTCTTTTCCAGTAACCTATATTATGTCTGCACTCATATCCATTCTTTGCATAATTAGATATTTCATACTGTTCAAATCCATATCTCTTCAAAATATCTGCCGTATCTTCATACATCTGATATTCCTCATCCTCACCGGGAAGCTTCAGTTCTCTCCGGGCAAAAGGCGTCCCATCTTCCACGATCAGGCTGTAGGCGGATATATGCTCCGGCTTCAGTTCTGCTGCAGTTTTCAGATTATGTATCCATTTTTCACAGGTCTGTTCCGGAATTGCTGACATCAGATCAATATTAATATTGTCAAATCCGGCAGCTCTTGCCAGCTCATAGCTCTCCAGAAATTCTTCATACGTATGAATCCTTCCAAGAAGCTGAAGCTCCCTGTTATCCGCTGACTGAAGTCCCAGACTGAGACGGTTGATACCGGCCGCCCGATATATTTCTAACTTATCAGAAGAAAGAGTACCGGGATTGGCCTCTATGGTGATCTCTGCATTCTCAGAAAATTCAAATCTGTCTCGGAGAGCCGCCATGATCCGTTCCATGTCCGAAGCATCCAGAAGAGACGGCGTTCCTCCTCCTGTAAACACAGAAACAACTTCTCTGTCCAGGTGTTCCGGAAGCGCCTGAATTTCTCTAATAAGAGCCTCTGTATATGCTTTCCTGGTCTCTGTGCCGGACGGACCGGAAAGGAAATCACAGTAATCACATTTCTTCACACAAAAAGGAATGTGAAGATAAAGTTCCAGAGGTTTTTTCCCTTTATTCTTCAATAATGTCCTCCTGATCTCCTGTGTCGCTGCCGTTATCGGTTTCCGGTTCCGGACTTTCTGCATTTTCGGAGTTCTCACCTGTTCTGCTGTCGGTTTCTTTATCGTCTGTCTTGTTCCCGTTGACCAGATATTCATTTACCATGGTAATATTTCCGTTTTTGACTACTGCCTTCTGATCCATTTTATCCGGTTCAGGCGCAGGCGACGGCTCAGGTGTGATGCTGATCTTCAGAACCTGCTGGGTGGCCGGATCCTTTTTCTTTTTGCCGCAGCCGCATCCTGCCATAAACACACAGAGCAGAAGCACGGAAACAACAACCAGCTTTCTTACTGTATTTTTTTTCATTTCCTATCTCCAATTCTGACAGGCTCAGGCCTGTTCAGGCTATTTTCCTTACTGTTCCTGACCTTTACAGCCTTCTGCGTCCAGTCACCTATTAGCACTAGTTTGACCTTCACAGAATTCCTTATTTCTCATCCAGCTTCAGGACACTCATAAAGGCTTTCTGAGGAATTTCCACATTTCCTACCTGACGCATGCGCTTCTTTCCCTCTTTCTGTTTTTCCAGAAGCTTTTTCTTACGGCTGATATCGCCGCCATAGCATTTGGCAAGCACGTCTTTACGCATGGCCTTAACTGTCTCTCTGGCAATGATCTTGCTTCCGATCGCTGCCTGAATCGGAATTTCAAAAAGCTGTCTGGGAATTTCCTCTTTCAGCTTCTCGCACATTTTACGTCCTCTTTCATAGGCAGTTTCCGCATGAACAATAAAGGAAAGGGCATCTACCTCTTCCTTATTTACAAGAATATCCAGCTTCACAAGCTCGCTGCGCTCATAACCGCAGAGATCATAATCAAGAGATGCATATCCTCTGGATCTGGATTTCAGAGCGTCAAAGAAGTCATAAATAATCTCATTCAGAGGCAGTTTATATTTCAGAAGCGCACGGGTTTCCTCCATATAATCCATGCCAATATACTGTCCCCGGCGTTCCTGACAAAGATCCATGATCGCGCCGATAAATTCCGTCGTTACCATGATCTCAGCATTTACCATAGGCTCTTCCATATATTCAATTTCTGAGGGATCCGGAAGATTGGACGGATTGGTAAGTTCGATCACCTCTCCGTTTGTTTTATAGACCTTATAAATAACGCCTGGAGCGGTAGTAACAAGATCAAGGTTATATTCTCTCTCCAGTCTCTCCTGAATGATCTCCAGATGAAGCAGTCCCAGAAATCCGCAACGGAAACCGAAGCCCAGCGCTACAGAAGTCTCCGGCTCATAGAAAAGAGACGCATCGTTTAACTGAAGCTTTTCCAGAGCGTCTCTCAGATCCCCGTACTTGGCTCCGTCTGCCGGATAAAGTCCGCAGTAAACCATAGGCTGAACCTTCTTATATCCGGGAAGCGCCTCCGCACACGGTCTGGTCACTTCTGTAACCGTATCGCCTACGCGGGTATCACTGACGTTTTTGATGCTTGCTGTAAAGTAACCTACCATTCCCGCAGACAGCTCATCACATGGAATAAAACGGCCGGCTCCAAAATATCCAACCTCCACAACCTCTGTTGAAAAACCTGTTGCCATCATTTTTACTTCTGTGCCTTTTCTGATACATCCGTCCATCAGCCTGCAGAATACAATAACACCTTTATAGGAGTCATAAATAGAATCAAAGATCAGGGCTTTTAACGGAGCATCCGGATCTCCTTCCGGCGCCGGGATCTTCTCCACGATCTGTTCCAGCACATCCTCAATATTCAGTCCTGTTTTTGCAGAGATCCTTGGCGCGTCCTCTGCCTCCAGTCCGATCACATCCTCAATCTCTCTGATCACGCGGTCCGGTTCCGCGCTTGGAAGATCGATCTTGTTGATCACCGGAAGCACATCCAGATTGTGTTCAAGAGCCAGATAGACATTTGCCAGTGTCTGAGCCTCAATTCCCTGGGCAGCATCTACCACAAGGATGGCTCCGTCACAGGCCGCAAGGCTTCTGGAAACCTCATAGTTAAAATCCACATGTCCCGGCGTATCGATCAGGTTAAAAATATATTCTTCTCCGTCCTTTGCTTTATAAACAATCCGGACTGCCTGAGATTTAATAGTAATCCCTCTTTCTCTTTCCAGATCCATATTGTCCAGGATCTGCGCCTGCATTTCTCTCTGTGTCAGAAGTCCGGTCTTCTCAATAATACGGTCGGCAAGTGTGGACTTGCCATGGTCTATATGTGCAATAATGCAGAAATTACGAATCTTGCTCTGATCTGTCATTCCGCAGCGTTCCTCCTCTTATCTCAGTGTATTTTCGTTATATCGTGCCCCATTATAGCATATCCGCCCTCATCAAGTCCAGTTATCAGCCCTGCTTTCCAAGGCCTTTCGCAGGCAGCATATGCCAATTATTTTCCTGTTTCCATTATACAAACATACGTTCATATTTTCAAGACCTATTTTCTTTTTTCCTTCGACAAAACTTAAATGCATTTTTAAATTCCAGCCGGCAAAAGTAAATACAATCTCTGTAAATGAGCAGATTTAAAAAAGCACACAAAATCTTCGCTGTTTTGTCTTTACAGGATATACAAATAAAGTTTAAAATTTGTTTATGTCCGCATACTGTAAATTTTATTGTGCAAAATTCTGTATTGTCTCATTTACAGTTCCATATAACGCATAAATCCTTATAATATAAATAAACAGAAGCTGCTCCTGCATATATCCTCTATTGCCTTTAAGAGTTTTCATTCTGTATAATGTGAACAAGTTTTTTCACTCCCCCGTCAGAACCCTGTTGAGAATATCTGCAAAGGGTTCCATGGCATTTTTTACCTCCTGTACCGTGTTTGTCTGAGCGCCGGCTTCCAAAAGAACTGCTCTCCTGCAAAGATGCAGATTATACCTTAACCCGGACAGATAAATTCCCCTGTAAAAGTCCGGATAATACTGTGCGGCCTGGTATTCCATCTGAAAAGAAAAAGCAAGATTATCCTGTATGTATGGATTGGGCAGGTAATCTACCGGTCCTCCTGAGACTGTATAACTGAGCCCGTTAAAAAACATGATCTGAGCCGTAGGTTTTCCATTGATCTCTGTTACCAGCCGACGATCCTCCGCCACACCGTCCCTGTGAAGATCTATTACTACTTCTATAGAAGGATTTTCTTTCAGAATCTGTTCTATATAAGGCCGGGCGTAATCATAGGCTTTATTCCTGTCCAGCACGCCTCCTGCCAGATCAAATTCTTCTGTTACGTGAAGTACCTGATAGCCATAGGTTTCTGTAAGAATTTTCGCCAGATAGTTTCCCACTCCCACAATAGAATCCTCCACCACGCCTTCTCTGGAATCTGCAAAAGTTTCCTGTGTATGGCTGTGATAAATAAGAATCTGAGGCGTCCGCGGATCCTTCTTTACCGTAAGATCATTTGCCAGAAATTCTGCTGCATTCAGCTGCTCTGCGCTGGTGGCAGTATCCTCGTCTACAATAAAAAAATTATTCAGCAGATAATCATAATCTGCCAGAATCTCCGGAGCCAGATCAATAACCGGGGCAGGCTGAATCTGCGCCAGTGCAGGCTGTGCAGAGGCTGCTGAACTGACTGCCGGACTGGCAGTGGGACCTGATACCGGGCTGACTTCCGGTTTTGATGTGGGAATCGCCTCTGTCTCAGAGCTTTTCTTTTCTCCGGTCACCTGCGGTTCCTGCAAGTGTCTGTCCGATTCTTCTGTTTTTTCTTCCGGTTTTTCATTTTCTGACAGGTGTGCTTCCGGTCTGTTTTTCTCTTTTTCAACAGCCGTTTCCTGATTTTCCCGCATATCATCACTGCCCGACTGAAGATTTTCCGCCTTCATCATATCAGCCAGATATTTTGCATTACTTTCCACAAGTTTTTCATAGGTTTCCGGATCTTCTCTCTGAGGAACACTTGTTGCTTCTTCCTCCAGAAAGCAGTAAAGCGGCAACTGCCTGTACACATTTCCCCGCAAAAAAAACGGTCCCGGAACCAAAAGCAGAACCGCAAAAAAGAAAATGCTCAAAATAATGCAGGATACTTTCTGGAGCTTTGTCATAGAATCACCTCTTTCAAAGAATCCTATGACAAAAATGATATGATTATACCCCTGTATTTCCGGAAATATACTGCTGTCAAAGTATTTCCCGGTAATATATTCTGATTCTCTGCGACAGCAGCAATAAGCTTTGTCTATGCAGAAATCTATTTTCTGATTTTTCCATCAGACGCCTGAAAAAGCCATATTCAGCCCCTCTGATATGGTAAAGCTTAAATATTTTACAGTTTCATCCACATCCTTCGGTGTCACAAACATACTGTAAAGATTTGGCGCAATCATTTCCTCCAGGAACTCTTTCTGCTCCTGTTCCTCCAGCGCATCCAGAAGATGTTCCATAGAATCATGGACAATCGTTGCCGCATCTACTACTGTGGGAACCCCGATTCCGATTACTTTTACCTGAAGATTCTCTTCCGTAAGTCCGATCCTGTGATTTCCCACCCCGGAGCCTGGATGAATCCCCGTATCCGTGATCTGGACTGTCCGGTTCAGCCTTCGGATACTGCGGGCTGCCAGGGCATCTACCGCAATAACAAGATCCGGCTTTGTTTCTGCCACTACACCCATTACAATTTCTGAAGTTTCCATTCCTGTCTGAGCCATAACGCCCGGCGCAAGACCACTGACCCGGTGCAGAATTTCCTTTTCTGTACTTTTCAGTCCGTATTCTCTGATAATATGACGGGTCATCCTGAGATTATCCACAACGTGGGGACCCAGGGCATCCGCTGTAATTGCCTGATTTCCCAGACCTACCACAAGAACTGATGTCTCCCGCTTCAGATTGACAAGCTTTCTCAGATGACGGGCGATCTCTTCTGAAATTTCTCTGTGATAATCCTCGTCCGAGGCCGAAAGATTTGGCGCTTCTATGGTAATATAATTTCCCTGAGGCCTTCCCATAGCCTTTGCCCCGTTTTCTGTTGTTATTTTAACAACCGTAGTGCGGATGTCTCTTTCTTCGTCATATTGTTCTTTCACTTCCACTCCCCTAAGCTCTGTATTGCTTTGGGCAAAGCTCTCCGTTGCTTCAAGAGCCAGATCCGTTCTGATTCTGCTGCTTCCTGACATTTTTCCCTCCATGCCTGTAAATGATATTGGCAGTGTCTTTTCTCTGCGATACACACACTTCTGTCCCATGTGATATAAATCATGCTCTCCTTTTCCCGGGATATCTGAAATAAATTCCAGGGTTATACTGTGTGTAACGCAATAAATAACTCCTTTTCTATAAGATTTACATTTTTATGAGAATTATGTATTGACATTCCAGAATATGTATACTAAAATAAATAAGCATGTTTACAGGAGCGCCCGTGTCTGTTCCTGTAGCAATCAATCAAAAAAACTCGAAATGGAGGTGTCCACATTGGCTAACATTAAATCTGCAAAGAAAAGAATCTTAGTAAACAGAACTAAAGCTGCGAGAAATAAGTCTATCCGTTCTGCTGTTAAAACTTCCATCAAAAAGGTAGAAGCTGCAGTTCAGAATAACGACAAGGCTGCTGCACAGGTTGCACTTAACGAGGCAATTGCTACAATCAGCAAAGCTACATCCAAAGGTGTTTACCACAAAAACAACTGTGCAAGAAAAGTTTCCCGTTTAACAAAAGCCGTAAACAACATCGGCTAATAAAAACGCCTTTTATTTTTAATTATAAGCTTATAATTAAAAAAGACAGTCACAACCGTCATGTGACTGTCTTTTTTTATGTATTTGACACCCGCCCTCTCCCGGGCTATAATAATCTTACATACGTAAGATTCCATTCTATCCATCCCGAAAGGAGACTGTCATGAAACTTCCCCAGATTTCTGAAGCAGAATACGAGGTAATGAAAATCATCTGGAAACATGCCCCCATCAGTACCAACCAGGTAACGGACATACTTTGCCGGACTACTGACTGGAGTCCCAAAACTGTCCAGACCATGCTGAAACGGCTTGTGACAAAAGGTGTGCTCTGCTATGAAAAACGCAGCCGGATGTTTGTCTATTCTCCTGTTTTTTCTGAAGAGGATTATCTCCGCCAAAAAAATTCCAGTTTTCTGGATCGGTATTATAATGGAAAGCTTTCTGCCATGTTCTCCTCTTTTCTGGACACGGAACCAGTTTCCGGGGAAGAACTGGAATCTCTTCGTCAGCTTTTGAACGATCGTTTTCCGGAAGGGGGAAATTAATTTGCAGAATTTTGGTATCCGCTTTCTGATCTGCAATCTTATTCTTATAGCTCTTACAGAAATACTGGTCTGCACAAAAAGGCTTTTGAAAAACCAGCTTTCTCCGGGGCTTCAGTATTATCTCTGCATACCGTTTTTTATCCTTCTGTCCGTGCCTTTTCTCCCACTGTCCTTTTTGAGTTTTTCGTTTCCCGCATCCCGAAGCTCATTGTTCCAATGGCTTTCTGCTTTTATAAACAGCCTGCAGCCGGCTTCCGCGCAAAACCTCCCTGGCATTTCCTCTATGGCAGCCTCGGATTCCAGCTCCGTAATCCGGGATTTTGCAGTCTCTGTAAATTCTGTAGCTCCCGGACACTGGAATCTTATACTTCTTTCCTTCTGGATTACCGGTGCTGCCATAACCCTGCTTTTATTTTTCCATATTACATGGAAGTTCCATAAAATAAGATGCAGCGCCAGTCTCCTTGAGAAACCGGAAATCCAAAAAATTTTTTCAAACTGCTGTACAGAGCTCCATATTCGCCGTAAGATTTTGGTTTTTGTCAGCCCCAAAATCCATTCGCCTGTAACAACCGGCTTTCTGAAACCCCGGATTTTTATTCCTGCTGACCTTGACTCTGTCCTTCAGACCCATGAATTACGGTATATGTTTCTCCATGAGCTTCAGCACTGCCGCCGTCTGGACGGGCTTGTCAATGATCTTTGTATTATGTTCCGCATTATTTACTGGTTTAACCCGGCAGTTATCCTGGTACTGAAAAAAATCCCCCTGGAGCGGGAGCTTGCCTGCGATGCCTCTGTACTGGCTCATCTGTCAGCAGAGGATCACCCTCTTTACGGAGCTTCACTTTTAAATCTGGCTGAAAAGCTCTCTTCTTATCCGTTTGCTTCCGGAATGGTAAGCAAAGGCAGCCAGCTCCGCCGGCGAATCCTGGGAATCACCTCTTTCCGGCAGAGAAACAGGAAACAAAAATGGAAAAGCGTAATTTCCTATCTTCTCATTTCTGTTCTTATTGCAGGAATGATACCTGTATTGTCTGCATATGCCGGCTCCGAAGAAACTGTTTCTTTACATGGAAAAACCACAGAGAAGCTTGAGCTTTCCACAGATTTCCATGGTTTTGACGGAAGCTTTGTTCTGTATGACAGTCAGACCGGGCTTTGGAAAATTTACCGGCCGGAGCTTGCCATCCAACGTTTTTCTCCGGCCTCTACCTTCAAAATTTATTCCGCTCTTCACGGTCTGGAAAAGGGCATTATCTCACCGGAATCCTCTTCCATGAAATGGGACGGCACTCCCTGCGCATTTCCCCGGTGGGAACAGGATCAGACTCTTGATTCTGCCATAAAGGACTCTGTAAACTGGTATTTTCAGAACATGGATCAGCTGCTTGGAAGAACAGAAATCTCCTCTTTTCTGAAAAAAATCAATTATGGAAACAAACAGATAAGTAAAGATCTGAAGCTTTACTGGGCTGACGACTCACTGAAGATTTCCACAGTAGAACAGGTGGAGCTTCTTCAGAATTTTTATACGAATACCTTTGACTGTTCCGAACAAAACATTCAGGCAGTAAAGGATGCGCTTCGGGTAGGAGAGTTCTCAGGCGGAACGCTATACGGCAAAACCGGAACTATTCGGAGAAACGGCAGGGATATCAGTGGATGGTTTGTAGGTTTTGTGGAAACAGATGATAATGTTCTGTATTTTGCTGCAAATATCCAGGGTGCAGACCATGCAGACGGCTCACAGGCCGCTGCAATCGCCCGTTCTGTATTATCCTCCAAAATATTCCTCTAAAACTTCCGCATCCTTTTGGACTACATATCCGCTTCCTCCCAGTTCCTTTACGTTTTCCACCATGGATATCAAAAGAACTGGTCTGGAAGCATCTTTTTCCACAGGAAAAACAGCAAACCATCCGATTTCTGTACCTGTAGAATCTTCCTGGGTTGCCTTAAGCTCTGCGGTTCCTGTTTTTCCCGCAAGAAGAACGTCCTGTCTGCATGCTCCATATCCGGTCCCCGAAGGATCGTTCACAACCCCAGTCATTCCTTCCATAAGCTTATCTACGATCTCCTGCGAAAATGCCTGAGGAATCCAGGTTTCTGCAGCAGGATTTTCCCGGTATCTTAAATAGGGACGAAGCATGTTTCCCTGATTGAGAAACGCAGTATAAATACTTGCAAGATGAAGAGGATTTACAAGAATCTGCCCCTGCCCGTACCCACTGTCCGCAAGCTGAATCTCTGTCTCAATTTTATCAGTATTAGAATAATGGGATTCGGTCATGGAAATCTCAAAAGGAAGCTTCTGGCAAAAACCAAGCTGTTCCAGAGAATCCGCCAATGTCTCTGCCCCGATTCTCAAAGCTGCCTTTGCAAAATAAATATTATCAGAATAGATCAGAGCATTTTTTAGTGTAACCGGCTCATACTCATGAAGAGTCGTTACATGGTAATCTCCCCAGGAGGAATCCTTCTGCCAGGAAAGTCCTTCATTTCCAAAATCCTCCTCCGGATCCAGACTGCCTGTTTTCATTCCAATTCCCGCGATCACAGGCTTCAATACTGAGCCCGGACACCAGATCTGACGAAAACGGTTATACATTGGCTTTTTTATATCTTCGTTCAGCTCCTTCCACTCCGTGTCAGAAAGTCCCAGAATAAAATCATTATTGTCATAAGAAGGTGTGCTTACAAGAGCCAGTACTTCTCCCGTATAAGGATTTACTGCCACCGAGCATCCGGGATCCTCCTGAAATTTCTCATAAAGCGACTGCTGCAGGCTGCTGTCAATGGTAAGCTGAATATCCTGTCCGTCTTCTCTTGGAACACTGGCAGCCACTTTCCTGATGTTTCCTGCCTGATCTACAATTCTGATCTCACAGCCATTTTTCCCCTTCAGTTCTTTTTCATAAAGAAGCTCTGCTCCGCTCTTTCCGATCACACTGACCGCATCATAGCCCTCTCCCTTATGCTCTTCCAGGTCCTCTGCAGTAACAGACTGCACATACCCGATCAGATGAGAAGCGGCTTCTCCCAGAGGATACGTTCGGATTTCCTGATCTGTCAGCATAACTCCCGGAATCATAAGGAGCTGTTCCTGGCGCTGCTGCTCCTGGAGAAGCTCCTGATCAGGATTTTCTGACATAAGCTCCAGGTCACTGACTTTAGGAATTGTTGTCAGCGGCACAAAGGAATCTTCTTTTACCCAGGATGCGCTTAATTTCTGAAAAATAGTTTTCTCCTTCATATCAAGAAACAGCGCCAGTTTATTTACAGCCTCCTCCTTATTTTGAAGCTTTCCCGGAACAATGCCCACAGAAGAAGCAAGCCCGGGCCCGGCAAGTGTCTTTCCATTCCGGTCAAGAATCCTTCCCCGCTTTGCTTTATCCATAACAACACTCACCTTGTCTGACGGCGTCAGATCCGGAAGAATCATCCCGTCATTCCATAAAAGCAAATATCTGTTTTTTGCCCTGACGAAGCCTGCTTCATCAGAAAAATCAATGGTCCCGGCTGCAGTATCCATAGAAATTTCATAAGACAGCACGGTAGTCTTTCCTCTGCTGCTGATTTCCTGAATGTTTTCAATACGGATATTATGGGCTTCCATTCCCTCATAAATTCTGGAATTTCTCTTGATAAAGCCTTCTTTATCAAGAGTAATCAATGTATCCGGATCTACCATCTGATACATGGATTCATAATCCTTTTCTTCCACTGCTGAAAAATACGCCCTCAAAATTTCTTCCGGCTTTTCTGTCTTCATCCGGATTGCCAGACCTGCTTCAAAAACAATCAGAAGTATACCTATTACAAGCAGCAAAACTGTAAATAAAATCTTTTTTGACTTTTTTATCATAATCACCTCTTTTTAAATCCTACACTTGTAATCTTTATATCTAAATATTACATACGTAAGATATAAATGTCAAGGTTTTATGTGTTTAAAAAATTTGGAAATCCATCCGCCCCCGTTGTCTGCGCCTCAGATAACACTGTAATAATGTAAGCTATGATATCAGTTTCTGATCAAAATTATCTGTTTTCCCCCTGACAACAAAAGGAAGCGCTTTCGCGCTTCCCCTTGCTCCATATGTTTATTCAACCATTTTTCTGATACATCTTCCTGCGCCTTCCATTACTTCCGTAGAAAGCTCGATCTCCTCTCCTGCAATTCCTCTCAGGCAATTATAGACATCCATTAAGGTAGTAACCTTCATGTCCATGCATGTGAGAGAAACAGACAGGGGATAAAACTTTTTATCCGGGCAGGAAAACTGCAGATGCTCTACAATACTGTTTTCTGTTCCGATAATAAATTCTTCTGCGTCCGATTTTTCCGCATATGCCATAATCCCTGTTGTAGACCCCACATAATCAGCCTGCCGGGTCACCTCAGGACAACACTCCGGATGTACAAGAAGAAGGGCATTCGGATGAGCCGCTTTTGCTTTTTCTGCCTCCTGACCTGTAACCATCTTATGACGGGGACATCCTCCGTCATAAAAAGCAAAAGTCTTTTCCGGAAGCTGCTCTGCCACAAAATGTCCAAGGTTCGGATCCGGAATAAACAGGATCTTATCATTGTCAAGCTTTCTGCAGATTTCCAGTGCAGAAGCGGAAGTGACACATACATCGCACTCTGTTTTCAGCTCTGAAGTGGTATTTATGTAAGCAACAACTGCATAACCGGGATATTTCTTTTTCAGCTGACGAAGTCCCTGAACATCAAGCTGTTCAGCCATAGGACAGCCTGCTGCCGGATTTGCCAGCCAGACTCTTTTATCAGGATTCAGAATCTTGCAGGTCTCAGCCATAAACCGGACACCGCACATGATCATACCGCTGCAGTGGCTTTTTGTAGCCTCCACACTTAATCCGTAGGAATCTCCTGTATAATCCGCAACCTCCAGGATCTCATGTCCCTGATAGGCATGTGCCAGAATACAGATGTTTTTTTCTTTTTTCAGGCGAATGATCTCTGCCTGTAACTCCGCTACTGTCATCTTATGTTCTCCTTTTTCTCTTTCTTTTCCCAGGGCTGCAGAGGCGCCAGCAATCCTGCGTTCTCCAGCTGGCGGCCGATCAGATCCAGCCGCTGCTGGCTTTCTGCTTCTACCAGATGATAATGGTAACCGGAAGTGGCATTGCTCAGAACTGTGGAATGGCTGCTGTTCAGAGCTTCTACAAATTCCGTCACATCATGCCTGGAACGGATGTCCATTTCTGCGGAAACACGGCCATATACCCGATGGCTGATGCTGATATTTTTTACACGTCCGCCGCAGTCCACGATCAGGTTCAGTTCCTGCGCTGCCTGTTCCTGACTGTGGCGAACCTTAAATTCTCTTGTACAGCTGTTTTCCTGTTGTATGGTATAGCCCTTTGTAGTGGAAAGGATTCCCGGTGTTGACGCACGTATCACCGCCATATCCTGCACGATCACCTGACGGCTCACGCCAAATTTCGCCGCAAGCTCTCTGGCTGCCACCGGAAAATCCGAGCTCTGAAGAGTCTTCAGAATCTCCTTTCTCCTCTCAGAGGTATTCATGCTTTCCCTCCTCTCAGATCGCATGAAGATTTTTCATGGAAATATCAAGAATCGGTGCAGAATGAGTGAGAGCGCCGCTGGAAACATAATCAACACCCACCTCACGGATTCTGGCAATGTTTTCTTTTGTGACATTTCCCGAACATTCTGTTTCCGCTCTTCCGTCAATGAACTCTACCGCCTCTTTCATCTGTTCCGGAGTCATATTATCCAGCATAATAATATCGGCTCCTGCCTCAACAGCTTCTTTTACCTGCTCCAGAGATTCTACCTCAATTTCAATTTTACGGACAAAAGGCGCGTATGCTTTTGCCATAGCGACAGCTTTTGCAACGCTTCCTGCCGCACCGATATGATTGTCCTTCAGAAGAACTCCGTCAGAAAGATTATATCTGTGATTATTTCCTCCGCCTACACGCACTGCATATTTTTCAAACACACGACAGTTGGGAGTTGTCTTTCTTGTATCAAGCAGAGTCAGACTGCTTCCCTCAAGAAGTTTTGTCACTTCTCTTGTATAGGTGGCAATTCCGCTCATTCTCTGAAGATAGTTGAGAGCCACACGTTCTCCAGAAAGAAGCACACGGATATCGCCTGTTACTCTGGCAAGAAGCTGTCCGTTCTTTACCTCTTCTCCATCCTGGCAGAAAAACTCAATTTCTGTTTTGTCATCAAGAAGTGTAAATACTCTTGCATAAACCTGAAGTCCTGCAATCACGCCGTCCTCCTTGGCGATCAGGTCAACCGTTCCCTTCTGTTCCTTTGGCATCACGGCATTTGTGGAAACGTCCTCGCTTGTAATATCCTCTCTCAGAGCCATCATAATCAGCTCGTCTGCCTGCATTTTCATTGTAATTTCATTCATGACTTTTTTTCATCCTTTCAATTTCGCTTAATATGACTGCACGGTAGCCTGCCATCAGATTTTCCCGGTCCTCATACGCCTTCCGGTCTACTGCGTCTGCCCGGCATGGCTCCGGCTTCTTCCCAAATAATATATCATCAGCTGCCCTTCTTGCAAATACAAGAGATTCCAGAAGGGAATTGCTGGCAAGACGGTTCTTACCGTGAACACCATTGCAGCTGGTCTCTCCACAGGCGTAAAGCCCCTGCATGGAGGTTCTGCTTCCCAGATTTACTTTGATCCCGCCCATAAAATAATGCTGGGCAGGAACTACAGGAATCGGTTCTTTTCTTACATCAAAGCCTTCCTCCAGACATCTGCTGAAAATATTCGGAAAATGGTTCATAATGGTAGTCTCTCCCAGAGGCCTCATATCCTCCCAGACAAATTCTGTATCCTGCTTTTCCATCTGAGAAAAAATTGCCTGGCTCAGCAGATCTCTTGGCTGAAGCTCATTTGTAAAACGCTGTCCGTTTTTGTCATAAAGGTAAGCGCCCTCGCCTCTCACTGATTCTGAGATCAGGAAACGTCTTCCGGGCTTCTTTGAATACAGAGTTGTGGGATGGATCTGTATGTAATCAATATTTTCCAGCAGAATCCCATGCTTCATGGCAATTCCCAGAGCATCTCCTGTAATATGCGGAAAATTGGTAGAATTTTTATACAGGCCCCCAAGTCCTCCGCAGGCAAGCACCACGTAAGGAGCACTTATCTCGTAAATTTCGTCCTGTTCGTCCATGGCAACAACTCCGCCGCAGATATTATCTGCTGAAATCAGATCGACCATTGTCATGTATTCAACAATTTCAACATTTTCTCTGGCCTGTGCCTGAGCCAGCAGCTTTGAGGTGATCTCCTTACCTGTAATGTCCTCATGAAAAAGGATCCTCGGCTGAGAGTGAGCTCCTTCTCTGGTAAATTCCAGATCTCCTTTTTCATTTCTCTCAAAATCAACCTCTCTCGTCAGAAGATCCCGGATAATACTGTTGGAACTTCTGAGCATCAGATCTACTGCCTTTTTATTATTTTCATAATGTCCGGCCCGCATGGTATCCTCAAAATAATCCTCATAGTCATCCTCACCACGAAGCATACAGATGCCGCCCTGAGCCAGAAAAGAATCAGACTGATCCGCTTCCTTTTTTGTGATCATCAGGATATTCTTTCTTTCCGGAAGGTTCAAGGCACAATAAAGACCTGCTGCGCCGGTTCCCACAATGATCACGTCATAATATTCTTTCATTTTCTCCCTCGCACCGCATAGCTGTCATTTTCCCACACCTGAGCGGTTTTCTTTACATAATCTTTGGCTGTTCTTAACATTTTTTTGCAAGTATACCACCAAACTTGATAGGTGTCAAGACACCTGTAAAGCACATAAAACAAGCCGGTGTTTTCACCCGGCTTGTTTATTTCATAATTCCGCTCATACAAAAACAGATACTCTTGATATCCCGAACATCTCCCTGTAGCAGTTCCTCTGCATTTTACTGAAAGTATAGTCTCCTTCACTATATTTTCTTCCTCTGTGTTGTACCGGGGCAGTAAAATTGATGGTTACAGCTGACTCTTAAAAATCTCCGACTTACCGTGCAGAACTGTATTTTACAATCAGAAGCTCCACACTCAGTACATCCTGAAGCCGTCCTGTTTTCACTGCTTCCTCTGCCTCCACAAAGTCTTCCTCTGCTTTCTGAAGCTCCGCAGCCGAATAGAAACGGGCACAGGCGGAAATATTTCGTGCCACAAAAGACGGTACTCCTAACCGGGAAGCAATTTCTGGCTGCGCCACGCCTTCCTCTGACATCTTCTTTGCCAGAAAAAGCTGGTGAAACTGTTTTGCCAAAAGAAACAGGATTCTCATTGGCGGCTCCTTCAAGGTCAGAAGATCATAATACAGCTCCAATGCCCGCTTCTGATTTCTTTCCGTTACTGCACGCACCATGTCAAAAATCTTGTTTGCAGTCTGGGTGGTACACACTGCCTCAATATCCTCAGCAGTAACAATATCTCTCCCCTGGGTGTAAGTGATCAACTTTTCCAGCTCCATACGGATATTTCCCATATCAGTTCCTGTTTTTGTAAGAAAAAGCTCCATATCTGAAGTCCTGATCTTTCTGCCTTCCCGTCCCAGGATTCCTGCAGCCCAGCGCATCAGGGATTTTTCATCCTGTCTGGCAAACTCCGTAATACGGCCACAGGCTTTCACTGCTTTATACATCCGGCTTCGCTTGTCCACTTCCTCTTCCACAAAAACCATCCTGATATAATCCGGCAATGATTTCATGTAATCCGCAAGTTCTTCACACTTATTCTTAAAAAATCCGGAGTTTTCCACAAGGATCACTCTGATTTCTGCAAAAAAGGGCATCGTTTCACAAAGATCGATCATTTCACGAACTTCTATTCCCTTTCCTTCATATCTGGTAAAATTCATGGTATCTCCATCCGGATTCAATGCCTGTATCAGCTTATCCTTATACTGTTGTCTGAGATAGGCCTCTTCCCCGAACAAAAGATACGCCTGTTTAAAATTTCCTGTTTTTAAATCTTCCTGTAAGCTTTTCAAGTCTGAACTCCTTTATGTTGTGCAAACGCCACATTTAAGCGTTTCCCTATGGTTTCTTTTTCAATAGCCTGTGATTTCTTTTATTATACAAATAATTCATATTTACCGCAAGAATAACGAATCTTATAGTTACTTTCACTCCGTTCACACCAGATTATCCAAAATGTCCCCTCCTTATATTCTCTTCAATACAGCACAAATCCCCTTCGGACTCCCCAGATCCCTTAATCTTTCAGGAACCGGCTCCGTTTTGCGCACCCTAGACAGCCCTCTTCTTTATGTATCTTATCGCGTCCTTGGTATCTGTACCAAAAAATCCTCAAAAATCACAGATATTTTGTCCTGTACAACATATGCCTCTGATTTTTCCCGTGGTAAAATACAGATATGAATTTCAAGTATACTTACAGGAGGGTTTTTAATATGAAAGTTGTTGTTGCAGTTGATTCTTTTAAGGGAAGTATGACATCTATGGAAGCCGGTAGTGCAGTGAAGTCCGGTATTCTGGCTGCCCACCCTGATGCGGAGGTAATAGTCAGACCTCTGGCTGACGGAGGAGAAGGAACTACCGATGCCCTGACGGAGGGCTTAAACGGAAAACGAATCAATCTGACTGTTACAGGGCCCATGGGAGAGCCTGTGGACGCTTACTACGGCTATCTGGAAGATTCAAACACTGCAGTTATGGAAATGGCCTCTGCTGCAGGAATCACAATTTCAGATCACGCTGATCCCATGAAAGCAACCACCTTTGGAGTTGGAGAAATGATTCTTCACGCCATAGACAATGGTATCCGCAACTTTATTATCGGAATCGGAGGCAGCGCCACAAACGACGGAGGAATCGGAATGTTAAAAGCCCTGGGCTTTACATTTCTGGATAGAGACGGAAATGACGTAGGCGAAGGCGGACAGGCTCTTGCAAAAATCTCCTCTGTAAGGAGCTCTGACAAACAAGAACTCCTTGCCCAATGCTGTTTTCAGATCGCCTGCGATGTGACAAATCCCCTTTGTGGGCCCCGGGGCGCTACCTATATCTATGGCCCCCAAAAAGGAGTTACAGAAGAAATGGCTCCGGTTCTTGACGCCGGCATGAAAAATTATGCAGAGGTTACTGCCTCTCTGACCGGAAAAGATCATTCCCCGGCAGAGGGCGCAGGCGCAGCCGGCGGACTTGGCTTTGCCTTTTTAAGTTATCTGAATGGCCAGCTTACTCCCGGAATCCAGCTGATTCTGAGTGCGGTTCATCTGGAAGATGAAATGAAAGATGCAGATATTGTGGTTACCGGAGAGGGCCGCCTTGACCATCAGACTGCTATGGGAAAGGCTCCTGTGGGGGTTGCAAAGCTGGGAAAGAAATATGGAGCAAAAACAATTGCTTTTGCAGGCAGTGTTACAAAAGATGCCGCAGACTGCAACCAGGCAGGGATTGACGCTTTCTTTCCAATAGTAAGAGGAATCACTACTCTGGAAGAAGCCATGGATACAGAAACAGCAAAATACAATATGCGCTCCTGTGCCGAGCAGGTATTCCGCCTTCTGTAAAAAGTCTCCCGGATGAAAAAGAACAGCCTCTGACTGAAACATATCCTTATTTTATTTTAAGCTTTTTTAATAAATCCGCCTGTTCGACAACCGCTTTCCGCTCTGGTATAATAGGCCATATACCCAATACCTTTTACAGTATTATTTCAGGAGGAAAGCATGAATCCATATATCAGCAAGTCGCTTGCCTGTCAGATTGTAAATACTGTCAGTGATCTCTGCGGGCAGAATGTAAATTTTATAGACTGTTCGGGTATTATCTTTGCGAGCACAAATGAAGAACGGATCGGAGATTTTCACGAAATCGGCAGACAGGCGGCAGTCAGCGGCAAAGTAATTGAAGTAACAGAAACTGACAGATTTACCGGAACCCAACAAGGAGTCAATCTTCCTGTTTATCATAATCATAAGGTAATTGCTGTCATCGGAATTACCGGAAATCCGGATGAGATCCGAAAATATGCTCATCTTGCAGAACGTATTACCAGACTTCTGATCCGCGAGAAAGAACTGGATGCTTTTCATCGCACAGAGGCCGAAAAGAAAAACCATATTCTCCAGGGTCTGATCGAGCATAAGGATATTCATCCGGATTATCTGGCAGAAAATTTTTCCCGTTGGGGAATACAGGAAAACAGCCGGTATCATTTAATCCGTATTTATATTAATCACGAAAATACGCTTTCCGGTTCCCATGCAGCCTCTCATAACAATACAGCTTTTCTGCTTCCGGAACCGGTGATACATCAGCTTTTTCAGAAACTTGGGATCACTCTTTATACATTTATGTATCCTGATCAGTATCTGGCAGTACTGGAACATTCTGTTTTTGAAAACAGCAGACATATCCTAAAAGCTTTTCCGGAAAGCTCAGGTCTTCCTGTACAAATTGCTGTTGGAAATGCTGTTCCCATTCGTCAGATCAGCGATTCTTATAACGAATCTGAAACGGTTCTGCAAAGTCTTTTGACTTCCGGCAGAACCTTTGCAGAATTCAGCGACCTGACCCTGGAACTGCTTCTTTCCTCTGCGCCGGCCAGGATCCGCTCCGCCTATCTTTCAAAGACTGTCAGCAGTCTTTCGGACAAAGATCTGGACCTTCTGAACACTTATTTTAAATGTAATATGTCACTGAAGGACACCTGCGAAAAAGCTTTTCTTCACAAAAACACACTTCAGTACAGACTGAATCAGATTTATCACCGCTGCGGCTACAATCCCCGCAGCTTTCAGGATGCAGTTGTATTGTATATGGCTCTGAAATTATCAGGCAGGTAGCTTTTATAATTCACAGATTTTTTTCCATATCTCAGAATCAACCGGAATGCCCAGCTCTGTATTCTCTTTCCTGCGAAGCAGAGTCCCCTCTCCCGGATAACGGATTTTTTTATTTGCATGTTCCGGCACAGAGTTCTGAATATCTTTCAGGGTTTCCTCTGCAAGTGCTTTGGCTGCCTCCGCATCCCCGCTGAGTAGATCCGGCTTCACTGCAATAAATACCTGCGTCAGCCCATATTCTTCTTTACACTCTTTCCCGATTTTGGATACTGTTTTCCCAAGGGTGAGAGCTGCACCTGCAAGATCCAAAAGGATTGACATTCCGGATCCTTTCCAGTATCCGATAGGAAGGACGCGCCTTGTCTTTTCAATAGCTGCCGGATCGCAGGTCAGAACTCCGGCTTCATCATATCCGCCCGGATAAGGAAGATCTGTCTGAGCCTGTCGGCATACAGCCAGCTTCCCATAAGAATACTGAGCCATAGCCATATCAACCACCACATGTTTTCCCTGGGGCCCGGGAACCGCCATCACAAAAGGATTATTCCCGATCTTACTGTCAACGGCTCCCCAGGCAGGCATATTTGGCATGGTGTTTGTCCAGCATATTCCAATATATCCGGACTCTGCTGCCTGCCATCCGTAAGTGCCTCCTCTCATCCAGTGATTCGTATTACACATTGCCACAAGGCCTATTCCAAACTCTCCGGCCAGCTCCATAGCTCTTTTCATAGCAGACGCTGCATTCAGATTTCCCATTCCGAGATGTCCGTCCCAGCGTTCTGCCGCGCCGACTCCCGCAAGCTTTTCCGGTATCGCATTTACATGAATATATCCCTTGTCAATATATTCTATCACACGGGGGAATCTCTGATACCCATGAGAATAAACACCGTCAAGAGACGTATCTGCAAATATTTTTGCCGAAGTCTCCGCTCTTTCCTGACTGAATCCTTTTTTCAGAAGAACCCGTTCAAATTCCCTTTTCATATCCTCGTAAAAAATTCTCATACTTATCCACAGTCCTCCTTTTTTTGCTGTTTTATATCCACATATCTGCATTTATAAAGCTTTTCACTGCACCTGTTTATACAAAAAATGCTGTCCTCACATATCCGGTGGATTTATATCTGGGGGGTATCGCCGGATACATAAGGCAGCATTTTTTATTTACAGGCTCAGAACTCTTTCTGAACCTTTATACCAGTTTCATTTCTGCAAGAACCTGATGGAGCTTTTCTTTCTCCTCCGGTTTAAGCTCTGCGATCGGTGAGAGACATTTTCCTACCGGAATTCCCTCCTGTACAAGGCCTTCCTTAATAACGGCCGGAAATGTTCCCATACTGCAGGCAATACGCAGAGGCGCTAAAGTAAATTGGGCATCCAGAGAGCCTTTCAGATCTCCTGCCATATACTTATCATAAATATCGGCAGTGATACGGGGCGCTACATTGGCACAGGATGCAATGGCGCCTGATGCTCCATAACAGAGCGCAGCATGAATCAGAGTATCTCTTCCCATCAGTACATGGAAATTATCATTATCACGCGTCAGACGGATATACTCTGCAGTATTGGTCATATCTCCTGTACTGTCTTTGACCGCAATAATGTTGTCGATCTCTGCCAGCCTTGCTACAGTTCCCGGGGTGATCGTAACATTTGTCTTCGGAGCATTATTATAAAGAATGATCGGAAGCTTTGTACTGGCTGCTATCTCTGCAAAATAATCATAAAGCTCTTCCTGTGTCTGAGATACAAACATCGGTGTCAGAACAGAGACTGCATCTACTCCAACCTCTTCACAGATTTTTACAAGGCGGATTACGCCTCTTGTTGTAATATGGTTTGCTCCGCCATATACCGGAACACGTCCTCTTGTTTCGTCCTTTACTGTTTCCAGTATCTTACGGTATGTGTCATCGTCAAACGCATAAAACTCGCCGGTTGTTCCAAGCGGAAACAAACCGTGCACTCCATTGTCTATCAGATGATTTACCATCTGTCTCAGAACAGGATAGTTGACTTCACCCTCGTCAGTAAGAGGAGTGATAATCGGGGGAATAATACCTCTTGGCACAAATCCCATTTTTGGTACCTCCTTCGCCTAAAAGCGATAAATTATTTTTCTTTTTCTACTGAAACCTTAGATATTTTTTCATAGTATTTTACAATTGCACTATGGTCGTCCATCTCGCATCCGTCAGCTTTCAGTGACTGCATGATCTCCATAAGCTGAGAAGTCAGAGGAAGAGATGCGTTTACTGCATGAGATGCATTCAGAGCATTATTCAGGTCTTTAATGTGAAGCTCAATACGAAATCCCGGTTTAAAGTTATGCTCCATCATCATCGGCGCTTTTGCGTCAAGAACCGTAGAGCCTGCAAGGCCTCCGCGGATTGCCTGATATACAAGCTCCGGATCTGTGCCTGCTTTTTTTGCAAGAGTGAGCGCTTCTGAAACTGCTGCAATATTAATTGCAACAATTACCTGGTTTGCCAGCTTTGCAACATTTCCTGAACCAAGATCACCTACATATACAACAGATCCTGCCATACTCATAAGAAGATCATAATATTTGTCAAAGGTTTCTTTTTTACCGCCGCACATAACAGAAAGTGTTCCGTCAATCGCCTTCGGCTCTCCTCCGGAAACCGGAGCGTCCATAAGCTCAATGCCCTTTTCAGCCAGCTCTGCGCCGATCTTTTTTGATTCAACCGGGTCAATAGAGCTCATGTCAATCACGACTGTTCCCGGCTTTGCTGTATCAGAAATACCATTTTCACCAAGGCACACTGCACGTACATGAGGAGAATTTGGCACCATAGTGATGATCACATCACACTGGCCGGCTACATCAGCACTGCTCTTTGCAGCAACTGCTCCCATATCTGCAAGCTCTTTTACCGCTGCCTCATTGAAATCAAATACCACAAGCTCGTGACCTGCTTTTACCAGGTTTTTACTCATAGGTTTACCCATAATTCCAAGTCCAATAAATCCAACTTTCATTTTAAAATCTCCTTTATATATTTATTTAATTTTAATAAGCTGTGAGGGTGGCCTCCTGTCCTGCTGCTGTGAAGCAGAGACAGGAAGCTGTACTGTCAAATATCAGATAAAGAACTGTGCGATCAGAAGCTCAACAACACCTACTCCTGACATGATCATGGAAACGGCTGTTTTACATTTTACCTGATCTTTCAGCTCTGTAAGGCCAAACATACCATTGAATACCCAGAAACCGCTGTCGTTAAAATATGAGAAAGAAATTGCGCCTACGCAGCAGGAAAGCGCCATAAGCAGCGGGCTGATGCTGAGTACGCTCATAAGCGGAGCCGTAAGAGACGCTGCGGTTGTAATGGCAACCGTTGCAGAGCCAAGAGCAATACGCATAAGAGCTGCAATAATAAACGGAATCAAAACTGCCGGAATCGGCCATGAAGTTACCATTTCTCCAAGCGCTGTACCAATGCCACTGACTTTAACAACATTGCCAAGACTTCCGCCTGCTCCTGTGATCAGCATAATAATACCGGTATCTTTAATGGCGTTGTCCATCATTGCCAGAACCTTTTTATTATCTTCCTTTTTTACAAGTCCATAAATTGCAAGAAGAGTACCGATTCCAAGAGCTACGATCGGTGAACCAAAGAAATCAACTACAGCATTTCCTGCATCCACAAAATCCAGAACTGTTTTCAGAAGGATCAGCACGATCGGAACAATGATCGGCGCTACCGATACCCAGAAACCGGGAAGAGGCTTTGCGTCCATCATAGCGTTCAGCTCGTCCATAGATTTAATATATTCTTTTTTGAACTGCTTTCTGTCAAATCCGCCATCCTCTGTCGGTATCTGATAAATCTGTTTTCCGATCCACTTAGTATAAAAAACAACTACAATAAGCATTGGAATAGAAATCAGCGCGCCGCCGATGATCATGGTTCCCACATCTACGTTCAGCATGCCTGCCGCTGTCAGCGGTCCCGGTGTCGGAGGTACCAGACAGTGTGTAAGCTGAAGTCCTACTGCCAGAGAAAGCGCAAGACCTATTACAGATTTTCCTGTCACTCTTGACATCGCTTTACAAAGAGGTGCAAAAATAACAATTGCAGAATCTGCAAATACCGGAATGGAAATAAACCATCCTGTGATCGCCAATGCCCACTCTTCGTTTTTCTGGCCGATCACTTTGATAAAACTGTAAGCCATTTTTTCAGCCGCTCCGGATTTCTCCAGAATACCGCCCATCATAACTCCAAGGCCGATAATAATTCCCGTACTTTTCAGAGTGCTTCCAAACCCTTCCTGTATTGCGGTGATCAGACCTGTCTGAGTTGTACCGTCAGCAAGCGTTACATCTGAAATAGGCATTCCTCCGATAATTCCTGTAATCATAGCCGCAATCAGCAGAGCCATAAAAGAATGCACTTTTGTTTTCATTACCAGGAGGATCATTACGATAATTCCCAATGCCAGTCCCAGCAACATTCTCGTTGATTCAGACATATTTGTTTCTTCTCCTTTTCCCTTTGTTTATCAGTTTGAAACAGACTGTAGAACTGTTTCTCTTATCCTTCGCTATCGAACCAGACATGGACGCTTATTATCAAACTCCCAGCCCGGAATCAGATACTGCATGCCCTTGGCGTCATCACGTGCTCCAAGACAGTTTTCTACATAAAGCTTATGAGCCTTCATAACCTGTTCCCGGTCAACCTCAATGCCGAGTCCGCCTTTCTCAGGCAGATCAATGCAGCCGTCCACGATCTGCATAGGCTCTTTTGTCAGGCGTTCACGTCCTTCCTGCCAGATCCAGTGAGTATCAATCCCGTTCATCTTTCCCGGAATTGCAGCTGCACACTGTACTACCATGGCAAGGCTGATATCAAAATGATTGTTGGAATGACATCCCCACATCATGCCAAAATCATTGCACATCTGTCCAACACGAACAGAACCGTTCATTGTCCAGAAATGGGGATCTGCCAGAGGAATGTCCACGCTTTTCAGCGCAAGACAATGACACATCTGACGCCAGTCTGTATTAATCATATTTGTTGCTGTAGGCATTCCTGACGCCTGTCTGAATTCTGCCATGATCTCACGTCCGGAAAATCCGTTTTCTGCGCCGCAGGGATCTTCACAATAAGCAAGACACTCTTTCAGCTGAGGCGCAATTTCCAGTGCTTCTTCAAGACTCCAGCATCCGTTGGGGTCAAGGTCTACCCGGGCATTTGGAAATTCTCTTTTAATTGCCTGGACAGCTTTCAGCTCTTCTTTTGCAGGAAGAACGCCGCCCTTTAATTTAAAATCCACAAAGCCATATTTCTCATGAGTTGCCTTTGCAAGCGCTACAATGCTTTCCGGGGTAAGAGCCTCCTCATGGCGCAGACGATACCAGTCGCACTCTGCATCCGGCTCTTCTTCATATGGAAGGTCTGTTTTTTTACGATCCCCAATGTAAAAGAGATAGCTCAGGAACTGTACCCGTTCTCTCTGGATTCCGTCTCCCATAAGAGCTGCTGCCGGAACCTCAAGAAACTTTCCAAGAAGATCCAGAAGCGGCGCTTCAACAGCAGTGACCACATGAACCCCTGTACGAAGATCAAAGGTCTGAAGTCCGCGGACATCATCCTTTATATTTTTGTCAAGCCAGCCGCGTACCTTATTTAAGGTCTGCTTATAATCTGCAATACTGGTTCCGATCACAAGGTCTTTCACCTGCTCCAGAGCCTTTGTAATTTTTTCTCCTCCCGGAACCTCTCCTACTCCTTCTGTTCCGGTAGAATCTGTCAGTATTACAATATTTCGTGTAAAATATGGAGCATGTGCGCCAGACAGATTAAGTTCCATACAATCATGTCCGGCTACCGGATAAACTTCCATTTTTTCTACAACTGGTATCATCAATATATCCTCCTCAATGTGCTTAAAAGGTTACGGCCACCGTTCTTTTCTATGCATTTTATTATATACAATCCCTTTTGTTATTCAATTCGCAAAATACTCAAGATAAACAGGTAATTTTTATATATATACTTCAATCTTTCATTTTATGAAATATTTCTGTTTCATTTTTATTTCAAAAATATTCATTTCTTTCACAGAATTTTGCTTTTCCACTTTACATAACTTTTACATTGTAAAATTTTTTATCCGTCCTGTTTTTTCACATAAAAAAGCTGCCAGCATATACCGACAGCTTTTTATGGAAATTCCCAAAAGAAAGAGGGTAAACAGGAATTTCCATCGAATATGGTAAACAAAAATCAGGTAATAGGCGCAGGGTTAAAAATGCACAGATCATTGTGAAGCTTGTATTTTTCCGCAAAGGACTGCTCCCTTCCGCTTGCTACGTTAATGATCTTATAAAACAGTTCTGTTCCGACATCCTGGATCGTTGCCTGCCCCATAGCAATAGGGCCTGCATTTACATCAATCAGATCCTGCCACATTTCTTTCATTTCATTTCTTGAACAAACCTTGATCACAGGTGCTGCTGCCAGACCATAAGGCGTTCCCCGTCCGGTCATAAATACCTGGACAGTGATTCCTGACGCAAGCTGACAGGGACCGCAGACAATATCGCTGGCAGGTGTAGCCGCATAAATGAGTCCGTGTCTGCCGGGCTTCTCTGCCGGTGAAAGCACTTCTACAATAGGAGAGGTTCCTGATTTTGCAATGGACCCCATTGCCTTTTCCACAATATTGCAGAGACCTCCCTTTTTATTTCCCGGTGTCGGGTTGGCGCTTCTGTCCACCTCTCCTTCTGCAAGGTAATTATCATACCAGCGCATTTCTGCCGCCAGTTTATCTCTGACCTCAGGACTGATGCAGCGTTCTGCCAGATAATGGACTCCGTCACGAACCTCTGTCACCTCAGAAAACAGAACCGTTGCTCCGCCTTTTACAAGCATATCTGCCGCATAACCGGCTGAAGGATTCGCTGTAACGCCGGAAAAAGCATCGCTGCCTCCGCACTGCATTCCGATACAAAGCTTTGAAAGAGGAAGCGTAACACGCTTTCTTTGATTCAAAATGGCAAGCTTCTTATCTGCCATTTTCATCAGCGCATCCACCATAGCGTCAAATCCCTTTAATTCCTGCAAAATAATCACATTTTCCGGTGATATGTCTGCCTGGTCAAGAAGCATATCTACTGTAAACTTCTCACAGCCAAGTCCTACAACCATAAGCTGGCCGCCAAAATTCGGATGCTTTGCCAGATTACGAAGAGCCCGTATAGGAACCTTTGCCTCTGGCGCATTGATAGCGACACCGCAGCCATATGCATGATTAATGGGAACAATGTCATCTACATTCGGGTATTTGGGAAGAAGTTCTTCTTTCATTTTTTTAACTGCTACATTAAGTACACCTGTCACACACTGTACCGTTGTGCTGATTCCCAGAATATTCCTTGTTCCCGCGTATCCTCCATCCGGATTTTCATATCCCTCAAATGTAGTTACCGGAGGCTCCGGAAGTTCGGTTACAATATTTTTTCCATATTCCATATTGTCTACCGACGGCGGTGTCGGAAGCTCCAGCATAAATTCATTGATCCAGTCGCCGCGTTTGATCGGATTCATGGCATAACCGAGAATCACGCCGTAACGGATAACCGGACTCCCTGCCGGAATGTCAGTCAGGGCAACCTTATGCGCCTGGGGAATATCCTGATTAATATGCAGACCTTCAATCTCAGTTCCTGCATTCAGTTGTTTGACAGCAATAGCAACATTATCAGAACTGTGAACTTTCACTAAGAGTGACATGGGAATTCCTCCTTTGTTTTTATGCTGCTATTATAATATACGATCTTATATAAGTAAAATTAATAAATATTAGTTATCTATTAATTTTATTAATAGAAGTATAGACCTTTTGATAAAAAAATGGTAAAGTAAAATCAGCTCTTATTATCCCAACTGCGTTTCTGCCTCTTGGCATTGATGAAAAACCATATTTTTCAGAAAGGAATTTGCCATGGATTTACGACAGCTTGAATATATTGTACAAATTGCAGAAGAAAATAATATTACCCGGGCAGCGGAAAAGCTTTATATTACTCAATCTGCCCTGAATCAACAGCTTCTGAAGCTGGAAAAAGAACTTGGTGTCCCGCTTTTTCACCGTTCACGCACTGACTGGCACCCAACAGAAGCAGGAGAAATCTATCTGAGCGCAGCACGTAAAATGCTTCAGATGAAAAAAGATACCTATTACCGGATCCACGATCTTGCTGAAATTCAAAAAGGACAGCTTTCCGTTGGATTTACTCCCGGACGGGGCATTATCATGTTCTCTCATATTTATCCCCGATTCCACAGGATGTATCCGGATATCACAGTTATACCAAGGGAGCTCAGTGTACAGAAACAGCAGTCGCTTCTTCTGTCCGGCAGCCTGGATCTGGGCTTTGTCACCTTAACGCCTTCCCAGCAGAAGGCTTCTCTTACATACATAAATCTTTCTGAAGAAAGAATTTTGGCCGGTGTTCCTCTCCGCCATCCGGTGGCAACTCCACTGGACAGCTCTGACGGCACACCTGTTGCTGATATGACTGATATGGCTTCCGAACTTCAGGAGCTTGATCTTTACCGGCTCCGGGAGGAGCCGTTTGTTCTCACCTACCAGGAATCTACCTTAAGGGAAATGACAGATCAGATTTTTAAAAAAGCCGGATTTACTCCCCATGTACTTTTTGAGACCTCTAATAACGCCACAATTGCCACTATGATACATGCGGAAATGTGCTGCGGACTCATTCCAGAATACTATGCCAGAAATTCTCCATATGGCATCCGCTATTTTACACTTCCGGATAACCCTGCATGGAATATTATGGCCTGCTGCCACAAAAACCGCTATATAAGCAAATCCACCAGAGACTTCATAGCTCTGGCGGAAGAATTCTGGAAAAAGGAGCTGTGATCATGCTCCTTCTTTTTCCATATAACGCATCATTGCTTCTGCTGCTTTTTTTGCAGCTTCTACTGCATGAACAACTGTTTTAGACCCTGTAACCACATCTCCTGCCGCAAAGATCCCCTTTCTGGTCGTCATATGATTTTCATCTACGATCAGAAGTCCCTTGTCTGATCCCTCAAGCCCTACTGTAGTACGGATCAGACGGTTTCTGGGTCCCTGACTGATGGCAATAATCGTAGAATCCGCCTCTGTCTGCTCTTCTCCTTCTTCATATCCTGTTACTCTGTTATACTCATCCATAATGGAAGTTTTAAATACAGGCCCTTTCTCCGTGATCCGCTCAATTGCTTTTCCAAAAACAAACTCTGCTCCATCCAGCTCTGCATAAGCCATCTCATGGGAACTGGCAGCTATCCGTCTGCCCCGGGCATACATGGTCACCTGATGAGCGCCGTTTCTCAAAGCAGTTCTTGCTACATCCATTGCTGCATTTCCCATACCGATCACAGCAACCCTTTCTCCCAGACTGTATGCAGAAGGATTGGCAAGGTAATCAATTCCAAAATGTACGTTGGCAAGACATTCTCCCGGTATTCCAAGATTTCTGGCCTTCCATACTCCTGTTCCCACAAACACACTGGCATACCCGTCCCGAAGAAGATCTTCAATGGTCAGGGTTGTGCCAATGGCTGTATTGGGTCGTATTCTGATTCCCAGTTCCAGAAGTTTTTTCTGATATCTGGAAAGAATGGTTTTGGGAAGCCGAAACTCCGGAATTCCGTACTGTGTAATCCCGCCGATCTTATCCTGCTGTTCAAAAATCGTTACCTAATATCCATTTTGAGCAAGGATCACCGCTACTGTCATCCCTGCCGGTCCGGCTCCTATGACAGCCACATTCTGTTTTTTCTGTTCTGCTGTTTTTACCTTCATTCTGTCCAGATACATATCGGAAATATAGGTCTCAATACTGGAAAAGTGTACCGGACTTCCCTTTTTTCCCAAAACACAGTTCCCTGCACACTGCATTTCATGATTGCATACAATGGAGCAGATCAGAGACATCGGATTATTTTCAAACAGTTCTCTTCCCGCATCCATAACCTGATGCTCCTTAAACAGCTGAATAATATGCGGAACAGGGGTATGCACCGGACATCCTTCCATACATTTCGGTTTTTTACAGTTAAGGCATCTGTTTGCCTCATCAATAATATGAATTGCCATAATTTTTATCTCCTCCGAAAAAATGACTTTGAAAATTTTTATTTGAAAACATCCTTTTCAGCCGACTGTCTTCTTTCCAGTAAATCATACCGGTTTATAATCCCGTATTTTTTCATACGTCTCCACAGTGTTGTCGTACTGATCCCCATATCTTTTGCCACTGCGCTTCTGTTTCCTCTGTATTTTTCCAGAAGGGTCTGCAGCTCAGCAGCCTCAGGATGCTGATAAATAACTGTTTTTCCGTCCTCCTGTTCACTTTCCGTCTGCGGATAAAGTTCATTCAGAAGAAAATGTACAAAATCACCGGCAATGGTTTTTTTCATGGTTGTCAGCAGCATACGCTCACAAAAGGTCTCCAGCTGAAGCTCATTTCCCGGCCACGGAAATTCCATCAGCGCTTCCATGGCATCCTCTGATATTTTAGGAAACTTTGCATATCTTCTTGAAAATTTTGTACGACATTCTTCGACTATAGAGCGAATATCCTCTTTTCTTTTACGGAGCGGCGGTATTTCTACCACAAGCCCGTTCAAAAGATAATACAGATCCTCTCTGAACCGTCCTTCCTTTACAAGCTGTCCCAAATCAACAGATGTTGTGGCTATAATACGATTATCAAGAGTCTGGCTTCGCTCTAAATCGTTCTGAATAAGATCCTCATACCGTATGGCGCGATACAGTCTGTACTGACACACAGGAGTAAGCTTTTCAATCTCTGCGATAAGTACTGTTCCAAGATCTCCCACTGCAAGTCCGCCCTTCTGAATTCCGATATCCTCAGAAGCCGGATTGCCGAAAATACGGTCCATCTGCATCTGCTCTGACATTCCGCTGCAGTTGATCGTCACAAAAGGTCCGGTTTTATAAGAACTATTATTATGGATGCACTGAGCCAGGAACTCCTTTTCTGTTCCTCCTTCTCCCCGTATCAATACCGGACTTTTAGAAAGAGCATACATTCTGGAAAGCTCCACACAATATTCCATCTCTTTTCCGGTAATTCTCATATCTGAAAACCGTGCTTTCGCCACATATCCTTTCAAATAATGAGAATGCAGCTCGTCCGTACTGCTCTTTTGAGCTGATATATACCTGTAGCAGCTTATGATAGCGCCGCAGATTTTTTCCTCATACTGAACAGGAGCAACTGTTATCATCATGGGTATTCCGGCAAGATATGTAGAAGTTGTAAACATATCCCTTCTTCCTTCCAGTACGTCATTGACATATTTTATATCAAGCTCCGGAAAAAAGCTTTCCAAAGCCTCTCCTTTCACCTTCTCAGCAGATTTTTTCAGCAGCTCCTCTACTGTACGATTAATAATTGTAATTTTTCTTTTTTCGTCAATCTCAAAAATACCATTATTGGCATTATCAAGAACTGTTTCAAACTGCGCCGCATATGTTTTTTCTGTTTCTGCTGACAACGCCATATGCTCTGCCATAGCAAGAGCTGAACGTATAGACTCCTCTGTGGAATTTATAAAACAGGAGGGAAAATTTCTTTGTGAAGCAAGACTGTTCACTGTATCTCCTCCCAGAAGTACATCTGCCCCCTCTGCGATCGCAAGCTCCACCTTTTCTGCAGCCTGCTCCATACTTTTCATAAAATAAGTTTTTAATGTGATTCCAAACAGCTCATCAAAATAAGATGTATCGCTGAACATACTTTCAAAACCGATCAGGGCAATCTGGGGATGTTTCTTTTTAGGTATAAGCTTTTTTGCCGCCGCAACCATAAGCGCTATTTCCTGACCTGTCAGTATGATTTCTGCCACCGGTATATTGGTATATTCTCTGATATATGCTGCCTGCACTCCCCGGGCAACAATGATTCCTGCCCCCTGTTCCATTGCCTTACGCGCTTCATATACAGAATCTGATGTTTTTATTACTTTCAATATATCTATATCCGCATTTTTTTCCTGCAGCACCTTGCGCGCCTGTTCCAGCATATACTCTTTTGGAAGAAGAACTGCTATTTTTGACATATAATTATTTCTCCTTTTCGTAATCCTCAAGTACCATATACAAGTATCCCCGGCCAGGCTCATGGCATACCTGACCGGGGATGCATCAAAGAAATTTTCTGTTTTTATTTCCTTTCCCGCTCTACAAAAACATTGGAAATTTTTTCATAATATTTTACAATACTGCTGTGATCTTCCTTTTCACAGCCATCCGCTTTCAGAGACTGCATAATTTCCATAAGCTCTGCTGTAAGAGGAAGTGCTGCATTCACTGCATGTCCTGCATTTAATGCATTGTTCAGATCTTTCATATGCAGTTCAATACGAAATCCCGGCTTAAAATTTCTGTCCATCATCATCGGAGCTTTTGCATCAAGCACCGTGGATCCTGCAAGTCCTCCTCGGATTGCCTGATATACAAGCTCAGGATCTGTACCTGCTTTTGTCGCCAGAGTCAGAGCTTCTGAAACAGCCGCTATATTCACTGCTACAATAATCTGATTGGCAAGCTTGGCTACATTTCCGGAGCCTATCGGACCTACATAGACAGCTGATCCTGCCATATTCATAAGAAGTTCATAGTATTTATCAAAGGTTTCTCTTTTTCCGCCAACCATAACTGAAATCGTTCCGTCAATGGCTTTCGGCTCCCCTCCGGATACAGGCGCATCCAGCATATCGATTCCCTTTTCTGCAAGTGCTGCCGAAATCGCTTTGCTCTCTGTAGGGTCAATGGAGCTCATATCAATCAGAACAATTCCCCTTCTGCCACATTCAATGATTCCGCCTTTTCCAAGAGCAACTTCTCTGACCTGAGGAGAGTTTGGAAGCATGGTAATAATCACTTCTGCTTCTTCTGCTACCTCTTTTCCATTATGAACTGCTTTGGCGCCCAGCGCCTCCATCTCTTTTAAGGTATCCGGATTATGAGTAGTAACGATAAGATCATGACCTGCTTTAATCAGATTTTTGCACATAGGTTTTCCCATAATTCCAAGTCCGATAAATCCAACCTTCATCTTTTACCTCCCAATTTCAATAAATTGTCTTACAGAAACTATTAAAATACTGTTCTTCTGCTACTCTGTTTCATTGATTTTACTGTCCCTATTGTAAAATATTTTTCTGTAAAATTCCATTGACAAAAGACTCAAAAAAAGAAAAGTTTTTTATCACATAATTCCTTTATTTCATATTTTGAAATGTTTATTTCATTCCAATCCATTAACCGCAGCAGATTTTGTTTTTCTGTTTGATTTTTTATAACAAAAAACTCCTTTCTGAACAGACAGGCTTTCCACCTGTCTGCCCGGAAAGGAGCACCTCATCCAGACAGTCCTTTTTCACTGTATCTGTATATTACACAAGACGTCTTACAGAAAGAATGGTTCTGTAGGTAGCGTCATTACTGATCTTAATGCCATCTTTTGCATTGGATGCATGTACGATTTTTCCATCGCCCATGTAAATAGCAACATGACCGCCATAGCAGATCAGGTCGCCTGGCTGAGCATCTGCATAGGAAACCTCTGTACCTGCATTCTGCTGCTCATAGGAAGTTCTCGGAAGGCTTACACCAAAGTTTGCATATACACTCTGTACAAATCCGGAGCAGTCTGCACCGTCAGTAAGGCTTGTACCTCCCCATACATATGGGTTTCCTACAAACTGTGTAGCAAAATCAACTACTGAAGAGCCGGAGCCTGAACCAGAACTCTGATATTCCTCCGGATCTACTGTATTATCACTGTCAATCACATTTCCGTACTCATCGTATTCAACGTCTCCGTCACTTTCCTCTTCGTCTGTAACGGAATCAGGATCAATTTCATTTCCCTCTTCATCATAAAGAGTTTCGCCGTTTTCCAGAGCATCTTCAGCGTCTACTTCATTGCCCTCTTCGTCATAAACAGTCTCATCCTCTGCTTCAGCCTCCTGACGTGCCGCTTCCTCTGCTGCTGCAAGCTCTGCCTGACGTCTTGCCTCTTCCTCGGCTGCGATTCTCTCAGCCTCAAGCCTTTCAATCTCTGCCTGCTGCTGTTCGATCAGAGCTGCATACTCATTTGCCATCTGCTGAGCATATGCAATCTCATTATCGCAGTCTGCAGAAACTGCTCTTCTCTCATCAATTGCAGTCTGAAGGTTTACAGATTCAGCTTCATACTCCTGCTTCATCCCCTCCAGCTCTGCTTTTTCCTGCTGGTATTTATTTCCAAGCTGTGTTACCTGATCGATTGTATTTGCATACTTTTCAAGACTCTGTCTGTCATAGTCATACATCTTCTGTGTATACTCAGCCTTGGTAAGAAGTTCGGAAAGGTTCTCTGCATTTACCATCATCTGGAACCATGCGTCATTTCCGCCTTTCTCATAAAGATACTGGATACGCTGTTTCATAGCTTCGTACTGTTTATCTTTTGCATTCTGAGCTTTCTGAAGATCTGACTGTGTCTGCTCGATATCGGCCTGCTTATTGCTGATATCCCCTTCCAGAGTCTGAATGGAGACCATGACATTTACAAGATTCGCGTCCAGTGCAGCGATTTCGTTCTGAAGCTGTTCCTTGGCTGCATAAAGCTGATCGATCTGAGAATATGTAGCATCAAGCTGTGCGCTTGTCCAAGCCTGCTCCTCTCTCAGTTCTTCCTCTCTGGAAGCGCTTACAGTAGCAACCTGTGTGCCCATCATCATAACTGCTAACATCAGACATACAATTCGTTTTTTCATGTTTCTCACCTCTTATATAAACAAGTTTTGTAACATTTGCGAAATATCTTTCTTAAGTTCTTTTACATATTAACATATGATTTCATTGATTGCAAGAGGAAATTGAGAATTAGTTTAATATTTCGTAATATTTGTTAACGATTGCGAAATACAATACCGATATTTCCCTTAAAACAAGGAGATGTTTCTCTGCGAAACATCTCCCTGTAAATTACTGTATTTACTTTTGCTTAACTGAACAGATCTGCAAGGATCTGATCTGCTGTTTTGTGCTTATATCCATTGGGATCACTCAAAGTAGAGTTCCATCTGAAATAATTTCCTCTTCGAATATAAGCGCCTGATGAAGTATGATAGAAAGAAGCTCCCATCTTCTGATATCCCGGGAATTTCGCCATATACTTCTTAGCCAGTGAAATTGCCTGGCTGTCATAATTTCCATCCGGTGTAGGTGTTCCAGAAATCTGTACGCCTGCATTCGGTGTGGAATGAAGAATTACCGCACTCATATCCTTACACTGTCCCAGAATGATCCAGGTATGTCCGTCATCGAAACCAATATCACCCGGATACAGCTTGTAACCCGTTTTATTTAAGTAATTCTGATTATAAACCTGACCCCATCCGCGGCTCTTATAAAGGCCTCCGATTTCTCCTGATACAACTGTTGAATGAGTCCCCATAGTCTGATAGGTAGACCAGCCTACATATCCGGAACAGTCAAGACCTTTTGAACGGTTGTTCTCGCTGAGATCATCGTAGTTGTGATAATCATAGCTGCTGTTCTGACTGTTAAAGAAGGATGTCCACTTTGTGCTGATACCCTTTCTGGTTGCGTCACTGTAATTATGTCCGCCTCCCCAGATATACAAAGTTCTTCCTACCGGCTGGAGCGCGTTAAGAAGATAATTCTTAACAGTTCTCGATGTCGAAGATGTAGGAGGATCTACAGGATTTTCCTCTTTTCCGGTCAGCTTACCGGTAGAATCAAAGGTGTAGGTCACTCCGTCAATGGTATGTGTTCCGGTAACCATCTCAAATGTTTCTGGATCAAAATATCTCTTTTCAGAACCTTCTGTTACCCAGCCTCCCTGAGCAATTCCTGTCTTTTTATCAAAGTAATAATATTTGCCGCTGACAGATTTCCTGCCCTTATACATCACTCCGTTGGATGTATGGAAGTATCTTTTTTCTCCCTTTGACGTACTGATCCAGCCCTTTGCCATCTTATAAGTTCCACCGCGGAAATATCTTGTATTTCCATTGGAAGCTGTCAGGAATCCGCTTTTTGCCGCCCCTGAATTTCCATCAAAATAATAGGAATCACTTCCTATTGTTTTCAGTCCTTTATACATTACCCCGTTACTGGTATTAAAATACCATTTCTGTTTTTTGGAGTTTGTCATCCAGCCTTTTGCCATAGTATAATCACTTGGCTGGAAATATCTTGTATTTCCATTAGCTGCTTTTAAGAATCCGGTTTTTGCCCATCCGGTACTTCCGTCGAAATAGTAGGATTTTCCGCCTATCCCTGTAAGGCCTGTCTCCATAACGCCGGTCTTTGGATCAAAGTAACGACATCTGCCATTGCTGATTTTATACCAGCCCTTATACATCACTCCGGTTTTGGCATTGAAATAATATTTATTTTTTCCGATTGTAAGCCAGCCTGTTACTTTTTTGCCATTTTTGTAATAATAGGTGTTTCCGCCAATAGTCTGGAAACCATTCCTTGCCGCCTGAACTTCTACAGTAGTGGAATGCATGGAAAAGCCGGCTGCAAATAGCATCAGCCCCAGTAAAATACCCCAGAATTTCCAGCGCTTGCATACCTTATTCATAAACATTTCCTCTTCTCGGACTTTATTTTTTACAATCTTGTTACAATATTGTGTAATTATTATATCTCAACTTTTTCCATGCGTCAATATTTTTATTACAAATTGTAAAACAGAACAAAAAAGAGCAAAGTCTTTCTGACTTCACTCTTTTGTAATATTTATCTTATTTATTTTTAAAGGAGGTGTTTTCTCAGCTCTGCTCCGTCCATAGCGCTCAGATATGCCGGCGCAACATCAAAAACAGTTTTGCAGCCTTTCTGTCCTTCCTGGCTCATACGGTATGCAGCTCTTGCATATGCCACGATCACGGAAGATGTAAATTCCGGATTAGAATCCAGCTTCAGGCTGTACTCGATCACATGCTTATTTTCGTTATCCCATCCGGTGCTTCCGGTACGAATAACAAAACCGCCATGAGGAATCCCGCTGTGATCACGTTTCAGCTCTTCTTCAGAAATAAAATGTACGGTTGTATCATAGTCGGCAAAGTAGTTTGGCATAGTCTTGATCTCCTGCTCGATGCGAGCCAGATCTGCGCCTTCTTCAGCAACAACAAAACATTCTCTTGTATGTTTCTGTCTTGTTGTCAGCTCAGGATTTTCTCCGTTTCTTACAGATTCCAGAGCAGCCTCTACCGGAATTGTATACTGCTTGCCGTCTTTTACTCCGTCAATTCTTCGAATTGCATCAGAGTGCCCCTGGCTTACGCCTTTTCCCCAGAAAGTATAATCTTTTCCATTGGTAAGAATGGCATTTGCATACATTCTGTTCAGAGAGAACATTCCCGGATCCCAGCCTACAGAGATGATTCCCACATGGCCGCTTTCTTTTGCCGCTTTATCCACATTTTCGAAATGCTCCGGAATTCTTGCATGTGTATCAAAGCTGTCTACAACATTGAACCACTGTGCATATTTAGGTGTCTGTACCGGAAGATCTGTTGCGCTTCCGCCGCAGATGATCAGAACGTCGATCTCGTCCTTCATCTTCTCTGCTTCGTCCACATGGCAGACCTTAGCTGTCTCTGTAAGTATTTTTACTGTCTCAGGATCACGGCGTGTAAAAACTGCCGCAAGTTCCAGATCCGGATTGTGTTTCACTGCACATTCCACGCCTCTGCCCAGGTTGCCATATCCCATGATTCCAATTCGAATACTCATAATAATTTCCTCCTCGTTTTTTCTGCTTATATATTAATCTTCCAGAGGAATAATGTCAATTTTTTTCTTTTGTTCCTGACAAATTTCTGCCGCATCAGTTACTATTCGCTTTATTTACGGCAATCTGGTCAGAATCCATTACAAATGATCTTCGGTAATGGCATATTACATTACCATTCGCGGCGGCCTGTACCATCGCTGTCAGCAGCAGATGACTCCGCTTCCCGGACAGCAGCAGCTGCAGGCAAGATTTGCCATCAGACATTTCATACAGAGATCATTGCCTGCTGTGGGCATTCCGCCAAATGGATTCTGCTGTTCCTGATACCAGCTTCCGCCGCCCTCCATGCGCTGAAGCATCATACGGTACTGCATATTATCAGGCTCCAGACGCACAGCCTCACGGATATGATTCATGGCATTTACATTATTTCCAAGTCCCATATTTGCAACTGCTGACAGATAATACCACTGCGCATTTCTTTCTTTTAATGAGGACAGAACATTCATCGCTTCCTGATAATGACCGCTCTGAACGTAATTGGAAGCAGCCTGTCTGCGAATAGCCTCCTCATCCTGATATCCGGTATTGCTCTGGCTTCCGCCATAGCCGCCAAAGCCACCGAAGCCTCCATATCCCGTGTTTCCGCCATATCCATAATTTCCCGAAGAACCATACTCCCGTTCTTTCATGATCTGATCATAGGCCTGCTGGATCTCTTTAAACTTTTCCTCCGCCTGGTCCTTATTGGGGTTATTGATATTTGCATCCGGATGATACTTCCGGCTGAGCTTTCTGTATGCCTTTTTTATTTCCTCATCAGATGCATCCCTCGACACACCCAGAATACTGTACGGATCAAACATGTTCTTTCTCCTGTTTCTTCTTCCTTTGCTCTGAAACTGCCTCAAACCGGCACCATACGCCGGAGTACAAAATATTTCGCAGAATATCTGCATATTTAATAATAGGAAGCTTCTCAAATTCCCGGCACGCCTCAGCCATCATCATGATCAGTATCTGGCATACGCGTTCCTGAAACCCTTCCATTATATAATCCTGAGCAAAAGGATTGTAATTTCCTTTTTCCAGATCCTTCTCCACATCATCATAGGCATCCATCAGATAGATAAATTTTCCCAGATAAAACCCCATTCGCCTTAAGGCAGGTTCCCATTCGTCCTCCCTCCAGGCAAGAATCTCCTCCATAATTTTCCCAAAGCATCCGGATATTTTATCAATATCCGTTTCTCCTGCTTTTTCCATGGCAGAAATCTCATTCAAATGTTTTATAATGACTGCTGTCTTTTTCTTCCAGAGAGCTTCTGCCTTTTTGTCCTTATTTTTCAAAAGTCTGCTGTATGCCAGTCTGGAAAGCTTTTTTTCATCCTTCCAGTCGTCCACACATTTGTAATAAGCAAGAAACACGTTCATATCAGCCGCATATTCTGTCACTTTATTTTTGCGTACCGGCTGTTTTCTCACCGGATGAACCATGCAGCGGCTGGTTCCTTTTTTTGTGGGCGGTTCATACAGACCGCTGAGAAGAAGGATTACAAAAGTCATATCATAGGTCAGTGTGATCTGACCTGAGATTCCATAGCGCTTCCTCAGTTCCCTGCATAATCCACAGTAAAAAGACCGATACAGATCATAATCTTTAAATTTTATTTCCGGCCGGTTCATCACAACATACCCAAACATAACTCCTCCTGCTTATCCTCAGGCTTTTCAGCTTTTTTTGATAAATTTTGTATGACACTTCGGACAGTCGATCTCAATTTTTCCCTTTCCCCTGGGTATCCTGATTTTCTGTCCACAGCTGGGGCAGGTATAAATATGATGCGTTTTTCTCTGTTCCATCATATTTTTTTCTTTTCTGAACCACTGTCTTATATTTGCTGTCATGGAAAGATATTTCTGATTTTCCGCATAGCGTTTCTGAATGTTTCTGGAAAGCATACGAAAATATGTATAAATGATGGCAGCCAGACCCACTGTATTCAGAATTGCCCCCATGGTACTTCCATTACGGAAAAAAACAGAAGCCACAATGCACACCAGGGCAACTCCCATGGTAAACCGTGCAAATCCATCTACACCATAACGTCCTTCCATAAATTTTATAAATTTTTCCTTCATGTCAATGCATCTCCTGTCTTTACTTATCGTTCACTGCACACCTGAAAAATATAAAACTTCAGATAATAGGATTCATCAGATGACCATAAGATCGGGTGATCCGGAGCCTGTGTTCTGTATTCTACCTGTCTCAGCCTCTTATGTGCGCTGCGCGCTGCCTGACCGATTGTTTTTGTAAAAAGCTCATAGGTCATAAAATGTGAACAGGAGCAGGTTGCCAGAAAGCCTCCGTCTTTTACCAGCTTCATAGCTCTGAGATTGATCTCTCTGTACCCTTTTACCGCATTTTTTACAGAATTTCTGGACTTTGTAAAAGCAGGAGGATCCAGAATCACAACGTCAAACTTTTCTCCGCGTTCCTCAAGCTCAGGAAGAAGTTCAAATACATCCTCACAGATAAACTTAACTGTACCGTCAAGTCCATTCAACCGTGCATTGGCAGACGCCTGATCCACAGCAAGCTGAGAGGCATCTACTCCGGTCACTTCACTGGCGCCTGCAATTCCAGCATTCAGGGCAAAGGAACCTGTATGGGTAAAGCAGTCCAGTACTTTTGCATTTTTGCAGAGCTTCTGGATAGCCAGACGGTTATATTTCTGATCCAGGAAAAATCCTGTTTTTTGCCCGTCTTTGATATCCACCTGATATTTTACCCCATTTTCTTCAATTTCTACCAGAGTAGGAAATTCCGGACCGATAAAGCCCTTGTAAAGCTCCATTCCCTCCTGACGCCTGACTTTTGCATCGCTTCTCTCATAAATTCCTCTGACCGTAATGCCGTCTTCTTCCAGAACCTTCTTAAGAAGTTCCAGGATCTGCAGCTTCAGTCGGTCAATTCCCATGGCAAGAGACTGAACAACAAGCACGTCAGAAAATTTGTCAACAACAAGACCTGGAAGAAAATCAGCTTCTCCGAAGATCAGCCTGCAGCTTCCTGTATCTGTTACTTTTTTTCGGTATTCCCAGGCATCTCTTACTCTCTGCTCAAGAAATTTCTCATCAATCTTCTGATTTTCATCCCGTGTAAGCAGTCTCACTGTGATCTTGGAGTTCGTATTAATAAATCCTCTTCCCAGAGGATATCCGTCAAAATCTCTTACCAGGACAATATCTCCGTTGAGAAAGCTTCCCATCACAGAAGCTATCTCGTTGTCAAATACCCACATTCCGCCGGATTTCAGGAGACGTCCTTCCCCTTTTTTCAGCGTTACTACTGCCAGACTCATGTATTTTTCTCCTTTCGGAAACATATTTCCACTGTATTCGTCAGCATTTCCATTTATTGTAGCACACACAGTCTGAATTTTCCAGTATTTCCGCTAAGACACAAAATAATCACATTCTATGAAGGATGATATTCTGGCGTGACTTTTCCGTATTTTGTAAAAACAAAAAGGACAGATCTGCTTATCCTAAGATCTTTGTGGAATGTTTTGTTATACTAAAAAGTTTGTACCTGAGATACTCTCTCCTGATAAGTAAAAGATCCCAGTATTATTTCTAATACTGAGATCTTAATATGTTATCTTAACTCATATCTGCTCCTGGGCATAACACCCTTCTCACCGATATGGCACAGCCTCCATATGCAGGATTATTCCATTACTTCTTCCTGTGTGGTTTCAGCAGAAACGCTGCTCTCTCCATACAGATTTTCAAAGAATTTCATAGTGTCACTGTAGAGTGCCTGTCTTGTCTCCGGTGTTTCATTTACCAGAATGTCATCCTCAGCCGGATCCAGTTCCATACTGAAGATCAGTCTCATCTCTGCATTTACCATGTTCAGCTCTGCTGACAGATATATGTCTGTATCAGCCGGAACATAGCTCATTCCTCCATCTTTCAGTACCTTGATATAGGATTCCAGTACCTTCTGAGTCAGATCTGCACCAACCTCCGGTGTAATTGTAACTGATGCCATGGCATCCTCTCCCATTACACTCTGAAGAGAAGCCGTATCTCCCTCATACTCTCCCTTACAGAAGCTTTTTGCCTGTTCAAAGGATGCTTTTGCTTCTTCACTTAAAGAATCTGTATTCAGAGGATCTTCTGCTGTATTTTCCTCCGGTGTCACACTCATGTCATCCTGGGCTGTTCCGTCAAGAACAGTTCCGTCCTCTGTGGCTTCAGGAATCTCCTCTGTATTTTCTTCCGGAGCTACAGCCATATCATCCTGGGCTGTTCCGTCAAGAGCGGTTCCGTCCTCTGTCGCTTCCGGGATTCCTGTTTCTTCATCAACTGCGCCGTCCTCGCCTTCCACAGCCTCTCCCATGGTTTCTTCCTGAAGAGACGGATCCTCTGTGGAGCTTTCTTTAATGTCTTCACCAAGAGCGTCCGGATCTACATTCTGTGTAATATCTTCTCCGTCTGTACTGTCCTCGTCTACCAGATTGTCATCCTCTGCATCAACTACGCCGTCATCCTGAGCTGTTCCGTCAAGAACAGGATCATCTGCAGCTTCTTTATCCAGATTCTGCTGGATATTTTCCAGAGTCTCTTTCATCTGCTCGATATCGTAGCTCTGCTGCGCGATCTCTTGAAGAAGAGCAACGATCGTTTCCATTTCCTCCTGGCTTAAAGTAACATTATTCTGAACAGCAATGTTGTTTACAATATTATAAATTTCATCTGCGTTCTGGATATTATCGCCAATGATCTGAAGCTTTGCCTGATTGATGATATTGGTCGCATTATCGTTTCCTACCTGCTGCGCAAGATCACCGGTCACCACAACCTCTTTTGTTGCAAGATCTTTTTTGGTGCTGTCAAGCTTCTGTCCGCTTGCGCTTTCGTATGCCATGATCACACCTGTCAGAGCGCCTGTTCCGGATACTTCATAAGGGCATGCCGCAACAGCTTCACAGTTGGTTACTCCTGCAGTAGAAAGTGCATTGGCGATCATATTTCCGGTTACATAATTCAGATTTGCAGTACGGACCTTGATTCCGCCTGACTGTGTAGGTTTTACATAAGCGCAGCTCAGGGTTCTTGTTCCGATCTGCTCCAGCGGGATATAATCTCCCAGATGCTCTCTTTCATCCTGATTGGTGATAGTAAGGATCTGAACCTGGCTGGCATCTGTTTTAAAATAGCGCATCATGGTATCCTTCTGATCCTGGGTAAGGTCTGCGCCAAGTGTTACAACTCTGGCTGAATCTGCCATAGCCGGAACCGCACCTCCGGCTGTCAGACACAAGCTGCAAAGTAATGCTGCGATCACACTTCTTTTTTTCATAATCCTGTCCTCCGTTTAATTAAAAGTAAAATATACTGATACTGACATTCTGATATTCTCTGTTCCGTTTACAGTTTTGCGGAACCTGCTGTGAGTTTTATTATAACACACCTTCCGGCATATTTGTATTCCATATTTTCTCACGGCAGTTATATACCCTCAAAACTGCCGTTTCCCTTTTTGGCGCCATACGGCATTCATTTCCTGCTATAGGATCATCTGAATATATCAGAAAATCTTCCTGTTTATTCCATAATGTCCGCAACCCTGTGATAATATCTCCACTCCGCAGTCTGATCACTGTATTTTCGGATACACGCTTACAGTACTTCCAGAAAAACCCTGATCCTTCCTCCACAGACGAGCCCCTCCTCTTCTGCCTCCTGTCCGGACATGTCCTCAAGCACAAGACGGCTTTGGGGTTTTTCCTCTTTCAGCATATGAAGACACTGATTCCGGATGCGGCTTTCCATACATCCGCCTCCGATCGTACCAACGATTCTTCCGTCTGAAAGTACTGCCATCTTTGTTCCGATTTCTCTGGGAGCAGAGCCCTGCCTTGCCACAATAGTCGCAAGAGCCTTTTTCTGCTCCGGATCGCTTTCCCCTGTCAGGCATGCCAGAAGTTCTTTATCATATCCGCCTGTTTTTTTTATACTGTTTTTTACCATAATCAGTTCTGCCACTATGGAGACTGCAATTTCCTCCGGAGTCTCCGCATGAATGGAAAGTCCTACCGGCGTATGGAGAAGTTCTACCTCACTTTCCGGAAATCCCTCTTCCACCAGCTTTTTTTTCAGAAGGATCCCGCGCTTCCGGCTTGCCATCATTCCCACATATGCCCGTTCCTTTTTCAAAATTGCAGTAAGGCAGATTCCATCATACCGATGGCCTCTTGTAACAACCAGAAAATAAGTATCACTGCCTCCAGGAATTTTTTCCAGGGCTGAAGCAAAATCATCACAGATTACCTGATCTGCCCCTGCCGCCCGGGCCTGATCCGCAAAAAACGGACGATCTTCAAGCACAGTCACATGAAACCCTGTATGTTTTGCCAGAATTACTGCCTGCTGCGCCACATGACCTCCGCCACAGATCACAAGCTTTCCGGGTTTTCCCAACAGTTCCACAAAAATCCGGCATCCGTCCGCTTCAATAATACTGCTTTGCTCTGTCTCTGCCAGCCGGCTTATCAGCTCTGGTGAAAGCCTGTCTTCTCCGCTTTCGGCCACAAGCCTGCCCTCAGTAAAAAAAAGTCGTTTTCCTGTATTTTCTCCTTCTATTACTGTGGCCAGCATATTTTTATTCTTCTCCATATGGTCTGCCATAATCTGATACAGTTCCTGATTCTTCACCCGTTTTCCCCCTTAATCATAATGCTGAACTTCACAAAACTGTGTACTTTATCCTTTTCTGTCTGTTGCTTAACAGAAGAAACCAGTTCCTCTTCATTAAATATGGTCACTATTCCCCATAACCTGCTCAGAATACATCCCGGATTATCTGCTGTAAATGATCAAATTATAAAGTACACATTCTCGTTGTTCTGTCTTTGCAGGATGCACATATATAGTTTAAAATTTATTCGTGTCCGTATATTATAAATTCTATTGTGCAAAATTCTGTACTGCCTTATTTAGCGATATAAATTTTAATATTTATTCACTTACAGTTACCTGTTTATTTTATCATACATCCACTGAAAAATCAGTATGGAATGTACGACTTTCCCGGCAGACAAAAAAGGATCCCGGATTCTTTGCGAACCCCTGATCCTTCTTTTTACAGGCTGTGGTTTCACAGCCTCTTTTCTGAATTTTCTGTTGCTGTAAGAAATATAAACAGCAGCTTATCTCTACTCCAGTATATGTTCCCTTCCCTGGGCGATCATTGTTCGTACATGATCGTCTGCCAGAGAATAAAACATGGATTTTCCTTCTCTTCTGTTCTTTACCAGACGGCTCTGTTTCAGGATCCGAAGCTGATGGGAAACTGCCGACTGGGTCATATTCAACGCTCTTGCCAGATCACAGACACACACCTCTGTCTCAAAAAGAACAAACAGGATCCTGATTCTGGTAGGATCTCCGAAAACCTTAAAAAGCTCTGCCAGCGAATCCAGTTCTGTCTCATCAGGCATTGTCTCATCCACAATCTTTAAAAGCTCCTCATGAATTTCCTCTGTATCACAGCACAGACTCTCTTTTGTTTCTGCCATGTAATTTCCCTGCCTTTCCTTTTTATCATATCACATGCAGGGATTTTCTGCACGGGTATTATAATTTTTTTACAAACAGCGCGCGAATAGCATTCAGAACTGCAATTACCATAACGCCTACATCTGCAAAAATAGCAATCCACATATTTGCGATTCCCACTGCGCCCAGAAGCAGGCACAGAATCTTGATTCCAATAGCAAAATAAATATTCTGGTAAACGATCCTCATACATTTTTTTGCAATCCTGACTGCCTTTACTACTTTCAGAGGATCATCGTCCATCAGAACCACATCTGCCGCCTCAATGGCAGCGTCTGAACCCAGAGCTCCCATTGCAATTCCGATATCTGCCCTGGAAAGAACTGGGGCGTCATTGATTCCGTCACCTACAAATGCAAGCTTTTCTCTGGGGTTCTTTTTCTCCAGAAGCTCTTCTACTTTTGTTACTTTATCAGCCGGAAGCAGCTCACTGTATACCTGGTCTACTCCCGTTTCTGCTGCTGCCTGCTGAGCGACCCGGTCAATATCACCTGTCAGCATTACTGTTTCACGAATACCAGACTTCTTCAGCTCTGCTACCGCAGCTTTTGCAGTTGGCTTCAAAACATCTGCAATCAGGATATGGCCTGCATAGGAACCGTCAATGGCAACATGGACAATGGTTCCTACTTGATGACACTCCTTAAAGGCAACTCCCAGCCGCTCCATAAGCCGGCTGTTTCCGACTGCAACGGGAATCCCGTCCACTCTGGCTGTCACGCCGTTTCCGCTGATCTCTTCAATGTCCTCTACACGGGTACGGTCTATTTCTTTTCCGTAAGCTCTCTGGAGACTCCGGCTGATAGGATGGGAAGAAGAACACTCTGCCAGAGCCGCATATTCCAGGATTTTATGGTCTTCCATTACATTGTGATGCACACCGCAGACCTCAAACACACCTTTTGTCAGTGTTCCTGTTTTATCAAACACCACATATCTGGTCTGAGCAAGAGTTTCCATATAATTGGATCCCTTTACCAGTACACCGGCATTGCTTGCTCCGCCGATTCCTGCAAAAAAGCTGAGGGGAATACTGATCACAAGGGCGCAGGGACAGCTGATTACCAGAAATGTCAGCGCACGGTAAACCCAGTCTCCCCACTGGGGATCCAGTCCCATAAACATCAGCCGGACAAGCGGCGGAAGAATTGCCAGCGCCAGCGCACTGTAACAGACTACAGGCGTATAATAACGGGCAAATTTGGATATAAAATTTTCGGATCTGGATTTCCTTGAACTGGAATTCTCCACCAGATCAAGGATTTTGGAAACCGTAGATTCCCCGAACTCTCTTGTGGTGCGGATTTTCAGAACACCTGTCATATTAATGCATCCACTGATGATCTCGTCGCCCTCTTTTGCATCTCTGGGCAGGCTTTCTCCTGTAAGAGCGCTTGTGTTAAGCGTTGTTTTTCCCTCTGTGATAATTCCGTCAATGGGAACCTTTTCTCCCGGCTGCACTACAATGATACTGCCGATCTCCACCTCATCAGGATCTACTTTTTCCAGGCTTCCGTTTCTTTCTACATTGGCATAGTCCGGACGGATATCCATAAGCTCGCTGATATTCCGGCGGCTTCTTCCCACCGCATAGCTCTGAAACAGTTCCCCGATCTGGTAAAACAGCATAACTGCTGTTCCTTCTTTAAAGTCTCCCAGACAGATGGCGCCCACTGTAGCCACTGCCATGAGAAAGTTTTCATCAAATACCTGTCTGTTTCTGATTCCCTTCCATGCTTTTAAAAGAATATCATATCCGATCACCAGATACGGAATCATGTACAGAACTGCCCTTAGATACCCCTGAACAGGTACCAGAGACAACGCTGCAACCATTATTGCTGCAATAAGGATACGAGTCAGCATTTTTTTCTGTTTTTTGTTCATATCCGCACCTTATCCTTTCACTTATTACAGATAGATCTCACAGTCATCTTCCACTTTTTTACAGTTTTTCAGAACCTCTTTCATAACAGCCCTCGGATCCTGTCCGTCCTCAAATTCCACGTTCATTTTTAACATCATAAAATTCACAGTGGCATCTTTTACTCCGGCTGTTCTTTTTGCAGCCTCTTCCATTTTGTTCGCGCAGTTTGCACAGTCTACTTCGATCTTATAGGTTTTCTTCATTTTTTATCTCCTTTTCGTTTACGCTTTATCATATGAACAGTTATTCATATGTTTGTTTATATTATATACAGGAAAAAGGAAAAAGTCAATTACTTTCTGTTTTATTTCACCGGTATTTTCAAAAAGTGTTTCTTCCTATATAATAGTCTTATTCAAATAACTGATTACCTTAAAAAGGAGACTTCCATGGATACACCTCTCAGGCATCAAAATCTTAAAAAACTGAAAACTCTTTTTCTTTCCACTTTATATATCAGCGCTTTTACCTTTGGAGGCGGATTTGTGATCGTGGGATTTATGCGCAGAAAATTTGTCCATGATCTTCACTGGATCGATGAAGAAGAAATGCTTGATTTCGCAGCTCTGGCTCAGTCCTGTCCCGGCGCAGTAGCTGTGAATGCCGCCATTTTAGTGGGCTGGAAAATCTGCGGATTTGCAGGAATGCTTACTGCTGTTCTGGGAACCATTCTCCCTCCTATGATCATTCTTTCAGTGATCTCCTTGTTTTATTCCGCCTTTGCCTCCAGCCCTCTGATATCCGCTGTCCTTCACGGCATGGAAGCCGGAGTTGCCGCCACAGTTCTGGATGTTGCCTGCGACCTTGGCATGGCAACTGTTAAAACAAAAAGCAGCCTTTCCATTTTTATTATGGCAGGGGCTTTTGTTCTGAATTTTGTTTTTCATGTAAGCGTCATCTATATTATTCTGGCTGCTGCAGTCATTGGGACTGTCAGGCTTCTGATGATCCGGCGCTTTCACAGGGAGGTATCCAGATGATCTATATACAGCTTTTTTTCAGCTTTCTGAAAATAGGACTTTTCAGTGTAGGAGGTGGCTATGCAGCTATTCCGCTCATCCAGAGTGAAATTGTAAACGGTCACGGCTGGCTCAGTATGCAGGAATTTACCAATCTTATCACGATTTCTTCCATGACCCCCGGCCCTGTGGCAATTAATTCTGCTACTTTTGTAGGACTTCGTATTGCCGGACTGCCCGGAGCTGTAACAGCCACTCTTGGCTCCATTTTTCCTGCCGTTATCCTGGTTTCCCTTCTTTCACTGATTTACAGAAAGTATAAAGGAACCACTGCCATTGATACAGTTCTCGGATGTCTGAGACCTGCTGTTGTGGCTTTGATTACTGCCGCAGGCCTTTCTCTTATCCAGACCGCATTGTGGGGAGAGTTTCCTGTGTCTCTCTCTTCTGTTGACTGGATCAATGCACTGCTTTTCCTTGGAGCCTTTTTCATTCTCAGAAAGTGGAAGTGGAATCCCATCCTTGTTATGTGCCTTTGTGGGGCAGGCGGTCTTATTTCTTTTCTGGCCGGTAAGTTTTTCTGATATTTCATATTTTCTGAACAAAACAACTTCACGGAACCAGAATAAAACAGGCTGATCCTGTTTTCCCCTGAATCAAAACAAATAAAAGAGCTGTGTCCCAGGGCCACAGCTCTTTTATATTTCTTCTTGTATATATTTTTATAATTTTTCCATCAGTTCTTCCCTGCTGAAATTCACAAGTACAGTCAGGGCTACCGGAAAGGCAACCAGCCCCACCAGACCAAAAAGCTTCAGTCCCAGGAAAAGCGCTGCCAGTGTTGCCAGAGGATGCAGCCCGATCTGCTTTCCTACAATTCTTGGCTCTACCATATTTCTCACAACAAGGATCACCAGATACAGAATCAGTATCCCCACTGCCAGTCCATGTTCTTTCATAATAAAAAGAATTGCCGCCCAGGGAAGAAGCACACCGCCGGTTCCCAGAACCGGAAGGATATCAAACACTGCAATACACAGGGCCAGAAGCGCCGGATAAGGCATTTTCAGAAGGAACATTCCGATGCACAGCTCTGTAAAGGTCAGAAGGAACAGAAAGCTGTAGGATCTGATATAAATAAACAGAACGTTTTTTACATAGGATTGTCCTTTTTCCACCAGCGCTACCTGTTTCGGTGTCAGAAGCTTCTTAAAAAATGCAATAATTCCATCATAATCCCCAACAAAGAAAAAGGTTGCCACAACAGTGATCACAAGCTTAATAACAAATCCCGGTACTCCGCTGATCCCTCCTGATATGATCTGTACAACTTTTACTGACAGACCGGATACATAGGAGCCCAGATTATTTGTCATTTCCTCAAAAGAGTTTTCAATGGTATTTGCCACAGAAGGATGTACCGATGTCATGGACTCCTCCAGATAATTGGAAATTGTCTCAAATACCGGAACTATTGTAGTATTATAAAAATGCGGAACCTGCCGTATCAGATTTTCCACTCCGTCCAGAAGCTTCAGACTGGCCCAGGCTGCCAGCAAAAACAAAAGCCCGTAAAAGACAGCACAAAAAACAATAGACAAAAGCTTTTTCTGCTTTTTTGATACCTTGAACTTCCTTACCGGTACTTGGATCAGAGCCGCTACCAGAAAAGCAATGATAAACGGCATCATCGGTGAAACCAGATATTTGCATCCGACCCATACAAGTACCGCGATCAGGGCATAAAATACAACGTTTATAATAAATTTTTTCTTTCGCTCCACTTTGTTTTCCATGCCTATCACTCCCTGACAAATACCGCCACAGCCTCCGTCCAGACTGTCTGACAGAACTGATCTACACAGCAGGTTTTTTCCAGACGATAGCCTGCATGAAGAAAGGTTTCCATATCTCTGGCAAGACTGGTGGCCTTACAGGATACATACACGATCCTCTTTACCCTATAGGAAAGGATTTTCGGAAGCGCTTTTGGATGAATCCCCTCTCTGGGCGGATCCAGAACGATCATATCCGGCTTTTCCTTCAGGTCATCAAGAACCTTCAGTACGTCTCCCGCAATAAAACGGCAGTTGGACAGCCCGTTCAGAGCAGCATTCTGTCTGGCTGCTTCCACTGCTTCTTCTACAATCTCCACACCGATCACTTCTTTTGCTACCGGCGCCAGAAGCTGGGCAATGGTTCCGGTTCCGCTGTAAAGATCAAAGACCTCCATGCCTCTTGCATCTTCAACATATGTGCGGACAATCGAATACAGAACCTCCGCCGCCAGGGAATTTGGCTGAAAAAAGGAAAACGTACTGATCCGGAATCTCAGCCCCAGGAGAGTTTCATAAAACCAGTCCTGACCATACAGGATTCTGGTCTCGTCACTTTTTACCACATCGGAAAGAGAGTCATTGATGATATGCATGATCCCTACAATTTTTCCTTCCAGAGGCAGTGCAAGAAGAAGATCCTTTAAAGGTTCCAGATCATGCTCCTCCTGACTTGTAGTTACCAGATGGATCAGAATTTCTCCTGTAGTTACCCCTCTTCTCAGAAGCAGATGACGCAGATATCCTGTATGCTGCATTTTTTTATAATAGGGTACCCCTTTTTCCAGAAAATAATCACGCACACAGGTAAGAATATCTGTCATGTCTTTATTGACCAGTTTGCAGTCGTCTGTGTTCAGCACATCATAGGTACTTCCTTTTTTGTGAAGTCCCAGAGACAAAGGCCCGTCCTTATATTCATCTCCAAAAGAAAATTCCATTTTATTTCTGTAACAGAACTCTTCCGGACTTCCATGGATTCCCTCCCACACAAAATCTGCTTTTCCATTCAGGTCTGTCTGTCCTTCCTTTACCAGGACTTCCTCCAGAAGCTCACGAATCTGTCTTTCCTTCATATGAAGCTGCTCTTCATATGGCATTGTCTGGTACATGCAGCCTCCGCACTGGGGAAATGAAGAACATACAGGCTCTCTTTTTTCCAGAGGTGATTTTTCCAGTACCTCCAGAATACGGCCCTGAGCTCTTCCTGAACGTTTTTTCTGAATAACAAAGCGGATCTTCTGACCGGGCATTCCGTTTTTTACAAGTACTTTCTGATCCTCCACCATTACATAACCTTTATTGGGAAAATCCACTTTTTCTATGATTCCTTCGTATATCTCGCCTTTTTTCATATAATGTCTGTCCTTAATATCTCCTTTTCTGTGATTCTCAGGTATGGCATGTTTTTTGCCCAACGGACCTGCAAGAAAACAGCCCCGGTATCAACCGGAGCTGTCGGTTTTTATTCTTCCTCATCCTCAAAATAATCGTCAAAATCATCATCGAAATCTTCTTCAAAATCCTCCAGATAATCCGGAGCGAAGAAACGGTAAACGGCAAACGCGATTCCTGCTACTGCTGCCACAGCACCAATGATCGCCAACACCCAGAGGACTGTATTTTTCTGTTTGTCGTCTTCCTTTTTCTTTAAAACTGCCAGCAATTCTTCGATTTTTGTATTCATATTCATATGCACACCATCCTCTCTTTCTTTATCGGCATCCATGCTGCCGTTACGCAGGTCAGACATCCCAATACTCTGCCTGCACTGTTTTCCTGTAAGCTATAGTATATCACTATCCTGTGGATTTTACCATAAGATATGTAAAATTTTAGATTTTCTTAAGTTATGACTGATTGTTATGAATTTGAATAGTATTCCCCTGTCTCCTATGCTATAATAATTCCGATTACATCGTGTACTCACGAGAAAGAGAGGAAAAGAGTGGAAAGACAAATTATCCAAGTAGAAGAAAAAGTACCTGTAAAACTGTTGATACCATTGAGTATCCAGCACATGTTTGCCATGTTCGGAGCTTCTGTGCTGGTTCCTTTTATGTTCGGAATCAATCCGGCCGTGGTACTTCTGATGAACGGTGTGGGAACGCTGCTGTTCATTCTTATCACAAAGGGAAAAGCGCCTGCCTATCTGGGATCCAGCTTCGCATTTTTATCCCCGGGCCTTCTGGTTGCAGACAAGTTCGGTTATGAATATGCACTGGGCGGATTCGTGGTTCTCGGAATCGCCGGAATGATCCTTGCACTGATCATCCGCCGCTGCGGGACTGACTGGATCAACGTTGTTCTGCCTACAGCTGCTATGGGACCTGTTGTGGCACTCATCGGACTGGAGCTTGCAGGAAGCGCTGCCAGCACTGCCGGACTTCTGGATGACAAAATTGACTCCAGAAACGTGATCGTATTTCTGGTGACTCTGGGAGTGGCTGTATTTGGCCAGATTCTTTTCCGAGGCTTCCTGTCTGTTATTCCGATTCTGATCGCGATCATTGCCGGATATGCAGCAGCAGGCTTCTGCGGCATTCTGGATTTCACGGCAGTAAAAGAAGCTTCCTTTTTTGCTCTGCCCAACTTCCAGGCGCCGTCCTTTAATATTGAAGCAATCCTGACAATTCTGCCAGCGCTTCTTCTGGTTACCTCAGAGCATATTGGTCATCAGATCGTTACCAGTAAAATTGTAGAAAAAGATCTTCTGAAAGATCCAGGACTTCACCGTTCTCTTTTTGCAGACTTTTTCTCATCTACCCTTTCCGGTCTGGTAGGCTCTGTTCCTACTACCACTTATGGGGAAAACATTGGCGTAATGGCAATGACAAAAGTCTACAGCGTACAGGTCATCGGCGGAGCAGCCGTACTTTCTGTCTGCTGTTCCTTCCTTGGCAAGCTTGCAGCTCTGATCAACACCATCCCGGGGCCTGTTATTGGCGGAATCTCCTTCCTGCTGTATGGAATGATCGGAACCTCAGGTCTTCGTATGCTGGTAGATAATCAGGTGGATTACGGAAAATCCCGGAATCTGGCGCTGACTTCTGTGGTATTTATTGTAGGCCTTTCCGGAATCGCTCTGAATCTGGGAAATGTAAAACTTACCGGAATGGTTCTTGCCTGTGTGGTTGCCATGATACTGAGCCTTGTATTTTATGTACTTGATAAACTGCATCTGACAAACGATCTGTAAAATATTTTTAAGGCGGTGATTTTATGCCATCATTTATATCCAAAGTAAAGAAAAAACTCAAAAGTGGAGCCTGGTATCCATTTTATAATACTTTCTATGAAAAAGTTCCTGTTAACAAAAAAGAAATTCTTCTTGTTTCACGAAGCGGCCTTGCGCTGGAGAGCAATATCCTTGCTATTTTAAAGGAACTGAATCAGCCGGAATATAAAGAATTTTATAAAGTCCTGGCTGTTCAGAAAAACAAAAAAGATCAGATTCAGAAAAAGCTGGAACGGTACGGGATCTCAGTAGATAAATTTATTTACACCGGAGAGCCTTCCTATTACTATCATCTGGCAAAAGCCGGATGGCTGATCAATGATACTACTTTCCCCGGCCGCTACATAAAAAAAGACGGGCAGACCTATCTGAATGTATGGCACGGAACACCGCTGAAGCGAATGGGGCAGGATAATCCGGAAGAACGGTATGATACCGGAAACGTAATGCGAAATCTTCTTCAATCTGATTATCTTGTATTCCCTAATTTTTATATGGAAGAAAAAATGTCCGGAGCATATAATCTGAAAGAGCTCTATCAGGGTACTGTTCTTCATGAAGGCTATCCCCGCAACTGCATATTCTTTCATCCTGAGCAGGGTACAAAACTGAAAGAGCTTCTCGGATATGCCGGCACACAGCTGAGTATCTATATGCCTACTTTCCGTGGAACCTCCTCTTCTGTGCAGGAAGAGGATTATGTAAATCAGATAAAAGACTATCTGAACCGCGTTGATATACTGCTTCATGAAAATCAGATCATGCTGGTAAAGCTGCATCCATTTGTACAGAGCCAGTTAACATTAGATTCCTACCGTCATATCCGTCTCTTTCCGGAAGGATATGACACTTATGAAGTTCTCAATGCCTGTGATGTGCTGATTACAGACTACTCCAGTGTCATGTATGATTTTGCCGTTACCGGCCGAAGGATCCTGCTTTTTGCTTATGATCTTGAATACTATCAGGGAAGCAGAGGAATGTATGAAGATATCTCTGATTACCCCTTCCCACTGGTACGTACACCTGAGGAGCTGGTAAAAGAGCTGAATACTGATTCCGGACATCCGGATGATGATTTTCTCCAGAAATACTGCACTTACGAACAGGTAAATGCAGCCAGAAATATCTGTCATCATGTTCTTCTGGGAGAAAAAATATGTAAAAGTACATCTATGCCCGGCACAAAAAAGAAAAAAGTTCTTCTGTATGCCGGAAGCCTGCGGCCAAACGGGATCACCACCGCCTTTTACAGTATGCTCAGCCAGCTGGATCCGTCCAGATGCGAATACTATATCTCATACCGTTCTCCTTCTCTGAAGGAGCATCCGGAGCGGCTTCGCCCTGTATCGGAAGGATACCATTTTTATCCTCTGGCCACCGAAATGAATCTGGACATACTGACCTCTATTGCTCAGCTCATCTATCTGAGATGGGGAATCACAGGACTGGGTATCGGCAAACGTCTTGACAGAGCATATAAAAGGGAATGGCAGAAACACTTTGGCTGTGTTTCTTTTGACCACGTAGTCCATTATGACGGATATGAAAACTACATGATCGCACTCCTTAAAACAGCCCCCTGTACCCGGACAATCTGGGCTCACAGCGATATGGAAAAATGGATGGCTGAAAAGCATAACCCCAGCCGCCCTCTTCTTCAGAATGCCTATGCTTCTTATGACCATGTAGTACCTGTAGGAGAAGATGTGAAAGAATCTGCAGAACATATTGGAGGACATCCTGAAAAAGTCCTGGTAATCTCCAACTTTATGGACTACCGGCGGATACAGGAACTTGGAAAACTGCCAGTATCCTTTGATCCAGAGACAGAATGTACAGTATCCTTAAACAGGCTTCAGGAAATTTTGAAAAGCAGTGACCGCAAATTTATCAATGTAGGACGTTTCTCCCCGGAAAAAGGTCATGAGCGACTGATCCGGGCATTTGATCGTTTCTGGACATACCATCCTGATACCTGGCTGATCATTATTGGCAGCCACGGAGAATATTATAAGCATACCTGCGACCTTGCAGATTCTGTCAGAAGCAGCAGTCATATTATCCTGATCAAATATATGAGCAATCCCTTCCCTGTAGTAAAAGCCTGCGACTTTTTCCTTCTGTCTTCCTACTATGAAGGACTTGGACTTGTCATTTTAGAGGCTGATGTTTTTGGTGTTCCGACTGCTTCCTGTGATATATGCGGACCTCATTCTTTTATCCGGCAGTACGGAGGAACGCTTCTTCCCAACAGCGAAGACGGTCTTGTTCAGGGAATGGAAATGTTTGTTGAAGGAAAGATCCATACCATGCATGTAGATTACGAAAAAAGAAATCAGGACATACTTTCAAAATGTGAAAAACTTTTTATGGAATAGTAAAAACAGGAGGCTATTTCTATTATGAAATCCTATCATCAGAAATTTGTATCCGAAACGCCTCTGGAGGTTTATCCAACCGGAGAAATCTCCGGATTTCCGGTCAGTCCGGGAATGTTTGATCTGAACGGGGCTACTCCTCTTCAGAACGGCGTGAATTTTACCATACACACCTGTGGCGGAACAGCCTGTGAGCTTCTTCTTTTCCACCGTGAAGAGGAAGAACCTTTTGCTGTTCTTCCCTTTCCGGAGGCTTATAAAATCGGCGACGTATATTCCATGATCGTCTACGGTCTGGATATCCGGGACTTTGAATACGCCTACCGCGTAGACGGCCCCTGGGATCCTGAAAAGGGACTGCTTTTTGACAAAAAAAATATTCTTCTGGATCCATATGCAAAGGCAGTTTCCGGCCAGAGGACCTGGGGTACTCACTGGGATCCAACCTACCACGCCCGTGTTGTAAAAGATTCCTTTAACTGGGGCGATATGCCTCAGTCCAAAAAAGAACTCTGCGACCTTATTATTTACGAGCTTCATGTAAGAGGTTTTACCGTACATGAGTCCTCCGGAGTCCAGAACAGAGGCACCTTTGCAGGGCTGATGGAAAAGATTCCCTATCTCAGAGAGCTGGGAATCAATGCCGTAGAGCTGATGCCTATTTTTGAGTTTGACGAAACCATGAATGCCAGAGAAATCAACGGGGAGCGTCTTCTGGAATACTGGGGCTATAATACTGTCAGCTTTTTTGCCCCCAATACAAGCTTTACCTCTGTCAATGAATACAACCGGGAAGGAACGGAACTGAAAACTCTGATCAAAGCCCTTCACGACAACGGAATTGAAGTAATCCTGGACGTGGTGTTCAATCATACTGCAGAGGGCAATGAACTGGGAAGAACCTTCTGTTTCAAAGGATTCGATAATAATATTTATTACATGCTGACGCCGGACGGCAATTACTATAATTTCAGCGGCTGCGGAAATACTCTGAACTGCAATCATCCGGTAGTACAGCAGATGATCCTGGAATGTCTCCGGTACTGGACAGTCAACTACCGTGTAGACGGGTTCCGGTTTGATCTGGCCAGCATCCTTGGAAGAAATGAGGACGGTTCCCCTATGAACAATCCTCCTCTTCTCCGTACCCTTGCCTCAGATCCTCTTCTGCGCAATGTCAAGCTGATCGCAGAAGCCTGGGATGCAGGCGGAATGTATCAGGTGGGGAGCTTTCCCGCAAGCGGACGCTGGGCAGAGTGGAACGGAAGATACAGAGATTCTCTCAGAAGCTTTCTGAAGGGAGACTGCTGGAGTTCCTGGGATGCTGCCTGGAGTATTTCCGGCTCCGGCGATCTTTACGGTATGTACAAGGATTCACAGGGGGGCAATTACGCAGGCTATAATTCCAGTGTCAACTTTCTGACCTGCCACGACGGCTTTACTCTGTATGATCTTTATTCTTATAACGAAAAGCACAATCAAAATAACGGCTGGGACAACACAGACGGGGCAAACGACAACCGAAGCTGGAACTGCGGCGCAGAGGGTGAGACAAACGATCCCGAGGTTCTGAAGCTTCGATACCGCATGATACGAAACGCCTGCGCAGTGCTTTTGTGCAGCCGCGGAACACCTATGTTCCTTGCCGGTGACGAATTCGGAAATACCAAGTACGGAAATAACAACAGTTACTGTCAGGATAACGAAATTTCCTGGCTGGACTGGACTCTTCTGGAAAAAAACAAAGATCTGTTTGAATTTTTCAGGTTTATGATTTCCTACAGAAAAGATCATCTTGTTATCCGTAAAAAACTTCCTGATGCAGTATGCGGCATGGACTCTATCCACACCCATAATGTAAACGCACAGGATATCTCCATTCCAAGAGATGCTTATACCTTTGCTGTAAGCTTTGCAGGATATGACCGTGAAAAAGGAAAAGATGATCTTGTATATATTGCGGTTAATTCCTACTGGGAAGATGTTTCCATCACACTTCCTGATCTTCACAAACGTGGATTCTGGTATCTGAGCGTCAATACTTACGGCGATGGACAGGGACGATATTTTTACCCTCAGGGGCAGGAAATACGGATTACAGGAAATTTCATTATGAGGCCGAGATCTGTAGCTATTTTTACCGGAAGACCTTATTAAAACTGTACTCTATAACTGCTTTGAACATACCTCATAGCCATGATCAGCAGTTTCTGTAACAAGACAAAAAGTTCCCGATTTTCGTACAAATGAAAATCGGGAACTTTTTTATTTTGTTATTTTTACCAGATTTCAGACTCTACTGCTGCTTTTTCAATGTTCAGACCTTTCATATATCTTTCCATAAATATATTAAAGCCTTCCACACCTTCCGGCTTTGGATCCAGAGTACTTCCCTCATTTCCGGCAAACACCCTGCTGTCCAGGAAGTCCGGAAGAGTCTCTCCCTCTTCTTTATTGATAAGATAGGAAGCCAGAAGAGCAATTCCCCAGGCGCCGCCCTCTCCTGCTGTCTCCATAACAGAAACCGGGGCATTTACAGCGTCTGCAAGGATCTGCTGTCCAACGCCTTTTGTTTTAAACAGACCTCCGTGTCCCAGAAGCCGGTCAATCTTTACCTGCTCCTTATCAAGCAGAATATTCAGGCCTACTCTCATGGCGCCAAGGCAGGTATACAGATTGGTTCTCATAAAGTTTGCCAATGTGAATCTGCTTTCCGGAGAACGGACAAACAGAGGACGTCCTTCCTCAAATCCGGTCATATGCTCTCCTGAGAAATAACAGTAGGACAGAAGACCGCCGCAGTCCGCATCACCTTCCATAGCCTTGTTGTACAGTGTTCCAAACAGTTTGTTCATGTCCACTTCCATGCCCATAGCTTCTGCAAATTCCTTAAATACATTTACCCAGGCATTCAGATCTGAAGTACAGTTGTTGGAATGTGCCATGGCAACCGGATCTCCGGCCGGTGTTGTGACCATATCAATTTCTTTATAAGGTCTGGAAAGAGCTTTTTCCAGAACGATCATAGCAAAAACAGAAGTTCCTGCTGAAACATTTCCTGTTCTCTGTCTTACGCTGTTTGTGGCAACCATTCCTGTTCCCGCATCACCCTCAGGAGGACACATGGGAATTCCGGCCTGAAGCTTTCCGGAAGGATCCAGAAGTCTTGCGCCTTCCTCTGTAAGACAGCCTGCGTCCTGTCCTGCCACCATGACCTGAGGCATAATATCGCGAAGCTTCCACGGGAAGCCATATGGCTCCACCAGCTTATCAAACTTCTGTACCATTTCCTCGTTGTAATCTTTTGTTTCAGAATCAACCGGGAACATTCCGGCAGCGTCTCCGATTCCCTGGATCCTTTTCCCTGTCAGCTTCCAGTGGATATATGCCTCCAGAGTTGTCATATAATCAATATCTTTCACATGCTCTTCCTTATTCAGGATCGCCTGATAAAGATGCGCAATACTCCATCTCTGAGGAACATTATACTGAAACAGCTCCATCAGCTCCTCAGAAGCCTGTCCTGTGATATTGTTTCTCCAGGTACGGAAAGGAACCAGAAGCTCGCCGTCTTTATTAAACGGCATGTATCCGTGCATCATGGCGCTGACACCAAGCGCGCCCACGCTGATAAGCTCTTCGCCATACTGTTCTTTTACATTCTCGGCAAGAGCCCGGTAGCTGCCCTGAAGTCCTGCATGAATATCCTCCAGATGATAGGTCCAGATTCCGTTTTCCAGACGGTTCTCCCAATCATAGCTTCCTGATGCAATAGGCATGTTATTTTCATCTACCAGGACCGCCTTGATCCTTGTAGAACCAAACTCAATACCCAGAGCTGTTTTATTATTCTTTATTGAATTCTTTGCTTCGTTTACACCCATTGTAAATCCTCCCGAATTTTCCTTAGTCCTCCATCCGGTTATTTACGGAATGCAACCTCGTTCCATCTCAGTTCATTCTTAAAATTACGGATGGTTGTGTCTTTGTCAATGTATACAGCCTCAATTCCCATTGCAGCCGCCCAGTCACCCATCTGTTCCGCTGTCAGGTCATAGGAAAATGCAGTATGATGCGCGCCTCCCGCAAGGATCCATGCCTCTGCTCCTGTTGCCAGATCCGGCATCGGAGTCCAGAACGCACTTCCTACCGGAAGCTTCGGCATTGGTTTCTCTGCTTTTTTACACTCTACATCATTGATGATCAGTCGGAAACGGTCTCCCAGATCTACAAGAGAGGTGGCAATGGCCGGACCTGTTTTGGAAGTAAACACAAGTCTTGCCGGATCCTCTCTGTCCCCCATGGAAAGCGGGCAAACCTTAATGCCGACTTTTCCATCGGAAATGCTCGGACAAACTTCCAGCATATGAGACTGCAGAATTCCTTCTCTGCCGGGCACCAGATTGTATGTATAATCTTCCATAAAGGAGGTTCCCTTTGCATCCCTGATCCCTGCTGTCATGATCTTCATAAGACGGACCATCGCGGCTGTTTTCCAGTCGCCTTCCGCTCCAAATCCGTAGCCTTTTTCCATCAGGCGCTGCATTGCCAGTCCCGGAAGCTGCTGCAAAGCTCCCAGATCACCGAAATGTGTCACTATTGCCTGATAATTATTTTCTTCCAGGAAGCGTTCAAAACCGATCTCAATACCTGCCTGAACTGCCACATGACGTCTGAATTCTTCCGGGTCTCTTCCCTCAAGAAGAATATCATATTTATTATAATATTCTTCTACTAAAACATCAATATCTGCTTTGCTTACATCTTTTACATATTCTGCAACCTCATTGACCGGATAAGCGTCAACTTCCCAGCCGAATTTAATCTGCGCCTCTACTTTGTCCCCTTCCGTAACTGCCACGTTTCTCATATTGTCAGCCACACGGCACACACGGATATGGCTGCTTTCCATGATTCCCACTGCTGTACGCATCCAGGATGCCAGCCGTTCCTGAACCTTTCTGTCTGCCCAGTGTCCTACGATCACCTTTCTCTCAATTCCCATACGTGACACAATATGACCATACTCTCTGCCTCCGTGAGCAGACTGGTTTTCATTCATAAAGTCCATATCAATGGTATCGTAGGGAATCTCCTGATTAAACTGGGTATGCAGATGGCAAAGAGGCTTTCGGTATTCCTTCAGTCCCAAAATCCAGGATTTTGCAGGAGAAAATGTGTGCATCCAGGTAATCACACCTGCACAGTCTTCATCTGCATTGGCTTCATTAAAGGTTTTGCGGATCAGCTCATTGGTGATCAGAGTGGGTTTCCACACCAGTTTAAAAGGAAGTATGCCGGATTTATTCAGCTCTTCCACAATGATCCTGGAATGTTCTGCAACCTTTCTAAGACACTCATCCCCATACAGATCCTGAGATCCTGTACAAAACCAGAATTTATAATTTCTCCCTGTCTTCATTTCACATTTCCTCCTCGATATCAGGGCTGCTTAAAAGCAGCCCATTTCTTTTTCTCGCGCCGGTTATTACGGTCCGATTATCTTTCTTTTTTATTTTTTCTTTTTTGCAGAAGCCAGTACAGACTGGATCACAATAAAGAAGCACAGAAGCGCGGAAAGTACGATTCTTACCCACCAGCTGGAAAGTGTTCCCTGCGCTGTAATAAGACTTGAAATAGTTCCCTTGATCAGAACACCGAACATAGTTCCGATTGGAGTTCCCACACCTCCGGAAAGCAGTGTTCCGCCGATAACTGCCGAAGAGATCGCATCCATTTCCAGTCCTTTTGCCTGCTCTACAAAGCCTGCGCAGCTGTTCAGACAGAATAAGAAACCGCCCAGACCTGCCAGAAATCCGTCAAGAACATATGCCTTGAACATTGTTTTTTTCACATCAAGTCCCATCATCAGGGCGCTCTGTTTATTTCCGCCGATGGCGTAAAGCTTACGTCCGAATTTACGGTATTTCAAAAGGATCGCACAGAGAACCACCACGATCAGCGCAATAATAACAGTAGGCGGTATGTATGCCGGAATAAATTTACCTTTTTTGTTGGTGGAGCCAAAAGGCATATAAAAACGGTAGTTTGCCCATCCAAGGAACACCTTGTTTTTAATGGCGATCATATCTGTGCTAATGATGGCAGTCAGGCCTCGTCCGAAGAACATTCCTGCCAGTGTTACGATAAAGGGCTGGATGCCCATATAGGTTACAAAAAATCCCTGTACAATACCGAACAGAAGTCCGATGGCAAGAGCAACTGCAACTGCAGCATAAGCGCTTGCGCCTTTGTTTTCCATAAGGTCTGCCATTACCATGCATACAAGGGCTGTAACAGAGCCTACGGAAATATCAATTCCTCCTGTGATCATGACAATGGTAAGTCCGCAGGAAATAACAAGGAGTCCCGCATTGGATACAAACAGATTCAAAAACGTCTGAATCTTATTAAATCCGCTGTCCCAGAATACTACCATTCCCGCAGCGTACATTGCAAAAAACAGGATGATTGTGATCAGCAAAAGGAAGCCTGTATTTGTCATTTTCTTTTTCTGTTTCATGCCTTCTGACCTCCTTCTGCTGCGCCGGATACTTTTCTGCTTTTCAGTCCGGCGATAAATTTCTTAAATACTTCACTCTGAAGAGTGACGATGATAATAACTACAATAGCCTTGTATACCGGAAGCTGATCTGCCTTTACATTCATTGCGTAAAGAGTTGTTGTAAGAGCCTGAATGGTATAGGCGCCGATTACAGAACCTACCAGGCTGAATTTACCGCCGCCCAGGAAGTTTCCGCCGAGAGCAACCGCAAGGATCGCATCCATCTCAAGATTCAGACCGATATTGTTTGCATCTGCTGAATAAATACGGCTGGAGGCAACAATTCCGGCAATACCTGCAAGAACACCGCAGATCACATAGGTCAGGAACTTGATCATAGTGGAGTTCAGACCTACCAGACGGGCTGCCTTTCCGTTAATGCCAACACTTTCTATATAAAGACCAAGAGCTGTTTTTTTCAGGATCAGGGCAACGACCACTACTGTGATCACTGCAAAAAAGATCGGGGTGGGAATCGGACATTTTCCTATGTATCCGCCTGCCATTTTGTAGGAATCCACACGGACATAAGTAATCTGTCCTGCTGTAACAAGCTGTGCGATACCGCGTCCTGCCGTATACAGAATCAGTGTCGCTACCATAGGCTGGATACGCAGCCTGGCTACCAGGAAGCCATTAAAGGCGCCGCAGAGAGCTGATGCAAGAAGGGCTGCCACTACTGCAAGGATAATGGAGTTCTGATACTCGGTAACAGAAGCCTGTCCGCCGGAAAGGATCTGACAGCAAACCGCTGCCGCCACTGCCATTACCGCACCTACACTGATATCCTGTCCGCCGGAAGCAGCTGTTACGAGAGTCATGCCCACTGCCAGGATAACCAGCTCGGAAGCACGGTTGATAACATCAATAATGTATCCGTAAAGGACGCCGTTCTGAATAGATACATGGAAGAAGTCCGGTGTTTTTATTACATTGATCAGAAGCACGGCGATCAGGCATACGATGGGGAGAAAAAGCCTTGCGCCTGTGATCTGTTTTAATCTGCTTTTATTCATCTTTATCGTCACCTCCTGCAATGGCTTTCATAATGCTGCTCTGAGAAAGCTCATGTTCTTCCAGCTCTCCCACCTTTTCTCCGTCCCGGAGCACTGCCATACGGGAACAGGTACGGAGCATTTCCTCTACCTCTGAGGAGATAAAGGTCACTGCCATTCCCTGATCCGCAAGATCAAGGACAATTTTCTGGATCTCTGTCTTTGTACCAATGTCAATACCTCTTGTGGGCTCGTCCAGAATCAGGTATTCCGGGTTTGTCAGAAGCCATCTGCCAAGGATCACCTTCTGCTGATTGCCGCCGGAAAGGCTCTTGATCGGAGTCTCGCGGTCAGCTGTTTTAATCTGAAGCATGTCAATGTATTTATCTGCCGCCTCTTCCATTTCCTTTCTGCTTAACGGATGGAACATACCTTTTTTCGCCTGAAGGGCAATAATAATATTTTCTCTTACAGAAAGGTCTGCGATAATGCCTTCTGCTTTACGGTCTTCAGGAAGATATGCCATACCAAGCTTCATAGCCTCCAGAGGACTGTTGATCTTTACTTCTTTTCCGTTGACCTTCAGTTTTCCGCAGTCTGCCTTGTCCGCACCGTAGATGGCGCGTACCAGCTCGGAGCGGCCGGAGCCCAGAAGACCGGTAAGACCGATTACCTCGCCTTTATTGATCTTAATATTGAATGGTTTAATGGTTCCCTTATGTCCAAGTCCTTCTGCTTCAATTACCGGAACTGAAGCCTCCGGCTTCTTTCCTTCATGAGCGCTCTTAATATCAGCAAGATCATCAAAATCCTTGCCCATCATCTTGGCTACCAGCATGACTCTCGGCAGATCCTTTGTCTCATATTCGCCTACCAGCTCGCCGTTGCGGAGAACTGTGATCCTGTCGCACACTGCATAAACCTGCTCCAGGAAATGGGTAACAAAGATAATTCCAACGCCCTCGTCACGAAGTCTTCTCATAAGAACAAACAGCTTCTCAACCTCGTCGTCATCCAGTGAAGAGGTTGGCTCATCCAGGATCAGTACCTGACATTTCATATCCACTGCGCGGGCAATGGCGATCATCTGCTGAATAGCCACTGAGCACTCGTCCAGCATCTGGGTAGGCGGTACATGAATGTCAAGGCTTTCCAGAAGCTCTGCCGAACGATCATTCATTTCTTTCCAGTTGATCATTCCCATTTTACGGGGCTCACGTCCGATAAAAAGATTCTCAGCCACAGTAAGGTTCGGACACAGGTTCACCTCCTGATATACGGTACTGATTCCGTTTTCCTGCGCCTCCTGAGGGGAATGATTGATAATATCTTTTTCAGCCATACGGATACTTCCGCTTTCAAATTCATGAACGCCTGTCAGAACCTTGATCAGTGTAGATTTTCCGGCACCGTTTTCTCCCATTAACGCATGGATCTCGCCTTTACGCAAAGTAAAATCCACATGGGAAAGAGCACGGACACCGGTGAAATTTTTACTGATATCACGCATTTCCAGCACAACATTCTGTTCCATATTCTTTCCACCTGCTTTCCCTAAATTTTTAGAATTATCTGTAAAATCATATAAAACGCGCCAAAAAACAAATCTTTTTCTCTGATTTTGAGCGCAAAAGGAGCGTGGTCCACTGATCCGGGTTCTCCGAATTATGTACCACGCTCCGGATTCACTTCCTGTTTCTCAGACTTTTATATCTGCATCCACTTCTGCTGTCAGTCTGTCCTGTAATTAATATGCACGTCCGTCAATGATTTCCTGTGTGATCGGTGTAACTGCATATTCGCCCTCTTCTTCAAGGCTGTTTACTGCTGTTACAGAAGCAACAGTATCATCAGCTGCAAAGATTTCCTCATCTACATAGTTCAGTTTCTCAACTTCTTCGCCAGCTTCCAGAGCTTTGATCAGTTCTTCTGCACGTGGTCCGTGAAGTGGGTTGCACTCTACATCGCAGGCAATTTTACCGTTTAATGTATCTGTAAGACCAGCATTTGTTGTATCAAAGGAGATAACCAGAATCTCACCGTTTGCAATGTCACTTCCTACTGTTTTGCCGGCAGCTTCAATGGCATCGATTGCACCAAAGGCTTCATTGTCGTTCTCGCAGTATACAACATTGATGTTGTCATATTTCTTCAGCATGGACTCCATAACTTCCTGTCCTTTTGCCTGAGTGAACTCACCGGACTGCTGCTCAAGAAGATCCCATCCATATTTTTCCACGCCTTCTTCAAGACCCTGTGTACGTCCGATCTGAGCTGTGGAACCGATCGTTCCCTGGATATCTACAATGTGAAGATCTTCCGGTTTGATCTCTTTTGCTGTTGCATATGCATTGAGCCATTCTGCTGCTTTACGTCCTTCCAGCAGAGCATCTGTTCCGATCCAGGATGTGTACAGGCTGTCGTCAGAAACATCAACCATACGGTCAACAATGATAACCGGGATTCCGGCATCCTTTGCTTCCTGAAGAACAGTGTCCCAGCCGGTCTCAGTTACAGGAGCAAGAAGAATGTAATCAACCTCCTGCTGAATAAAGTTACGGATTGCTGTCAGCTGATTTTCCTGTTTCTGCTGTGCATCGTCAAAGATCAGCTCATATCCGTTCTCCTCAGAGAATGTAGATTTCATGGACTCAGTATTTGCTGTACGCCAGTCGGATTCTGCGCCAACCTGTGAAAATCCGACAGTGAGTGTGTCCTCTGCTGCAAAAACAGTTGAGGTAGAAGCAAGTCCTGCTACCATTGCTGCTGTCATAACTGCTGCCATAATTTTTTTCTTCATGTTCCGTTTCCTCCCTTTACTTTTTGGTTCGGTGTTTTTTAAGATGTCTTTATTATAGCGAAAACCTAAAAAAACTCCATAGAATATTTTCGGAAAAATGTATGGTCTTTTATCAATTTTTTGTTTTCTATTTAACAAATTGATTTTTTTACGAAGAAAGTTCAATTTTTTATGATGAAAGGTTGATTTTTTTACCAATACGGATTTCTATTATGGTTCCTTTTCCTTCCCGGGAATGAATCTCCATTCCATAGCCGGAGCCATAATAGAGCCTCAGCCGCTCTGCCACTGCCGAAAGTCCGAATCCTGCCCGTTCTCCTGTCCGGATTGCGTTCTGGATCTCCTGAAGACGTTCTTTTTTCATTCCCTGACCGTTATCTGTCACTCTGAGAATCAGATCCTCTCCTCTTTTTTCTCCCTCAATCCTTATTTTTCCTCCGCCTCTTTTATTTTTTATTCCATGATACAGGGCGTTTTCAGCCAGAGGCTGCAGTGTCAGCTTGGGAACCATGACTTCATTAAATTCTTCCGGAATATGAATCTCAAATTCCAGAATATCCCGGTATCTGGACTGCTGGATCTCCAGATAACTGACTGTATGTCTTTTTTCCTCGGAAAGGGTGATCACATCGTTTCCCTTTGAAAGTGAGGTCCTGAAAAATACAGACAGATTGGAGATCATTTCCACAGCATCGTCATTCTGTCCCCCTTCGATTAGCCAGATAATGGTGTCCAGCGTATTATAGAGAAAGTGAGGGTTCACCTGAGCCTGAAGAAGCTGAAGCTGTGTCAGATGCTGCATTTCTTCTTCCTTTTTTACACTCTGCAGCAGTTGCTCGATCTTCTCTGCCATCCTTCGGATTCCTGCATCCAGCTCCTCAATTTCCATACTGTCAGTATCGACTTCAGAAATCTCAAAATTTCCCCGTCCTACTTCCCTGACATTTCCAAGGATTTCTGTCACAGGTCTTGTAATGCTTCTTGAAAACCGAAAAGAACGGCGCAGCATAATACCTACTGTAACCACAAACAGAACCACAACGCCGCCCACCAGCATATAGACTCTTTGTGTCATAAGAGACTCCATATGAACCAGATACATGGATTCGTTATAAATAAAATTCTGCATTTCCTCTACAATAAGACGGGTCAGAATCCGGATATTGTTGTCCATGGAAGCCATTTTCTGGTCATACTCAGTGATCTCTGTCAATTCCACCATTCTTTTTTCAAGGTTTTTCAGATAACTTTCCAGATGCTTCAGATTTTTACGGCTCTCACTGCTGGATGTATTTTCTTTCAGCTTGTTCAAGATTTTTTCCGCATCCCTGACACTTTTCATCACTTCAGGCAAATAGCTGTTTTCCTCTGTTCCTACAGCAATAGAGTACATGCCAAGATCAACATCATCCTTAAAATGAAGATTAAATTCACTGCTGATAGCAAGATTCTCAAGAAGTCTGTCATACTGTGAAATATACCTGGAAACAATAGCCAGAAGCAGAAGCATTAATACCACCATGGGCACCAGCGTACCGAGAAGGATTCTTTTTATTTTTGTTTCCAGCCGGATCTTCTTCATCCTCTGTCCTCCCTGGTTTTACGGTATTCACTTGGCGTCATTCCCTGTGTCTTCTTAAATAGATAGCTGAAATAATGGGCGTCTTTATATCCAACCTCTGCTGCGATCTCACTGGAACGTTTTCCGGTACACCGGAGCAGCTCCCTTGCATGCTCCATTCTGAGAGCTGTCAGATATTCTATAAATGTCTGTCCCATATTCTGACTGAACAGGGCACTGAAATGATTGGCACTGATGTTTGCCACCTGAGCGGCAGTATTCAGAGAAAGACTTTCATCCATATAATGAGTATCAATATATTCAATGGCTGATTTCAGGATACTCCGGTTTCTATTTCCCGAGTTCTCATCCCGAAGCATAATTGCCTTCCGGATAATATCCTGAGCGTATTTTTTGGCAGTTTCCATGGATTGAGCCCTTTCCATCAGCTCCTGCTCTGTATCCTGTCCTTCCAGTCTGCCCGGTTCGCAGCCTAATTTCTGCAAAAATCCCAGAACAGAAAACCTTACATTCAATATCACATAATTGCGGAACACCAGAGATTCCATTGCCTCATGGCCGATAGCCTGAAAATAATCTCTTACAAAGTCCTCTGTCTCATCCAGAAGCCCACTTCCCAGAAATCGTTCCAGAGTGGCCGGATTCAGGGCATTGATGTCAATTTTTTTCAGAAAAGGGCTGTTATCCCTTTTGGTATCTTCCTGTTTCAGATCCTTATAATAGAGAACAGAGCCGTCATAAAGATAACGCCTTGCAAAGGTTTTGGAAGCTGTATAATAACTGGATTTGATACTGCTCAGTCTTTCTACCGGCTGTCCCACTGCCAGAAACCAGTCCTGCTCCCTTTCGCCCTTCATAATCCCCTTAAAAAACTCCACACATTTTTCTGTATTTTCAGAAAGCGCGTCTCTCTTTTCCTTTACAAGAACGCCATAGCTGAACGCATTGTTACGGAAGAGCATGGCATTTGCATTGTCCACAAAAAAAGCTTCCATTTTTTCTCTTCTCTGAGCTTCACACTCAGAGTACGCTTCAGAAATATCATAGCTTTCCGTTCCGGTATCCATTGTAAAAAGAATGATATTGTAGACTTCTGCAACAATATCAAGCCCTAGCCGCTCTGCCTGTCTGTAGATTTCTCCCACATCCATTTTTCCGCTGACAAGAGCTTCAAAAAAATCTCTGCTTGCATTTCTTTCGTATTCCTGAATCTCCCTGCGGAACTTTTCATAATAGTCCCGCTGTCCTTTTTCTCTCTCCCAGCGTTCCCGTATTTCTGTCAGACGCTCCAGAAATGCATTTTTTGTAATGGGCTTTAAAAGATAATCTTCTACCCCTATGGCTATCGCCTGCTTTGCATAATTAAAATCGTCATATCCGCTGAGAATCACGATTTTCATATCAGGAAAATCCTTCCTCACCATACGGCACAGGGTCAGCCCGTCCATAAAGGGCATCTTAATATCTGTGATCAGAAGATCCGGTTTCAGATTTTTTATCATGGGAAGAGCCACTTCCCCGTCCGGAGCCTCGCCAACCAGCTCATATCCATACTGCTCCCAGGGTATCATTTTTTTAATGGTCTCCCTGACAACAATTTCATCTTCTACAAGAAAAGTTCTTAGCATATTTCCTGCCTCCTGCCTTTTTGTACTCCTTTTCATAAAGTCCTGATCAGATAATCTGTTTTTTATTTTATAACCTGGAAAGAATGTATACAAGCTGTTTTTACGGAACAATTCAAAAAATCAGCTCACTGTTCGCCTGTCATTCTGAAATGTTTTATGGAAATTTAATATTTCAAAAACTATTATGATCTCTTTCTGTATGATAAAATATCAGTAATTCTATGCATACACATTTATCAGATATGAAACAGGACGTTCTGTATAAGTCGGACAAAAAAGAATCCTGCTATGCACTCCATAATAAGTGCAGCTTCATAAACTCCTTATGCAGTTTTGAAAAATATGTTTGTCCATAGAATAAAGACTTCCGCCTGATATACAGATATACAAAGGAAGTCTGAACAAAACAAAATGATGTTCTTTATGATTTTGGGAGATGAATATGACAAAAAAAGAATTTCTTAATACTTTATATGAGCAGCTTTCAGACCAGATGCCGGAGGCAAAAGCCTCTGCGCATACACAATATTACCACGATTATATACAGGATGCCATAAAAAGGGGACAGAAGGAAAAACAGGTTCTGGATTCACTGGGCGATCCCAGACTGATTGCCAAAACCCTGATCGATACCGATGCAGAGCCTTCTGTTTTTTCCGGATCCGGTACCTCTGATTACTCCGGACAGGATCTTTACCATACAGAAAACACAGGTTATGGAAATCAGTCAGGCAGTGAATACGGCCAGCCTAAACACAGGCACTATCATCTGGACCTTTCCACCTGGTACGGCAAACTGATCGTGATCGCGGCTGCCGCTTTGGTTCTTGCCCTTCTGTTTATGCTTCTCAGCTTTTTGCTGCCCATTATCCTGGTGGCCGGTGTGGTCCTGTTCCTGATTTCCCAGTTCCGGAAAAGGCACTGATAAAATATCCTTATGCCCAGACCGGAAAATGATAATCTATATTCTATAGCAGATATTACAAAGGGGGACTTTATTTATGAAAGATGAAAACTCTCAGGTACCTGAAACCTTTGACGAGCAGGAACAGTTCCGCCCTGAAAAAAGAGGGCTTCGACTGTTTTTTGCCGGATGGGTCTGTGTTTTTATCAGCTTTGTTTGTATCCTGATAGCCGTTTTGATCAATGATCTTCATTTAAGTAATTCTCCGGATGGAGACCGCATTTTCATTATAGGATTTTTTATTTTCTCTACTATAGGCCTATTCCTTATTGTAAAAAATTTCTTCGATGGTCTGATGTGGGAATCTGCTGTTAAAAAGAACAAGCTCATACGCCGCAAATTAACTGTGCTTCCTTCTATCAGCCATCCATCCCTTCAGTATCTCCTTCTCTCCAACCAGTTTAAAAACGACGGAAATGGCTATTATTACCGAAAAAAATTTTCCTTCTGGCAGCTTTGCTTTGTCCATTACTACTTTCGGCTGATTCCGTCCTGGAATCTGGAAGAAACCATAGATCAGGAAGTTGACAGATTTGACGGTATCTGTCGGAAAGGAAGAAACACTGCCTCCTGTCTGATTCTCGTAATGTATATGGACAATCTCACAGCAGCTACCAAAAAATTACTGAAAGATTCTTCTATAAACATTATTATTGCAGACACTGTTATATCCCCCAAAAATGATTCATCCTTTCTTCCTGTTGCTGTCAACAGCCAGACTGGAAACGGCTATTTCTTTGACCTTCGCAACAAACGCCTTTCCTGGTATTTCCACGGCTGCCGACTTCTGAAAAAACTTACAGAAACAGCAAAATAAAAATTCTTTCAAAGAGCCGTCTGTCACACTGTTATTTTTTTAATAATTCCATAAAAACCTCAGAATTATTCTTTTTTTCCTGAATCTCCTGTGATAAAATCATTATATTACACTTACATCTCAGGAGAAATCTGTATATGAAAGATGAAAATTCTCAGGTACCTGAAACATTTGACGAACAGGAACAGCTCCGTTCTGAAAAAAGAGGTCTTCTGCTGTTTTTTGCCGGTCTGGTCTGTTTCTTTATTGCCTTTGGCTTTATTATTGCCGGAATATTTTTCCAGAAGTATCATGTAAAAAACGGCGATGCAATTGCTATAGGCGGCTTTGTTATCTTTGGTATCGCAGCAGTTATTCTTCTTCTGAAAAATATCGGTTATGCTGTGCTGTGGGAAGCAGACCGTAAGGAGAAAAAACTGAACGGTCAGGAACTTACTTCTCTTCCTGCCATGAGCAGAACGACTTTACAGCAGAGTCTGAGCGAAAATAAATTCCAGTATGAAAACGGTTATTATTACCGCAAAAAATTCTCTTTCTGGAAAGACTCGGTTCGCTATTATATAAAGCTTACAGATTCCACCGACCTGTCTGCAACACTTGACCGTGAAATTGACAGCTTTAACAGTTCTGACTGCAGCAGGCAAAATGCCTGTCTGATCATTATTATGTATCAGAATGGGGTAACAGAAGACACAAAAACAACCCTGAAAGAAATTTCCACCAACAGCGCTATTGCAGAAACTGTTATTGATCCTCATCTGAACGCAACCTTTCTTTCAGTTGCTGTTGACAGCTTTACAGGAACAGGATATTTCTTTGACCTTCACAAAAGCCACATTTCCCTGTACAGTCACGGCTGCAGGCTTCTGAAAAAACTCACCGGAACTTCCAGGTAATTCTCTGACGGTTCCCGATTTACAATCACAGTCGTATCACACTTTACTTGTGCAATGTATATAAAGTTCATCCAGTATTTTTTATATCAGATATACAAATACAACATAATATTTGATATTTTTTTGACAAACTATTGACAAACCATAATTAATGTGTTACCATTTCATCATCAATTTAAAACATCTCTGACAACTGGCGGAGACGTGGATAACCACAGGGGAGTCAGAGATTTGTGAAGCCGACCGTCTGGGCAGTATTTGACACTTTCAGATACTGCCCTTTTTTACTCAGACAGTCTGTTATTTCTGTCCGGGTTCAGGCTTCCGTTTATGAAAGGAGACAAAACTTATGGGATTCAAGAGTGACATCGAAATCGCACAGGAATGCGAAATGAAACCAATTACTGAGATTGCTGCAAAAGCAGGTATTGACGACAAATATCTGGAGCAGTACGGAAAGTACAAAGCAAAAATCGACTACAATCTTCTGAAAGAAACAGACAAACAGGACGGCAAGCTGATCCTTGTTACAGCTATCAACCCGACACCGGCAGGCGAAGGAAAAACAACGACAACTGTAGGTCTTGCAGACGGTATGCAGAAGCTTGGCAAAAACGTTATGGTTGCGCTTCGTGAGCCATCTCTCGGACCGGTATTCGGTGTAAAAGGCGGCGCAGCAGGCGGCGGATATGCGCAGGTTGTTCCTATGGAAGACATCAACCTTCACTTTACAGGTGACTTCCATGCTATCGGCGCAGCAAACAACCTTCTTGCAGCAATGATCGACAACCATATTTTCCAGGGCAACGCTCTTAACATCGACCCGAGAAAGATCACATGGAGAAGATGTGTGGACATGAACGACCGTCAGCTTCGTAATGTAGTAGACGGCCTTGGCGGAAAGACAAACGGTATGCCGCGTGAAGACGGCTATGACATCACTGTTGCTTCTGAGATCATGGCAGTTCTGTGTCTTGCAAGCGATATCAAAGACCTGAAAGAACGTCTTTCCAGAATCATCATCGGATATACATACGGCAAAGTTTCCGAGCAGAAACCGGTAACAGCAGGAGATCTTCATGCAGAGGGCGCTATGACAGCTCTTCTGAAAGACGCTCTGAAACCAAACCTTGTTCAGACTCTTGAGCATGTTCCTGCAATCGTACACGGCGGACCATTCGCTAATATCGCTCACGGCTGCAACTCTGTAACAGCTACAAAAATGTCTCTGAAACTGGCTGATTACACAATTACAGAGGCTGGCTTCGGCGCTGACCTTGGTGCAGAGAAATTCCTTGACATCAAATGCCGTATGGCAGGCCTGAAACCGAACGCTGTTGTTGTTGTTGCAACTGTTCGTGCTCTGAAATACAATGGCGGTGTTGCAAAGGCTGATCTGAACAACGAGAACCTTGAGGCTCTTGAGAAAGGTCTTCCGAACCTTCTGAAACATGTAAGCAATATCACAAACGTATACAAACTTCCATGTGTTGTTGCGATCAACGCTTTCCCGACAGACACTAAGGCAGAGCTTGATCTTGTAGAAGCAAAATGTAAAGAAATGGGCGTAAACGTAGCTCTTTCTGAAGTATGGGCAAAAGGCGGCGAAGGCGGTCTGAAGCTTGCAGAAGAAGTAATCCGTCTCTGTGAAGAGCCAAACGATGACTTCTCCTACTCCTATGAGCTGGAAGGCTCCATTGAGGACAAACTGAACCAGATCGTTCAGAAGATCTACGGCGGCAAGAGAGTTGTTCTTACAGCTAACGCTCAGAAACAGGCAAAACAGCTTGAAGATCTTGGCTTTGGCAACTGCCCGATCTGTGTTGCAAAAACACAGTACAGCCTGACAGACGACCAGACAAAACTGGGCGCTCCTACAGACTTTGAGGTAACTGTACGTAACCTGAAGATTTCTGCAGGTGCCGGCTTTATCGTAGCCCTTACCGGCGAGATCATGACAATGCCTGGACTTCCAAAAGTACCTGCAGCTGAGAAGATCGATGTAGACGAAACAGGAAAGATCACAGGTCTGTTCTAATCAAAGGTCACTCATAGATACTCTATAAGTAATATACAGAAAACCGTCCGGAAATGAACCCTCTCCGGACGGTTTTCTCTTTTACATATCTGATACAAATTAGACATAATAAATTTGACAACAGTAAACTTTCTGTCACATACCTGGAAAGAATGATCATTATACTTCCGGAGCCTCCGTCCCGTCAGAAAGACTCTTCTACAGGGATCACTACTCTTGTTACATAATCGTTATCGTCTGCTATGGCAAAATCATTCATTCCGGATTCAAAGGCAAAGCCCTTTAATACAAGATTTTCCTTCTCTGCAAATGCCAGCATTTTTTCATAAAACTCAGGAAGTCTGTCCCAGATCCCTCTCTGATAACCGCAAAGGCAAAGCCCTCTTTTCCTGATCAGAATCTCCCCTCCTTCTTCCGCTTTCAGCGCCGGAGAAAAAACGCCTTCATACTTTTCAAATTTCTTTTCTCTTACCTTATCAACAGAAATATAGCTGCCGATCCCCATTCTGCACTGTTCAATCCCCCAACATTCCTTTGCACAGGAAAACAGATCTTTCAGATTTTCTTCTTTTATATCGAAAGGAATCACCCGGAAACACTCCTCAGGAAGCTGTTTCAGTTCTATAAGCATATCGTCCACACGGCTGCATACTTCAAGCTGCTCCTTTCGGATCTTCAAAACTTCTTTTGTCTTTTCCAGCCTTTGTATCTCTCTGTTTATCTCATTTATTTTTTCATCGGCCAGCTTCATAAATTTATCCGGTCCCGGCTCCTGCACATAAGAACGGATTTCGCTGATGCTCATATTCAGCTCTTTCAGCATACGAATATATTCAAAATCAATGCTCTGACGGCTAGTATAGTAGCGATACTGATTCTCCCCCTTTTTTTCCGGGGAAAACAGCCCCACAGAATCATAATAATGCAGAGTTCTGGGATTCACCTGATGAATGGCTGCAAACTGTGATGTTGTTAAATCTGTTTCCTGTTTTTTCATATTTCCCTCTTGACCTTACACTTACTGTAAAGTTTATGATATCTCATGCACAGCAAAAACACAAGGAGGAATCTTATGAATCAGACAAACGACAAGTCTCTGAACGCCTATCAGAAACCAGTCACTTTAAAAAATGTCATACTCTTTACCCTGCCAACCATAGCCATGTCTCTGTTTATGTCCTTTTATACCATGGTAGACGGGCTTTTTGTATCAAGACTCATCGGGACGAACGCTCTTTCAGCCATTAATCTCACTGCCCCTGTTATTTCCCTGGTCACTGCTGTTTCTACCATGCTGGCTACCGGAGGCAGCGCTGTTATCATGAAAAAAATGGGAGAAAAGAAAGAAACAGAAGCCAGACAGGATTTTACCAGTCTTATATTTGTAAATGTCCTGGTAGGACTTATTATGGGTACGATTGGATACTTTGCCATGAACATGATCTTTTCCAATATGAAGCTCTCTCTGGAAGTCATGGGCTATTGCCGGGATTATCTTGGACATTACCTGATTTTTACCGTCCCGATCCTTTTAATGAATAATTTTTCTCTTTACCTGATCGCCTCCGGCAAATCTTCCCTGTCCTTTATCTGTTCCGTAGCAGGAGGAATTGCGAATATTATCCTTGATTATGTTTTTATACAGATACTGGAAATGGGAATCGGCGGCGCTGCCGTAGCAACCGGCATCGGCTATTCGGTCACTACTGTGGCCGGATTGGCTGTATTTTCTAAAAGAAAAAACATGCTGCACTTTGTAAAACCTGTATATCGCTTCTCTGTACTGAAAAAAACAGTAACCAATGGCTGTTCTGAAATGGCAACCGCTCTGGTGACAGGAATCACTACTCTTATCTTTAACTGGACCATGCTGAAATATGTTGGCGAAGACGGAGTTGCCGCTATTACCATCATCATGTATGTACTGATGTTTGTCAGCTCCCTTTTCAGCGGATATTCCTATGGCGCTGCGCCTATGATCAGCTATTATTACGGCGCTCAGAACCATTTTAAACTGAAAAAAACTGATTCGTCTCAGTCTGAAGATCATTACCGCGATCTCCGTAAGCGCTGCCCTGATCTCCCTGCTTATTACCGAACCTCTGGTATCTGTTTTTACTGAGCCGGACTCCCCGGTCTATCAGCTTGCAGTAACCGGAAACCGCATCTGCACTACTGCGCTTTTATTTATTGGATTTAATATTTTTGCCAGCGGAATGTTTACTGCTCTAAATAACGGAATGGTATCCGCAATGCTTGCCTTTACCAGATCCTTTGTTTTTATGATCATCTGCCTTCTGGCTCTTCCTGCCCTTCTGGGCGTTACCGGAATCTGGCTTGCAAATCCTGCCGCCGAACTGATGGCAGTTCTCCTGGCCGCATGGATGCTTCTGAAATACAGAAAAAAATATCTGTACTGACAAATATGGGAGAGCGTTTTTCCTTTCGCTCTCCCATAAACTGTTATCTTATTGCCTACACGGCCTTCTTTTTTATCTTTTACAGAATTTAAAACAGGTCTTTCATTGCAGGATAAAGTTTTCTGAACTTCTGGTAGCGCTCCTCATATTTTGCCACCAGCTCCGGTTCCGGCTCCACAGTATCCACCACATGGGCAAGCTTCTGTCCGATGGTTTCCACATCCGGGTATGCGCCGCAGCCAACAGCCGCCAGCATGGCGCCTCCCATGGACGGTCCTTCCTCAACCTCAAGTACATCAACCTTCAGGTTCATGACGTTGGCAATGATTTTTTTCCACAGAGGGCTCTTTGCTCCCCCGCCGCAGATCTTGGTACGTTCAATCTTAATTCCAAGGCTTCTGGCAACCTCAAGGGAATCGCGAAGACCAAAGGCAACGCCCTCCAGAACAGCCTGAGTCATATCTGCTCTCGTAGAGTCCATGGACATGCCAAAGAACACGCCTCTGGCATCCGGATTATTGTGAGGAGACCGCTCTCCCATCAGATACGGAAGGAAGAATACACGGTTCTCTCCAAGCTTATTGATAGGCGCCTGCTCTGCCGCAAAATCCTTTGTCTGAAGGATTTCTTCTGCCCACCACTTATTGCAGGAGGCAGCGCTTAACATGCATCCCATCAGATGATAGCTTCCGTCTGCGTGACAGAAGGAATGAAGAGCATTGTTTTCATCAACGCCAAAATCTTTACTGGAAATAAAGATTGTTCCTGAGGTTCCAAGAGAGATGTTGCACTGTCCGTCTCCCACTGTTCCTGTTCCAACAGCAGCGGCAGCATTGTCTCCTGCGCCTGCAACAACCTTTACATTTTCCGAGAATCCAAGCTCGTCTGCAATGGATTTTTTGAGAGTTCCCACAACCTGCCAGCTCTCATAAAGCTTTGGAAGCTGTTCTTCTTTTACACCACAGATCTCCATCATTTCCTTTGACCAGCAGCGGTTCTTAACATCCAGAAGAAGCATTCCGGAAGCATCGGAAACGTCTGTGCAGAAAGAACCTGACAGACAATATGCAAGGTAATCCTTTGGCAGCATGATCTTTGCGATGCGGGCAAATTTGTCCGGCTCATTCTTTTTCATCCACAGAATCTTCGGGGCAGTAAAGCCTGCAAAAGCAATGTTTGCGGTGTATTCAGACAGCTTATTCTTGCCGATTTCGTTATTCAGATACTCTGTTTCCTCCTGGGTACGTCCGTCATTCCAGAGGATAGCAGGGCGGATCACCTGATCATTTTCATCCAGAGTTACAAGGCCGTGCATCTGACCTCCAAAGCCGATTCCGGCAACTTCTTTGCGGTCAATATCCTTTGTCAGCTCCTTCATTCCCTCCATGCTCTGAGTAAACCAGTCCTGCGGATTCTGTTCCGACCAGCCCGGATGAGGGAAAAATAATGGATATTCCTTTGATACAATATTACAGATTTTTCCGGATTCCTCCATAAGCAGAAGCTTTACAGCAGAGGTTCCCAGATCAATTCCAATATAGTACATATTTTCCGTCCTTTCTTTTCGTTCATACCGATTTTTGTATACGGATTTCATCTTTTTACTTTTAAATTACACGTCCCGGGTTTCCCCGGGACGTATATCTTTTTCTGTTCGCAAAGTCAGCTTTTATTCTATTCTGACTTCAGCAATGGATTTTTAATCTGTATATTTCAGGATTTTATCACTGAAAAATAATCTTAACCCCACGGATTTTCTGTAGGATATCTTACGCCTGCCGGCTGATTGTAGCCAATCTCCTCAACCGGAACGCCAATGTATTTGAATACCTCAAACAGGGCTTTTCCGTAGTGTCCGAAAGCAACCGCGCCGTGATGCGGGTAACCTCCCTCAATAAGAACGTGACGATAGAAACGTCCCATTTCCGGAATCGCAAATACACCGATAGAACCAAAGGATCTTGTAGCAACCGGAAGCACTTCACCATGTGCAATATAAGCGCGGAGCTTGTTGTCAGCAGTGCTCTGCAGACGATAGAAGGTGATGTCTCCAGGCTGGATATCGCCTTCCAGAGTACCCTGTGTTACTTCTTCCGGAAGAGCTCTTGCCATGATCATCTGGTATTTCATCTCACAGGAAACAAGTTTTCCGGAAGCAGTATTTCCGCAGTGGAATCCCATGAAAGTATCTTTCAGAGTGTAGTTATATTTGCCCTCAATGGACTCTTTATACATATCCTTTGGAACAGTGTTGTTGATATCCAGAAGTGTAACTGCATCCTGGCTTACAACAGTTCCGATAAACTCACTTAAAGTACCATAAATATCAACCTCGCAGGAAACCGGAATTCCCTGTGCGGTAAGGCGGCTGTTTACATAACATGGAACAAAGCCAAACTGTGTCTGGAATGCTGGCCAGCATTTTCCTGCAATGGCAACATATTTGCGGTATCCTCTGTGCTCCTCAACCCAGTCCTTTAATGTCAGCTCATACTGTGCAAGCTTTGCAAGGATTTCAGGTTTCTTATTACCTTCGCCAAGCTCTTCCTCCATCTCTTTTACAACTGCTGGAATACGCTCGTCACCTGCGTGTTTGTTAAATGCCTCAAACAGGTCAAGCTCAGAGTTCTCTTCAATTTCAACGCCAATGTTATAAAGCTGTTTGATCGGTGCGTTACATGCAAGGAAGTTCAGCGGACGCGGTCCAAAGCTGATGATCTTCAGATTATTCAGTCCTTCGATTGCTCTTGCGATCGGCAGGAACTCATGAATCATGTCCGCGCAGTCCTCTGCGTCTCCAACAGGATATTCCGGAATGTAAGCTTTTACGTTGCGAAGCTGCAGGTTATAGCTTGCGTTCAGCATACCGCAATATGCGTCTCCACGTCCCTGACAGAGATCATTCTGTGTCTCCTCTGCTGCTGCGATAAACATTTTCGGTCCGTCGAAATGCTTTGCAAGAAGTGTCTCGGAGATCTCCGGACCAAAGTTTCCAAGGTATACACAAAGAGCGTTGCAGCCTGCTTTTTTGATGTCTTCAAGAGCCTGAACCATATGAATCTCGCTCTCTACAATACAGATTGGACATTCATAAATATCCTTTGCGTCATATTTCTTTGTGTAGGCCTCAACAAGAGCTTTTCTTCTGTTTACAGAAAGGCTTTCCGGGAAACAGTCTCTGCTGACTGCAACGATTCCAACTTTTACTTCTGGCATGTTATTCATGATTTTTTCCTCCATTTTTTCTGTTATTTATTGGTTTATAGTTGTTTTTATACGACTGCGTATAAGTTTTATAAATATCTCTTTATAATTTTCTTTTTATAAATCTTCTGATTTTTCTGATGCTGCATCCTTATTCAATTGTGATATTTTCACCTTTCAGCCCATTAAAAGCTCCCTCAATTCCAGCTTCCTCATGAGCGATCAGCCATTTATTTTTTGCAGTAATAAGTGCGTCCTCTCCTGTTTTTTTCAACTGGAAATTAATCTCCGTATTGGTTCCCTTCGGCAGAACAACCACGCACTGGAATCCGCTTTCTTTTACATTGCAGGGCGCATAATGCAGTGTTGTGGCATACACCTCAATGGCTGTGCCTGCCGGTACAAGAAAAGCTTCGATTTTTGATGTATCGTATGTAAAATCATCCTCAATATCCTTCTGTTCTCCGATCAGAAGAACCAGATCTGTGGCTGCAACATTGATCTCAGAATTTCTGTGATATTCTACTGCATTCAGTTTTTTGTTGTGTCCGTTGCAGTATCCGATCTGAATCGGCAGTCCGCCGTAGGCTCTGTTCTGAAGCTCTTTTGCCACATCCAATGCCTCCAGCTCATCTACAGAAGGAACGTAAATCACATCTTCCGGTACTGGCATATGCTTCATTTCTTTTAAAAGACCGGTGAAGTCATATCCCTCCAGAACTTTTCCGTATTTTCGGAAAGAATCATCTGTTACATTCTGAATTTTCATTGTAATTCCTCCTTACAACTTCCATGAAAGTCCCATTGCTCTCCGGTGCTCTCATTCATTGAAAAAAGCATACCACAGTCCGGTATGCTTTTCGCCGCTTTTTTTATCTGATTTATAGCATTTTTTTGACATTTTTATTTAAAGCTGTCAGTTTCCTGCTCAGCTGCTTTCTGCTTTTTTTCACGCTTCACCTCACTTGGAAGCACCCCGTACCGCTTTCTGAAATCCTTGGACAGTCCACGGCTGCTGCAAAACCCGTTATCCAGGGCAATCTGACCGATTGTATGATCTGTATTCAGAATATCCCGATAGGCATAAGAGGTACGGATATCCTGAAGATAAGTCTTAAAATTGACTTTTGCATACTCCCTGAACATTCTTGACAGATAAGCGTCTGAATATCCGAACATTTCTGCCAGGTCTGAAAGCTTCAGCTCCTCTCTGTAGTGTTCTCTCATATAAGTGGTAATTCTGGAAAGAGCATTCAGATGCCGGTTATGACGAAGCTCCTTCTCCTCAACCTCTGTTACCCGATACTGAGTAACCAAAAGATAAAGAAGCTCATAATACAGAGAAATCGTGCGGAAATCGTATCCATTCCGCTTTTCTGCATACACATTATAAAGTCTCTGCACCAGAGAGATCAGCCGCCTGTCTGACGGATTGCCGCTGTCCTTTCCACCGCGCACACCGCCCTCAAACCGGATAAACTGCTGGGCTGTAAAATACCCTTCAAACTGCCTGAGAGGTATCTGGATCACTGCGGTTTTATTCGTCTTTAATGCATGAACTGAATGGATTTCATTGGCATTCACTATGAGAAGTTCTCCTGCATGAAGGGGATATTTCTCATGATTAATATAAAAAAGTAGCTCTCCCTCCATAACAGCAAAAATCTCTATAGAGGTATGCCAGTGCTTTTCTCTTATATAGTTCCCCCTGCTCCCCTCAAAAAGAAAAATCTTAAAGGGCAGCCCTTCATTGGGAATGATCAGTTCGTGCTGAAACTCCATACTCTCACCTGCCGTTTTCCAAAATATCTGCATTTATTTTATCATAAATCCACCTGCATTTTAACATATCAGAGGTTATATTTTTTCGTAATTCATCAACAAACAGGCTGCTGTCAGAAGAACCGGAGATATCCAGATAGCTCTCAGTCCAATATGAAGGGACATCACGCCTCCCATACCTGCTCCCACTGCAAAGATCAGAATAATCCCATAATAATGTACAGCTTTTTTCAAAGCTCCGGGCTTTTTATCTCTCAGATAAACAGCCAGACTTTCTGTTCCCGCCCGTAAATTTCCGATGCACATGGTACTGGCATAGCCATAACCGTGAACTTTTCGGAAAGTCTGAACCTGCATGGCGCAGGAAAAAGATACCAGCATAGTGGCAGCCATATTAAACTGTACAGGAATAAATCCCACCAGAAAAAGAATCGCAATTTCCAGGGCAACAATAATCTGCCGCCAGTGGATGCGGCTTCTGTATTTATATTTCTGCTGAATTCTCTCTGCCACAAATACTCCCATGGCAAAGGCAATTACAGGGAAGAGATAATGCAGGGCTTCCACCCACTTTCCCATCATAAAATACTGGCTCATAAGCACCATATTTCCTGTCTGCGCATTGGAAAAAACATGATCTCTTACATTATAAGTATAAGCATCCTGAAAGCCTCCTGACAATGCCAGAAGCGCACTGAGCCGGAATGTTTCTGATGTCTGATGCCTGATTTTTTCCACACTTTCCATCTCCCATCCGTATTTTTACCAAATAAAAACTGCCGCAAAATCAATTTCCCGGAAAGTATTTTTTCATCTTTCTGCAAAAAATACTTTCCAGTGATCCCGTGACAGCTTTTTATTTCTTATTTTTTAAAGTAGATATATCGGAAGCTCTTCTGTTACATGCACCGGTCCATTGACACTTTCCGGCTGTTTCGCCTTATCAGAGATAAATTTTGCCTGGATCTCTTCTGAATTGGCAGGAGTAAGTACAGAAGTCTTTACACTTTTTGCAGTCTTTGCCGCTGTGGTTTTTCTCGTTGTTGTCTTTTTGGCTGCTGTCTTTTTAGCTGCTGCCGCTTTGGTTACAGATGTTTTTCCTGATGTTGTCTTTTTAGCAGTTCCCGCTGTTTTTTCTGCAGATGAAACCTTTGTCTCTGCTGCTTTTACAGTTGCCGTCTTTGCCTCCGTCGTTTTTTTAACGCCTGCTTCTGCTGTCTTTGCTGCTGTAGTTTTCTTTGCGCCTGCGCTTGCTGCGCGCTTAATACTTTCCTTACCTACTGACACGTCTCATTACCTCCTCTGCCAACGCTGTATATTCTTTTGCACTTCTGCTGGATTTTTTGTACTCCACTACCGGAGCGCTGTTGTCCTGAGCCCATTCTACAGAACTGTCCACCCTGATAAAGGAATCAAACACATAAATTTCTTCCAGCTCGTGTAAAGTTTCCATTGTCTGTTTAAAATAGTTTTTACGGGTATCCACTTTTGTAACTGCAATTCCCGCAACCTTCAGTTCCGGCGCAATCTGCTTTACCTCGTTCAGGAAATCAAACATATTTGCCAGACCGAACATTCCCCAGGGACTTGCCTCCACAGGAACAACCACCTGATCCGATGCACACAGGATATTCATGACCCAGCCTCCCAGCGTAGGCGGCGCATCGATCAGAATATAATCATAAACGCCCGAATCTTTTATGTTCTGAAGACATTTTTTTAAGATAAATTCTCTCTGCCATTTTGTAAACAGCTCATACTCAATAGAACTCATCAGAGTAGAAGAAGGAATCAGATCCAGATTCTCATAATCCGTATGCACAATATAATCTGCCAGATCCTTCTGCTCTCTTATTGCATGATAAAGATTCTTGTCGCCTGCTGCCTGTTCCAGCACCCAGTCCTCGGAAAAAAAAGCCAGTGACAGATTTAACTGCATATCTCCGTCAATCATCAGAACCTTTTTTCCGGCCCGGGCCATTGCCGCGCCAATATTGGAACAGGTGGTAGACTTGCCGCTGCCGCCCTTATTATTTGTAAAACAAATGGTTTTTGTTTTGTTCATAACATTCCCCCATGTCTGTGAAACCTGTGGAGCAAAATAGTCCTGTGCCCTCATTCTTTCTTTCACTGATTTACATTATACGGGTTTCTCCGACAGTTTTCAAGGCAATTTGCCGATTCCCACAGGGTAATTCATTTCATGCCATTCTTCGCCTCCCCATGTAGAATTGGCAGCTCCCTTATCCTGAAATCCCATTTTTTCATACATAGGTACTCTGGAATCCAGACAGGTCAAAAGTACCATGTCTTTTTCTTTTTGCACCATTCTGCAAAGATACCGATACATAAGCGCTCTGGCAAGCCCCTCTCCCCGATATTCAGGAAGAACCGCCAGTCCAAGAAGCATTATCGTTTTTCCTTCCGGAACATGAAGCTCTGCGTTTGTAAAAAATTCATCCCTGAACGTTGTCTCATCTGTAGCAAGACCATTTAAAATCCCTGCGATTTTTCCTGTTTGTCTGTCAACTGCCACAAGAAAATACTCCGGCGCCTTTGTAGCACGTTCTACCATCATTTTTTCAGAGCAGGCCTCACTTGGAGGAAAACAAGCTTTTTCAACCCCTGCTGCTTCTACGGCTTCTCCTAGTCTGATCTCTCTCAGTTCAAATCTGTCATCCAGGTTTATTTCTGAAAGATACTCGTTTTTCAGCATCTTCTGTTCCTCCCCTGTCTCTTTTTTAATCTCTTTCTGAATTTCATTTTCTTTTATATTCGCATTCTCTGCCATTCTGGTTTTCATGATATCCTCCCTGCTTTTAATCCTGCGTCAAGATTCATTATATTACTGCTCACTCCATTCACAGTAACCTGGTCAAATGCCTCCTGCACAGTAACTTCAGTACAAATTAAAATACGAATTTTTCTGTTTTGATTTGCCGGGATACTCAGCATTTATGTATGATCTTCCATGTTGTATAATATTAGAATACTTCATAGTACAAGGCTGAATCTCTGAGCTTTCTGTCCCAATCAGTCTAGCACATAGAATATAAAATTTCCAGACATGACCGCAGCCCTAGGGAGAGTTTTTATCTTTTATCATTCACCGTTTTACCTTCCAGTGGTCGTACAGAATATATTTTTTCCTGCCAGATAAAAACGGCTTCCGCTTTATTTACGGAAACCGTTTTACCTGTCAGATGACTTCTATTTTAAATTCTTTTTTCAGTACTTCTCTCAGTTCCTCTCCTGAGGAAAGGGTAACAATCTTCTTGCCTTCCTTTTCGCGAAGTGTAACCTGATTTCCTTCTACAGAAAGAGGGCCGTACTCTGTCATTCTGTGCACCACTACCTTGTCATAAAACATGGCTCCAGGACTGCACATTGCCTGATTTGCCGGAGCAAAATCAACAGGAGCGCTGGGAAATTCTGCCACCATAAATATTTTTATGCCTGATTTTTCCCTGTTTTTTTCTCCCTTATGCCAGAAATTCAGCCATCCTGCACATTCTCTTTCAAAATAAAAGCTGCCAAAATCAGTATGCGTAACAGCGCCCGGCTCCATAAGAGCAGCCCGGACACAGGCAATGCCTCCATAACCCACATCACAGAAATATTTTTTACCGTCAGCACAGACCACACTGGCTCTGTGCGTAGGCATCCGAAGCCCCGGACGCCTGAGAACCCGGCAGGCAACAGGATACGCCTGATATCCGAGTCCCCTCAGAAGGCCCAGAAATAATGCATTCAGCTCAAAACAGTAGCCGCCTCTTCTGCCCTGAATGATTTTTTTATAAACAGTATCCAGATCAGTTTGGATCAGCTCATGGGTACGTACCAGATCCAGATTTTCAAAAGGAATTTCTTCCAGATGTCTCCGGATCAGCCTGTCCAGAAACTCCAGGGTACACTCTTCCTGTGGAAGTTTCAGCTTTTTCAGATAAGCAGCGCACTGCTTCTGGTTTAACTGCTCAAAGGATTCTTCAAGCATATAACAACTCCCTGTTCCGCCCGTTTTTTATAATACAGCCGTTTCTATGTGAATTTTCTTTCAGAATACTTACTATGCGGCAAGCTCTCTTGCTTTCTTCGCGCAGGAGGCTGCATCCTCTGTATACGCATCTGCTCCGATCTCATCTGCAAAAGCCTGAGTAATAGGCGCTCCGCCAACCATTACCTTTACGTTCGGACGGAAAGCGGCTTCATTGATCAGCGCTACTGCTTCCTTCAGCGCAGGCATGGTTGTAGTAAGAAGAGCTGAACAGCAGATGATCTTTGTGTCTGGGTTTGCCTCGTATGCCTCCACGAATTTTTCTTTCGGAACATCAACACCGAGATCGATCACCTCAAAGCCTGCAGATTCCAGCATCATACTTACCAGATTTTTGCCAATATCATGAAGGTCGCCTGCTACGGTTCCGATAATTACCTTTCCCGCTGCCCCTGCTGCGCCTGTTGCAAGATGAGGTTTCAGAACCTCAACACCTTTTTTCATGGCTCTTGCAGCTACCAGCATTTCCGGTACAAAAATTTCACCGTTTTTAAACTTTTCACCTACAGCATCCATTGCCTTGATCATTCCGTCATTCAGAATTTCTGTCGGATCACAGCCTGCATCAAGTGCTTCCTGAACTGCATTTGCGATCACCTTTGCTTTTCCTTTTTCTACTAAAGCGTAAACTTCCTGAATACCTGCCATTTGAAACTACCTCCTCATTTTTATATTAAAATTAATAACTGTTATTTTTTCGGTCCGAAAATCCCTTCCCGGTATGCGCTGATGTATTCCATACAGTAATCATCCCGTCCCAGAAGCGCTTCTGTAGCATAAATCACGCCCATCATATCTCTGTTGGTGGGATCAAGGATCGCGCTGTCCAACCCTGCGTTCATTGCAAGAACCGTAAAGCCCAGATTCACCATCTTACGAACCGGAAGATTAAAGGAAATATTGCTGACTGCAGCTGTAATGTGAATGTCTGGATATTTTTCCCGAATGGTACTGATCACTTCCACATTCATGGCAATTCCATCTTCTGAGGTACAGAGCATTTCCACAAGCGGATCAATGTGCATTCTGTCCGGACTGATTCCGTACTCCTTTGCCTTTGCCATAATATTGTCAAAAACTCTCAGACGGTCTGCAGCACATTTCGGAATACCTGTATCATCAGAAAGCAGACAGATCACTTCCCATTTCGTATCCGCGATCAGAGGAAACAGTACGTCCATCTTATTTCCCTCACCGGAAACAGAATTGATAAGCCCCGGTCTTTTACAGTATGGAAACACCTGCGCAAGCACCTCCGCGCTTGGGCTGTCCACAGAAATCGGAAGATCGCTGACTTCCTGAATACAGTCGATCATCCACTTCAGGGTTTCTGCCTCTTCCTCCTCCGGAACCGAAGCACAGCAGTCAATATACGTAGCGCCTGCCTCGTCCTGCATTCTTGCCCTTTCTTTAATAAATTCCCCGTCACGGCGGGCAATGGCATCTGCCACAGCAGGAATGGAACCATTGATTTTTTCCCCAATAATTATCATGCGTAAATCCCTCCTACACTTTAACTGTTTTCAGTATAACAGAGGATACAGATAATCTCTATTTTCAAAATCGTCTATTTTCTTATTCATTTTCCTACAATTTGTATGAAGTATCTGAATACAGCTATTGAGCCCTGACACCATATAGGATATAATAAAAAAAACTGCTTTAAATGACACGGCAGTCCCGTCAGAAAGGAATCTTTTATGAAACTCAGCGCCCAGCTTATTGTATATCACCTTCGCCAGCATTTTTCTGTAGCAGCCTCTTCCTGGCTGTCTTCAGAGCCTCATTTGGAATATCCTGTGATCTATCAGGCTCCCGGGCCTCTGACCGGAGGAAAAATATATATCAGTGACGACCCTGACTTTTTGATCCCCTCCCATCACCTGGCTGAAACCCTGGTGATCCTCACCGGAAAATCCCGGTATCTGGAAGAGGATGACTATCCAAATTTGTGCATTTTGCAGGAAACCGTCTCTGCTGTTTCCGTGCTTTCATTTCTTCAGGAAATTTTCCTGAAATACGAAGAGTGGAATCAGGGTTTGTTTGATCTGATCCTGAACCAGCCCTCTGTTCAGAAGCTGATTGACCTCAGTACTTCTGTCATTCCCAATCCCATGACAGTCATAGGCCTTGACTTCACAGTGATCGCAACCGGAAATCAGCCTGACAATCAGCTGAAAGACGGAATCTTTGGCTCCACAGAAGAAACTCAGAATGTTGTCAACTCTCTGAAGCAGGACAGTAATTACGAAGAGGCTCAGTACCGTACCGGTTATTTTTATTATCCCGGAAACCATACTGCACCTCCGGCTCTGTGCGTCAATATCAGACGTTCCGGAAAAACCGGATACCGCCTTCTGATTCGCCCCGGAGAGCTTCCACTGGATGACACCTTTGGCTTTGTGGCAGAACATCTGGCATCTCTTATTTCTTATGTGCTGTCCACAAAGTCTGTGGCAGAACACGATACCCTGTACCCTCTCCACCGGATTTTTCATAATCTCCTTACCAATTCCAAAGCAGACTATGTGGAGGTCAGTCACCAGCTTACAGAAAATGGCTGGCTGTCCTCCCATTCCTATCAGTGCATTCTGATTAAAACAGGAATTCTGGACTGGAAAAATCTGACCCTAAAATCCATTTGCAGTTATGTGGAAAATTTTATTCCGGCTGCCTGTGCAGTGGAGCACAGAGGAAATGTAGTTGTATATATTAATCTGGATTTGTGCGACTTTACACTGGATGAAATTTCTCAGAAGCTTGCCGGTTTTATCCGGGACAGTCTGTTGATCGCCGGTTACAGCAGAGTGATGCTGGGACATTTTAATTTTCAGAGGCAGTATGTACAGGCTTCTATTTCCATTCAGACAGGCTCCCGCAAAAATCCAACCTCCTGGATCCATCATTTTAATGATGTTGCACTGCCTTATATTCTGGAACAGATCACAGGAAAGCTTCCAGCCTACATGATCTGCCATGAAAAACTTCTTCAATTAAAATATCAGGATGAAAGCGCCGGCTCTCAGCTTTATGAAACTCTGAGGGTTTATCTGCAAAATAATCAAAGTGCAACAAAAACGGCTGCGGCACTTTATATTCACCGCAGCACGCTTCTTTACCGTATTGAAAAAATTGAGGCAGCCTTAAAATCCGATCTCACGGACCCAGATGAGCTGCTTTACCTGATGCTGTCCTTTTATCTGATGGATCAGGAAGAAAAATCAAAGAAATAGCAGGAGGTATAGGCGATCGTTTTTGGACCGTAATAATATTTTACCTGGTTTCCGGAACAGATATCACTGACCAGGATCCCGTAGGCCTCCATAGATGAAATTCTCCGCTCCGGCTGCCTGCAAGGACTGTCCGGGTATGTACACTCTCTGCACAAGGTACAGGTTCCTGCTCCCAGAGGAAGAAATCCGGGAGCTATTTTACGGAGCTTTTCCGCTGTTTCAAGAAAAGTTTTTTTGTGGCGCTCTTCTGTATCTTTCATGCCTTCCCAGTCCATACTGTCCTCTATTTCTCCAACAGTCTGCACAAGAATTCCGGTCTTATAGCTGAGAAGCTGCTGCCTGCACTGATCAAGAGTTCCGCAGCCGGGAGGGCAGGACCAGTTCCTGTCATATTTTCCACAGTTTCCATTGCGGCACATATCCCGTACCTCATCCCTGAGTTCTACCGTATCCATACTGATTTTTCCTGTATGGGAAAAACCGGCTGCCTCTATGATTTCCATTATTCTGTCAAGCTCATTCATGTTCTGATTCCCCCGGAAACTCCATTTCTTCTACATAAATCTCCTGAAATCCCATATCAAGAGCAAGCTCCACAAACTCAGCCTTTTGTGCCAGAATCCGGCTCCGCTCAAACTGTTCCCGATTCACAGCAACCATACAGGCTCCCTCCCCGGCAGCATTTCCTATGGAGGTGATCCTTGTCTGAAGTTCAGGAGGAATCATTTCAATGGCACAGGCGCTGGCAGGATCAAGATAATTGCCAAAGGCTCCGGCTATCAGAACACGGCTGATATCACTGACCTTAATCCCCTTCTTCTCGCAAAGACTTCGGATACCTGCCGCAATGGCAGCCTTTGCCAGCTGAAGCTCCCGGATATCCTTTTGATTCAGAAATACCCGGTCAGTAAAATGATACTCCTTCTCCAGTCTTCCTGTCTCATCAATTTTTCCCAGTTTCAAAAGACAGGCAGCCCCATCCAGAAGACCGGAGCCGCAGATTCCCACTGCCTCGGTTTCTCCGATCACATGGCAGATTGTTTCCCCATCTTTTACAGTTACATGGTCAATGGCGCCTTTGCTGCCCCGCATACCACAGGTGATCTTCGCTCCTTCAAAGGCTGGTCCTGCCGCTGTAGAACAGGTGATCAGCCCGTCTCTGTTTCCCAGAACCAGCTCTCCGTTTGTTCCGATATCCACCAGCAGCGTCATTTCTTCACAGGCATCCAGATCAGAGGCCACCAGGCATCCCACAGTATCTGCGCCTACAAAACCGCCGATATTGGGAAGCCACCAGAGCTGCGCCCGGGGATGTACATGAATGTCGTACTGGATAGCCATAAGCTCCTGCGCTTCGGTAACTTTAGGCGTATAGGGCGCCAGAGCCAGCGTATCAGTGGGAATCCCCAGAAACAGATGATGCATACAGGAATTTCCCACCATAACGATTCTCACAATATCCTCCGGGTTCCTTCCCGCCCCTTTTGCCAGTTCTCTTAAAAGTATGTTTACTGCATTGCGGATACAGCCGCTTAAAGCCTCTCCGCCGTTATTCAGCGCATAGCTGCATCTGCTGACCACATCTGCTCCAAACTGTCTCTGAGGATTCAGAATACTTTTTGTTCCAAGCAGCTCTCCGTTTGTTCCGTCCAGAAGATACGCCACTACAGAGGTAGAACCAATATCCACAGCGCTGAGAAGCGGTGTATCCGTGCCTTCCGGAAGATTTCCGGGGGAAAATTCTGCCTGTCTGCCGCTTCCCTGTGCAAGGATCTGAGCCCGCTCCCCTTTTTTATTTCCTGTATACACTGTCATATCTCTGTCTACTGCCGTCTTACATGCCAGCACTTCTTTTCCGTCGATCACCACTTTGCACTTTCCGCATTTTCCATTTCCTCCGCAAAAAGCATCCGGAGTCATTCCTGCTGCGATCTGAGCCTCCAAAACCGTGGTTCCTGCCTCTGCCAGGCAGGTAAGCTGTTCATCTTCAAAGGTAATTTTATATTTCATCTTGTCTTCACTTTTCTGTTCTGTTATATCTGTCAATTTCATCGTCAATAATCGGGTCAACATGAGGGAAAAGACATCCCGGTCCGCCATAAGTAATACATGGGATAAAATGTCCTCCCGGAGCATATTCCTCACAGGCTCTTCTTACTTCCCTGCGTATCTCCTCCTCTGTGGAATCTGCTCTGTCCACAATGGATGCGTCGATTCCTCCCATCAGTGTCATCCTTCCTGCAAGCTGTTTCTGAAGCTTCGGAATATCATTCTGAGGAAGAACTCCCTGCCACACGTCAACGCCAAGCTCCACCATATCCTCTACGACAGGTTCCATAAAGGAATCCCCATGATGGATGATGATGACTCCTTTTTCTTTCATATATCCATAGGTTTTTGCATACTGAGGCTTAATAAACTCTCTCCATGTTTCCGGGCTTACAAAAAGCTGATTTTTGGAGCCCCAGTCATCATGAGAAAGCATCACATCCGGATGAAGATTATCTACGATCAGTTTCATATACTGATAGCGATACTCTCCAATAGCATTACAGAGATCCATCATATCTTCCGGCTCCAGAAGAAAATTCATCAGCATATCCTCAAATCCCATAAGAAAGTGAAGCCGTTCAAACACTCCTGTTGGCATAAATGCCATAAAAAGCTTTCCGCTTTCCCGGATTTCCTGAGCTTTTTCCTTAAATGGCTCCCAGAGAGCCGGATCTGAACAGTTTTCCAGAAGCTCCGGCATTTTCAACTGCTCCTTCCATTCACAGATATCACTGATCACCTTATTGCTTTCTGTTACATGAGGCATTGCTGCAAGCTGATCTGCCGGCCAGAGGATCTCTGTACCAAACCTGTCTTTCATTGGCTCCATACCACGGTGGCGATTTCCCCGGATATAAGTGGATGCCGGATTGGGAGGATAAAATCCAAGTCCCTCATACTGTTTTAAAAGCCGTTCCGGTTTTCCGTCCTTTTTAATTGTTTCCAGAAAAATTTCTTTTGCAGTCATATTCTCTCCTCCATTTCCTGATGCTGATATTTTTATCTGCAGTACCCGGCAGTACATCTCCGGGACATTTTTTATGAAACAGAAACTCCAAATCGTTCTTCATTATATCGGTTGATCTCATCGATCACAATTTCTTCTACATGAGGATAAATCGTTCCCGGTCCGCCGTAAGTGATCCCCGGCCAGTAGCCTTTCAGGTTTCCATACTCTTCACAGGCTCGCCTTGTCTCTTTTCGGATTTCCTCCTCTGTGGCATCTTCCCGGTCAATAACAGAATCAATTCCGCCCATCAGAAGCATCCTGTCCCCTACCTTTTCGGAAATTGCCGCAATATTGTTGGTGTTCAGAACTCCCTGCCAGATATCTACGCCGATCTCTGCCATATCCTCCACAACAGGCTCCAGATAGGAATCTGCATGATGCATTACAATTACTCCCTGAGAATGAAGATAATCATAAAGCTTTCTGTACGGCTCCTTAAAGAACTCTCTCCATACCTCCGGCGACATAAACAGGCTGTCTTTTGCGCCCCAGTCATCATGGGAAACAATACAGTCCGGATGCAGATGCTCCACAACAAGCTTCATATAGGTAAGACGGTATTCACAGATCACATCTATCAGCTCATGCATTGCCTCCGGCTCCAGCAAAAAGTTCATCAGAGTGTCCTCAAAGGTCATCAGCATGTGAAGCTGCTCAAAAATTCCGGTTCCCATTACTACCATGGTAAGATATTTATCCTGATCAATCTTACTTTTTGCTTCCAGAGCTTCCTCCCAGCCTTCGGAGCATTTTCCTGTCAGATCAGGAACCTTCACATACTTCTGCCATTCCGCCACATCCTTTATCACCTGATTCTCCTCTGTAACATAGGGAATTGCCGCCGGAGCATCCTCCGGAAAAAGGATCAGGGTTCCCCACTGGTCATAGGAATTTGTTCCCCTGATACGGTTTCCGCGTATCAGCTTAAAGCAGGGATCTCCGGGGATTCCCCGGAACATGGTAAAGGAATTACAGAGACATTCCGGTTTTCCGTCTTTTTTCAGTGTTTCCAGCAAATTTTGTTTTGGTGTCAGCATAAAAGCCATCTCCCTTCTGCCTGTTATCCTCTCTCCATAAGAAAAATCGAGAGTCTTAAATATAGATTTTTTATGGGCCTGGCAAGGTGTTCATTATCAAGCCCTGTGATCTCCTTTATTTTCCGCAGCCTGTAAAACAAAGTACTTCGTCCCACATAAAGGTCTGAAGCTGTGGCTACGGTATTTCTTTCATTTAAAATATAAGTCATCAGTGTTTTGTACAGCTCTGTCCGGTTCCTGGCGTCATATTCCTTCAGCTTTTTTAATTCATATGCACAGAGGTCTCCCGGCTCAAATTCACTGCTGCAAAGATCTCCGATATAATCCATTACAATGTCTCCAAATGTATAGGACCACATCATATCATTTTTCTTCCGGCAGTACTTCAGGGCTGTAGATGCCTGCCTGTAACAGCTTTCCAGATTAGTCAGATTCTGAAACACATTGCTGAATCCTGCCTTGAACAGCCCGTCTCGTAAAATGCCTGCAATATCTGAAGTATAATGTCTGTTCAGATTCCGGTTAATAATAATACAGACCCGGTTATCCATACTCACAGCCTTGCTTCCCTGAACTCTGGCTTCCACATAATTGCACAGACTGGCTGCCGAGGATCCGGGATTTCCCTCCTGCTCCTCCGCGTCCAGGCGGATGCACACATAGGAATCTTCTGTTTTCCAGCCGCATTGTTCGATCCGGCTTGCGATCTCTGAATCAGAAAATTTCTTTCCCTGTATCATTCCCACCAGCATTACCTCCAGGGCCCGCTTATAAGTATTTTCCATATGGCCCCGTTTTTCCAGAACAAAACGTACCATTTCCGCCAGATATTCTGCGGATACAAGCTGTCCCGGCTCCAGAGAGCTGTCAATTTCACAGATGACCAGTCTTCCTTCATATCCTCCGTAACTGCCCCAGATATTCACATAAATATCCCTGTAGCCTCTCAGATCTGCAGAAAAAATATCTGCTTTTGTAGTGGTAAGTGTTTTCAGATACTCTCTGTCTGTTTTGAACTCATTCAGCTCTTCCAGCGGAGTGATCAGAAGTCCTGTACTTTCATCCCTCTGCCAGTTGATCATTCCCTCTCTCCATACCGGACAGGAAATCACATTCAGTCTGGAATCATGCACAAAAACAGGATTATGGAAGTATTCACAGCTTACTTTACACAGATCATCCACGCTTCCCTGGCGAATCACTATATTTTTTAAAATGTCTGCCCAGGAACAGTGATACCGGAAAATCTCCTGGCACACATTAAAAAGCTCTGTAAGCTCCGCTTCCCCTGATACCCGGATAATGCTGTTTCTGCCGTTGTTCCACTTCTCACATTTATTCTGTTCAGCCAGAGGATCCTGAACAGATAATTTGCCATTGTCCGGATAATTTTCGTTACTCTGGCTCTGATAACAGTACTCTTTGTTCAGAGGATCCGGATCACATACATTACAGCTGCTTTTATCCTTCCGGTTCAGACAGATATTTCTTTTATCTGAAATATCCTCTCTGTCTGCCAGTATCAGAGAGCAGCGGGTATCCGGAGGAATCTCAGACTTCAGCTGATCTGACCCTGCAATATACACATAACGGGAATCCAGCTTCTTTCCTTTCTGGAAAAAACGCACTCCCTCCAGACATGCTTCATCCTCTCCCGGATAAAATTCCAGCTCCGGAAAGCTTTTCCTTATTCCGTCTGCCAGCATCTGCAGATTTAAAAGAAATCTGATATCTCCGTTATCCATCCTGCCTGACCGTCCTTTATCTGTTTATGAACGGGATGCGATCTCCTGTGCGTACTGATCAACCTTATCCTTGGTAAGCTTAAATCCAAATACAAGAGCAACAACTGCTATAATAAGAGCCGCTGCCGGAATAATCATAAAGCCAAGGCTGATAGCGCGTTTCAGCTCCTCGGAGGCTGCTGCCGGATCTATATCCGGGCTGAAATTTCCCATTGCCAGACATGCAGAAATGATAATGCCTCTTGTCATAATAGAAACCTTCAGAGGCACGTTCTGAAGTCCGCTGATCCAGCCTGCTGCATTCTTTCCCGTTTTCCATTCACTGTATACAATGGTATCACCATACAGGGCAGGTGTGCAAGCATAAGTAATTCCATATCCGAACATTGCAATACTCATAAGAACAATGACAACCATTACGTTATTGTACATCAGGAAAGAGAGGATCAGGAGCACAGCCTGGATTGCCATTACTCCGATCGTTGTTGTCCTTGTGGTAAATTTAATACTTAACGTCTTACTTAAATAAGCTCCGATCACACAGAAAATATTAGTAACAAGAATATAGGTGGAAAGCATTCCCTCATCGCCTGCGATATATGTAAAGTAATAAGCTGCCACTCCCATCAGTACAAAGTTAAACATAAACTTGGCAAGGTCAGCGATCAGAAGCGCGATCAGCGGAGGGTTCTGCAAAAGCGCCCGGATCAGATCCATGCCGCCGGTTTTATCCTTTGCCGCTTTTTTCCCTGCGTTCTCTGCAGGCTGCACACTCTCATAACCGTCAAACATTTTAAAGTGCGCGTAATACAGCACTGCCATAATACATCCAAGCACAAACGCAGCTGCGCCGTACTGGTTCACTTCTCCGATGATCCCTGCCATCACTGCTGCAAGTCCGGGACCTACGTAAGAAAAAATAACCTTTGAGAAGTTTGCCCAGGCTGCTCTTGTGGCAGAAAGCTGCGATCTTTCCTCCGGCGTTTTGCCTGCCACTGAGATCATGGAAACATTGGCAACATATGCAAAGTTCCACGCCACATGGCTGGCTATGGCTGCTATAATAATGATCACAGCAGAAACCATTCCGTCGCCGATCTTTACAAACTGAAATGCATAAAGGAACGGAACCAGCCATGGAATAGCGATCAGCCAGGAACGGTAGCGTCCCCACTTCATAGGCTTGATACTGTTCAGAATCGCTCCGTAGATCCATGAGATCAGTGCGTCCACAGTGCTTGCCGTTGTAGTGATAAAGGTAACCATCGGAAGACTGAACCTGGCAAGGTTTGTGAGAAAGAAGCTGAAATAATAGCTTTCAATATTTGACATCAGGGTAAATCCACAGTCTCCCACACCATAAAACTTTTTCAGCGCACCGCTGAGTCCTTTTTTTTCCTGTTTTTGTTCCTTCATAGAGAAATCCCCCTCTCTTTATTCCGTTTCTGCCAGTCTGATCCGGCTGTATCTGTAAAGCTCCTGAGCAAGATCCACTTTCCGGTCAGGCTTTTCGTCCTTCAGGCGGCAGGCAAAACGTCCGCTGACTCCCAGCTCGTCCACTCTTTTATGAACCTCTGCAACAGCTTCCTCATCACTCATATCTGCCGGAATCACAAATAACGTACACTGAGCCAGGTCTTTTCCGTATTGATCCATAATGGCTTTTTTGTCATTGGAGGAATCCTGTCCCTCCCATGCGTCAAATCCGGCCTCAATGATCAGAGGCATCAGAGAACCGATACATCCGCAGGAATGAAGACAGATATACATTCCCATGTCATGAGCTGCCTTTGTGACCTTTTTGTACTGAGGCAGAAACAGTTCCTTATAAATCTGCGGTGAAAAGAAAGTACTGATCTGAGTTCCCATATCATCATGGAAGAGAATCATATCTGTATGATAATACTCCTTTGCAATTTTGATCAGTTCAATGTGCCATTCTGCCAGACGGTCATAGAACTCTGTAAGGGCTTCCGGTTCCTCCAGAAGATAGCAGAAGGCATCCTCAAAGCTTGTAAGATCTGCTGTTCTCTCAAAGAATCCATTTACAATAATGAAATAAGTCAGCCTGTCCCGGGATATTTTTCCTTCGTATCTTTCTTTATAATCCCTTTCCCAGTCTATGGCCCGCAGATCCGGAAATTCCAGGGTCTTCCAGTTGGTGATGTCATCCAGTCTCCTGGTTCCCGGCTTTACCATAGCAGCTCTTGTGAGAGGTTCATATTCCCACTCAATACCAAACCAGTCCTTTCCCCCAAAATTCCTTGCCCGCGCATCATCCATTACCAGAGGCTGCAGGGCATTGTTTTCCAGAGTCTGATTCGGCACCCATAAAGGTTTTTCTCCCCGCAGCATACGGAGCATATTTTCCTTTGGGGTAATCGGATAATTATAGCTTACTGCTTCTGTATCCTCTCCCCCGTAAATTCCGAACTGTGTGTGCTTTCCAATTGCCCTCAGTTCATCCTCATTAAATGTAAATTGCATAGCATCCTCCCTTCCCGCCCTTTAGATTCTCAGCCACTATAGACGAACTGTTCAATCTGTTTTATCTATAACGTTCTTTTCCGAATCCCGGGATTTTTTAAACTTTTGCTTCCTTCCCATAAGTTTCTTTAAAATATTTTTATTTTTCCAGATTTCCGTCCAATATTTTCTGTTATTTAGACTGTATCACAGATAACTTTTTAAAATCAACAGGTAAAAACAAAATAGACAGAATCGTCATAGATTCTGCCTATCGTCAATCACCATTGAACACAGTGTTCATATTATATTTGATTGTTTATTTTAACACCTGGTTATGTTAATTTTCATCCTCCACTGATATCCTGTTCCATTCTGCTTGTTCTCAGCAGTCAAAACATTTTTTGAGAGACCTGAACAGTACCAGAACAGAGATCCCAATTAAAATATGGGAAATTCCCGCAAAACCTGAAATCATAGCGTCTGCCGCCTTCGTAAGCTCTGTCCCCTGAACCTGAACAACGCCTCTTACAAGAAGCGTAACCGCCATAAACGGCAATGAGATATTATAAAGGATAAAAAATTTCTTGAATGTACTCTGCTCAAATAATTCCGGCTTCTGACAGCCAAACAAAGCTATAATAAGAAACGCAAACATTCCAAGCACAAACAAATGAGTATGAACATAGCTCAGAGCTGTTTCTCCTGTATATCCGTTAAATTTCGTAAACTCTCTGTAAAACACTCCTGCTGCCGCAGCAAGAATAAAATAAATCATAGAAGTATTTAATATTTTTTTCATTCCCAGATTTCCTTTCTCATAAGTAATCAATTTAATTTGAACATAGTTCATTATATGAAATCAAACTTATTTTGTCAAGTATTTGTCAAAAAATAATATACTAACAAAAACAAAAGAGCCTTGAAAAATCAAGGCTCTCATAACTGTTAGCGTGCGTTAGAGGATTCGAACCCCCGACCTTTTGGTCCGTAGCCAAACGCTCTATCCAGCTGAGCTAAACGCACATCCTTGCGACTTCCCTCGCAACAAAGAGTATTCTACATGATAACGTGTTTTTTGTCAACACTTTTTTAAAAAAAAATTATTTTTTTCCAGAAGTTTTCCAGTAGAGAATTTTGCTTCCGTTTTTGAAGCTTAATTTGCGGCTCTGTATACAAAAAAGAGCTTCCCGGGGAGATTTTATCCTGACTCCTTGCCAGCCTCCTCCCACAGGAAGTCCTTATATAAGCTCAGTTTCTTCTCAATGCTTCAATAGGGCTGAGTTTCGCGGCCTTTCTCGCAGGGTATATTCCAAAGAAAACGCCGACTGCACAGGAAAACAGAGTTGCAAACAGAATCGTACTGAGACTGATTCCGGGGCTGATCGTCATCTGCATACTTGTACTTATGACACTGCAGATTCCATATGCTCCGATAATTCCCAGGATAATTCCAATTACTCCGCCAATTACCGTAAGAATGGCTGCTTCTGCCAGAAACTGCAGCATAATGGAAGAAGTTTTTGCTCCAAGAGATTTGCGGATACCAATCTCCCTTGTTCTTTCTGTTACGGAAACAAGCATGATATTCATAACGCCGATTCCTCCTACCAGCAGGGAAATTCCTGCCACAAAGGAAATAAAGGCAGTTACCATGCCAAGCATCTGGTTCATGGATTTCATAACATCCTGGAAATTCTGGATCTGGAAGTAATCATCTCCTGCGCTCTGATGTCTTTTTTCCAACAGATGAACGATCTCATTGGCAACCTTCTGAGAGTCCAGGCTGGTATCCACCTGAACAGTCATGGAATAAAAGTAATCCACATCTCCTACCAGCTCATTCATTGCGGAATAAGGAATGTTTACAGTTACAGGCATGCCTTCATATGTATAGCTGACAAAGGTTCCATTTTCCTTCTGTGTGGTTACGCCTGCAATACGAAAGCTTTTTGTCACATCATAGCAGGTGATGTCAAGGCTCATACCGACTACGTCATCCGTGCCAAACAGTCTTTTTGCATCAGCATCTGAGATTACACATACAGGCTTGGCCTCTTCTACTTCCTGCTCTCCAAAATAATTTCCGTATTTCATATCCGCATTGTTTACCATTTTAGGATCAGGACCTTCTGCAGTTACCATAAGATTAAAGGTTCCTTTTCCAGTAACAGTTTCACCGTTATAGCTTTCCGCTACATTTACGCCTTCCACACTTTCCAGTTCGCGGACCGCATTGATATCTTCAGGAGTGATCCACTCCTGCTCTGTGATTGCGTCATCGCTGACATAAATGTAAACCTGACCGCCTCCGATATCACTGATCTCAGAATTCATCTGATTTTTTGTTCCCTCACCAATGGAAACAATTGCAATAACAGAAGCAATTCCGATAATGATACCAAGCATTGTCAGAAAAGACCGGCCTTTATTTGCGCGGATATTCTGAACAGCCATTTTCACATATTCATAAAATCCATTCATCAGGCACCTTCTCCCGTCACTGCGGCATCACCTGACGCCATGGCCTCTGCAGGCATTCCTTCCTGAAGTGTTCCAATATCCCTGATCACCGTATCGCCTTCTTCAATGCCTTCTGTGACCTCTATGTAATCATCAGAGCTCAGTCCGGTTTCGATATTCTTTCTGGCGATCACGCCGCCCTCAAGGACATAACAGAAAGATCCCTGTTTGCCGATATTCACAACCTCTGCCGGAAGAACAATAACATCTTCTGCTTTATTTGCCTGAATGGTTACCTTTGCATCTACACCAAGAAATACATTTTCATCCGGATGGTCTATTCTTACCCTTGCGGAAATCAGAGAAGCTCCCTTTTCATTCTGTGTTGCAATATGACTGACAGATGTTACAGTTCCCTCATATTTTTTTCCTGCAAGAGTGATCTCTGCCTTCTGATTTTCCTGAATCTTGTCATAGTCATATTTGGAAATATTCACATCCACATCTACTTTGTCTGTATTCTGCAAAGTAAAAAGTTCCGTTCCCTGGGTTACTGTAGATCCCTCTACCACCGTTACTTTTGAAATAACCCCGTTAAAATCTGCAGTTACTCCCTTTTTTGCAGACTCTACCAGCTCTTTGGCAGACATTTTTTCAAGTTCGGAAAGATTATTTGTGATCTTCATCTTTTCCTTTTCTTCTTTTGTTACTGCATTGGGATCGGCCTCGGCAATTGCCTCCTGAGACGCAAGCTCTGACTGAAGTTCTGCCAGATCACTGCTGGCCTGTTCAAGCGCCATTTCTATTCCGGAAGTATCCACTGACACACTTCCCCCGGAAGTATCCCCGGAAGGCGTATCGCTGAAATCACTGCCGGTTCCGTCTGTCACCAGATCAGAAGCGCCTGTAAAGTCAGATAAAAGAGGAGCCGGCGGCATCTGAGTTTTGTAATCCTCATAAACAGCCTGAGCATTCTGGTATTCTACCTGAGCATTGCTTCTGTCCGCCTCTGCCTGCGAAAGGGCTTCTGTATTTTCCGGGCTCTGGTCTGCTGACCAGGCAGTAAATGCCATCTGATATGTATTCTCAGCCTGATTGTAAGCTGTAAGAGCCTGATCTGCTGCTGAATTCAGCTCATTCAGCCTGTTCTGGTATGCAGGAAGCGTCTCATTTTCATAAATTCTCACTGCTTCCTCATACTGACGCTGAATTTCCTGTTGTTTTTTCTCCTGGGCCTTTCTTGCCTCTTCCGCTTTTCTGGCAGCCTCTGCCGCAGCCTGAGCCTGAGCATCTGCCGTTACCTGAGCCAGCTGTGATTTCAGACCTGCCACATAATTTTTCTGCGCTGCCACCTGCTGCTCCAGGGAAGCAACATTTCCCTGGGCATCTTTTTGTTTCTTTACCGCTTTGTCAGATTTATTGAGAGTATTCTGCATATCAAGCTCCCCGGATTTTACATTCAGTTCAGCTTTTTTCTCTTCTCTCTCAAGATCTTTCATATTAAATTCCACAAGCTTTGTTCCGGCCTTTACAGTTTCTCCCTCTTTAAAGGAAACCTGGTCAACCTTTGCATTTGCCGGTGAAAAATACGTTTTTTCTTCCTCGCTTACAACTGTTCCGCTGGCCTCTACAGTCTGCTGCACATCTCCGGTTACAGCTTCCACAACCTCCACCTTCGGAAGTGTTTCCCCTTCTTTTCCAGAATTTCCCAAAACTGCGATCGCTCCAACTGCCACCACTGCTACTGCTCCAACTCCGATCACCAGCTTCTTCTTTGGCTTTTTCATAATACTTCCTCTCCTTTACCAAAATCCTGATTTATGGTGTCTGATTCTATCTTTCCATCCATGATTCTTACCACCCGTCTTGCCTGATCGGCAATCCCGTTGTCATGTGTGATAAGAATCACGGTCTTTCCGGACTGATGCATTTGCTTCAGGATTCCGAGAATTTCTCTGCTGGATGCAGAATCCAGATTTCCTGTAGGTTCATCTGCCAGGATAACCGGCGGTTTCGCCGCAATGGCTCTGGCTATTGCCACTCTCTGCTGCTGACCGCCGGACATCTCGCTTGGCTTATGCTGCATTCGTTTCTCAAGACCTACCATTTTCAGCGACTCAATAGCCAGCTTATGCCTTGTTTTCCTGTCAATGCCCCGGTATATCAGAGGAAGCTCCACATTCTCAATAGCATTCAGATTGGCAATCAGATTAAAGCCCTGAAAAATAAATCCGATCTCGCGGTTTCGAACCACTGACAGTTCATTGTCCTTCATGGTGGATACGTCCGTTCCATTCAGATAATATTTTCCGGAAGTAGGCACATCCAGACAGCCCAGCATATTCATAAATGTAGATTTTCCAGAGCCGGACTGACCGATGATTGCCACAAACTCTCCGGTTTTAATTTCAAGGTTCACATGGTCCAGAGCGCGGACCTCGTTTTCTCCAGGGTTGTAAATTTTACACAGGTCTTCTACCTTGATTAATGTATCCCCCATGATTTCTCCTTTTATGCTCTCTTTTCCACGCCTTTATAAGCGGATACAATTTATTCGTTCACTTATAAAACGAAAAAAGACTTTTCAAAACTTCAAAATTCTGGCATTAAATTATTATTTTTGCCCAAAACAGCTTTTATGCGTCAAGTAAAAATGCTTTGTATGCTTTTTTTGCTTCATAAATATCGGCTTTGCTGGTTACTTCCCATGGAGCGTGCATACTCAGCACAGCCACACCGCTGTCAATGACTTCCATTCCATAAAGAGCCGCAATATAGGCAATGGTTCCGCCTCCGCCTACATCTACCTTTCCAAGCTCTGCAGTCTGGAATGCGATCTCATGATCGTCAAAAATCTTCCGTACTCTTGCAACATATTCTGCATTTGCATCATTAGAACCGGATTTTCCTCTGGCTCCTGTAAATTTGTTCAGAACAATTCCTCTTCCCAGAAATGCCGCATTTTTTCTTTCAAATGCTTCTGCATATGCAGGATCAAAGCCTGCGCTTACATCTGAGGACAGCATGCTGCAGTTTCTGAGAACTCTGCGCAGTGTCAGATCAGAATAGCATCCCATTCCTTCCAGAAGTTCTGCCACACTGTTTTCAAAAAATCTGGACTGCATTCCTGTTGCTCCTACGCTGCCAATCTCTTCTTTATCTGTAAGAAGACAGCAGGCTGTACGCTTCGGATCCTTCATTTCCAGCATTGCCAGGAAGGAAGTGTATGCGCATACGCGGTCGTCCTGTCCATAGCCCGTAACCATGCTTCTGTCCAGTCCGCAGTCTCTTGCTTTTCCCGCCGGAACTACCTCAAGCTCTGCAGAAAGGAAGTCCTCTTCCTCTACATCATATTTTTCTTTCAGGATTCTGAGGATATTTTCTTTTACAGCCTCTTTCTTTTTGTCGTCATCAAGATCTTTCAGCGGTCTGCTTCCAATGAGAATATCAAGATTTTCACCCTCAATGACCTCAGCTGCTTTTTTCTGAAGCTGTTTTCCTGCCAGATGAATCAGAAGATCTGTAATATAAACAACAGGATCGTTTTCATCTTCTCCTACTGTTACATTTACAACTGTTCCGTCTTTTTTGGCGATCACACCATGAATGGCAAGAGGAAGCGCAACCCACTGATATTTTTTTACACCGCCATAATAATGGGTATCCAGATATGCCATATCGGCCTCCTCATAAAGAGGATTCTGTTTAATATCAATACGCGGAGAGTCAATATGCGCCCCCAGGATATTCATTCCTTTTTCCAGCGGCTCCTGTCCGATATGGAAAAATGCCAGGATCTTATTCATAGCCACAGAGTAAACCTTATCTCCTGCCTGAATCTTTTCTCCTGATGCAAGCTTCTGCTCCATAGAAACATAGCCGGCAGCCTCTGCCTGTCTGATCAGCTCTGTTACACATTCTCTTTCTGTTTTTCCTGCATCCAGAAAGCTCTTATAGCTTTTTGCAATCTGCTCCATCTCTTTTTCTTCATTTTCTCCATAGCTGAGCCATGCGTTTCTTCGTTCCATATTGGTTCCACCTTTCCTTAATATATTTCGTATTTAATACTCCGTGTTTTGGGAGTATGACATCGGGTTTCTGGGTTTCTGTAAAAGTCCTGCTTCTGCCTGAATTAATACACAATTCCTGTACATTATAATCCAATTATGTCTAAAATTCTACATGTATTGACAAATCTTAAAGAAGATTTAAGAAAACAGTTCCGTGTAATTTTTTAATATTATCCTTTTTTTGCGTCTGACTGGAATCTTCCTTTCCGGCTTTCCGGAAATCATTGCCTTATTCTCTGTAATTTACTAAAATAAAGAAAAAGGCAGTCCTGCCGTTTATTAGTTTATCAAGGAGGCAACTATATTATGCAGCAATCCACAGATCTGCTGAACCTACTTCACTCCATTCACAGAAAAAGCTATCCCGCATATAAATCTCTGAAAGGAGCGTATCAGTTCGGCCATTATATTTTATCTGTTGATCATGTTCAGGGAGATCCCTTTGCATCTCCCTCTCATATCAGCATCCATGTTTCTCATAAAGCTGCCGGTTTTCCGGAAGAATATCTTCAGAATCCTGTTGCAAAAATCACTCTCTGCGACTATCTCACCCGTCAGTTTGAACAGCAGATCGATCGTTTTTCCTTCCGGGCAAAAGGCTCGGGAAAAAGCGGCCTGATCTCTGTCAGCCACTGCGGTCAGGAGGTACTGAAGCGAACTGCCTGCGAGATCACAGACAAAGAAATCACCGCCCGTTTTTTTATCGGCTTTCCTGCAAACGGACGGACGATCAATTCCATTGAGCTGGAAAAGATCCTGTTTGAATTTCTTCCTGTATGCATGAAAAATACATTCTTTTATAAAAATCTTAATGCAGACAGGCTGAGAGAGGCTGTTTTTCTTGCAGAAGATCAGACTTTTATCCGGGAACAGCTGAAGCTACGCTCTCTTGCAGCTTTTGTGGCAGACGGTTCCATCCTTCCGAGAGAAAGCGGAGTTTCTTCCCGTCCCATGAAAAATTCCATTCCTTTCCGGTCTCCGGACTCTCTTCGCATTACTATGGAGCTTCCCCACAAAGGAACCATAACCGGCATGGGTATCCCCCAGGGGATCACTTTGATCGTAGGAGGCGGCTATCACGGCAAATCCACGCTTCTTAATGCACTTGAGCTGGGTGTTTATAATCATATACCCGGAGACGGCAGGGAATATGTGATCACAGACAGTACCGCCCTGAAGCTTCGCTCAGAAGACGGACGGTTTATTAAGGATGTGGATATCTCTCTTTTTATCAATGACCTTCCTAATAAAAAAGACACCCGCTGTTTCTCAACAGAGGATGCCAGCGGCAGTACCTCTCAGGCAGCCGGGATCATTGAAGGCATGGAAGCCGGAAGCAGGGTCTTTCTTCTGGATGAAGATACATCTGCCACGAATTTTATGGTAAGGGATTCCTTTATGCAGAAAGTGATCGCAAGAGAAAAAGAACCCATCACACCGTTTCTGGAACGGGCCGGGGATCTGTACCAGAAAGCCGGAATTTCCACAATCCTTGTTGCAGGAAGCTCAGGAGCCTTTTTTCATATTGCTGACACCATTATACAGATGGATTCTTATCATCCCATTGATATTACTGAAAAAACAAAAAAGCTGTGCGGCAGCTATCCTCTGGAATCCTTGGGCACACCTGCCTTCACTTTTCCACAGAGCAGCCGTATTATGACTAGCAGCACACAGACTTCCCCCCGTCCAGGCCGCAGAACCTCGGACAGACCCGAAAGGCTGAAAATAAAGACACATGGAAAAGACGGCTTTTCCATTGGACACCAGGAAGTAGATCTCAGATACATAGAACAGCTTGTTGATACAGAACAGACAGCCTGCCTGGGGCTTCTCCTGAAATATGCCATAGAACACCTGATTGATGGAAAAAGAACTCTGCCTGAAATCACAGAGTACCTGATTGAAGAGCTGAACCGGAAAGGTTTTGCGTTTTTAAACAACGGAACAATTTCCTGCGGATATGCGCTGCCAAGATCTCAGGAAATTTACTCCTGCTTTAACCGCTTCAGACGTTGAGACCTGAATTAAAACAAAAAACAGAAATTTACTTACAGACAGAAAACTGCCGCTCCCCTGACGATCCTGCCAGGTGGGGCGGCTGTTCGTTCGTTTTCTTTTATTTTAGGGAAAGGAAAGAGTTCGGCAGCTCTTCCGGCATTGAATTGCTGCCGTTTCTTAAAGAGTATTATCTTTAAGACATTTACATCATACAATATAATTGTGATGAGAGTTTGTATATTTTCTAATATATTTATAAAATCTTTAAAAAATGTCTTAAAACCCTGACTTTATATTTCGCCTCCATTTACACATTGACATCATAGGTTTATAATGATACCATAGCGTCAGCAAAAATGATTGATATTCATATATAAAAAGGAGAAAAATCCATGCAGAAAAAAGCACTTATCGCCATGAGCGGCGGAGTGGACTCCAGTGTTGCAGCATACCTGATGATTCAGAAAGGCTATGACTGCGCCGGAGCTACTATGAAGCTTTATGATAATCCTCAGTGCAGCCAGCCAGGGCAGCGCGCCTGCTGTACCCCCTCAGATACAGAGGATGCCCGCAATGTTGCAGCCAGACTCGGAATGCTTTACTATGTATTTCCCATGCAGGAGGAATTCCGCAAAAGCGTGATCGACAAATTCACTTCTACTTATCTGAACGGCGGAACACCTAATCCCTGTATTGACTGTAATCGTTTCCTGAAATTTGATGCCCTTGTAAAAAAAGCAGAAGAGCTGGGTATGGATTATATTGTCAGCGGTCACTATGCGAGGATCCATAAAAATCCTGATACAGGAAGATATCTTCTGAAAAAAGGTCTGGACTCCACAAAGGATCAGAGCTATGTTCTTTATTCCATGACTCAGGAGCAGCTTGCCCACACCCTCTTCCCTCTGGGAGAGTATACCAAGGCAGAAATCCGCCAGATTGCCCAGGAACAGGGCTTTATTAATGCAGACAAGCCGGACAGTCAGGATATCTGCTTTGTTCCGGATGGAGATTATGCTTCCTTTATAGAAGAATATACCGGTAATTCCTCCATACCCGGAGATTTTGTAAGTACAGACGGCCAGGTTCTTGGAAAACATAAAGGGCATATTCATTATACCATTGGTCAGAGACGAGGACTTGGTATCTCTGCCCCTCAGTCTTTGTATGTGTGCGGAAAATCTCTGCAGACAAATCAGGTGATCCTTGGCAAAAAAGAAGATCTGATGTCCTCCTCCTGTCTGGTAAATGATATTAATCTGATTCCCTGGGATCATCTGGACGGACCTGTTCAGTGCAGAGTCAAAACCCGTTACCGTCAGCCGGAACAGCCTGCTACGATAGAGCAGATCGGAGAAGACCTTCTGAAAGTCACTTTCCATGAGCCTCAGCGCGCAGTAACGCCGGGACAGGCTGCTGTCTTTTATGACGGCGATACCGTTCTCGGCGGGGGTACTATTGTCACAGAAGCTCAGCTGAAATAAAAATTAAAAAGTCAAAAAGCCTCCGG